>VFQU01000810.1_pt1 | contig 22668 bp, 12 predicted proteins | sample 3512311 | NCBI WGS metagenome assembly VFQU01 (sample SAMN10412377, study PRJNA504923) | tailings metagenome | isolation source: Relicate 3 Philex TSF3 active mining site | place: Philippines: Tuba, Benguet | collected 2017-08-29
TGGACCATGGGCTTCAACCAGCACACGCGCGGCGTGTGGGCCAACAACATGGTCTACAACATCCACCTGCTGACCGGGAAGATCGCCACGCCCGGCAACAGCCCGTTCTCGCTCACCGGCCAGCCCTCGGCCTGCGGCACGGCGCGTGAAGTCGGCACCTTCAGCCATCGCCTGCCGGCCGACATGGTCGTGGCCAATCCCGAGCACCGGAAGAAGGCCGAGCACCTCTGGAAGATCCCCGAGGGCACCATCCACGACAAGCCCGGCTTCCATGCCGTCGAGCAGAACCGCGCGCTCAAGGACGGGCGGCTCAACGCCTACTGGGTGCAGGTCAACAACAACATCCAGGCCGCGGCCAACCTCAACGAGGAAGGCCTGCCCGGCTATCGCAACCCCGACAACTTCATCGTCGTCTCCGACGCCTATCCGACCGTCACCGCGCAGGCCGCCGACCTGATCCTGCCGGCCGCGATGTGGGTGGAGAAGGAGGGCGCCTACGGCAACGCAGAGCGGCGCACGCAGTTCTGGCGCCAGCTGGTGCGCGCGCCGGGCGAAGCGCGCTCGGACCTGTGGCAGCTCATGGAGTTCTCCAAGCGCTTCACCACCGACGAATGCTGGGGCGAGGAGCTGCTCGCGGCGAATCCCGACTACCGGGGCAAGACGCTGTTCGAAGTGCTGTTCGCCAACGGTCAGGTCGATGCATTCAAAGTCGACGAGATCCCCAAGGCGTACGAGAACGCCGAGTCCGCCGCGTTCGGCTTCTACGTGCAGAAGGGGCTGTTCGAGGAGTACCGGCAGTTCGGAAAGGGCAAAGGCAAGGACTTCGCCGATTTCGACACCTACCACCGCGTGCGCGGCCTGCGCTGGCCGGTGGTCGACGGCAAGGAGACGCTGTGGCGCTACCGCGAGGGCAGCGATCCCTACGTGCCGGCCGGCGAGGGTTTCCGTTTCTACGGCCATGCCGACGGCAAGGCGGTGATCTGGGCACTGCCCTACGAGCCGCCGCACGAATCGCCCGACGCCGACTTCGATCTCTGGCTGGTGACCGGCCGCGTGCTCGAGCACTGGCACTCGGGCTCGATGACGATGCGCGTGCCCGAGCTGTACAGGAGCTTCCCGCAGGCGCCGGTGTTCATGCATCCCGACGACGCCGAGGCGCGCGGCCTGCGCCGCGGCCAGGTGGCGAAACTGCGCTCGCGCCGCGGCGAGATCGTCGCCCGCGTCGAAACCCGCGGCCGCAACCGTCCGCCGCGCGGCCTGGTGTTCGTGCCCTGGTTCGACGCCGGCGTGCTGATCAACAAGCTGCTGCTCGACGCCAACGACCCGATCAGCCGGCAGACCGACTTCAAGAAATGCGCCTGCCGGATCGAGAAGGCGTGAGGGAGGACGAGATGGCCTCGACTGCGATGCTTGAATGCCCCTCTCCCGGGGGGAGAGGGGAGAAGAGCCCGGCGATCGGCAGCGACCGGGCATTCTTCGCGTGGGCGATACTCGTTGCGTCGTGTCTGCTCTTCAGCGGCCCTGCCTTGGCCCAGGACCCCGAATCCACCGCGCCCGAGGCGCGCGAGCAGCCGTATCGATCGATCGACGCCCTGCGCCGCGGCGCGCCGCTCACCGAGGAGCCCCCTGCCGCACCGATGGCCAAAGTCGAGAACTTCGATCTGCGTCGCGGCCGCGGCTGGCCCGAGCAGCCGCCCACCATCCCGCACAGCATCGACGGCTACCAGGTCGACCTCAACTCGAACCGCTGCATGCTCTGCCACAGCCGCGCCAACGCCGAGCAGTTCCAGGCACCGATGGTCAGCGTCACCCACTTCATGGACCGCGACGGCCAGGTGCTGGCGCAGATCTCGGCGCGGCGCTACTTCTGCAACCAGTGCCACGTCGTGCAGACCGACGCCACGCCGCTGGTCGACAATCGCTTCGTCGACGTCGATCACCTGCTCGCCGAACCGGCCGGGCGCTGAGCCGTGTTCGCCCGACTGCGCACTGCGGCCTGTGAACTCTGGCGCGTGCTGCGCGCGCCCAGCACGCACTTCAGCCTGGGCTTCCTGACGCTGGGCGGCTTCATCGCCGGCATCGTCTTCTGGGGCGGCTTCAACACGGCGCTCGAGGTCACCAACACCGAGCAGTTCTGCGTCAGCTGCCACGAGATGCGCGACAACGTCTTCGAGGAGCTCAAGCCGACCATCCACTACAGCAACCGCAGCGGCGTGCGCGCCACCTGTCCCGACTGCCACGTGCCGCACGACTGGACCCACAAGATCGGCCGCAAGATGCAGGCCTCCAAGGAGGTCTGGGGCAAGATCTTCCGCACCATCGACACCCGCGAGAAGTTTCTCGACAAGCGCCTCGAGCTGGCCCAGCACGAGTGGGCGCGGCTCAAGGCCAACGACTCGCTGGAGTGCCGCAACTGCCACAGCTTCGAGTCGATGGACTTCACCCGCCAGTCGCGCCGCGCCGCCGAGATCCACGAGCGCTGGCTGACCGGCGGCGAGCGCACCTGCATCGATTGCCACAAGGGCGTGGCCCACCGACTGCCGAACATGCACGGCGTGCCGCAGGGCTGAGCCGCCGCGCCGCGTCGATGCGTCCGCCGCTGGGTACGGGAGTGGATCAGCGGCGAACCTCCCAGCCCGGTTCGACCACGGGCAATCGCGGCCGGAACAGGATGACGCGGCCCGGGACTCGACCCGAGCAATCTGGATTCCGGCTTTCGCCGGAATGACGGGCAGGGTCGACCAGGTGTCCAGTCGGCATCGTGCGAGATGCCGCGCCACGCAGCTGACAAGGGCATTGCATACGACAGCGAGTCACCATCGCGGATGACACCGAGGCGCCAAGGCCACCCCGCAACTCCCTCTCCCGCTGGCGGGAGAGGGCTGGGGTGAGGGTGGACCTTCGCGCCCGCTGGCGCCATCAACGGGACCAGGCCGCGTCCGAAGGCAGGATCGCAGCCAGCAAGTGCCGCGTGCCCGATCACAAGCACATCGCAGACGACAGCCAGGCACCAACGCCAGCCCGGAACCCCCTCTCCCGCTGGCGGGAGAGGGCTGGGGTGAGGGTGGTGCTCCGCGCCCGCTGGCGCCATCAACGGAACCAGGCCGCGTCCGAAGGCAGGGTCGCAGCAAGCCAGTGACGCGTGCCCGATCACAAGCACATCGCACACGACAGCCAGGCACCAACGCCGGCCCGGAACTCCCTCTCCCGCTGGCGGGAGAGGGTCGGGGTGAGGGTGGTTCTCCGCGCTGCCGATGCGGTCTGCAATGCCGCGGCGTCATCTCCCCACGCCTTCTGCGGCCCCCCCTGCCGTTCAGCGCAACGACCCCGAGGAACAGTCCGGCGCGCACCGGATCGCCTTTCCCTCCCGCCTGGCACAGGATCGCCCACCGCATCGGTCGGGTGCGGGTGTCTCGCCGGCGATTCTGCCGTGCGAGACTCCGTCTGCCGTCGTTACTGACTGAAGGCGGGACACCGCCGAAGCAATGACGGTCCGAATCCACGGGAGGTGTTCGATGCGCACCCTGCTGCCTGGCCTGACCCTGCTGCTGAGCGCGTTCGCCTGCGACGCCGAAACGGTGCTCGACTGCCGCGACGCCCGCGCCGAGCTGCTCGACAGCGGCAGCTATGCCCTCACCACCGCGGGCGAGCGCGAGTCCACGCCGGGCACGGCGGCCGGCAGCAACATCGTCGCCTACGACCAGAAGCTCCTGTCGGCCGGCAACCGGATCGAGGCGAAGCTCGGCGCGAGCTTCGGCTTCCGCTACCGGCTGCGCTGCGCCGATCCGGCGCCGGAGGAGGTCGAGGTCGAGATCGAGGTGCTGCATCCGCCCATGCGCAACCCCGATGGCGGCGAGGCGCAGACCCGCAGCCACTGGCGCGACGGCGCCTGGACCGCGCGCGCCAACTTCCATTCCGGCTGGCGATTCGACTACGACTGGGAGCGCGTGCCCGGCGAATGGACGATCCGGGTGAATCTCGATGGACGCACCCTGATCGAGCAGCGCTACGAAGTGCTTCTTCCGCCCTGACGCCTCCCGGGCGCCTGGCGCCGCCCGTCCGATAGACAAGCGCGCGGCGACGCGGCCAAGCTCTGGCCATCGCGACGACTGCGCGGGGGCGCCATGGCCACGTCGATCAATCCGGTGATCTTCCTTCCCGGCATCCTCGGCAGCGAGCTGCGCGATGCCTACGACGTCGACCCGGCGCGGGTATTCTCGGCGCGCACGCTGATGCCGCTGATGGACCGGCTCAGCGACGACTACGAGCGCATCGCCCTGCATCCGGACAATCCGCGCTACGAGCGCATCGAGCCGGCGCGCGTGCAGGAAGACCGCGTCGTCTCGCTGATCTACCGCGAGTTCATCCTCGAGCTGCGCCACTCGCTGTCGAAGGATCCGGCGCAGCCGGTGCCGGTGTATCCCTTCGCCTACGACTGGCGGCAGCCGCTGGTCGACATCGAGGACCGGCTGGAGGCTTTCGTCCTCGAGGTCATCGAGCGCACGCTGCTGATGCGCCACTACGAGGGCGGCCCCTGGCGGAAGCAGCGCAGGGTCAACCTGGTCGGCCACTCGATGGGTGGATTGATCATCGCCGGCCTGCTGGCGCGCAAGCCCGAGTTGGGCCGCCGCGTCGGCTACGTCGCCACGCTCGGCACGCCGTACCGCGGCTCGATCGAGTCGGTGACCAAGGTCTGCATGGGCACCTCGACGCTCGGCGCCGACGGCTCGTCCTCGCGCGAGCGCGAGGCGGCGCGCATCACGCCCTCGCTCTACCACCTGCTGCCGTCCTACGACGAGGCCGTGCGCGGCGAACCCTGCGATCTGTACGACCCCGGCTGCTGGCAGCGCGGCGTGATCGAGACGCTGCGCCGCTACCTGCGCGACCACTCGGTGCGCTTCACCGCGGACGCGCCGCCCAGCGAGGCCGATGCCGAGGCGCTGCTCGGCGCGCTGCTGGCGCCCGCCGCCGCGCACCGGCGCCTGCTCGAATCGACCGACATCCCCGGCGGACTCACTCGCCAGCGCTGGCTGGTGATCGCCGGCACCCACGCCGAAACCCGCACCCATCTGATGTTCCGCCGCGACGACGGTCGACCCGCCTTCGACTTCCCCGAGCCCGACCGCGAAGGCGGTGACAACACCGTGCCGCTGGCCGGCGCCGTGCCGCGCTTCATCGCGCCGCGCCACGTCGTCGCGGTGCGACGCAGCGACTTCAGCTTCGGCGAGATCGGCCAGCGCCTGCTCAGCACCGGCATCGGCCTGCACGCCGCGCTGCCGTCGATGAACCTGGTGCAGCGGCTGGTCGTCTCGCTGTTCCAGGGCCAGCGCGAGGGCCGGCCCGGCGGCCGTCCGCTGCCCGGCGTCGACGAGAAGCAGTGGGCGCCGCCGCACACGCTGGAGATCGATTGAGCGATGGACGCCAGCCGCCATCCGCTGCACGCCGATGCGCTGCCGGAGATCGCCTGGCGCAGCGCCGCGCGGCGCAAGCGCGTCCATGTCGATCCGGCGATCGATGCGCTGGCGAGCTGGCAGGTCTACCGCTATTGCTCGCTGCCCGAGGCGCTGGCGCTGCTCGGCCGCGGCGAGTGGAGCTTCGCCCATCCGCGCACCTGGCCCGACCGCTACGAGCACCACGTCGGCAGCCAGCTCTTCGCCGGCGACGGCCCCTTCGCCCGCGTCGCCGCGCACGTCAAGTGCATGAGCCTGGAGTTCGCCTCGCACGCGCTGTGGCGCACCTACGCCGGGCCGGCCGGCGTCGTTCGCATCGGCATCGTCTTCAAGGACCTGGTCACGATGCTGGCGCGGGCGCTGCCGGCGAAGACCACGCTGCACCTCGCGCGCACCCGCTACCTCGACGAGCGCGACCTGCGCCGGGTGGTGCGCGAGCTGCGTGCGAAGCGAGTGGCGCCGCCCACCGCCGCCGCGCTGCGCGCCGAGGCGATGCGCGCGCTCAGCCTCAAGCGCGCGGGCTTTGCCTACGAGAACGAGCTGCGCGTCTGCCTGCTCTCCGAGGGTGCGCGCGATCCCGCCGCCCACCGCACGCTCACCGGTCTCGCTTCCGACAAGGTCAGGTCGGTGCTGATCGATCCCTACCTGCCGGCCTGGCAGGCCGACGAGATCCGCCGCCTGCTGGTCGACTCGATCGGCCTGCCCGCCGCGCGGGTCAGGCAGTCGGGCTTCGATGCGGCCGTGCCTCAGGTTGCCGCCACCCCATAGGGCGGACCTTGGTCCGCCAATCTCGATGCCGCGCCCACCGCGGGCGCTCCGATCACCGCCCCGCTATCATCGCGGCGGCGGCGGGCGCGCTGCCGATGAGGGAACCTGCGCTCGCCACTTCGCTGCCGCCGGCCAGGCGACATGCATTCCGCCCGCACGCAAGACGCACAGAACAAGGACGTTCCATGCCCTCGATCCATACGGCGCGGCGTTCGCTGCCGCTGCTGTTCGCCATCATTCCCGCGATGTCGAGCGCCGCGACGCTGCGGGTGCCCGCCGATTACCCGACGATCCAGGCTGCGGTGAACGCGGCGACCTCCGGTGACGTGGTGCGGGTCGACTCCGGCACCTATCCCGAGCGGATCGACGTCGCCGGCAAGTCCATCGTGCTGCGTTCCAGCGCCGGACCGGCGACGACGATCATCGATGCGCAAAGCCTCGGCCGCGCCGTGCGGCTGGCGGCCGGCGCGGGCGGCGAGATCGTCTTCGAGGGGTTCACCGTGCAGGGCGGCTCGGAAACCTTCGGCGGCGGCCTTACCGTCCTCGGACGGGCGGTCGTGCGCGACAACCACTTCCGCGACAACGCCCAGGGCGCCGGCGGTTCGGGCGCGGCGATCGACTGCAACGGCTGCATCGCCGTGGTCGAACGCAACGTCTTCAGCGGCAACAGCTGCGACGGGCAGTTCCTCTCGGGTGTCGTCTCGGTGCTCAACGACGCGGACATCACCCTGCGCAGCAACCTGTTCGTCGACAACCCGTGCCGGGCGATCAACATCACCGCGCCCTCGTCGGCGCGCGCCGTGGTGCTCGGCAACACGATCGTCGGCAACGCCACCGGCGTGTATATCGACGCCCGCACCGGCACCAACACCGGGCAGATCGTCCGCCACAACCTGATCGCCGCCAACGGCATCGGGCTCGAGGTCGCGTTCGCCTTCAGCCCGCTCACCGCCGTGTTCGCCGACAACGTGCTGTTCGCCAACACCACGCAGGTCAGCGGCGCGGCATCGCCGATCGGCAGCCTCGGCAACCGTGACGTCGATCCCGTCTTCGTCGCGGCGGGCGAGGGCGACTACCGCCTGCGCGCCGACTCCAGCCTGATCGACACGCCCTCGACCGCCGTCACCGAACCGCTGGACTGGGGCGACAGCGACCTCGCCGGCCGCTGCCGCCGCGCCGACGCCGACGGTGACGGCCTGGCGCGCATCGACGTCGGCGCCTACGAGTTCGCCGACGTCAGGATCTTCAGCGAGGGGTTCGAGGCGGAGGCGACGCCAGCCTGCTCGGGTGTGGCCGAGCCGTAGGCGCGCGACGGCGCAGCCGCCGGTCGAAACCGCCGGACGTGGATGCGGGGTATCCCTGTCGGCGCCGGCTGCGCGTCGGCCTGCGGCCACCCGCGCGTCGCAGGATCGAGTCCGGCCATGGCGCGCGCCGCTGCCCGGCCCTCGATGGCCCTAGTTCGAGCGGCGGTTCTGCTGGTGCAACAACGCTGGCCAGTTCAGCACTACGTCGATCGCCGCTTGCGTCGCTCGCTGATCCCCTGCGACTTCGATCAGGAAACGCTCGCCGTCCGGAGTGGACTGCGGAGTCGTGCTCACACCCGTGGTCGGAGGAAACGGCAGCAGCAGCGGAGCGCCACTCTCGAAGGCGGTATCCGTGGTGTTCACGGACACGGAGAAGGCCTCTGTGCCACTGGGGGCCGTGTTGAACACGATCTCGTGGTCAGTGCGCCACTGAGGCCAATTGCCGCGTTCCTTCGAGACCTGCCATTGGCCGGCGCCGAACGACGGCTGGCCTGTCGCCTCCGACACCCGAAAGGGACGGACGTAGACCTCGGGGGGTCCACTCTCCAGAGACACGTGCGCGACCCAGCGCATGTCCGGTGAGAACACGCCCGCCCACTCGTTGAAAGCCCCGCCGAGCATCAAATGCGGCTTGCGATCGACGAGGGACAATGCCCAGAGGTCGTAGCCGGTGTCCGCAGCGTTCTCGGTGTGGTAGAGCAGGAAACGGCCGTCGCGCGACCAGCTGGTGGGGAAATTCCGCAGCCCCGGCGTGCTCAGCAGCACCCGGGCCTCGCCGAGTCCGGAGCTGGCTTTCTCCAGGATCGTGTCTCCGAGACGGCCGGCGGAGTAGGCAATATGGGTGCCGTCCGGCGACCACACCGGGTCCGAGTACACATCCCTCTTGAAGGTGAATCGTGTGCGTCGGCCGGCGGCCAGGTCGAGCATCCACAGATCCCCCGGCACGTTGTACGGAGAATCCTTCGCGACTGCGCGCGTACCGTCGGGCGACAGCACAACCCGCCTGTCGTTCCCCGGGGATCCGAGTGTGCCGAGGGCCGCGCCCTGCCGATCAACCCAGGTGAGCTGCACGGCGCCAGGCGTCGATGCGCCCTCGTAGACGAAGACCCCCGCTTCGGACACCGAGAACTTTCCGGTGGCGTACCAGGTGATCGCAACGTCCTGAGCCACCGACACCGGCGCGTCGCGCAGCTCCAGACGGCGCGCGTCGAATGGCTGCACCATCAGTGTGCCGGCTCTGGGGAAGAAGAGATGGCCATCGGCAAAGACTGCGGGCACATCGGTAGCAAGGATTCGCTCACGCGACTGGCTGCCGGGGTCGACATCGAGAGAGCCCACGTACATGCCCTCGATGTCCGGCGACCCGGAGCGAAAGTAGAGAAAGTGCCTGCCGTCGGGGAGAAACGTCGGCCATGCATGGACGAACTCTCCGCTGGAACGGTCGACCTGCGTCACCGCTGTCGCCGTACCTCCTGCCGCGGAGACACGCCAGATCGGACCTCCCGGTCCACCCCGCCAGCTTCCAAGAACGATGTCGCCACTGCGATTCCACGCGCCTGATCGAGGCGCAGCCGCGCCGATGGTGGCCACGGTTTCGGCAGGACCACTCTGGGTGTCGATCTTCCTGATCGCGTCGTCGACGATGAAGCCCAGGTAACGACTGTCGGGCGACCAGAACGGGGTCGAGGCTCCTTCCGTACCCGGCAGGACCCGCCATTCGAGCTCGCCGAGTTCGCGCATCCACAGCCCGCCCTCGACGGCGGCGAACACCAGCTTGCGGCCATCCGGGGACACCGAGATGTCGTCCGGCGTCACGTTGTCCGGAACGAGTGCGCTCAGCCGGCCGGGCGAGCCCGTGGTCGCGGGCCACAACCACGCCCCCTTCCACAGCGCGAGCGCCGCCATCAGAACGGCCAGTCCCTGCCAGACGCGCAGGGATCGCGACGGTGCCGACCGCGCAGGTTGCACATCCGGGGCAGCCGTCTCGCGGATGGCAGGGCGCAGGGCGCCTCCCCGATCGCGGAGCGCGGACAGGTCGCGCGCCAGATCGGCAGTCGAGGCGTATCGCTCGCGGGGATCCTTCGCGAGGCATCGCTCGACGATCCAACCGAACATCTCCGGGAGGGAATCCCCGATGGCCGGCGCGTCCTCGCGCAGGATGGCGGTCACCGTTTCGTACGCGCTCCCCCGGCGGAATGCGTGCCGGCCGGTGGCCATCTCGAACAGAATCAGACCGAGCGCGAACTGATCGCACTGGATTCCGATCCTGTCCCCGCGGGCCTGCTCCGGTGCCATGTAAGGCAGGGTTCCGAGGACGATGCCCGTTCCGGTCAGGCGCACCTCGGTGGCCGCATCCGGGGGCAGCGACTCGACGGCTGGCCGGGCCAATCCGAAGTCCAGGATCTTCGGAGTACCTTCCTCCGTGATCATCACGTTCTCGGGCTTGAGATCGCGGTGGATGATGCCCGCTTCATGCGCAGCGGCGAGGCCCTCCGCGATGCCGCTGGCGATGTCGAACAGCTTCTTCTGCGGCAGGGGCCCTCGCGCGATCACTTCGCGCAGGGATTCTCCGCGGATCAGCTCCATCACCAGATAGGCCTGTTCCGCGTCCGCGTGGAAGTCGTGGACGGTGATGATGTTGGGATGGTTCAGGGACGATGAGCTTCGGGCCTCGCGCTCGAACCTCGCGAGGCCATGCCGATCCCCGGACAGGTCCTGCGGCAGGAACTTGAGCGCGACCTCGCGACCCAGACGGGTATCGCGAGCCCGGTAAACCTCGCCCATGCCGCCCGCGCCGATCGCGGCGGAGATCTGATAGGGGCCGAGCACTGCACCGGGAGTGAGTTTCATCTCGAGATTCAGGATAGCGGATTGCTTCGACTTCAAGTCAGCGCCCTCGTCGGGCCATGCGGGTTTGGAACACCCGAACGCCACTGTCGGGCACTGCGCCGGGTCCGCGGAGATCGGACAGGACGGACACGTGCGCGGCGGGCGCAGGCGTGCTGAGCCGTAGGCGTGTGACGGCGCAGCCGCTGCCCGAGGCCGTTGGGCCTGGTCGTGACCGGCGGGTGCTCCGCCGCTTGCGCCACCCCGATCGGCGCGATTTCCGGGTGCGATTGCCGCGGCCTGAGGCGTCCGGCATCGGCCCGGCATCGACCCCGCGGCGACCCCTGCGAAAACTCGCCCTGTCGTGACACCCAGCTCCTGCGGCCGTCCATGGCCGTGACCACGTCCGCAGGGGGACACCATGCTCACCTACTTCACGCCTGGCGAAGCCAAGGCGCTGACGCTCGCGCCGGAGCAGTCGATTCTCGGCCAGGCCATCGACCTGGCACAGTCCAAGGGCGGCGCCGCCGCGCGCGATCCCGAGGCGGCATTCCTGCTGGTGCTGCAGTGGCTGCGCGACACCGTGATGGCGAAGGGCCTCACGGTCGAGGCGGCGCTGCTGACGCTGCTGCAGGACATGGCCGCCGGCCAGCCGCTGACTGCGACGCTGGTCAAGGCGCTCAACGCCAGCGGCCTCGCCGAGCCGCTGCTACGGCGGCTGGAAAAGCTGCAGCGGCAGGGCCACTTCCTGTTCCAGCTCGACAAGGACCACGTCCCGCGCCTGCGCCGTCTTTCCGAGTTGGCCGACGCCGATCCGCTGCAGCTCGACTTTGCCGAAACCCGCTCGACGAATCTGTCCGGCGACAAGCTGGTGTTCAACGTGTCCGCGGGCGTCGACCTGGCGATCGGCCTCGAAGTGCTGTCCGCGGCCAAGGCGAAGAAGAAGTACCTCACCGAGGTCGAAGGCCACGGCCTGGCGCTGTTCGCGCGCGGTGCGCTGGCCGGCAGCATCGACGTCGGCGAGTCGATCCTCAAGGCCTCCGCCGGCGCCAGCGCCGAGCGCTCGCTGTCGCTGCTCTACCAGTTCAATCCGGACGAGACTTCGGTCGGCGCGCTGCACCACGTCATCCACGACGTGCCGTCGTCGCTGGCGCTGAAGGCGCTGCACGAGAAGCTCGATCCGCCCGGCGAGGACGGCCTGCGCCAGTTCTCCATCGGCAGCGCCACCGGCTTCGCCTTCTCGCTGAGCGGCAGCAAGGGCATCAGCAGCGTCAAGCTGCGCACCGTCAACGTCAGGGGCAAGTCGCAGGAGATCCGCACCGAACTCACCGCCGGGGCCTCGCTGAAGGTCAGCTACCAGGACAAGGGCTCGCGCGTGATCCGGGTGCTGAAGCTGCCCAGCGGCGACCTGCAGCTGATCGCCCGCGAGGAGCGCGCACGCAACCACAACGTCGGCTTCGGCCTGTCGGCGGGGCTCAAGGTCACCGGCTGGGAGACGCTGGCCGGAAAGCTGCTGCGCGAAGCGCTGCCCGAGGTCGACGGCCTGCTGCAGAAGCTCGAGCCGCTGGCGCAGCCGGGCGCATGGCTGTCGAACGTGCTCAAGGCCAGATTGCCCGCCAATGCCGCCGACATCGCGCTGCTGCTCACCGGCGAGATCGACCCCGCGGCTGCAACCGATGCCCTGGTCGAACGCGTGCAGGCGCTGCTGCAGACGCGCTTCGACCTCTGGGCCGCGGCCGTTGAAGGCAAGGCCGAAGGGCTGGCGAACTCGCTGACCCTGGCGCTGGTCGAGGGCATCTCGCAGCAGGTGCTGGCCGACGAGGTCCGCACGTGGCTGCAGACTGCGCTGGCTGATGTGATTACCGCTGCACGCAGCGAGCTTGACCAGTGGATTCGCAGCGAAGTGGTCGATCCGGCGGGCGCACTCGTCAAGGCACCCATCCGGGCCATCACCGACGCGCTGGCCAAGGCCGGCCAGCCGCTGCAGAAGGCGGTCAACGCCGCCGCCGATCTGTTCGGCCCGCTGATCGAGTTCCTGAAGCGCTACGGCGCGCTGCGCGCCAAGGTCATCGCCGCCGCCGAGAAGTCGCTGAAGCTGCAGATCAGTGCCAAGCTGGACTACAGCTTCAAGCGCGTGTCGAAGGACAGCCTTGACTTCTCGCTGGTGCTGCCTTCCGTCGTCGCCGGCAGCGGCGCACTCGCGGTCGAGCGCGACTTCCGCTGCCTGCTGCGCGGCAAGCCCTTCGTCGATCCATCCGCACCGTTCGGAATCCCGGCCGCGCAGATCGAAGGCGAGTGGCTGGCGGTCAGCGAGCGGCTCACCGAGATCGGCCTTGGGGTGTCGCTGGACCTCGGTTTCCCATCGGCATCGGTATCGGCCGGCATCCTGCTGCAGGCCAACACGCGCGTCGAAGTCGGCCCGTCCGGCGTGCTGCTCGCGAAGACCGTCGCCAGCGCCAAGCAGAGCTACCGCTGGGGCGGCGAAGCGTTCTCCGCGCTCGGCCGCGGCGTGTTCGACGCCCTCGTCGCGCGCGATGCCGAAGGCGACGCGCGTCAGGCGCTCACCCAGTTCAGCCTCGACGTCGAGCTGGCCGACGAGCGGTTCACCGAGGGCGAGCTGGACAGCCTGCTGGCCAGCCTCCGCGAAGGCGGTCGCAGCCTGCTCGATGCCGCGGAGGAGGCAGCCGTCCGCCAGCAGTGGCAGCGACTGCACGACGACGCGGGCGGTCCGCCGGCCGCGCGCCTGCGCCTGGGCATGGCGCTCGACGATGCGGCGCGCAGCCAGGTCGTCGCGCTCGCCAGCCAGCGCAGTGCGCTGCGTCGGGTCGCCATCGAGGCGATGGTCCAGGCCTGCGCCGATCGCGAAGGCCGCGACCTCGCCGCCGGCCTGCGACTGTTCGACTACACCGGCAATCCCGTCGACGTGCTTCATGCCGAATGGAAAGCGCTGGTCCGCACGCTGAGCGGACCGGGCGCCGCTGCGCTGAACAGTATCAACGGAGTCGCCATCCCCATGGTAGGACCATCGGACCCGTACGTTCGCGCCGCCACGGGTCTGCGCAAGTCCGCCCGCGCCCTGCGCTTCTTCGTCGAAGCCATCGAGCAAGTCGCGATCTGGCCGCATCCCGACACCGTGCGCAGCACGATCCAGTCACAGATCGCCACAGGCATGCACGGCGGCAAGACCTTGGCCCGCGTCCTCGCCGACCACTACGACCGTCTCGGCACCGCCTTCGCTGCCGACTTGGCTCGTTCGATGTCCGCCTCCGACTCTGCCTACGACAACTCGGAGAACGTCCCCGCAAACACCCTGTTCGTCATCCTCGCGCTGCGGGCGATGACGGATGCGGAGCTGTTGGCGGATGTGGTGGCGTTGGAGTGACGCGCAGCGGGGAATGGGTGCCGGTGCGGGTGTCCCGAGATCGCGAGGTGTCGTTTCCGACTTCGCGGCGGCCGGCGGTCTGGATGTCCTGATCGACGCCAGCTTGCTGCACCGGGATCTCTCGGGCCTGCGTGGGGGGTGGAACGCTGATATCGCAGTGAAGGAGGTTGACGTGAGCAGTCACACAGGGGGAGCAGATGAACATCGGGCGGATGTCTCGAAAAGCGAGGCTGGAACACAAGGCGGTGCTGTTGCCCCGGCGCGGGCGGAAGGGGGCGTAGCGCTGAGCATGTCCGGCGGGGGTATTCGAAGCGCAACCTTCGGTCTGGGCGTGCTGCAGGGGCTGGCAGCCAAGGGGTGGCTCAAGCGGTTCGACTACATCTCTACCGTCTCAGGCGGTGGCTACATCGGCGCGTGGTTCTTTGCGCAAGTTGCCAGGGCAAGGGCGAGAATCCGCGCAGCGAATGGGTCCGACGACCACACCTCCTCCGCGGAAGCTCTGGATGAGGTCGTGGCCAGTCTGGGTGCGTCGGCGGCGACCGGGGCCGTCGCAGCTGGAGGCACCCACCAACGCGATGCGATCGCCTGGCTTCGCTCGTACAGCAACTACCTTAGTCCTACCTGGGGTCTCTCCAAGGACGCCTTGACGCTCGTTGCGCTCTACTTGCGCAACCTGGTGATCCATTGGTCCGTCCTGATTCCCGCGATCGCGGCCCTGCTGCTGGTCCCGAGAGCAGTTCACCTGCTGATCCATGGTCAGCACGGGCTTGCGATGGACTTCATGGTCGTCATCGCAGGCCTGGCCGTCCTCATGGCGGCGTTCTCCACCAACGGTCCACCTGTGGACGGCGAGCATCGATCCCGAGGCGTCAATGAGGGTTGGCTGCGGGTCTGTTATGTCATCCCGCTCTTCGTCATACCTCTGCTGCTCACCGGCTTGGCGGCAGCACCACCGACTTCGATCGACCTAATGCCGAGTGGTCCGATCGAAGGACCTATCGAAGGGTTCGCTTTCGTCGGCGCGGCGCTGTATGCGGTAGGAAGCGTCCTTGCGCTGCTGTTTCGACTCTGCTTTCTCCTCGTGCCCGACCCGGCTGCTGGTCAGTCGAATCGAAGGGCCGCATTCCTTCGCCGTGCACTCTTCGTCGAAGAGGGGGTTTCGCCCGCCAGCAACACCAAGGTCTGGCTCCGCCGATTCCCGTATCGCATTCTTCTCAGCGTCCTGACGGGTGCGCTTGCCGGGGCGTTCTGCGGGGTCGCCTTCCACATCGCGACCGGGACCAGCATGGCCAGCGAGGTGTACTCCATCTTCATGCCCTTGCTGTTCGTGCTGGCCATATGGCTTGCTTCGGTCCTGCGCGTGGCCATCGGCAGCAAGCTGTCGACCGAACGCTCCCGCGAATGGTGGGCGAGAACGACTGGCGCCGCCCTGGTGGGCACGATGCTGTGGGTCGCCCTCGGCCTGCTGACGCTGTGGGCTCCCTGGGTCATTCTCGGGTTGCCCATGCTTCGGTCGGAACTGTCGCTGGGAGCCACCGGATTCGGCGGAATGCTGCTGGCCGTCGCCACCGCGGCGATCGGCTTCTGGAGCAAGCACGGCGCCGGTGTCACAGAGAAGGTGAGACGCTGGAGCGATCGGCTGGGCGGGTCGCTGCTGAATCTTGCGGCCATGGTGACGCTGACTGGCTTCGGTCTGCTCCTGAGCCTGTTGATCGCGGTCGGGGTTGCAGCATTCACCGAACAGCCCGTGGGTTCGTCCGCCGTTGCGGGTGCTTGCGTCCCCTCCGAAGACCTGACGGCAGGCGTCGCCGCCTCTGCGGGACCCGTTCGCTTGAAGTGCGAGACATGGAAGGTGCCTGAGCCTGTCGTCGGTTCCGTGGACGGTTCGGAGAGCGAGGCGTTTGGGCGCGTTGCACTCTCGACGACCGAATGCGTGCTCGATGCCTGGAAGGACTCGCCCGAGGCTTCGACAGAAATGGAAACTTGCGAGGCAGTGGTCAAGAGGGTCGCCTCGTCCGAGGACGGCACGGCGAGCGCGCACTCGGCGCACGCACCCTCCTTCGCGCCATTCGGAAGCGCGTGCCCACTCGGATGCGCCTACCGCGCGGGGTTGATGCGCGGGACCGCGGACGCGCTGCTCTTGCTTGCCGCTGCGTTGATCCTCTGCTCGATGCTGATATCGGCGCTCACGGGGGCCAACATCTATTCGCTGCACTCGATGTATGCGAATCGACTGACCCGCGCCTATCTGGGTGCGTCGAATCGAGACGCGTTCGGGCGGGATCCGATCACCGACTTCAATCGTAACGACGATCTGCCGCTGGCCTCCCTTTCGGGCATCCGGCCCACGCCGGTCATCAATGCCGCCCTGAACATGGTCAAGGCCCAGCAGTGGGCGCTGGCCTGGCAGCAGCGGAAGGCCATGCACTTTCCCATGTCGCCCGATCTTTGCGGGCACGAGATGCTGGGGACAGCTCGGACCGCACGCTACGGCGCTCGCAACGGCGGGCTCACGCTCGGTCGCGCCATGACGATCAGCGGCGCCGCGGTGTCCCCGAGCATGGGGCATCACTCCTCGGTCGCGGTGAGCGCCCTGCTGGCGCTGTTCAATCTGCGATTGGGCTACTGGTTGCCGAACCCGAGAGCCGCGAACGGTGACCCGGGGGAGGGTGACGGCCGCCTGCAGAGGGAAGGACCGGCATTCGGATGGTTGGCGATCCTCCGCGAGTTCCTCTCGCAGGTGGACAGCGGAAAGCGATACGTCTACCTGTCGGATGGCGGGCACTTCGAGAATCTCGGCATCTACGAGATGCTCAGGAGGCGCTGTGGAACCATCATCGCCGTCGATGCAGGCGGCGATCCCAAGTTCGCATTCGCGGATGTCGAGAACGCCATCCGGAAGGCCCGCGTCGATCTCGGCGTCATCATCGACATTCCCGACATGCTGGCGTCGACCAGGGCGATCCGCGCTGGCGCCCTCCGCCATCTCAGGGGCACGATCACCTATCCGGACGGAGCCGTCGCCGATCTCATCCTGCTCAAGCCTGTGCTGTGCGGCGATGAGCCCTTCGACGTCATCCGCTATGCAGAAACGGTCTGCAAGTCCGGCTCGCCCTTTCCCCAGCAGACGACCGCAGACCAGTTTTTCGACGAAGCGCAGTTCGAGTCCTACCGGATGCTGGGCTACCACACAGTTCAGAAGGTATTCGGTGTGCCGTTGGGTGACGAGGCCGATCCGGTCCTTCATTTGCCTCCGGCGCCCGCCAAGGAACTTCTCTCGCGCTTCACCGCGACTCCGGGCGAGCCGAACCAGATTCCCGTCGGTGCGGGGGTCGGCTTCGGTCAACTCTTCGGAGGGATGGGAGAAGCGGTCAAGTCGATGGGAGCGGTAGGACAGGCTGTCGTCGCGGCATCGGCGATTTCGATTACCGGCATGATCGGCGTCGGCGGATTCGTGAGCCTGAAGGACTCCACCGTGTCGTTGGAGCCGGCCACCATCAGCATCGATCAGGCGTCCATCGAGCAGTTGAAGTCGGCGGCCGGCGAGTTCGCCAAAGGCGGGGGGGCGGGCCCAGGCGTGCACATCGATGCGAGCGCAATCGGCGCGCAGATAACGGACAGCCTGACAAAGGTCGATTGGGACGCTGTTTCCCGGTCCGGCGGCTTCGAGCGGCTGATCTCAGGTATGAGAAGCGCGCTCGAGGGCATCAAAGTGAGCGTCAGTCAGGATGGTCCACCGATCAATGTGACGATCGTCTCAGGGAATGGTCGCGCATCGAATCAACCGCTTTTCGAAGAGGCGGCAAGAGCAGCCGATCGATTGTTCGCGGCCATCTCGGCGATGGAGAGGCCGAGCGCGGACCTCAAGGAGGCCATGACGCGACTGGATAGTGCCTCGAAAAGCCTGCTGAGCGCGATGGAGCAAGGTGAGCCCGCAGAGATCCTGAAGGCGATCGACAGAGTCAATGACTATCTCCAGAAGATCGAGGAGAACGTCGAAGCGATTTCCCCCAGAAACTCGGTACGGGGAGGGTGAAAATGTCCGTCTCGAAAATGGTTTCGAAACTTGGTCTCGCGTGCGCGGTGCTTCTGCTGGCGAGCTGCCAGACCGTGCGGGGCTCCTGGTACTTCCAGAAGGAGCGGGCCAGCGCGTTGTTGCCGGAGGGCTGCGACCAACCGTCGCAGGGTTGCCTGTACGTCCGCATCTTCAATCACCTCGATCGCGCCATCGAGGCTGACGAAGTTGAGGTCTACACCCACGCCACCTCCGGCTGGCGCCGCAGTGAAGGACTGGGTCCGACGTGGCGGTGTAGCAAGACCAAGCACTTCGCCGGCGCGCTGGCGCCGGGCCGCCAGCTCCTGCTCGCCCTGCCCAGTACTGGGGCCGCCTCCTGCGCGATCCCGCTGGAGGCGGCCATCGTCGAGCGCGCCCGCGATTCGCGGGTGAGGGTGAAGATCGCGGCCAGCAATCCAAGCTCCATTCCGTTGGCATGGGTGGGCTGTCCGGTTCTGCTGGAACCCGATCAGAAGCCCGAGGATCAAGATCGCGCAAGAGCGGCGCTGAGCTGCGAGTCCGTGCCCCAGGCGAGCCCGTAGTCGATTCGCTGGGTGCCCGTCCGGCGCCCAGCGCGCCCAACGCGAGAGGGCCCCCGGTTCATCGTGGCGCTCGGTGGTGGCAAGCGTCGGCACGCCCGCCCCGCCCAAGCTGTCGCCATGACGTCTTCCCGTGCGCCGCGCCCCTGACAGGCAGGGGCGCGGGCGGGCGGTCAGACCTGTTTCGGGGATATCACCCACGAGTCCGGGCGTGTGCCGGACTCGCGGCTGGAGTTGCGCCCGGGAGGTGCGTGTCTCGACGACCGGTCAGAACCCCTCCGGCAGATGGGTGAAGAACCCCGCCACCACCGAGCCGTCGGCGGCGACCTCGATCGTGACGCCTTCGCCGCTGCGCTGCGCGTTGAACCAGGTGCCGGCCATCCAGTCGAAGCCGCTGGCCTGGGCGAAGCCCTGCGCGCGGCAGGCCAGGGTGGCGGTGGAGTCGAACACGCGGGTCACGGGCAGCGTGGCGCTGCCGAAGTTGGCGCTGCCCGGGCCGGTGGAGTCGTAGCTGAAGGTGGCGCGGTCGCAGTCCTGGAACTGCATGCTCATGCTGCCCCAGCGCTTGCGCCGGACGTCGGCGGCATTGAAGCCGGGCCCGAACACGGTGCCGGTGGCGCTGGTCAGTTCGACGTCGAGGCGGCCAGGCCGGGCGGTGCCGGCGCCGGCCACCCAGTACTGCGTGCCGATCTGTTCGGCGTCGGCCAGCTGGCTCGGGTTCGGCACCAGGGTCAGGAAGGTGCCGCCGCTGATGCCGGCGCTGCTGGCGTTGAGCAGGGACCCGAGCGACGCGCCGGTTTCGCGATCGAAGCGGAACACCTGCGCGTTGCCGGCCAGCACCAGCAGGCTGCCGTCGGACGCCAGCGCCATGCCGGTCGGGCGCGACAGGCCGCTGATCAGGGTGCGGACCAGGCCGCCGTCGCTGGTCCGGAAGCGGTACACCGCGCCGCTGCCTTCGCCGGTCACCAGGAAGGTCTGGCCGCCCGGCTCGAACAGGATGCCGCGGGTTTCGTTGAGGCCGCCGCTGCGCGGGGCGACGAAGCTGGCCTGCACGGCCCCCGTGCTGGTGTTGACGCGGGCGATGCTGTCGGAGTCGTAGCCGGGCACGTAGAGCAGGCCATCGGGACCGAAGCCCAGGCCGTTGTCGACGCCGCGCAGGCCGCTGTTGGCGGGCAGCACGGTGGCGACCTGGGCGCCGGTCTGGCCGTTCAGCCGGACCACCGTGTTGCTGGTGTAGCCGCCGACGTAGACGTCGTCGTCCGGGCCGAAGTCGAGGCCGGTGGGATCGAAGGTGCCGCCGAGCTGGGCGAAGGTGTCGACGAACTCGTAGGTGCGCGCGTCGTAGCGCAGAATGCGGTCGTTGCCCTCGCTCACCACGTACAGCCGGCCGTCGCTGTTCAGGCGCATCGCCTGCGGTCCGCTGATCCGGCCGCTGCCGTCGAGCTGGCGGACGAAGGCGCCGCTGCAGGCGTCGAAGATCGCGATGCTGTTGGAGAAATAGCCGGCAACCAGCAGATGGTGGCTGCAGGGCGACTGGGCTCGGGCCGGGCTGCAAAGCATCGCGCTGGTCATCAGCACGGCCAGCAGGAAGGTGGGTTGGCGCATGGTCGATACTCCTCGCGGTGGGGACGGCCAGTGTCGACAGGCCCCCGCTTCGCGACCTTCGCGATGGCTTCGGAAGTCCTCCCTTTTTCCTCCCTTTCGCCTGTCCGACGCCTGCAGTGCGCTTGTTAGCATGCGTCATGACCGATCCCGGGCACCCGCCGCGCGACCCCATCCAGCTGGGCGACTGGATCTACCGTCCCGGCCTGCGGGAGCTGTCGCGGGCCGGGGAACAGCGCCGCCTGAAGCCGCTGTCCGATCGGCTGCTGCAGCGTCTGCTGCGCGATCCGGGCGCGGTGGTGAGCCGCGAGCAGCTGATCGATGAGGTGTGGCGCCGCAGGATGGTCAACGACGAGGTGCTCTCGCGCGCCATCGCCGAGCTGCGCGCAATGCTCGGCGACGACGCCCGCGACCCGCGCTACATCGAGACCCTGGCCAAGGGCGGCTACCGGCTGATCGCCGAGGTGTCGGTTCCCGCCGTGACGCCGGCCGGACCGGACCGCGTCGATGTGGCCGTCCCGGCGGCCGCGGCGGAGGCGGCGCCGACGCCGGTGAGCGCGGCAGGTGAGGCTCCGCTGCAGGCACCCGCACGGCGGTTCAGGCGCCTTGGCTGGCTGCTGGCCGCAGTCCTGCTGGTCGCGGCGGCACTGGCGGCGCTGTGGCGGAGCGGTGCGCCCACCGCGAGCGGCAGCGTCGACCTGCTCAGCGCACGCCAGCTGAGCGCCGACGCACGGCTCGAGCTTGATCCGCGCTTCGATCCGCTCGGGCGCGTGGTGTACGTGCGGCGCGCCCGGGGCAGCACCGCCAGCGAGCTGGTGATGGTCGATCGCGATGGCCAGGCCGAACGCGTGCTGTGGGCGACGCAAGGCGCCCTGCGCAAGCCCGAGCCCTCGCCGGACGGCAGCGAGATCGCCGTGCTGCACTGGCCGGCGCAGCGCTGCGAGGTCTGGCGGGTGGGCGTGCTCGACGGCCACGCCAGCCTGCTGTCGGCCTGCGCTGACGATGTCGTCGGAGGACTGCAGTGGGTCGACGGCGGGTCTGGCCTGCTGTTGACGGCCGATCCGGAGGATGCGGGGCGCTCGGCACCGGGCCTGGCGCGGCTGGATCGTCGCAGCGGCGAGCTGCTGCGGCTGACCGAGCCCGCCCTGGAGGAAGGCACGCATGTCGATCCGCGGCTGTCGCCGGACGGCCGCACGCTGGCCTACGCGACGCTGCAGAGCGACGAACGCCAGCTGTGGCTGAGCGACTGGCCGGATCTGCGAGATCGCCAGGCCCTGCTGGGACGGCCGGAGCCTGCCTACGCGCACGCCTTCGCCGCCGACGGCGCCAGCCTGCTGGTGGCCGGCGACCTCAGCTTGCACCGGGCGCTGTACCGCGTGCGGGCAGGGCAAGCGCCCGAGCTGCTCGGCGCGCGCGGCGCCAGCGCGCTGGATGTGGCTGCCGACGGCGCCGTGGTCTGGATGCAGACCCGCTTCGATGGCGAAATCTGGCTGCGTGAGTCGGCGCAGCAGGAATGGAGCACCGTGGCCAGCTCCAATCGCTTCGAGTCGCAGCCCGCGTTCTCGCCCGACGGCCGGTGGCTGGCGCTGGTCAGCAATCGCGGCGACAGCGAGGGCATCGTGCTGGTCGATCGCCACGGCGGCGAGAGCACCGTGCTGCGGCTCGATCCCGCACGGCGCTGGGTGCGCCCCGGTTTCGCTGCCGACGGCGAGTCGCTGGTGCTGACGGCGTATTCCGGCAACCGCACCGCGCTGTATCGCTACCGCATCGACAATGGCGCGCTGACGCCGCTGGTCGAAGACGTCGACGATGCGTTCGGCGGCGTCGACGTCGGCGATCGCCTGGTCTATCGCCGCGGTGCCGACCCCGCCACGCGTCTCGAGCAGCGCATACACGGCTCGGGTGAGACGAAGGCCATCGAGGTCGGGGCGGTGGCGAGCTTCCGCGCCACCGCGCGCTGGCTGGTGTGGCGCTCGCCGGGGCAAGCCCGGCTGCTGCTGGCGCCGCTCGACGCGCCGCAGCAGGCGCGCGAGATCGCCCGTCTGGAAGAGGCCGGTGAAGCCTTCGCCCTCGTGGGCGATGCGCTCTGGTACGCCGCCGACCGCGCGCTCTGGCGCCAGCCGCTGCCGGCGGGCGCGCCGCAGCGCATCGACACCGAGCGCTTCCCGGACCTCATGCGGCCGAGCCTGGCGGTGGCCGCCGATGGCACCGTGGCCGTTGCCCGTATCGAAAGCAGCGACACCGAGCTGATGATCGCCCTGCCGGCAGCGCGCTGACGGGCCCTGCGGCTCGACGGGTCAGCGCGTCGTTTCAGCCTTTCCCGAGCGCCCCCCGGACGACCGCGCGCTCAGTCGATGTCGACGTAGCCGCACTCGATCGCACGCTCCAGCGCGACGAACACCGCCTTGGCCTCGTCGAAGGCACGGCCGCGCAGGCGCAGCGCCTCGAAGGTGGCGCCATCCCTGTGCTCGACCAGGCCCAGGCCTGCGCTGAGGTACTCGGCGCGCAGACGCGCGACGTAGGTCGCGAACTCGACGAACTTGGCGCGATCCAGATGCGGGATCTGGGCGTGGATGATGTCGCGGTTGATCTCCCGGATGGCGTGCTCCACGTCGTCGAGGAACGCCCGCTGCTCGCGGGTCTGCGGACCTTGCTCGTCGATCATGGTGGACTCCCCCCGGTGCATGGTGTGGCCACCGTAGCGCGCCTGGCGGCAGTGGAAGTTGCGGCAAGTCAATTCCGG
>VFQU01000811.1_pt1 | contig 22644 bp, 23 predicted proteins | sample 3512311 | NCBI WGS metagenome assembly VFQU01 (sample SAMN10412377, study PRJNA504923) | tailings metagenome | isolation source: Relicate 3 Philex TSF3 active mining site | place: Philippines: Tuba, Benguet | collected 2017-08-29
GTCGGAAGGAGAACCCGTTTCGTAAATATGCTGCAATACGAGCAAACGCAGCTTTTTATCTTCTAAAAAAGAGCGAATGAATCCCTCATCCTTAAAATTCTTTTTATCGGTCAAAAGAGAAAATGCAGTTTCTCTAAATTCGGAATTCAAATCCGAAGATTCCTTTTTCAAAAGAGAGATCACATCCGAAGCATCTGACTCGGCAAGCAGATAAAGAACTTTCGATCGATCTTCCTTTTTTCCTTTCCCATTCCAAATAGAATAAAGAAAATTCGAAAAACGCTTCGGCTGAGAAGCGATCAAATCTTTCGTTTCTCTTTCCACCATATGATCCGTTAAATGCAATTGAACCAATGCCGAGTCTATTGAGTCGGAAGAATAAACAGAAGCTGCGGAAACTCCCGCCAAACGATCCCAATAACTATCCGCTTTAAATAGTAAATGAATGTAAGCTTCCGCATCCTTTCCTATCCTACCCAGACTTACTCCTAAATTCTTTTTTTCCTCCAACCAAACATTAGGAGGAATCTTATCATAAATTTGTTTCGCCTTTTCCTTATTTGCATTTTGTGCGGAAAGCGAGAAAGAAAAGAAAATCAGAATATATAAAAACACGTTTCTATTCATTTTGAAATCAACCTAAACCCTCTTATAGTGGTAATCCGCAATTTCGGCAATCCCCTATGGAAATTTCCGAACAAACTGTTAAATTCAATCCATGTGCTTTTCATTGCCAACGAGGAAATATTTTATTTTCCTAAGCATTTTGATTCAAGGCTTTTCTTCAGGATGTATGTCCATACAATTCAATGATAGATGGATGAAAAAAGCCGATTGGCAGGATCAACAAATCAAAACATACATCGAAAACTCAAGGAAGAATTCGGGAATATATTATACGACGGAATGTTTACTTCCACCGGATGGATACTACACATTCCCCAGAATGGAGCCCTGTACGATTTTGAGAGATAGAACATTCAGAAATGCAGTCGCCAGTATGGATGCACAGGAAAGGGGAAAAATCGAATACGAAATTCGAATGGGAGAACAGGCAGATTACTACAATCATAGATATTCCAGAAGAGGATTTTATTCGCAAGGAAGTCGAGGAGGAGCCTGGGGATACCCTCAGGCCCACTCACGCTACAATAATTATTACTACGGAGGAAGAAGGTAGAAATCGATTCAATTGGATGGCAGGGAAATGTAAAAAAATAGGAGGGAGAAGCTCTTTTGAGAAAGTAAGCGAACCCAAAAGACACTCCCTCCGATCAAAATGGTTGGTTGGAAAGCCCATAGCCAATATACTAAACATAAATTTACTTGTCAAACGATTGTGCAAAAAATTTAGATTTTTTTCTAACCTCTGTCACAAAAAGAAAACAGAAACGTCTTTACTGCAAACAGAGGAAATCACATGGAAAACCAAAAAACCATCATCATTGCAGGAGGAGGTTACGCAGGAATTCTTGCAGCCAACCGACTCGCTAGAAAAAAGTTGCCCCTCAAATTGATTCTCATTACGGACAAACCTAATTTTCAGGAAAGAATTCGCAACCATCAGTTGTTAGCTGGTAACCTAAAAAAAGAATACCCTATCTCCGATTTGCTACATAAAAAAATAACCCTCAAATTGGGAAAAATCGATAAAATCAACGGAGATAAAAAAGAAATTCTTTTAGAGAACAAAGAAACCCTCTCCTACGACTATCTGATTTATGCGTTAGGTGTTCAAAAACTTCCGTCAAATCCCGATCTGCCTAATTATATTTCCATAGCGGAAGTGGAAGATTGCAGAAAAATGAACCAGGTATTGCGTCAAATTTCCAAACCGAAGATCACCATTATAGGTGCGGGACTCAGTGGAATCGAAACGGTGGCGGAACTTGCGGAAACATTTCCCCATTCGGAACTCTCTATCATAGAGAACGGAAAACTAGGAAGCGGGTTTTCGGATGCGGCACGAAATTGGATGATCGACCATCTAACAAAGAATCAAGTAAATATTTTGGAAGATACCAAAGTGACAAGTTTCAGCGAAGGAAGCATACATACAAGCGCAGGATTCCAACTCAAACACGATATATGCATATTCTCGAACGGATTGCAAGCCTCGCCTGTGGGTTCGGCATCTTCTCTCCCTGTCAATCCCAAAGGACAAATTCTGGTGAACGAATTTCTGGGATGTAAATCTCATCCTGAAATCATCGGGGCGGGAGACGGAATTCAAGTCGATTCTCCTAGCGGGAGCCATCTTAGAATGGCATGTGCTTCCGCCATGCCGATGGGAATCTATGCGGCAGAAAGACTCAGTTTTCTTCTAGGCGCAAAATCAAAATTAGGTGAAAAACCGTTTTCACTGGCATACCTGGGAAGAAACGTAAGTTTGGGAAGAAAAGACGGAGTCGTACAATCTTCTTTGCGGGACGACACTCCCATTGGAATCGTTTGGAAAGCAAAAGCTGCTGCGAGAATCAAAGAAACCATTTGCAAATTAACCATCTTCTCTATGAAAATGGAAAAATACTTTAACTTCTATCTATGGAAGGCCTAAAAGAATTTTTAGAACACAAAGGACTTATCTTCGGAATCGCCTACCGCATGACGGGAAGCATCAGCGATTCGGAAGATATTGTCCAAGAAACGTTCCTTAGGTGGCAAAAATCCCTTACGGGAAAAATCAAGTCTCCTAAGGCGTTTTTGTGTACGATCGCAACAAGACTCTCCATAGATTCGATCCGCAAGTCCAAAAGAAAAAAAGAAACCTATATAGGTCCTTGGCTTGCAGAACCGATCCCCGATCCTCAGGAAGAAGTGAATCCGGAAAGTTTGGATCTGGCTTTTCTGCATTTGATGGAAAAGTTAAATCCTGTGGAAAGAGCTGTTTTTCTTTTGAGAGAATCGTTCGGATTGGATTATTCCCTCATCGCAAAAGCGGTTTCCAAAAAGGAAGACGCTTGTCGCCAAACATTGACTAGAGCAAAAAAGACGTTAAAATCGTCTCAGAAAAAATTCGTAACCGGCCAAGAAGAAAGAAGAAGCCTGATGCATCGCTTCCTCATCGCCTCCTCGGAAGGGAATCCTGAAAAACTCATCCCTTACTTAAAAGAAGAAATCGCTATTTGGTCGGACGGAGGAGGCAAAGTGCATGCGGCAAGAATCCCTCTCTTCGGAAGACTCAGAGTGGCTGCTTACTTAATCAGAACGAACGAGCTGCAAAAAGGACGCAAACTAGAATACTATATGGTGCAAGCGAACGGCTCCGAATCCATCTTGGCTTATGAAAACGGCAGACCGATCGGATTTAGATCCTTTCAATGGAAAGATTCAGGATTAGTTTCCATGTATACTGTGGTAAATCCGGACAAACTATCCGCATTTACCGACAAACAAAAATTAATAGAAGAAAATAAACTTTATCCTTTGGAATTGTTCATTCTATTTCCCAAAAGACCTTTCTTCAAAAAACCGATCCCTGTCTGGAGCAAACCTCTGGTTTCTTTGGTTCGATGGACCTTATTATAAAACGACCAATGCAGATCGAACAAGCCTCGTATTTAGAACTTGACTCTTTCCAAAAGAGGAATAGGCTCATCTCTTGATGACGAAACCACTGCTATACATATTCCCGATTTCCCACTTCTCAGAAAAGGCCAGATGGGGTTTGGATCTTGCCTCTTACGACTACGAATTGAAACCTTTGATTCCCGGAACCCATGTCCAAATCTTAAAACCGATCGTATCGGAAGCTTATGTCCCGGTGTTACAAAACGGCGAGACCGTAATACAAGGATCAGGTGCAATTCTTGATTTAGTGGAACGACAAGCTTTTGCCGAACCGGCTACGGAAGAAGAAAAAGAATGGGAAAACAAAATCGATACACAAATCGGAAAAAGTCTGCAAACCATTCTCTATAGTTTTATCTTAGAACATCCTGAGATCATAGGCAAATTGTTTCAATTGACTCCCCTGCCTAAACCTGTGACTGTCGGCCCCCCGGAACATTTCGACCTCATATCACTTGTTCTCAGAAAAAGGTACAAAGTGACTCCTAAAAACACGGAAGCAGTGAAAGAGGTTTTTCGACAAAGCACAGACGAGTTGAAGAAAATTTATTCAGAACGCAAGTTCTTCAACGGTAAATCTTTCGGAAGAGTTGATTTAACAGTTGCTAGCCTTTTAGGAAATATGGTATTACCTAAGGAATGCCCTTGCACTCCTTGGTTGTCTTCCGTGGATATGCCCCAACCGTTTATCGATTGGAAAAATTCTTTAGGCGCAGAGTCTCTCTATCAAAAAGTTTCCGATTTTTATACTGAATTTCGAATCCAATCCAAATAAGCAGTGTTACCCGATTCGATAGGAAGACTGACCACACAAGGGACTTCATAAGAATGAAGTTCCTTGATCCTTTCCGTTAAAGATCCAACCGTAGCCTCTTTGGTTTTAAAAATCAAAACGATTTCGGAATCTTCCTGAAGTTCCCCCTTCCAAAAATAAAAAGAAGTCATAGGGTGCAAAATGTTCGCACAAGCAGCTTTTTTCTCAGAAACGATTGTTGTAGCGATTTTTTTGGCTTCTTCCAAACTGCCTACGGTAACATAGATTAATTTTAAATCGTTCATTTCCATTTCCCGTCCTTCCTAAAAACAAATAAAACCATCGCAAAAATTATGAACAAATTACATTCCCAAAGCCTGCCACTCTTCCGCTATCTTAGCGAAGAGAGAAGGTCCGTCCATCTGTTCGTTCGCCTCATAATACAACCCTACGTTTTGAAATAATTTTCCTCTTTCATCTCTGGCGGGAGTCACATAAAACAAAACAGAGTTCGTATCGTTTCTTAGTTTGGAAATCCATGCCCATTCCGACCAGGATTTGATTTTGGAAAGAGGTAAAAATAAAATCCCCGATTCGAATTCCTTTACCAATCTTCTTTTACGGATCTCGTATAAAATCCGTCCCATCGAATAACGAAAGTTAATTTCAGACATGGGCTGACAAACCGTTTTGCCTTCCTGGGAACGAAATAAAAAACCGTCCATTGCCGCAGGGCCTAAATGAGAAAATTCACTTGTTCGAGAAACAGTTTTGACGGTATGAAAACAAAGGTCCAGATAAGGCACCAAATTGATTTCCGTCTGAGGACTCATCTTGATACCTCGAAAGGTTCCATCTTCTTCCACGATCATTTCCGTGCTTCCCAAATAAACAGGCCCTGTATTCGAAAAATCCCAAAGAGTGGAAAAATCATAAAACCGTGACTCACCTACCCATTCTTCCGCTAAGATCGGATAACGGAACAAACGTTTTGTAATTTGTTGTAATTTCCAAGACTGGCTTTTACTTGTGATAGCGATCTGATTTCTTCCTGCCAGACCGAACTCACTCTTCAAAACGACTGGAGATTCCAGCTCATTGAGAAAATCGATGAGAGAATCTTCGGAAGAGATTCGTTTGGTCCAGAGAGGGGAAAGACCTGAATCCTCTTTCCAATCGTTTTGTATCAATTTAGAGTTGAGATATGAGGATTTTTCCAAAAGAGACGGGTCTATCACCAAACTTCCGTCAGTAAAATTATGAAGTTGCCCCCACTCCACTAAGGAGAGATCTTCCGGCAAAAGAAAACCTTCCTTTGTTTCCGTTCCCATCTCCCAACCTAACTCCTTCCAGTCGGCAAGCAGATTAGGATCAAGGCCATCCTTGACTAAAATCAAATCCTCCGGGCGGGAAAGAAAAAAGAAAAGTTTCTCCAAAGAGAAACTTCTTCGTAATAAGGCGGAATCGGGACGAAAATCTCCTCCTAAGAGGAGATACTCAAATAAAGGGTCGAGAGAGAATAAATGCGTGGCGTTTACCCGTCAGTAAATTCTGCGGATTGCCGTCGCAATTCTTTGCACATTATCCTTTGTTAGGTTAGGATAGACGGGAATACAATGGCCTCTTTGATAGAGTCTCTCCGCATTCGGATAATCCAGCTTATTTTCTTCCAGAATATTGTGTAAAGGTTCAGTGATCGTTCTTTGCGTTCCGATATGAATGGACTTGAAATATCTTTCCACTTCCTCATATCCTTGAGTGGAAACGACGATAGGGAAACGGTGAAATGTATCCTCATTCGGCTGAGCGAAATAAGTTTCTAGTCTTGAGTTTTGAACCGCTTGCAGATAAGCCTGTGCGATTTTTTTCTTTCTCTCAAGAATCACTCCCAATTTGGAAAGCTGTTCGATTCCCAAAGCGGCTTGATAGTCGATTAGGCTGTAATCAAACTTAGGTTCTCCTAAAACTCTTTTGGAAGAACGATCCGATTTCAAAGAACGTAAAGCGGTTGCCAAACTGGAATCGTTTGTAGTGATCATTGCACCGTTTCCGGTAGTGATCATATTTTCAGCAGTCAAACCGCAAATGGAAACTTTGCTTTGTCTTCCTACTGCGATTTTTTCGGAAGTAGCTCCGATCACTTCACTGTAATCTTCAATCGCAATCGTTTCACCTAATTCATAGTCGGCGATATTGATCAAGGAACCGAAACTGTGATCGAAAACCGCAACTTTAGGATTATGAGCTTCTCTTTTTTTACGGAACTCTTCAGCATCAGGGAAAAAAGAATTTTTTGCCAAATCCACAAGAACCGGCTTCGCTTTGATTAGAAAAATCGCATCCAAAGCGGCAACAGGTGCGAAGCTGGAAAGAATCACTGAATCGCCTTCTCCAACACCTAACCCAAGCAAGGTTAAATGATATGCAGAAGTCAAAGAGTTGCAGGAGATTGAATGTTTATATTTAAAAGTATGACAAAACGATTTTTCAAACCGCTCTACGATTTCACCTGTGGAGAGATGTTCGTCTACCAAACACTCCAAAACCCCTTTTAAATCCTCTCTTGAGAGAGTGGGTTTGTGAAATTCTATTTCTTTTTGTTTTTTTAACGGTCTTTGTATTGTATCCGTGCTCATCCAACATATTTCCTTTATTATGTCTCTTTCCTAAGGTTTCCTGGAATTATGTCACTTCCTTTTTCGTTATGAGAACATAATTTTTGCTTGTACCACAGATTAGGAAAGGAAAATAGGAGGTTTTAGCGCTCATTTTCCCCAGGAATCGGCCAAAAACCATGCTTCTTTCCCGAATTGCCCGCAAAATCACCGGTTCGAACGGAATTCAGAGCTTGATGGAAGACTTGGGCTCCGCTTTAGGGAAACCCAAAGGAACCACTTCCCTATTGGGAGGAGGAAATCCTGCCAGAATTCCGGAAGTGGAAAAGATCTACAAAGAGGCCCTTTTACAATTAATTTCCTCCGGCGAAATTGAATCGATGTTTGGTGAATACTCTTCTCCGATCGGAAACGACGACATCCGCAACGCCACAGCGGAATATTTGAAAGAACATCTAGGGGCGGAAATTCGAGGAGAAAACATCGCTTTTTTCAACGGGAGTCAAAACGCTTATTCCTACCTATTGAACTGTTTTTCGGGAACGATGGAGGACGGTAGTTTTAAAAAGATCATACTTCCCATTGTCCCGGAATACATCGGTTATGCGGATCAGACGTGGGAAGACAATGTATTCTCATCCGTAGTTCCTAAAGTATTGTCCACTGGGGCTCATAGATTTCGCTACGGCTTAGATAAAGAAAATTTGGATTTTGCTTCCGCAGGATGCGTGGTTCTTTCCCGACCGACCAATCCTACTGGCAATGTGCTTTCTAAAGAAGAGACCCTTTGGCTCTATGAAAAAACAAAGGAATATAAGATCCCTTTTTTGCTGGATTTGGCTTATGGCAACCCCTTCCCGAATCTGATCGGCGCTGCAGAACCGATCCATTGGATGCCTGGAATGATTTTGTCTCTGAGTTTTTCCAAAGTGGGTCTGCCGGGAGTGAGGACAGGGATCATCATTGCAGATGCGGAAATCATCTCCCTACTCTCCTCCTTCGGAGCGGTCGGCAATTTGGCAGTGGGGAATCTGGGACTTTCTCTTGCTAAGGTTTTCTGGAAAGAAAACACTTTGGTAAAAACGGCGAATACCATCTTACGGCCGTATTACGAAGAAAAATCCAAAATCGCAGTCCAAATTCTGGAAGAAGCTTTTTTGTCACAAAATTTAGCATACTCTTTCCATGAGCCGGACGGAGGTTTTTTCCTATGGATTCATTTTCCTCGGTTAAAAATCACAAATAAAGAACTGTACAGGCTTTGTAAGGAAAGGGATGTGTACATTGTCTCCGGACATTATTTCTTTCCCGGCCTAACCACTGATTTTTCACACACCAAACAGTGCATACGTTTGACATATTGCCGTGACAAGGAAGAAATAGCCCGTGGGGCGAAAATCATCGCAGAAATAGTAGCTCGCAACTCATCGGAAACATAATGCCAGACCAAGACGATATAGATTTAACGGACACTACCTCGGTTTCCCAGCAAGCCGGTGCGGAAGAAGTACGCAACACCAGTTCCCAGTCCTATATCCAATTGTCCGATGCGATCGGAACACTGACTCCCACCGCCAGATGTATATTAGACGAACTGAAAGACTGGCACAAACGAATCGAAAAACACGGTAGCAGGGAAAAACACGCATCTTACCTTCTCACTCTGGACAAAATCCCCGAGGCTTTGGGCAAATACAATAACCTAAGCGGACAAGCGAAGTCCGATCAAGCCATCTATCAAGCGTTAAGGCAGATTCTGGATATAGATCACAGAGGTCAGAACAGAGTCGCTTATGCATATCCTTATCTCATCAGATCCGGAAATAAAATCTCCAGTAAAATCGCTCTGATCGCTCCTCAAAAAGAAAACAAAACCGATACCATTCCTTACCGCCAGGCATGTTTTCATTTTTCACAAGAACTTGCAAAAATGCTCCTGGACAATCGGGGAAAAAAGGGACGGAACTGGGACGAACAAAATCCGGGAAGCATTCTTCTTCAAAAAAACAAGGAAGGCCAAACCTGGCTTTATCCCAAACTTGCGAGTCTGGAAGCGGAAGTATCTTCTCTCATCCGAAAAGGTTTCGGGAATGTTCCTTATATTCCCATGACGGACTTCCTGGAAGATTTCGTAAATTATGCAAAAAACAATAGTTCGGCGCTTCCCATTCTGAACGATTATCATATAGTCATCGATGAACTAGAGATTCATTCCGACGGAAGTTTCAAAAAACTTCCTGAAACCGTGAACCAAATCTTAGCTCAGTTAGACGGTTTGGAAACATTCGTAAAAGAAACTCTCGTCAAAGTGGCGAAAGAAAATAACTACGAAGGCTTTTTAGATCGTTTGAATCAATATTTCTCAGAGCCTAAATTCGCAAACAATGCGGAGAAGATGAACCCGGAAGAAAAAGTAAAAAAGTTCATCTCTATCATCGAAACATTCCCTTATCCTTCCGGCAAAGGAAATCAAATCCTGGTTCTGAAAGAAACGGTCGAATTAAGTTTAAAGATTCTAAAGAGACTTACGGAAGAAAAAGGTTCCGTCATTCATAGAAAAGACGACAACATTTATACTACCGTCAAACAAGCAGTGGTCGCAAAAATTCCAGAATTCACAAAAACGAATCATACCTTGTTTCGAATCGATTTCGAAGAAGAAGTAGCAAAAGCGGGAATCACTTCCAAAGAAAAAGCAACAGAATATGTAAAACGACTGAAAGACGACGTTTTTTCCGATTTTTCCTATTATGAAGAAAAACGCCCCGATGGTTCCAGCGCCTACTATGTGGTCGATCATGGTTATCTTGCGGCAGTCATTCACAAACTTGCCTTCGAGGGAAAATCAAACCCGGAATACAAAAAACAATTAGAATACGCTAAAATTATAAATCATAGACTTTCCAATCCTAAACATCCTGAACTGAACGGAAAACTCAAGCCGGACATCATCGCCAAAATGAATGCGGAAGTCCGCAATATGGAGCAGGAAGAAGAGGAAAAGGCGAAATCGGATGAAATCAGAAGCAGATTCAATGTCATCCCCGGAATTTTAACCTTTATCGTATCTACTTTAATCTTTGTTACTGCCGGCTATTATCTGAGATCTGCGGTTCCTATTTTCTTCGGAGTTCCTTTTTCTATAGCAGCAGGTTTTTTCGCCGCCATTTTCTTTCGAGAGAAAACCACTTCTGAGATCAGAGAAGACATCAAAAATTCGGGGAAGTTTCCCGGAGTTTCCGACTGGGGGAAACCTTCTTCTGCATCGGCAAACACATCTTTTTCTTCCTCAGACGAGGATTCTTCCGGAGGACAGAAAGAAGAAAAACTCGCTCACATCTTCAAAGCGGCGGACAATTTCGTATTCCCCAAACGATTCAATAAGATCACGGACAAAGTATTGGATCCTAAATCTTTGAAAAAAAGAATCTACGAAAACCTAGACAACATCAAACGGAACAACATGACTCTTGCGAAAGAGAAAGACGAAGATAAAATCGCATCCACTGTCGAGTATGCGGTTTTACAAGCTGTCTCTACCATCATCGTTCCTGATGACATTGCAATCAGAGATATGCCGAATACGATTCTCATCAATCGAAATGATATGAAGACGGCACTCTTTCGGAGTCAGTTGGCTGATTTTTATCGGGAAGAAATGAACAAAAAGAAATTCGATAAAAAATTAGTGAAGTATTATACTTTCCTAATCAATACACTGGAAATGGAATATTATAAATATCTACCAAAGAAAAGGGTTTAATCTCTCATTCCCATTCGATCATTCTCACAACATCTTTCAAACAATCTTCCCGCACCAAACCTTCTTTCTTCAATGCGGGAAGACCTGAATACCAAGCACCGTTTTCAAACTTGAGATCGATCCAATAAGTAAATAAATTTGCGGTTCCATTTTGATTTTGAATCACCAAATTCAAAAGTTTAAGATCGGAAAGTCCTGTTTCCTTATAAAACGTTTCTCCGGATCGAGTGCGAATGCGCACTTTTTTAGGAAGAGCTTCGTAACTGATTCCTTTTTTTTCTTCTTTCTTTTGTTTCAATTCCCAAGAATCGATGCGAACGGATTCCACCTCTTCCCATTTTAAAGTCTTCTTATATTCAATTCCGTCTCGAAGATGTTGGAAAGAAATTCCGGTTCCTAATCCTTCCGTTTCCCCCCTCACGGTTCTGCCGTCACAAAGAGTCAGTGTCTGAACCACGGAACGTTTCGTATCTCCTCTTGCATCCCGATCCTCCTTTTTTTCCTCTCCCGGAAAGCCGGGAGAAAGGGGTTCTTTCGGAAGTTTCGGATCCGCCCACAAAGGAAAAGAGAACGTGATAAGAAGAATAAGAAAGAGTCGATTTTGGTTTAGGCGGATCATAAATTGGCGTTTATCCATGGATGAATTCTTACAAGCCAGCTTTCAAGCCTTTCCTCTTCCCGTTTTAATTTTGGTGATCATCGCTTCCATCCTATTTCTAGGAAAAGCGGCCGATGTACTTGTAGACGAAGCAGTCTCCCTTTCCACAAGATGGGGAGTTCCCAAAATGATCATCGGTGCCACAATCGTCAGCTTAGGTACCACATTGCCGGAGGTTTCCGTCTCCGTACTTTCCGCTTTGGACGGTAATCCAGGGATCGCCCTGGGCAATGCAGTGGGTTCCATTATCTGTGACACAGGTTTGATTTTAGGAATCGCCATTCTGATCTCACCACCTGACATTGATAAACGATTGGTGAATCGACAAGGATGGATTCAAGTAGGTTCCGGTTTCCTTTTATTTTTTGCGGCACTTCCTTGGCTCGATGTAAAATCGGCATGGACAGAAGGCGGATTGGTTTCTAGAGAAACAGGTTTTCTCTTCTTAGCTTTGTTAGGTTTTTATATCTATCTTAGCATCAAATGGTCCCGTTCCAAACCGGGAGAGGCAGAAGCAGGATTAGATGATGTCACAGAAATGGACAGTTCTCCTCTCTGGCAAATCCTGATCAAACTTGCGGTTGCGATAGGAGTGGTGATTTTTTCTTCCAAAATTTTAATCCCTTCCGTGCAAGAAACTGCGATTAGACTATCAATTCCCGATTCCATTATCGGAGCCACCTTAGTCGCCTTCGGAACCTCTCTTCCCGAACTTGTGACAGCCATCCAAGCCTCCAGAAGAGGACATTCCGAACTGGCAGTGGGAAACATCATCGGTGCGGACATATTGAACGTTCTTTTTGTAACAGGAGCTGCGGCAGCGGTGACAAGCCCGGGATTACTTGCTCCGAAGAACTTCTTTCAATTTTATTTTCCTGCAATGCTCATCGTACTTGTTCTCTTCCGTTTGGGAATTTTCTTTTCCAAAGATAAAATCAAAAGACCTTTCGGCGTGTTCCTTCTCATCATTTACGTGATTGCGACCGTGGCTGGTTATTTTTTTAAGGGTTAAACATCCAATAGGTGCCTTTTCCCAAAGGCACCGCTCCTTTCTCATACATCCATTTTCTTCTTTTTCCTTCCTCCAATTTCCATTCTTTTGCGGATATCCTTCCGTCCTCCTCATTCCCGTGATAAAAATAACCTTTGTTTTGTGACAATGATTCCCAAGAGATAGAACCCGCTCCATCCTCCAAAAGTCTTTTTCCTCCTTCGTTATCGTACTGCAGGATATGATCGAAAACATGAATCTCTCTGTTTTCCGAAAGAGCACTCATAGCGGTGGAAAGTGTTCCCGATCTTTTGCCTGACTCCATGATATATACATGAGAGGAAAGACCGGCAATCAAACGATTACGTTTCGGAAAAGTCCATTTCGCAGGATGAGTAGGAAATACGAATTCGGAAATCAAAGAAGAGTTAGGTTCTCTTTTTACTCTTTCATAAAGATCTCTGTTCCCTGGAGGATATTCCTGATCGAGGCAGGTTCCCAACACACCTAAGACGGGAATGTTCAAATCCAAAGCGGCAAGAAACGATTCTCTATCGATTCCCAAAGCCATTCCTGACACAATCGTCAGATTGGAAAATTCCTCGGACAAACGAGCGACTAAAAATCGAGTCGCCAAACGAGATATAGGAGAAGATTTTCTAGTTCCTACAATGGAAATCAATTTATTTTGAAATACGGAAATCGAACCTCTTACGGCAAGAATTAAGGGAGGGTCGAATGTTTCCTTCAAAAGGGAAGGATAAGCAGGATCGAATATGGAAATAAATTTTAATCCCTTCGCTTCCCTCGAATCCAAAAAACGAGAACATTCCTGCTCAAGAGAAAAGACCCATTTTCGATCCAAAAAAGGAATTAGCTTTTCATAAAGTTCGGAAAGAGAAAAGGATTTGCGCCAAATTCCGGTTTTGTGGCAGATACGGGAGATATTAGGATGAGAGAAAAAAACTTCAGAATGCACCCACACAAGGGGTCATGGGTTCGAATTCTGGTCCTTGAGCTTCTCTAAATTTTTGAGAACGTTTTTATAAGATGAATTTTCTTCCAAATTTTCCCGGATGATCCCATTCGCTTTCATCTCTTCCAGGTAAGATTTAATTTTGAAATATTCGGAACTTGCTTGAGAGGTTTTGCCTACTTGATAGAGAAAATTTGCTTTTGCGAATCTGGCTGGAATATTATAAGGCTCCTTTTGCAAAATCATATCTAACAAAGTAAAAGCGGTTTCCACATCTTCATAACCGGAATTCATTTTGCCGGCCCAGGTTTCTCCCTTCAAAGAGGAATCGAAATAAATCAGTGCCAATTGAAAGGGGAAACGAGTGTCTGTTCCGTCCAATCGAGATAATTGTTTCAATAGTTGAACTGCTCTTTTGCGGCGATTCTCTTCCCAACCCATATCTTTGGAAGCATTTGCGAATGCAACAGCCGCTTCATATAATAATTGTTTATCTAACTTTCCGATTTGAATCGCTTTTTCGAAATAAGGAAGTGCGGATTCGAATTGATGAAGCTCGTAACCTGCCTGGTTCACTTGTTCGCCCAAAGCTTCTTCATAATATTTGGAACCCACATCGAAAGAACCGGCTCGCATATAACCTCTTGCGATTTTCCAGGAAAGTGCACCTGCTTGGTTCGATTTTTGAACCATCTTTCTGATCTTTTTATCTAACTCTTCTATCTCAGCTTCTTCCAAAGAAAGTTTTTCTTTCCAGTTCACCAGATCCGATTCGGAAGCTGGCTGTTCTTTGAATCTTTTTTTCCATTTGGATTCGGTTAAGCTGTTCCAAAAGTCGCAATGAGAGAAAAAAAGAAGGGAAAGGAAGAGTAAGGATAGGGTTTTTGTAGGAGGTACCACAAAAATCCCCTTCCCCCAGGAAGAACCGATCTCTTTTTTTCCACTCATTAGGTTCGAATTTAGTTTCTTTATTAAGGCTGGCTAGAAAAAAATGAGATTATGTCTCATGAAATCCGAGCCCTCTCGGAGGAAGATCTGCCGCTGCTTCAGGAAATGGAAACTTACTGTTTTCCTGGAGAGGAATGGACACAAAAAATGCTTCTCTCTCATTTGGAATACCACCAAGCATTTATCCGACCGCAGGAGACACCGAAAACCTATGCACTGGTCTGCGAAACTCCCTGGGAAGTAGAAATCTTCCGAATCGCAACCCTTCCCGACTATCGCAAACAAGGCGAAGGGAAAAAATTATTGTTCTCACTTTTTCAAACCTATCCTACCAAAGATTTTTTTCTGGAAGTTAAGGAAAACAACATCCCTGCCATACAGTTGTATGAAACTTCAGGGTTTCAGATACTGGAAAAAAGAAAAAATTATTATCCTGACGGATCCACTGCAATCATAATGAAGAGGAATAAAGAACTATGAAAAATGCTTATGTAACTGGCGCATCACAAGGAATCGGCAAAGAATTCGTAAGAGCTTTGGCACACGATTACAACGTATTCCTCATCTCACGCTCGTTACCCGATTTAAACAAAGCGATCCAAGAGATCGAACCCAAAAGCAGAGGTATCCTCAAAGCGATTTCTCTCGATCTTACGAAAAAGAAAGACCAAGAGGAATTATCCGAAATTCTCTCCAAAGACAAAGAGTTCGAACTTCTAGTCAACAACGCAGGTTTCGGAACCACGGGAGAATTCGCTTCCTTAGACTTGTCCAAAGAATTGGATGAGATCAATTTGAACGTAAAGGCTTTGGTCGCATTGAGTCACACGGCTCTCAGTCAATTCAAAAAAAGTAAAAAAGGTTTTTTGATCAATGTAGCATCTGTAGCAGGTTATCTGCCTGCACCGGGTAGCGCCGTTTATGCGGCAACAAAAGCTTTCGTAAAATCATTCACCGAATCCATTCACGAAGAAGCAAAACCTTACGGGATTCATGTACAAGCACTTTGTCCCGGTCTCACTCATTCCGACTTCCACCAAAGAGCGGGAATCGAAAAATCAAAATATCCCGGTTTTATGTGGCAGACTGCAGAAGAAGTTGTGGAAGAATCTTTGCATTCTCTTCGTTACAACCAAGCAGTTTGCATTACTGGCACAGTGAACCAAGGTATGGTGGGACTTACAGAACTCATTCCTCGTTCTTGGGTCAGAAAAGGTGCCGGAAAATTAATGAACTTCGACGGAACATAAAATGGATGTAGCAAAATTAGACGCCTGGTATAGAAAAAGTTTGGTCGTATTTTCGATCATTGCGGGAGTATTTCAGTTTTACTGGGAAGGGAATATTTGGATTAATGCATGTTTTGTGGTATTGATGGCAGGTGTCGTAGGATACTTCACAAATTTCCTTGCCATCAAAATGTTATTTCAGCCGAAGCACGGGAAGGTGCTAGGATGGTCGGGACTTGTTCCCAAGAACAAACAAAAAATCGCAAAGTCCTTAGGAGAGAGCATCCAAAACAATCTACTCCACCCCGACATCATCTTATCTTATATTTACGAAAGAAATTTAGTCGAATCCGGCCTTCAAAAAATCGCAAAAGAAATCGATGAAGCGATTCATAACGATGAGATCAGAGAGATGCTCGTTACAAAGATCATCTCATTGATGAAAGAAAGAGGGCCCGAAATTCTAGAAGTCATATTCGATTTTTCGGAAGAGACCATCAAAAAAATGGCGCAGAGACCGGAAGAAGTACAAAAGCTTTGGGTTTATACCAGAAACAAACTGATGGAATATCTTACCGAAGAAACGAACAGGGAAGAAATCGGCCGTCAGCTTAGAGTGGTTTTGTTAGAAGAGATGCCTAAGTTAGCGAACATGTTGAACGAAGGTTTGGAAGAATATCTCAAAACAAGAAATACCTTGGGAAAAATCGGAATCGGAGTCAAAAAAATATTCTCCTTCAATGATGAAGCGATTCAAGAACTCTTGGAACGATTTATCAGAGATCCGGAAACATCCGATCAATTCATGAATATGATGGATGAAGTGATGGAACGTCTGCAAGACAGATTGAATTCCAAAGAAACCCAAGACTTCATCACTACAAAAATCTCGGACTGGCTGGAAGCTAGCGGGGATTATGCGCGCCAAAACCTTCTCCCTACGGGAATCGAACGGCTTCAATCCTATTTGGATGATCCGAACAATTGGGAAGAGATCGAAAAAAACTTCTTCAAAGCAGTCGATTGGCTGAAGCGCCGCTTGTTGGAATTCATGAACAGCGAAGAAGGAAAGGTTTATCTCAAGAAAAACATAGAAAAATTCGTTCACAAAATCAATGTTACTGCTCTCGTCGAGGAAAGAGTGATGGAACTAGACACGGACGATCTGGAAAAAATGATTTTGGACAATACTGGAGGAAACCTTGTCGTGATTCAGTTCTTAGGAGGAATTTTAGGAATGATCGCAGGACTCATTCAAGTCCATATCTATTTTGCAGTGCCTGTAGGCGCCTTAGTAGGAGTCACTTATATCGCACATTACAGGAATCAGAAGAAACATACGTAAACTTTTAGTTAAGAGATTCACTATACCATCAAAAGGAGAGTTTACAATTCTTTTGATGGTATATAACGGAAAGAGAATCTATCCTTTACTTAAGATATTATTCTCCCCACACTTGAACACATTCTCTATAAAAAACAGGTCCTAGAATTGCAAGAGAGCTACGGTCAACTACTGCGATCCTGCTAATCCCCGCTTCCTTTGTAGCATCTTGAATGCTAGCTCCTCCACCGAAGTAGAAAAAAGTCATAAGAATCCAAGAAGAATAGCTGCAAGACTCTCCCATTTTTTCGACTTTTCCTGTCCCGAGGAGTGACCCTCTTTGTTTATCCAAAACGTGTTGTGAAGTATAAGTAACTAGCGCACCTGGATGCGGAGTAGAGATACAATAAGAAGCGGAAATTAAAATTATAACCAAAGCTATTAGTTTTTTCATTTAGATTCTCCTGTTACGACGGAACAAAATTTTGTGAATAAAGTGGTATATACAATTGTTGCTTTATAATCAACGGAAGCGATTCGAATGATTCCATTTTCTTTAGCAATTTTCCCTGCGCCAGAATCTCCAAAAGAGAATAAACTTAAAACGGTATAAGTGCAACCTTCCGCAGTTCTTTGCGACTTTACTTCGTTAGAAGGATTAAAATCACCTGGAAATTTTGTATGGCTGAACAAAGCACCATGAGTAGGTCCTTGCGTGATGTTACAAGCCTGAAACAAACAAATTGTCATTAAAATTAGTAATATAGTGATCATTTTTTTCATAATATTATTTCACTCCTTTAGCAGGAACAGCAGCGTTAGTCGCAGACTCTCCATAAACGGAAGTACAAAAACGATGGAAAACAATTCCTAATATTGAGAACTGATTGTATTCAGTGTATGCAATTCTTTCGATTTTAGCGGAAGTTTTTGCAGCTTCTAGGGAGGAATCACCGAAAGATACAAGTGCCAAAATACTGTATTGACAAGCATTTCCCGACAAAGTCGCACTTACAGGCTGACCGGAAGAAATAGCTCCAGGAACATCGTTGTTATGAACGAACAAACCGCCTTTAGTTAGTAACCCGAGGGGAGTGGAATACTCTGGAGTTGGGTTCGTATTCGTTCCCCCCAAAGTATTGTAAGTACTTAACGAAGTGCAGCCTACTACAGGTAGTAAAGAAGCAACAGCTATGAAAATAAATCCCAAAAGAATTTTGGCTCTCATTTTTAACCTCATTTAATTATAGTGAGGTTAAAATAACCGTTGAACCAAGGCAAGTAAATATACGTTCAAACTTTGAAAGATCTAAAAGCAAATCCAAAAACATAAGCAATCTATACCATTTCATTTTTATAGACGCAAAAGTGCCCCTTAACCAATTCGCCGAAATACGCATTATAAATTTCACAAGCATCATCTTTTATTGCATGGATCCTCCTTTTTTCAAAAAAAACATACTTTTTTTTCTTTCTTATCTTTTTTCGTTTTTTCAAGGAAATACAACCGTATTCGTATATTTGGAACTCTTCTAGGACATTATGTTCTCATTGTATAAAATACAAGTGTAAACCCTCATATAACAAATAGGATATCCGGAAATTAGAAGCTAACGACGTTTATTTATCGCAGAACAAAGGCAAAATCAAAAAAAGCTTGTCATTAAGTTCTTTCTTAAAACGATTAGCCCGTATATTAAAGTTTCAGAATTTTCAAGGAGAAAATCTATGTTTAAAAAAATCACATTGTCCTTAGTTATATTGATTGCAGCCGCTGCAACAAGTAACTGCGGAACATTACTAAACCAATTCTCTGCTACAAAAGGGCTTCATGGTTTCGATCATAACGGTTCCGTTTTTGCAAGCACAGTAAGATCGGAAGCGATATCCGATACAATCGGTTCAAAAAAAGGGACTGCTTGTCAAACTATGTTTCTTTTAACAGCTGTTGCATTTGGAGATGCGTCTCTTCCTGAAGCAAGAAGAAACGGTGGAATTTCCAAAGTAAACCACATTGCTTATGAAAAAACCAGAATTCTAAGTTTGCTATATAACAGAGATTGCATTATCGTTTACGGAGAGTAATCATGAATGCTAATGTAAAAAAAATAATAGGGCGATTGTCGCTTCTTATATTGCCATTTCTATTCACTGCTTGTGTAACAAACCCGATTCCTTTGGCTCTTTACGGAAACTACAAAGGAACTTTGCATGTTTTCCCTGAGAAAATCGGAACGAAATCAGGAAGAACATGTTACACTCAGTTCGGACTCGGAACGCTTCCTCTTTTCTTAATAGGGGATGCTAGTGCGAAAACTGCCGCCGACAACGGAGGAATTACTAAAATTTCACTGGTTGAATACGAACAAGAGAACATCTTTACAGGTATCTACGCAAGAACCTGTATTATCGTTTACGGGGAATAAATTTGAATTGTTGTTAGGTTTGCAAAGGCCTAACAACATTTGAATGTTCCAGCTTTTTTTAAACACCGACCCTACATCGTAAGATCGGTGTTTTCATCGTATTAAAAGTAAAATCAATCCTCGATCACACTCATCGCATACTCGGAGATAGCTTCTCTTCTTTTATCCGCATAATCCTTGTGAAACCATAGATCTTGGATGTTTTTTGCGCTCTTTTTGTTCGTGATCGTGATTTTTGTCATACACTCTTCCACGGCGAACTTCATGGCTTCCTTACCGGTTTCTCCTAAACCCTTGTTTCTTTTCTTACGGGTAATTTCAGAACCGGTTTTGTTCACCTTCGCAACTAACTTATCATAATCGCTGTCATCGATGCAAAAAACCGTTTCTTTTTTAGCATCTTTCCATTTGACATCCACTTCGTAAAGAGGAGCGGAAGAAATATTGATAAAACCCAAATCGAAAAGTTCAGGCCAATATTCGTAAAAGAAAGACAACATCAAAGAGCGAATCGCATAACCGTCGAAATCGGCATCCGTGATGATGCTGATTTTATCATAATGAAGTTCATCGATAGATTTTCCCTTTGTGTCCAAAGGTAAACCGCAAATCGCTACGATGTTCTTTAGCTCTTCGTTCTGCATGGCTTTTGCCAAAGACATCCCCTTACAATTCAAAGGTTTCCCTCGCAAAGGGAATAGTCCGTGTAATTTAGGGTTTCTGGCAGGACGCAAACCTGCGATCGCAGAATCCCCTTCCGCAACGAACAAAACACGGCCTGGATCGTTCGGTTTGCCAGTAGGAGGCATCAACTTAGGGATATTGTTTCTGGAAGCCTTTCTGAGGCCTTTCTGAGCGTCCTCAAGCTGTTTTAGCTGGGTTCTACGCTCCATCACCATCTTGATTTCTTCGATCAAGCCGGTTTTCTTCAGAAGTTTATCCAAATGTTTATCCACGGCCTTTCGAATGTCCTCATTCAAATCGTTGATCAAATAAGATTTATCCTGAGATTTGAAACGAGGATTTAAGATACGTAAGTTGACATACATGTGAAAGCAGCTTCTCACATCGTTTCTAGTACACTGAGTGTTCAGTTTTTTTTCCAGAGAAACGATTTGGGATTTTTTACGAACTTCATCGCAAAGTCTGTTTTCCAAATACTCTATAGCGGAACCGCCTTGAGGACAGAAGATGGAATTCACCCAAGTAAGAGTTTTGTTTTGTCCCACAACCGCATACGTATCCATATTGATTTGGGATGCAGACGATTTGTCCGCATAATCCATCTTATAGTAGACCATATCGGAATTGCTGAAAATCTCATCAAAACCTTTTTTGAACTTATATTTTTCCTTGCCGGACTTATGGATGAATACTACTTCCAAACCGGGGTTGGACATGGCGATATCTTGCAGGTATTGTTTCACCAAATTAATATTAAATGAAGTATCCAGATTATTGAAATAAGCAGGATTCAATTCGAATTCCACGGTGGTTCCGTGGTCTTCTTTTTTGGCGTTCTCCACAACGGCAGTCATTCCCGTTTTATCGGAAGGGCCTTTTAATTGTTTGATTTGCTCAGGAGTCAATTCGGGACAATCGGTAAAATGACCGTGTTCATCGTAATACAAAAACACTCTTTCCTGATCGTCTTTGGAGAGTTTGAAACTGCGGATGACTTTTTTCACGTCTTCATGGATCGAAAACATTTTTTTATAAGCTTTGCCGCTGTTGATCGTTTTCACTTTAAAAAAGGAAGACACCATTCTTACTAGGGAGATACCCACACCGTTCTGACCGGCAACATGATCTTCTTTCACTTTATCATCGAAGTTTTCTCCGTACATTAAGTGAAGATAAACACCTTCCGCATTGTCCGCAGGAATTCCTCGACCATTGTCCTCGATAGTAACTCTTTTTCTGTCTGTGGAAAGTTGAACGATGAGTTTATTCATCTTATCCTTTTCAGGAATCGATTTATCATTCAAATTTTTACGATATTCATCGACGCAGTTCATACAAGCTTCGTCGAGACATTTGATCTTCGCAGGGATATCAGACAGCTCTTCATGGGTGATGTCATATTTACCCGAACTGTCTTTTGTGAAAAAGTGCTGTTCGAATGTGGAAAGTGAATTCTGGCCGAGCCACATCCCTGTACGCATACGAACGTGTTCTACGTTCGAAAGTTTCTTAAAATTACGGCCGTTAGATGATTGATTTTTTTCCGGTTTTGCTGCTGCCATAAATTATTTTGGATCCCACTTTAATTTCAATTCGTCGAGTTCCTGAGTCATAAATCCTGTAAGTTTTTTATCATCTTTCTGAAGAGAAGTATATTCCGTATATTTTGTCTTAGCTTCTACGATCGCTTCTTCACATTTACGAACTTCTTCCAAAGTCATTCGGTAAACAGGAATCGTAGTGAGCCATTCAAAGTAGACGAATTTTGCTGCTTTTAGTTTTTCTTCGAATTCTTTTTTGGATTTGATTCCGGTTACTTTTTCGTTCCATTTTTCCTTGATGAAACGAATGAGTTCCGAGTTTCTATCGATCTTTTCTTTTTCGAGACCGGCAAGTCTCTTGAATCTACGAATAAGATGTGTTTTACGGAAATCGCAGAATCTTTTAATGATTTCTTCGGGAGTATGATTTTTTAGTTTCCCTTCGTGTGTGATGATGTTGATCGTAAGAACTTCGTTGTTTTCCTTGGAAATCAACTCTTTCAGTTCTTTTTCACTGGGTTCTTCACCCTTTTTGGCAACCAATTCGATCTTAAACGTTTGGCTGGAATGATCCACATAATCTTTCAGCCAATTGTCCTTTTTCTCGATCAAATCATCCAAATAATTCACTACCTTCTCTCGGTTCCAGTTCATAGGAGCGCCGATGAGGAAGTTTTTTCCGTCTTCTTTCTTGAATGCGAAGGTAGTAGACATAACGGTGGAACCGTTGTCATTTTTGGATAACTTAACTTCTCCCTTGTAATCCTTATACCAAGGAGTGATCTTCTTCGCTTTTCCCGTCTTTAGATAGGAAACTTGAGAATCGATTACATCACTGAGCTTATGACCGGGGATAAAACAACGGAATCCTGTTGCGATTCCTTGAATATTATTGAGTAAAACGACAGGAACTTTTCCCACAAAATGAATCGGTTCGTCTTCCGTTTCATCGTAGTTCTTCGCGTAATCGATATCGGGAAGGCTCTCGAAAAAACCTAAATCTTTTGCGAAATCGGAAAGTTTCACTTCCGTATAACGAGGAGAAGCGATCGCACCAGGATCCAAAACGTCTCCGAATGTTCCCTCTCCGCTCACTAAAGGATAATTATTTGCGAAAGTAAAATCTTGTGCCATCTGGGACAACGCATCTTGGATGGATTTGTCT
>VFQU01000812.1_pt1 | contig 22583 bp, 23 predicted proteins | sample 3512311 | NCBI WGS metagenome assembly VFQU01 (sample SAMN10412377, study PRJNA504923) | tailings metagenome | isolation source: Relicate 3 Philex TSF3 active mining site | place: Philippines: Tuba, Benguet | collected 2017-08-29
GGAGGACTCGTCGCGCACATCGACGATCAGGGGCAGCGCCTTGCCGCCGGCTGCCTCGATCTCCTCGGCGGCCGAATAGATGGTGCCGGGCAGATGCTTGTGCGGTTCGGCCGTCTTGGCGGCGATCGCCACATTGGCCCCGTCGCGGGCGGCGCGCAGGGCGATGGCCAGGCCGATGCCGCGGCTGGCGCCGGTGATGAAAAGGGTCTTCCCGGCGAGGCTCATGCGGCCGCTCCCGTGGTTTCAACGCTCATCGCCCATAGCCGCTCGGCGCCATCCGGGTCGAGGGCGTAGGCGCGCACGCCGGCACGCGGGTTTTCCTTCGACCAGGGCACGGCTTGGGCGCAGTCCTCGAGATACAGGCCTCCGACGCCCTCAAGCTCGGCCCCGACGGCCGCCCAGACGCTTGTGCTGGCGCCCTGTTCCGGCGTCTTGAAGCCCGCCACGGCGTTGTCGTTCTCATCCAGCCAGCCCATGGCCCGCTGTTCCTCGATCGGCAGGTGGCGCTGCAGCGGCGTCAGGATGCCCCCCGGCATCACGGCGTTGGCCGTAACGCCCTGGCCGGCGTAGCGGCGGTGGAAGCCCACGGCGAACAGGGCGTTGGCGGTCTTGGCCTGACCATAGGCGGCCCACTTGTCGTAGTCGCCGTTCCGGAAGTGGGGGTCATCCCAGCGGATGTCGCTGCGCAGGTGGCCGATGGACGACAGCGACACCAGGCGGGACGTGCGACCGGTGGCGCGGGCGCCGGCGACAAGGGCCGGGGCCAGATAGCTGGTCATCAGGAAGTGGCCGAAGTGATTGGTGCCGATCTGCATCTCCAGCCCGTCCCGCGTGTGGTCGAGCGGGCAGGCCATCACCGCAGCGTTGTTGATCAGGATGTTCAGCTCGCGGCCGCGCCAACCCTCGCCGAAGGCCCGGATCGAGGCGAAATCCGAGAGGTCGAGCATCTCGAAAGTGACCTTGCCGCGCGCCGTCGCGCCGATGTCGGCAATGGCTTGGGCGGCCAGATCGGGCTTGCGGGCGGCGATGACGACATCCGCGCCCTGCTCGGCCAGGGCGCGCACCGTCTCGACGCCAATGCCGGTCGCCGCCCCGGTGACCACGGCGGTCAGGCCCGAGAGGTCATGCCCGGCCGCCACCTCGCGTGCCGTCGAGAAGCGATGGAAAGGCGAAGTGATGCGGTCGGCCATGGCGGTTCCCCTCTGTTCTTGTGGGGAGATGGTGGGCCGGGGCCCGCCCTTCGGCAAGCCCCGCCCGGATCGCCGCGGTCGGTCGGTCAGCCCAGCTTGGAGAAGTCGGCGGGACGCTTCTGGAAGAAGGCCGCGAAAGCCTCGGCGGCCTCGGCGGTCTGAAGCTGGGCGCCGAAGTAGCCCCCCTCGATGTCCATCAGTTCGGCGATGCGGGCGGCGTCCCGCATCAGGCGCTTGGTGATCTTGAGCGCGCCGATGGGTCGCTTGGCCAGAGCCTGGGCCGCAGCGAGGGCGGCGGCTTCGACTTCGTCCGAAGGCAGGCAGCGATAGGCGACGCCCAGGCGCTCGGCCTCCTCGCCGCCCAGGGCCTCGCCGAGGGCGAACATGGCGTAGGCGCGGACATGGCCGATGCGCTGCGGCAGCAAGAGGCTCGAGGCCGCCTCCGGCACCAGCGCCAGGCCGACGAACGGCGTGGTGAGCCTGGCTTCAGGGCTGACGAACACCAGGTCGCAGTGGAGCAGCATGGTCGTCCCGACGCCGACGCCAAGGCCCCGCACCGCCGCCACCAGCGGCTTCTCGGCGCGAGCGAGCGCCTTGAGGAACCGGGTCACATTGCGCTCTCCGGCGGGACGGGCGGCCGGATCGCGGCTGGTGTCGCCGCTGGCGTTCTGGGCGGCGAAATCGCCCATGTCGTTGCCGGCGCTGAAGGCTTCGCTGGAAGAGCGGAACAGTACGGCGCGAACTGCCGGGTCGGTCTCCGCGCGCGCCAGGCTGTCGGCGAGCACGCCATACATGGCGTCAGTCAGCGCGTTCTTCTTTTCGGGCCGGTTGAAGGTCAGGGTCATCACCCCGGCCTCGACGGTCACCTGAATCTGGTCGGTCATTGTCTGTCTCCCTTGGGAACGGGTTGGGCGAGACCGGACAGCCAGCGCCCGATCACCGCGATCTCATCGTCGGAAAAGCCTTCGGTCAGCCGGGCGTTGGCCGCCGCCAGCCCGTCCCGCGCCCGGCTGCGCGCTTCGCGTCCCCGGTCGGTGAGAAACAGCCGCTGGGCGCGGCCATCGTCAGGGTCCGGGCGGCGCTCGACTAGGCCGGCGCGCTCCATGCGATCGATCAGGCCGCTCATGGCGCTGGGCGCGGCGTCGAGCGCCTCGCAAACCGCGCCGATAAGGGCGCCGTCCTTGCCGCCGAGGGTGAACAGGACGCCTGCCTGGGCCGAGGTCAGGCCGTCGGCGGCCATCTCCGATTCGGCCCAGCGCTGCACCCGGCGGTTGGCGGCGCTGAGCAGGAAGAAGAGGCGGGGCGGCGAGGTCATCCGCGCCACCCTATCTTTCACATACGAAATATCAAGTTCGCATGTGAAGTTTTTCGCATCCTAGTCCGGTCAGGCGGCGCGATACCAGACCACGCCATCAACATCGGTCTCTGCGACGGCCTTGCCGCGACCGATCAGGCAGTTGATGTGCGCCAGGCTCTCGCCCGTGGCCATGCCCATCAGCTCCGGGCCGATCGGACGTGCGAACAGGCTGCCGAAGACATCGATGCTGCGCTTGGGCTCCGCCAGGGCGTTCTGCAGACGGCCCAGCTGGCGCTCGTGCCCGGCGATCAAGTGATCGAGCCGCGCATGCAGACCGTGGAAGGGGTCGTTGTGGGCGGGCAGGACCAGAACGTCCGCCGGAACCTTGGCCTTGAGCTTGGCCAGGCTGGTGAGCCAGTCGGTCAGCGGGTCGCCGTCCGGCTCTGTCGGGAACACCGAGACGTTGGAGCTGATCCGCGGCAGGACCTGGTCGCCGCTGATGAAAAGGTTCAGCGCCGGACACCAGAGGCAGGCATGGTCGGGCGAATGGCCGTTGCCGGTGACGACGATCCAGTCGTTGTCGCCGATGCGCACCGTCTCGCCGTCGGTCAGGCGGCGGTAACTGTCCGGCAGCTGATAGATGGCCTTGCCGAAGCCGCCGAACTTGGCGCGGTAGTTGTCGATGGCCTCCTCGTCCCAGCCGGCCGCCTTGTAGAAGCGCACGCCGTCTTCCGGGGCCTCGCGGCCGGTGTCGGCGACCAGCATGCGGCACTGGATGTACTCGAGGCGGGTCATCCACAGCCGGCACTGGAACTTGCGGGTCATCCAGCCCGCCAGTCCGATATGGTCCGGGTGGAGGTGGGTGACGATGACGCGGGTGACCGGCTTGCCGCCCAGCGCGCCCTTGAAGGCCTCGCGCCAGGCCTGGGCCGTCTCGCGGGTCTGAAGGCCCGTGTCGACGATCGCCCAGCCGTCGCCGTCGGCAATGGCCCAGGTGTTGATGAAGCCCAGGGGGCCGCCCAAGGGTTGCCGCAGCCACATGACGCCAGGCGCGACCTCGACCGCGTCGCCCGCCCCGGGGGCGGGGACCGTCTCGAAGGGGTAGTCCAGCTTGGGCCGGCGGACTTCCGCCGCGATGTCTTCAACGCCGTCGTGCACTTGCCTGTCTCTCCGGTGAACCCGGCCATCATCGGCCGTTCAGGCCCGCGCCGCAATTGCGCCTGACGCGGGCGCCATCTTGACCGCCTCCCCAGTGGCGCGTTTAACGACGCCAAAACAATATCTCCCCCTCTGCCCAGGAGCTCGGGTTCATGAGTCGTCTTCGTCTCGGCGTCGCCGCCGCCATCATTCTCGCCGTCGCGGCGCCCGCCGCCACGGTTCAGGCCCAGAAGAAGAAGGAAGCGGCCGCCCCGGCCGGGACCATCACCGAAAAGGACCGCCAGCGCGGCATGGCCGAAGCGCCGGCCCTGGCGAAGACTGCCGGCCTGACCTGCAACGTCAACGACGCCCGGTTCATCATCGCCGATCCGAAGAGCAAGACGGCCTTCTACGAAGTCGCCTGCGACCAGGGCATCGGCTACATCGTGATCGCAGATCCGGCCAAGCCGGCGCCGACGCTCGGCACCTGCATGGAAGCCAACACCCCGCGCGAGGACGGCAAGAAGAACGCCGTGACCTGCATGCTGCCGGGCAACGCTGACCTGAACGCCCAACTGCAGCCTTACGTCGCCAAGGTGGGCAGCAACTGCCAGGTCCAGAAGCACCGCTTCCTGGGCGCCAACACCAAGTCGACCTTCACCGAGATCGCCTGCCAGGACAACCAGGGCTTCCTGCTGGTCGCCGGCCTGCCGGCCAACCTGTCGGGGGAAGTGACGCTGCTGAACTGCCTGAGCCTCGAGCCGGGCGGCAACGTGGCGTGCACCCTGACCGACCGCGCCGCCCAACTGCAGACGGCCGACAAGCTGATCGCGTCGAGCGACAAGAACTGCGCCGTCAAGGACCGCAAGTTCGTGCTGACCACCCAGAAGGGCAGCCACTGGTATGAGGTGGCCTGCCAGGACGGCCAGGGCTACATGGTCGAGCAGGCCGCCAACGGCAGCCTCGGCCAGGCCATCGGCTGCGCCGACGCCGACTTCATCGACGGCGGCTGCAAGCTGACCGACGCCCGCGCCGCCAAGACCGAGCAGAACGACCTCTACAGCCGTCTGTCGACCAAGGCCGGCTTCGACTGCAAGGTCGAGCAGTACGGCATCTTCAACGTGCCCAACAAGGAAGTGGTCGAGGTGAAGTGCTCGAACCGTCCGGACGGCGCGGTGCTGGTCTTCGAAGGCGCCAAGAACACCGTCTACAACTGCGCCGTGGCCGAGGTTCAGGGCTACCGCTGCTCCTTCACCAAGAAGGACGTGGCCTACGCCCAGGTGACCAAGGACCTGAAGAGCCTGAAGGAAACCAACTGCGTCGTCGGCAACAGCCGTCCCATGGACCGCGGCACCGACACCACCGTCTATCTCGAAGGCAGCTGCACCGACGGAGCCGGCAGCTATGTGATCGGCTACCAGCGCGGCGGCACCAAGCCGACCGAGGTTCTGGCCTGCAGCCAGGCCAAGAGCCTCGGCGGCTGCAAGTTCCCCGGCAACTGATCCGCCGGACTTGCTGAACAGGACGAGGGCCCGCCGAGCGATCGGCGGGCCTTCTGCCTTTTCGGGACGGTGGCGGTCAGGCGGCCGCCAGCCGCGAGCCCTGGCGCAGGCCGGCGTATTCGAGGGCCGTGAGGCCGACCACGCCCAGGGCCTGGGCGATGACGAAGGCCTGGCCGGCCAGGGTCGGCTCGACCCATCCAGAAACCAGAAGCAACAGGCTCACGGCCGCCCAGCCGGCATTGCCGCCAATCACCAGCCAGACCAGCGCCGAGGGGACTTGGAGCCTGCGCGCCATCCAGGCCATGAGACCGGCGATCGGCAGCAGGACCAGGCCCGCGCCGACGAGAAGGCCGCCCGGCAGTCCCGTCAGCTGCGCGAGCGGGCCCGAGCCGACGGTCAGGGCGACGCCCATGGCCGCGCACGTCGCCGCGTCCAGGCCCAGGGTCCGGCGCAGCAGGGAATTGGTCTGGATCGACATGATGGTGTCTCCTCTTGGATCCGCCCGATCGCGGTGTGAGGCGACCCTGCCCCTCGCATGGAGGCTGGTCGATTACCCGCGAGGTAGGCCGACGGACGTAGGGAACCGGAACGGCGTTCGCGGCGCTTCATCCCCACGTTTCAACGCTGGAGGAGAGGCCCCATGGCCGAGAAGAGCGGAAATTCCGGATTGGCCTTCGTGGTCGGCGCCCTGCTGGTGCTGGTGCTGCTGATCGGCGGCTACCTGATCTTCGGACCGGGTCTGACGCAGAAGAAGGAAGTGGACATCAACGTGAAGGCCCCGGAAATCGAGGCGCCGCAGCTGCCGAGCGGCGGTTGATCGGGCTCCGGGCGCTGGAACGTCTCGGGCGGCGACTGGGCCGCCCCTGGCGCCGGCGGCGGGCCAAAATCGACATCTCCAGCCTGCTGGAATGGGCCTCGCGCGCCGGGTACGCCGCGCGAGGCTTCGTCTATCTGAGCATCGGCGCCCTGGCGGCGCTGGCGGCGCTGGAGTTCGCCCGAACCCCGGCGGGGAGCCAGGGCGCTGTCGCCTGGCTGGCCGACTGGCCCTTCGGACAGGTCTGGATCGGGGCGGTCGCGGTCGGGCTCATCTGCTTTTCCCTCTGGCGCGCGCTGCAGTCGATCTTCGACGCGGACCGCCAGGGGAGCGATCTCAAGGCGCTCGCCAGTCGGACCGGGCAGGCCGTCAGCGGCATCGTCTACGGGACCTTGGCCTGGTCCCTGCTGGAGGTTCTGGACGAATTGGAAGACATCGGCGAGGCCGACGAGAACCAGTCCGCCCGATCGATGACGGCGGACATCATGGAACTGCCCCTCGGCCATTGGCTGGTCATACTGACCGGTGTCTTCATCCTCGGCGTGGCGGCGGCCAACCTGATCCAGGCCGCGCGCCGAGACTTCTGCCGGGGGTTGGCCTGTCCGGATGCGGCGCGGCCGCTGGCCGTATGGACCGGGCGGCTGGGCTATGGCGCGCGCGGGCTGGCGTTCCTGCCGCTTGGGTTCTTCATCATCAAGGCCGGCTGGACCTTCCGGTCCTCGGAAGCTCGCAATCTGGGCGGCGCGCTGCAGGCCATCGAGGCCCAGCCGCTGGGCACGCCGATCCTGGTCGGGGCTGGCCTTGGCCTGATGGCCTTTGGTCTTTACGCCCTGCTGGAGGCGCTCTGGCGGAGGATCGAGGCGCCGGAGGCCGGCTGATGCTGGCCAAGCAGCGTGGCTCGCCGCACAGTGGCGGCATGGACGCGGACGCCATCCGGACATCGCTGGAACAGCTGGCCGAGCGGGTGGGCGATCCCGCGCCCCTGGTCTACCGGCGGCTGTTCGAGACCCGCCCGGAGGTGAAGGCCCTGTTCGTCGGCGACCGCACGGGCGCGGCGCGCGGCGAGATGCTGGCGCAGACCTTCGAGATCCTCATCGATCTGGCGGAGGGCGGCCGCGGCTCCAGCGGAATGATCGGATCGGAACTGGTCAATCACGAGGGCCTGGGCGTCCCGCCAGACGCTTTCGCCAGCTTCTTCCACGTTGTCGCCGACGTGGTGCGCGACGGGCTGGGCCCGGACTGGACGCCGCGGGTATCAGCCGCCTGGGACGCGCTTCTCGCGCGGGCGGACGAACGGATCCAGCGCCAGGCCAGGGCGTCCGGCCTTTCGATCAGCGCTCGCTGAAGACGTCGACGGGGCAGTCGACAGGTTTGTCCGGAAGGCTTCCCTCGGCCGCGCGCTTGCGGAAGTGGATGCCGGCGCAGCCCGGCGAGCACAACAGCCCCTGGTCCGACCAGTAGCCCGGACCAAGGGACGGGTCGCCGTCCCAGCAGACGAACTTCGGCTGGCCCCAGGCGAGGCCGCATTCGATGCACATCAGGCGCGGGGAACGGGCGAGCATCAGTTGGCTTCCCGGGCGCCGGCGGCGATGGCTTCCGCCTTGGCGAACAAGGCCGGGTCGACCCGGGCCTCGACGGCGGCGGCGTTCTCGTCCAGCTGTTCGGGGCGACTGGCCCCGACGATGGCGGAGGCGACGTTCGGCTCGCGCAGCACCCAGGCAAGGGCGAACTGCGCCAGGCTGAGCCCGGCCTCCGCCGCCAGCGGCTTCATCGCCTGGGCCGCTTCCAGCACCGGTCGCCGCATCCAGGCGGTCATCGACCCGCTCATCGCATCGCTGGCGGCGCGGCTGTCGGCGGGCGGCGGCGCATCGGGGTCGTACTTGCCGGTCAGAACGCCCTGGGCCAGCGGCGACCAGACGATCTGGCTGATGCCATTGGCGGCGCAGAGGGGGATGACCTCCTTCTCCGGCCGCCGCCACATCAGGCTGTACTGAGGCTGGCTGGAGACGAACTTCTCGACGCCGGGAATGGCCAGGGCGTCGCGGATGTTCTGCGGCGACCATTCAGAGAAGCCGATCCAGCGCGCCTTGCCCGAGCGGACGACTTCGCTGAGCGCCTCCATCGTCTCTTCCAGAGGGGTGTCGGGGTCGTAGCGGTGGCACTGGTAGAGATCGACGTAGTCGGTCCGGAGCCGCTTGAGCGAGGCGTCGATCTGCTTGAAGACCTGGGCCCGCGACAGGCCCTTGTCGCCGCCGCCCATGTCGCCGAACAGCTTGGTGGCCATCACATAGCTGTCGCGCGGCACCCCATCGAGGGCCTGGCCCAGCACCTCCTCGGCCGCGCCGCGCCCGTAGACGTTGGCGGTGTCGATGAAGGTGATGCCGATGTCGAGCGCGTGGTGGACGCAGCGCACGGCCTTGTCGCGCTCCACCCCGACGCCGTAGGTGAGCCAGGAGCCCAGCGAGATCTCGGAAACCTTCAGGTCGCTCGAGCCGAGCTGGCGATAGCGCATGGGACGTCCTCCGTTTGGCCCTATCTTAGGGGTGCAATCGCCGCCCGCGTAAGTCATGGATGCCCGATGACCCAAAAGACCGTCCTGTCCCTGCACGCGGCCCAGCGCGACGACATCGGCGATCTGACCACCCGCCGGCCGGTGCCGGGCCCCGGGCTGGACCAGGTCGACCCCTTCCTTTTCCTCAATCACCACGGACCCCAGACCTATCCGCCGAACAACAGGGGCCTGCCGTTCGGGCCCCATCCGCATCGCGGGTTCGAGACGGTGACCTTCATCCTCGAGGGCGACCTGGCGCACCTGGATTCCGGCGGCGGCGAGAGCGTGATCCACGCCGGCGGGGTGCAGTGGATGACGGCGGGGTCGGGCCTGGTTCACGCCGAGATCTCGCCGGAGGCCTTTCGGCGCACGGGCGGCCCGCTAGAGATCCTGCAGCTGTGGCTGAACCTGCCGCCGGCCCTGAAGATGACCGCGCCGCGCTATGTCGGCCTGCAGGCGGACCAGATCCCGGTCCACGAGCTTGACGATGGTCGGGTGCGGCTCGCCCTGATCGCCGGAGAGCTGGGCGAGGACCAGGGACCGATCCCGTCGCTGACCGGCGTGTTCATGAGCACGGTCGCCATGGCGGGTGGCGGGCGGATGCATCTGGACGGCTTGGCCGGGCGCAATGTGTTCCTCTACGTGGTCGATGGCGCGGTGCGGGTTGATGGGCGGGAGATTCCCCGCTGGACGCTCGCCCGCCTGGACCTGGAGGGCGATCGGCTGGAGATCGAGGCCGCGCCCGAAGCCCGATTGCTCCTCGGCCACGGGGCGCCCATCGGCGCTCCGGTCGTCGCCCACGGGCCGTTCGTGATGAATACGGTCGAGGAGATCCGCCAGGCGGTCATCGATTACCAGGCGGGACGCTTCGGCGCCGTGCGGGTCTGAGGCGCCGATGAGCGAGATACCGATGCTGCGCCTGTCCGGCCTGGCCAAGAGCCTGCCTGGTGGGCGGGTGCTGTTCAGCGGCCTGGACCTGTCCGTCGGGGCGGGGGAGTTCGTCGCCATAATGGGCGAGAGCGGGGTCGGCAAGTCGACGCTGCTGAACCTGATCGCCGGGCTGGATGCGGCCGACGCCGGAGACATCCGCATCGGCGGCGCGGACCTGTCGGGGCTGGACGACGACGGGCGCACGCGCCTGCGGCGTGACCGGATCGGCTTTGTGTTCCAAGCCTTCCACATCCTGCCGCACCTGTCGCTGATCCGGAACGTGGCGCTGCCGCTGGTCCTGGCGCGGGCGGAGCCCGAGGCGGCGCTGGCGCGTTCGCGGGACATGCTGGCGGCTGTCGGCCTTGCCGGGCGCGAGGAGGACTTTCCGCGCCAGCTCTCGGGCGGCGAGCTCCAGCGGGTTGCGATCGCCCGGGCCCTGGTCCACCGACCGGCCCTGATCCTTGCCGACGAGCCGACGGGCAATCTCGATCCGGAAACGGCGGTGCGCATCCTGGCCCTGTTCGCCGAGCAGGCGCGGCAGGCGGGTGCGGCGACCCTGATCGTCACCCATTCGGAGACCGCGGCCTCTGTCGCCGACCGCACCCTGTTGCTGACCCGCAAGGGACTGAAGGCCCATGGCGGCTGAGGCGACCAGCCCGACGGCCCTGCGCTGGCTGATCCTGGGCGAATGGCGGGCCTATCCGGCGCGGGTGACGACCGCGGCCCTGGCCATCGCGGTCGGTGTGGCGCTGGGCTTCGCGGTCCATCTGATCAACGCCTCGGCGCTGAGCGAGTTTTCGCGCGCCATCGCGGCGGTGAACGGCCAGGCCGACCTGCAGGTGCAGGCTGGTTCGGCGGCCGGACTGCCCGAGGGCCTCTATCCCGCGCTGGCCCGCGTGCCGGGCGTCGCTGTCGCCAGCCCCGTCATCCAGCTGCAGGCCTCGCTGCCCGGCACGCGACAGGGCGTGACCCTTCTGGGCGTCGACATCTTTCGCGCCGGGGCGGCGACGCCCGGTCTTCTGGGCAAGCCCTTCACCCTTCCCGCGAACGAGCGGGGCGCGGCGGTTGGCGGCGGATCGGCCCTGCTGGACGAGAATGCCGTCTTCCTCTCCCAGACCCTGATCGACGAGGGCCGGCTGCGGCCCGGCCAGGTCGTGCCGATCACGGCGGCCGGACGGACAATCCCGACGATGCTGGCAGGGACGCTCCCGGGTGTCGCCGAGGGCCAGAGGATCGCGGTGATGGACATCGCGGCCGCCCAGTGGCGGTTTGGCCAACTGGGACGCCTGCAGAGGCTGGACCTGAAGCTGACGCCCGGCGTCGACGCAGGCGCGGTGTCTCGGCGCGTGGAGGATCTGCTGCCGCCCGGCGCCGTGCTGACCAGTCCCGAGGGGCAGGAGCGGCGGGGCGACGCCCTCAGCCGGGCCTACCGCGTGAACCTCAACATGCTGGCGCTCGTGGCGCTGCTTACAGGCGGGTTCCTGGTCTTTTCGGCCCAATCCCTGTCGGTCGCGCGGCGACGGGCGCAGTTCGCCCTGCTGCGCGTACTGGGGACTAGCCGGCGCGGCCTGATGCGGCAGGTGCTGGCGGAAGGCCTGATCGTCGGCGCCGTAGGGGCGGGCCTTGGCCTGGTTCTCGGACTTGGACTGGCGGACGGCGCCCTTCGCCTGCTGGGCGGCGATCTTGGCGGCGGCTACTTCGAGGGCGGCCGGCCGAGCCTGGTCTTCGCGCCGGGCGCGGCGGCGGTGTTCTTCGCCCTGGGACTGGTGTCGGCCGTAGGCGGCAGCCTCCTGCCGGCGCGCGAGGCGGCGCGGGCCGAGCCGGCGGTGGCGCTGAAGACGGCCGGAGACGCGGTGGACCCAAGGGTCAGTCCCAAGCCGTGGCTCGCTCTGGGTCTGCTGCTGGGCGGCGGGCTGCTGTCGCTGGCGCCGCCGGTGGCGGGGCTGCCCCTGCTGGGCTACGCCGCCATGGCCCTGCTGCTCTCGGGCGGGGTTGCGGCCATGCCCTGGCTGGCTCGCGCGCTGATCACACCCCTGCAGCGCATGCGGCTGCGCTCGCCGCCCATCGAACTGGCCGCCCGGCGGCTTTGGGGCGCGCCAAGCCAGGCGGCGGTCGCCCTGTGCGGGATCGTCGCCAGCACCAGCCTGATGATCGCCATGGCCGTCATGGTCTCGAGCTTCCGGGGATCGGTCGATGACTGGCTGGGACAGGTCCTGCCGCATGATCTCTATCTGCGCTTCGATGGAGCCGCCGACGGCTCCGGCCTCGACGCGGCGGCGCGGCGCCGGCTGGAAGCGGTCCCCGGCGTGGCCCTTGCCCAGTTCACCCGCAGCCAACCCCTGCGGCTGGCCGAGGACAGGCCGCCAGTGGCGCTGGTTTCGCAGGACCGCGCGGGGGCGCGGCAGGGCGGCGGCCTGCCGGTGATCGGCCGGGCCGTCGCTCCGCCGCCTGGCGCCACGCCCGTCTGGGTGTCGGAGCCTGCGGCCTATCTCTATCGCCTCAAGCCCGGCCAGACGCTCGACCTGCCCATCGCCGGGGGACAACGCGTCTTCGTCACCGCCGTGTGGCGCGACTACGCCCGCCAGAACGGGGCCATCGTTCTGGACAGCGCCGACTACGACCGGCTGACCGGCGACCGACTGAGATCGGAGGCCGGCTTTGTGCTGACGCCCGGAGCGGACGCCGACGCGGTCGCGCGGGACCTGCGGGCCGCGCTACCACAGGACCTTGCCGGCAGGGCCTGGCTGGCCCGGCCATCGGAGATCCGGGGCCTGGCCCTGCGCATCTTTGATCGCAGCTTCGCCATCACCTACCTGCTGGAGGCGATCGCCATCCTGGTGGGGCTGGCCGGCGTGGGCGCCACCGTCTCTGCCCAGACCCTGGCCCGGACACGGGAGTTCGGCATGCTTCGCCACATCGGGGTCCTGCGTCGCCAGATCGTCGGCATGCTGGCCGCCGAAGGGGCGCTGCTCGGCGTGGTGGGCGGGGCGGCGGGCATAACGCTGGGCCTGGTGATGAGCCAGGTGCTGATCCATGTGATCAATCCCCAGTCCTTCCACTGGACGATGAGCACCCGCCTGCCGTGGGGGCTGTTCCTGGTCGTGGCCGTCGCTCTGATCGCGGCCTCGGCTGGGGCCGCGCTGCTGGCCGGGCGCCGCGCGCTGTCGATCGACGCCGTCCGCGCTGTCCGGGAGGACTGGTGATGATTGCTCGCCGCGCCCTGATCATCGGCGGGCTGGCGGGCGCCGCGCTCGCCGCCGCGCCTGGCCGCATCGCGCCGGTCTACGCGCCGGCGCTTCCGGGACAGCCGATGACCTTCCCGGCCGATCACGGCGCGCACCCGGATTTCCGTACCGAGTGGTGGTACCTGACCGGGTGGCTGGAGACGCCGGAAGGGCCGATGGGCTTCCAGGTGACCTTCTTCCGCACACGCCCTGACGTGGACCAGGCCAACCCCAGCGCTTTCGCCGCCAAGCAGGTGCTGTTCGCTCATGCCGCGCTGAGCGATCCCAAACTCGGGCGTCTGCTGCACGACCAGAGGATCGCCCGGGCCGGCTTCGGTCTGGCCGAGGCGGACGCCGGCGACGCCAGGCTGGTTCTCGACGACTGGAGCCTGTCTCGGGGCGCGGACAATGTCTGGCGGACGCGCGCGGGCGGAGCCGAGTTCATGCTCGACCTCACCTTCAGGCCGTCGCAGCCGCCCATTCTCCAGGGGCAGGGCGGCTACAGCCGCAAGGGGCCCGATCCCGCCCAGGCCAGCCGCTACTACACTCTGCCGCAACTGGCGGTGACCGGCGCGGTCACGCGAGAGGGTCGGCGCATGGCGGTGCGGGGATCGGCCTGGCTTGATCGGGAGTGGTCCTCGACCCTGCTGGATCCGCGCGCTGTCGGCTGGGACTGGGCCGGGATCAACCTCGACGATGGGGGAGCGCTCACCGTCTTCCAGGTTCGTGGAGCTGATGGATCCGCCCTCTGGGCCGGAGGCTCGTGGCGCCGGGCCGGCGGGGCGCAAACGACATTCGGGCCCCAGGACGTGGCGTTCCGGGTGATCCGCAGCTGGCGGTCGCCGCGGACCGGAGCGGTCTGGCCTATCGAGCAGGAGGTCCGGTTGGCGCTCCCAGACGGAGAGCGGCGGCTGCGCCTGGCGCCCCTGATGGATGACCAGGAACTGGACAGCCGGGCTGGCGGCGGACCGTTCTACTGGGAAGGGGCGGTGCGCACGCCGGGAGGCCGGGGATACCTTGAACTGACCGGCTATCTGGAAAAGCTCAGTCTTTAGGCGGCCACGGGCGCACGAGCGCCTATGTCGTCAAGGCGACAATGCGCATCATTCAAGATGCGTATGGTGGTCGAAATGTCCTCCACTGTCGAAGTACCGTCCAGCGTCCATGCGCGGCTCCGACAGGAGACGGCCGGCGCCCATGCGCGCCTTGAGGCGGAGGTCGATATCTTCGCGAGGACCAGCGATCCCTCGGCCCGGGCTGATCTGGCTCGCAGGTTCCACGGTTTCCACGCCGGCGCCGAGGCGGTGCTCGAGCCGCTGCTGGGCGGGATCGACGGACTCGACTACGCGGCGCGCCGCCGCACGCCGGTGATCGAGGCGGACCTTCGCGCCCTGGGCCATGCCCTTCCGAAGCGTCTGGAGGCCAACGGCCCCGCGCCGGCCGATGTGCCTGAAGCGCTGGGCCTGCTGTATGTGCTCGAAGGCTCGACGCTCGGCGGGCGGGTGATCCGCAAGCAGCTTCTGAAAGCCGGCCAGGACCTGAAAGGCCTGGGTTTTCTTGATCCCTACGGCGAGGCGGTGGCCGAGCGGTGGCGATCCTTTCTGGCCATTCTCGACAGGGAATGTCCGTCATCCGCGCCAGGCCGAGGGACGGCGGCGGTGCGCGGGGCCCTTGGGGGCTTTGAATGGGCGCGGAGCCTGCTCCCGCCACGGAGACCGTCTGAATGACCGATACCCTCCTGCCGCCGCCTTTCGACCATGGCGCTCCAGGTCTGGACGCTTGCGACCGCGAGCCGATCCATATTCCCGGCTCGATCCAGCCGCATGGCCTGCTGGTCCTGGCGGACGTGTCGGGGCAGACGATCCGCTATGTCGCAGGCGACATCGAGGGCCGGCTGGGCGTCAGCGAATGGCAGGGCCAGCCGCTGGCTGTGTTGCTGCCCGAGACGCTGCGATCGACGCTGGCGGAGACTGCTGTCGGGCACACGCCGGCCTATCTCGGCCGGATGAGCGCCACAGGCGGCGAGCAGTTCGACGTCAGCGTCCATGCGGTTCAGGGCCTGCTGGCCTTCGAACTGGAGCCCGCGCCGGAGAAGGTGGTCACCTCGGCCGCCATGCTGGCGGGGCTTGAGGCGGCGGGCCTGGCCTTCGAACGATCGATCAGCCTCAGGGCGCTGTGCGAGCGAGCGGCGCTGGAATACGCCCGCCTGACCGGCTTTGACCGGGTGATGATCTACCGCTTCCTGGACGACGAGACCGGGGTGGTGGTGGCCGAGGCGCTGGGCGAGGGCGTCGAGGGGTTCCTGAACCATCACTTCCCGGGCTCGGACATCCCCCGGCAGGCCCGGGCGCTCTATGTGCGCAACCTCGTGCGGGTGATCCCCGACAGCCGTTATCGGCCCCAGCCGCTGCGCCCGGGCTGGTCGGAGGCCGAGCCGCTGGACATGAGCGACTGCGCGCTGCGCAGCGTCTCGCCGGTGCACCTCAAGTACCTGGCCAACATGGGCGTGGCCGCTAGCGCCTCGATCTCGATCGTCAAGGACGGGGTGCTCTGGGGGCTGATCGCCTGTCACCACAGCACGCCCCGGACGCTGCCCTATGACGTGCGGATCGCCTGCCGGGCGCTGGCCGGCGGGCTGGCGCGGCAGATCAAGGCGCGCGAGGACGCCGAGGCCTATCGCGAGCGCATCCGGCTGCGGGGCTTCGAGGACGACATCCTGGCTGGGCTGGGCGTCGAGCGGTCGCTGGACGAGACGGTGGCCGAGCAGTTGCCCTATCTGCAGCGGATGATGGACGCCGACGGGGTGGCGATCTACCGGAGCGGCCATCTGGCGACGGCCGGCGAGACGCCGAACGAGAGCGATCTGCGCGAGGCGGTCGGCTGGATCGTCGACCGGGCGGTGGTCGAGCCGATGGCCAGCGACCGCTGGGCCGAGGACGACGCGCGGGCCGCGCCGCTGCGAGAGCGGGCCAGCGGCCTGCTGGCGGTGACGATCTCGGCCGACGAGCCGTTCGTGCTGATGTGGTTCCGGGCCGAGCAGCTGCAGGTGGTCAACTGGGCGGGCAATCCGCACAAGGACGGCGGGACGGCCGGGCCGCTGACCCCCAGGGCCAGCTTCGACGACTGGGCCGAGACGGTGCAGGGGCGCTCGCGGCCCTGGTCCCTGGCGCAGGTGGAGGCGGCCTCGCGGCTGCGCGCGGCGCTGCTGGAGGCGCGGCACGGGCGGCGTCTGCGGGACCTCAACAGCCGGCTGGCCGAGACCCTGTCGGACCGGGAATCCCTGTTGCAACAGAAGGACTTCCTGCTGAAGGAGGTCAACCATCGGGTCCAGAACAGCCTGCAGCTGGTGGGCAGTTTCCTGTCCCTGCAGGGGCGGGCGTCGGAGGACGCGGTGGTGCGCGAGCAGCTGGACGAAGCGCGTCGGCGGCTGAACGCGGTGGCCCTGGTCCACCGCCGGCTGTACCGCGCCGACCAGATGGAGAGCGTCGACCTGGCCCGGTATCTGGAGGAGCTGTCCGGCGAGATGCTGGCCAGCATGGGGCCGGAGTGGAGCGAGCAGGTGTCGCTGGACCTGGCGCCGATCAGCCTGGCGACGGACCGGGCGGTGACGGTTGGGCTGGTGGCCACCGAGCTGGTCATCAACGCCAACAAGTACGCCTACGGCGGCGGGGCTGGGCCGGTGGACATCCGGCTGGAGGCGGCGGGCGGCTCGTTCCGGCTGATCGTCGCCGACCGGGGCAGGGGACGCGGCTCGCCGGGCCAGGGATTCGGCACGCGGATGATGACGGCCATGGTCTCGCAGTTGGGCGGCCGCATCGAATACCTCGACAACGACCCGGGCCTGAGGGCGGTGGTCACCGCGCCGGTCGATCTGTCCCGAGGCTGACGGGTCGCGAAGGCTGTAGCGAGGGGTCCCCCACGCGCCGATCCCTTACCAGGCAGGGGATTGCGGCGATCGGGCCCGTGATTGCTGGCGATTGTGGCGATACAGAGTAGGTGGAAGGGGGGCCCTGTTGTGGGGAAATGTGTGTTGCAGCCGATACAGATGGGGGGCGATGTCGGGGTGCGGGGCCCCACGCGGCTGTAGCGGATTTTCCGCTGTTGTTGTCACAAGCCCGGCCGGCAGTCAGGGGCGAGCGGCGGATATTGTCAATTATTGACGTTCTGGCGCCGGTCAGTGTGCGTGGTGCTCGGCGTTGCGCTTGCGGGTCGCGGCGGCCTTGCGGGCGGAGGCGGAACGCTCGGCGGCCGGACGGCTCGCAGAGGCCTCGCCGCCCTTCCTGCCACCCTTCTTCGCCGCCGGGTGGCCGGTGTCCTTGCCACGACCGGACCCGCCCGGGTTCTTGCCGCCGCCATCGTCCTTGTTGACGGTGGCCCAGGCGCGGCGCTCGGCCTCCTTCTCGGACACGCCGCGCGCCTCGTAGCCCTCGGCGATGTGGTCGGCCTTGCGTTCCTGCTTGTCGGTGTACTTCGACTTGTCTCCGCGCGGCATGGCGGTCTCCCTTCTGCTTGAAGGGACAATCCGCCGACCGACAGGATGTTCCGGCCGGCGAGCGGTGCGGATCAGCGGCCGGGGCGGCGCAGCAGGTCGGCCGGAATGGTCGGCTCGCCGATGAGGTCGGCGAAGACGCGCCAGCGGCCGGCGGCGTCGGGCGCGGCGGCCTCGACATAGGCCCGGGCCATGTCCTGGCCGAGGCTGTAGTTGATGACATAGCTGCGGTAGGTCTCGATGAAGCGGATCGACTGTTCGGCGCGGGCGCGGCTGACGAGCTGGTAGCGCTGCAGGTAGCCTATGGCCGTCTCGCGATCGATCTGGCCGTCAAGGTAGAGCTGGGCCACCGTGGTCTGCACCCCGCCCAGTTCCCGCATGGCCTCGCCGAGGGCGTTCTGGCGCACGGCCAGGGCCGGATCCAGGCCCGCCAGCGGGTAGAGAACGGACTGCTCGAAGGCCAGCTTCTCGCCGCCCGGGAAGGCCAGGTCGACGCCGTAGTTGGCCGTGCCCTCGGCGATCAGCCCCATCGGGCTGAACAGCGGCAGGATGGTGAACTCCACCCAGCCCCGGCCGCGCGACAGGCGCGATTCCAGCAGCATGTTCAGCAGGTGGTGGCCGGGATAGCCCTCGTGGCAGCCCAGGTCGACGGCGCGGCTGATGCGGACCGGCTGGTCGGTGTTGACCTGGATGAGGCTGACGTAGCCGCCCTTGTACCAGTTGTAGCCGCTCCAGGGCTTGTCGGTGACGAACTCCAGCGTGAAGGCCTCGCCGTCCGGCATGGCGATATGGCGGGCGGTGCGGGCGCGGCACTCGGCGATGGCGGCGCGCATCACCGGTTCGAGCCGGTCGGCGGGCACGGTCAGGCGGGTCTGGAAGGCGTTGACGCGGTCGGCCAGGGGGCCGTCGCCGGGAACGATGGCCTCGATCCGCGCCAGCACCGCGTCGTACTGGGCCAGCGGCCTGATCACCGGGCGGACGCCGAACAGGCCCTCGGCCTCGTCGACGAAGCTGAACGTCTGGCCGGTCGCCATGGCCAACCGCGTCTCGGCGGCCTTGAGCTGGGCGGCGAGGAAGGCGCGGCGGCGCTGCGTCGCCTGGGTCCCGCCGGCGGCGGGCAGGGCGGCCAGGCGGGCCGACAGGGCGCGGGCGTCGCGCAGCAAGGTCGGCTGGTCGCGCGGGGCGGCCTTGGCGGCCTCGGCCCAGTCGGCCGGGCCATAGTAGGCGTCGACATAGCCGGGCTCCCGCTCGCCCGCCTCGAGGCTGAGGCGGACATAGTCGGCGGCGATGGCGTCCAGGCTGTCGGCCGGCGCCGGCGGGCGCCCGGCGCAGCCGGCGGCGAACAGGACGATCAGTCCGGCCATCAGAAGAGCAAGGGCGCGCATGGTTCGGGTCCGGCGGTGGCGGTCGGGCCCGGTTTGGCATGGACAGGAGAGCGGCGCCAGACGGGGCGGGTGCGGGTGCGTGCGTGCGTGCTTCGACACGCGATCCGTGCCGGATCGCTACTCAGCATGACGTAGAGGGTGGGCGCGCTCCAATGCTCGTCATCCTGAGTAGCGCGCAGCGCGTGTCGAAGGACGCACGCTCCAAAGCCCTCCCCCTCGATGGGGGAGGGTTGGGTGGGGGTGTGCACGGAGGAGGTGCGGGGAGGGTGAGAAAGGGCGACGGCCCTATTTCACCTTTCCGGAAGCAGCGGGGATACACCCCCAACCCTGCCCTTCCCCCATTGAGGGGGAAGGGTGGTGGGTGCTTCGACACGCGGCCGTTGGCCGCTGCTCAGCATGACGTGGAGGGGTGCGCTCGCACCCAAGCTCGTCATCCTGAGCAGCGCGCAGCGCGTGTCGAAGGACGCAGAGACGTCAGGCCTTCTTTCGTTGCTGCCACCAGGCCCAGGCGCCGGGGGCGGCGGCGAGGGCGAGGCGGCGGCCGGCGGGGTTGGCGAGGAGGCCGAGGGCCGCCACGCCGCCGATGAGGGCGGCGACGCTGAGGAACGGGTGGGCCTTGGCGGTCGCCAGGAGGCCGGGGGTGTTGGCGGCGTTGGCCGCGGGGGCGTCGATGGGGGCGGGGAGGCCGGCGTCGGCGGCGACGAGCGGCTGTTCCGGCGCGGCGGTGCGGGCGCCCTTCTTTGGGGCCGGGTTGGACGGGGCGGTGCGAGCGGTCGGATAGGCCGAGCCGTTGGCGGGGCTGGTCATTGTGCGTCTCCTCTGTCGAGCGGATGGGTCTCGGCGGGAACGCACGGGGCGGGAGGTCGATCCCTCCCGGCAGGCGTCAGGCGCGGGCGAGGCCCCTCACGAGGGCCTGGAAGACGCCGCGGCGCAGGGCCGAGGGATCGACGCTGGCGGGCAGCTTGCCGGCCAGCTGCAGGACGAGACCGCCGTGCAGGGCGGCCCAGAGCATGTGGGCGATCAGCTCGGGATCGCCCTCGATCTCGCCGGCGTCGATCATCGCCTGGGTCTGGCCGACCATCATCGCCCGCGCCCGGTTGCTGGCCGCGACCAGCTCGGGATAGTCGGCCTCGTTGGGCTGGGAGAGGTCGAACATCAGCCGGTAGGCGTCGGGATGCTCGAGGGCGAACCGTACATAGGCCCGGCCCACGGCCTCGGCCTTGCCGACCCCGGCGGGGGCGGCGTGGAAGGCGTCCTCCAGCGCGCGGGCGAAGCGGGAGAAGCCGCTGGCCCGCACCGCCGCCAGGATGTCGTCCTTGTCCTTGAAGTAGCGGTAGGGGGTCATCGGGCTGACGCCCAGCTCGACGGCAAGCTGGCGCATGGTCACCGCGTCCGGTCCGTGCTCGGCGAACAGCCGCTCGGCCGCCTGGCAGAGGCGGTCGCGGAATTCTTCGACCTGGGCTGGAGAGAGGGCGCGGGGCATGCTGAACTTTCGACCTTGCCAAGGCTATAGCTTACGCAATACGTTTACACCGTAAAAAATGAGGACGCCATGACCGGATGGGACCTGCTGGTATCGCGCGGCGACCTGACCCGCACCGAGCTGCGCGCGGCGCAGGCGCCCGAGCCGGCCGAGGGCGAGGCGCTGCTGGTCGTCGAGCGGTTCAGCCTGACCGCCAACAACATCACCTACGGCGCCATCGGCGACATGCTGGGCTACTGGAAGTTTTTCCCCGCGCCCGAGGGCTGGGGCCGGATCCCGGTCTGGGGCTTCGGCACGGTGGTGGCCTCGAAGGCGGCGGACGTCCCGGTCGGACTGAGGCTGTTCGGCTACCTGCCGATGTCGAGCCATGTGGCCATGCGGCTGGTCCCGGCCGGCGGCGGCTTTGTCGACGCGGCGGCGCACAGGGCCGACCTGCCGCCGACCTACAACCAGTACACCGCAGCCCCGCCCGAGGCGTCCGACGACCACATGGCGCTGCTGCGGCCGCTGTTCTTCACAAGCTGGCTGCTCAACGACCTGATCGAGACCTCCGACTGGGCGCCGGCGAGCGTGGTGCTGACCAGCGCGTCCAGCAAGACCGCGCTGGGCCTGGCCTGGCTGCTGTCGCGGCGCGGGGTGAAGGTGGTCGGGCTGACCTCGCCGCGCAACCGCGCCTTCGTCGAGAGCCTGGGCTGGTACAGCCGTACCGTCACCTATGACGAGGCCGCCTCGCTGGATGTCGAGGGGCCGGCGGTGCTGGTCGACTTCGCCGGCGACCGCAAGCTTGTCGGCGCCCTGCACAAGGCGCTGAGCGGGCGGCTGGTCCACAGCGCCATCGTCGGCGTGACCCACTGGGAAGCGGGACCGGGCGGCATGTCGGCGGCGATCGCCGATCCGCAGCCGGCGCTGTTCTTCGCCCCCGACCAGATCCGCAAGCGGTCGGCCGAATGGGGCGCGGGGGTTCTGTTCGACCGCATCGGCGGCGACATGCGCGCCTTCGTCCAGGAGGCCGGCTGGCTGAAGCTGGAGCACCGGCAGGGCGGCGAGGCGCTGGGCGCGGCCTATGACGACCTGGTGCACGGGCGCGTGCCGCCAGATGCGGGACTGATCATCACGACCTGAGCCCGGGCGTCAGACCGCGGGCCGGACAACAAAGGGAGAGACGGCGATGGATGGAGAGGCCGCGAACGCCAACCCGTTCCTGCGGGGCAATTTCGCCCCCCTGCGCAGCGAGGACGACTTCGAGCTGGCCATCGAGGGCAGCCTGCCGGCCTGGCTGTCGGGGACCTTCTACAGGATCGGTCCCAACCCGCAGTTCGAGCCGCGCGACCGGGGCTATCACTGGTTCGGCGGCGACGGGATGATCCACGCCTTCGCGCTGGGCGGCAGCGGGGCGCCGGTGCGCTATCGCAACCGCTATGTGCGCACGCCCAAATGGGAGACCGAGCACGCGGCCGGCCGGTCGATGTACGGCTCGATGGGCAACCCGATGAGCACCGACCCCTCGGTCATGGGCACCGACACCGGCGTCGCCAACACCAACATCATGATGCACGCCGGTCGGCTGCTGGCGCTGGAGGAGGGCCATGCGCCGTTCGAGGTGACCGCCGGCTCGCTGGAGACGGTCGGCTACCGGCCGTTCGGCGGCAAGGTGACGGCCCATCCCAAGGTCGATCCGGCCACGGGCGAGATGGTGTTCATCGCCTATGCCGACGGGCCGATGCCGCTGTCGGCCCAGGTGAGCTGGGGCATGACCGACGCCGCCGGCGAGCTGGTGCGGCGCGAGACCTTCGTCGCCCCCTATTGCTCGATGATCCACGACTTCGCCCTGACCGGCCGCTATCTGGCCATTCCGGTGATGCCGCTGACCGGCGACCTGCAGCGGGCGATGGGCGGGCGGCCGCCGTTCGCCTGGGAGCCGGAGAAGCCTGCGCTGCTGGCCATCATCGACCGGACGCGGGGCGTCGAGAGCCTGGTCTGGGCGCAGGCGCCGCTGGGCTATGTGTTCCATGTAACCAACGCCCGGGACGAGGGCGATGAGATCGTCATCGACCTGATGCGCTATCCCCAGGCGCCCTTCTTCCCCCTGGCCGACGGCTCGCCCGGGCGAGAGACGGGGGCGGTATCGGTGCGCTGGCGGGTCGATCCGACCCGGCCGGACCCGGTGGTGAGTGAGACGGTGCTGGACGACCTGGCCGGGGAGTTCCCGCGCTTCGACGAGCGCCGGGCGCTGACGGCGCACCGCCACGCCTGGTTCTCGGGCCAGGCGGCGCGCCCGGGCGACATTCGCGGCGACTGCCTGGCGCACCTGGACCTGGAGACCGGCCGCCGGTCGAGCTGGACCGAGGCGGGCGTCGGCGGGGTCGGCGAGCCGGTGTTCGTCCCGGCGCGGGCCGACGCGCCGGAGGGCGAGGGCGTCATCATCACCCTGCTGCACCGCCGCGACGCCGATGTCGGCGAACTGGCTGTGTTCGACGCCCTGGACATCGCCGCCGGCCCCCGCGCCCGCGCCCGCCTGCCCCGGCGGGTCCCGTTCGGCTTCCACGCCAACTGGGTGGCGGCTTAGGGCGCAGTCTCAAAG
>VFQU01000813.1_pt1 | contig 22525 bp, 21 predicted proteins | sample 3512311 | NCBI WGS metagenome assembly VFQU01 (sample SAMN10412377, study PRJNA504923) | tailings metagenome | isolation source: Relicate 3 Philex TSF3 active mining site | place: Philippines: Tuba, Benguet | collected 2017-08-29
GCGTGCGACCTGGGCCCGGATCGCGTCCTGCTGGGCCGCGACGCCGAGCGCGTAGCGCTCGCGCGCCACCTCCTCGACCTGCTGCAGCAGCGTAATCAACCGATCGATCACGCGCAGCCCCTCGTCGGCATGCCAGTAGCGCACATAGGCCTGCTCGGCGTCCGCCAGCAGCGAGAGTGCCTCGGCGTCGCGTTCGAGGCGCATTGCGTCGGCTTGCCCGCGTGCCACATCGCGCGCCAACTCGCGCTTGCCCCAGAGCGGAAAGGTCTGGCGAATGCTGTAGGTCGCCATGTCGACATTGCCGGGCAGGAGGCTCGGGCTGTTGCGGTCGATGCCTTCGAGGCGAAAGCCGATCATCGGGTCGGGCAGAGCGCCGGCCGGCAGCTCGCGCGCCTGCGCGGCGTCCGCCTCGGCCTGCATGGCACGCAACTCCGGGTTATGCGCCAGCAGCCAGGTTCGGATCGAGGCGACATCGTTGCCCGGCAGCGACTCGTCCGCGAACACAGGGAACGCCATGCCAACTAGGGCGGCAGCGACCCAAGCACGCAACCGACGTCGACGGAGAAAAGTGCCGCAATGCGCCGCGGCGAGCCCAAGAGATCTCATGGTGATTGCCTATCCCGGTGGCGGACATCACCGTCCGCGAGCAGAAGGAACGGCAGGCGACGCGAAGCGCGCGACCATGCCTGACATGCCTCGACGCAGCCGCGCCGAGGAGGATCAGGAAGACCTCAGATGAGCAACACCTTGGCAGGATGGGGCGTGGGTCGATGCCAGCCCGAGCCGGTGCGTCCGGGCCGTGTCGATGGACTCGGGGGAAGCAGGCCCTCGGCGTCAACCATCGGCATGATCGCGACGAGCGCGAGCGGCGGCACCGACGGCGCGCGCGGACTGTCGGGGCTGGCCTCGCCCTGACTGCAGTGGGATGCGCACACCACGGAATGGGCGGCATCGTCGGCATCGGCACAATCGTGGTGCTCGGCGACGGCGGCACTGGGCACACCGGTCATGGCCGGCGACAGGCAATCCGCGTGCAAGGCCAGCAGCATCTGCGACCACAGCAGCGCGCAAATCGCCAGAAGCGAGATGCGGCTGCGCAGACGGCGGTGGCGGAAGGGCTTCATCCTGGTTGGCAGTCTAGTCCGGTAGACGGAAGCGCTTCTTGATCGAGGTCAACCGTTGGAACCGCCCTTTTCGCAGAGGGTTCCCCGACTCAGCGATGCCCGGCGCACCGCCGTGCGTCGCCCCGCGTGCCACGCACCATCGAGGCTCAGTCCGGTACGCTCGTGGGGTCTGCCCCACGAGAAGCGGCACCTGCCATGACGGCCCTCTCTCCTTCGCTGCAACGCCTGCTCGAGCGCTGCGTTACACCCTGCGTCAGCCCCATCACGGCCGAGCAACTCAATCGCTCCTGCTTTTGCCTTGCGGTCGAGCCCCACGCGCTGCGCGACCAGCTCGCGCGGGTGATGGAGACCGTGGATCCCGCTGCAGAACTGGCGGAGGCGCACGGCAATCTTTTTTCCGCGTTGCCGGTCTTCGCCCCGCAGCGCACCCTCGAATACATGGTTGAGGCCGTGAGGGCCCTGACGGCGGTGGCCGCGACACCGCGCTACCGCCAAGCGGTGATGGCGTGGGCGCCTGAAATTGCGCAGCGCGATCCGGGCTCGCCAGGTGGCGTGCTGGGCTTCGATTTCCATCTTTCCGAAGATGTGCCCCGCCTGATCGAGATCAACACCAATCCCGGCGGGCTGCTGCTCAACGCGCTGCTGGCCCGGGCGCAGCAGGCGTGCATGCCCGAACTGAGCGTTCCTTCGGACGGCGTGCGCGCGGAGCAGTCGGCGGTTTCAGCGCTGATCGCCGAGTGGCGTGCCCAGACGCAAATCGTTTCCGGCGACATCGTGGCGATCGTGGACGAGGCACCCGAAGCTCAATTTCTTTACCCCGAGTTCGTGCTGTTCAAGCGGCTGCTGGAATCGCAGGGGCTTGCCGCGTCGATCTGCGATCCTCTGGGCCTGCAGCGGGTCGACGGCGCCTTGCGGTTGGGCGCCCAGCGCGTGGGCCTCGTCTACAACCGGCTGACCGACTTTTCCTTCTTCGGGTCAAATCTGGCCACCCTGCGCCAGGCCTATCTGGACGGCGTGGTCGCCGTGAGTCCACACCCGCGCGCCCATGCGATTTGGGCCGACAAGCGCAATCTGAGCCTTCTCGGCAAACCGGACTTCCTTGCCGAGACCGGAGTTTCGGCCGATGCGCGGGCGCGAATCGCCGAGGTGGTGCCGACTACGGTCCGGGTGACCGACGATAACCGCGATGCACTCTGGTCCGATCGTCGACGCTGGTTCTTCAAACCCGCGGCCGGTTACGGCAGCCGAGCCAGCTATCGGGGCGACAAGCTGACCCGAAAGACCTGGAGCCAGATGGCCGAGCAAGCGTACGTGGCCCAGGCAGTGGTGCGCCCCAGCGAGCGCCATCAGGCTGGCGCGGCGGATCCGTTCAAGGTGGATGTCCGCTGCTATGCCTACCGCGGCGAGGTGATCCTGTTCGCCGCGCGCCTGTACCAGGGCCAGACCACCAACTTCCGCACGCCAGGTGGCGGTTTCGCTCCTGTGTTCACCTTGCCTGACGCTACCCGTCCGGCATCGCCGGTGCTAGATCACCCGGTTGACGCAGCTGCGGGTACAGCGCGTTGACCCAACTCCGGGTGAGCTGATCGAGCATGCCGTCGCCGGGACCGGCGGCGGAAGGCGCCGAGGCTCAGGCGCTTTCGCACTCGCGCGCGGCGATCGCCAGTTCGTGCTCTTCGTCGACGCCCAGCACCCAGACGGCGATCGCCGAGTCATTCGCGTGAATGGCGGGGCCGCCGTGGCGATTGACCGTCGGGTCCAGACGCAGGCCGGTCCATTGCAGGTGCGCTGCGACCCGACTGCGGATGGGAGCAGCGCCCTCGCCGATACCACCCGAAAACACCACGCCGTCCATCCCACCGATGGCGGTCGCCATCGCCACGATGGCCTGGGCAATGCGGACGGTGTACTGATCGAGCGCCAGTGCGGCGGCTGCGCCGGAATCGGCAAGCAGTTCCCGCATGTCGCCGCTGAGCCCTGAGATGCCGCGCAGCCCGGCATCGCGCCAAAGCATCTGTTCGATCCGCGCAAGCGGAAGGTTCAGGGTGCCAGCCAGATGCAACATCACCCCCGGATCGAGCGCCCCCGACCGCGTGGCCATGGGCACGCCATCCAACGGCGTGACGCCCATGGTGGTGTCGAGACTGGTGCCGTCGGCCACAGCACACAGGCTCGAGCCACCGCCGAGATGCGCGAGAACGAGGCGCCCTTTGGCAAGTTGGGGAGACTGCTGGGTCAGCTGGCGCATGACCGAGCGGAAGGCGAGACCGTGGAAGCCGAAACGCACCACTCCGGCGTCGTGCAGGTCTTGGGGAAGCGGCAGGCGCCGAGACCACGGCGCCAGGTTCGCATGCCAGGCGGTGTCGAACGCTGCGATCTGTCGAACCTGCGGCCAGCGACGGCGCGCGGCATCGATGAGACTCAGCGCCGGGCCTTGATGCAAGGGCGCCAGAGGCGACAGGGTCCTGAGTTCGTCCACCACGGCATCGTCGAGGACCGTGGGGGCCCGCCGCCGGCCGCCGTGCACGACGCGATGGACGATCACATCGGGCTGGCTGGCTTCGGCAGGAAGTCGTGCCAGGACCTGCGCGAGCCGGTGCTCATCGTCCCTCACGTCAGGGTCCCCGACCGCAAACGCGGCCCGCTCCGCAGGCACGTAGGGCAGACCCTCGCCCGGTCGCAGGAACAGCGCTGCCTTGAGCGTGGCCGATCCCACGTTCAGCGCCAGCAGGCGCTGATCGACGCCGGTCAAAGGTGTCCCGATCGTGAAATGGCCCGGACGAGGCGCCAGGACAGCACGAAGGCGGCGGCGAATGCGACCGCCGACAGTGCGGGCAGGTGCCCCCAGAGCAACGGCCCCGAGCCATGGAGCATCATCACCGCGCCCGCCACGTAGAGGCCGAGGGTGATCAGGGCCAATGCCAACCGGTTTCCGGTGCGGGCAAGTGTCGCCTCCAGCGACTGCACCCCGCGATGGTGCAGGCTGAGCGACGGTCGGCCGTCCTCCAGCCGAAGCTGACGCAACATCTGGCTGGCCAGAACCGGCAGCTGCTCTGCGCTGTGCAGCAACTGGGCGTGGATCGGCCGGCCGGGCGACTGCAGCTTGAGCGTCTGCACCATGTGGTCGGCGCGCGCACGCAGCGCTTGCACCAGATCGAGGTCAGGATCCAGCGCCCGCAAGGTGTTCTCGGCCAGGAACAGCGTGCGGATCAGCACCAGCAGATGACGTGGCAGGCGGAAGTTCTCGCCGGCCCCTATGCACGCCACCCGCCAGATCGCGTCGGCCATGGACCACTCGTTCAGCGGCAGCGTCGCCATGTTGCTCAGGATCTCGCTGATGCCGCGCAGGTACGCATGCCGGTCGAAGGGCCCCTCGATGAAGCCCATCGCCACGACGGCGTCGAGCACCGTCGCCGCATCGCCGACGACGAGGCCTTCGATCAACTGTGCCAACGCCGCCCGGGATACGGGATCGAGGAAGCCGATGGAGCCGAAGTCGTGCAGGCACAGGCGACCATCCGGCAGCTCGAACAGGTTGCCCGGATGCGGGTCGGCGTGAAAGACGCCAGCGCCCATCAACTGATGCACGTAGGCGTCGAGCACAAGACCCGCCAGCTCGCGTCCCCGGGGCGTGCGGTAGCGCGTCGCCAGCGGTGCGCCGTGGCTGAACTCCTGCACGATCACGGCCGCCGACGCCATGGGCTCGATCACATGCGGCAAGGTGAGGTAAGGCAAGGGGTCGAGCGTGCCGGCCAGCCGGCGCATGTTGCGCGCCTCCTGCACCATGTCGATCTCCTGGCGCAGAAACTGGGCCAGTTCGTCGATCAGTTCCAGCGGCCGATGCCGGCCAAGGCCTGGCAACAGCCACTGAGCGATGCGCGCGAAGCGACGCAGTAAGCGCAGGTCGGCCGTCACCTGGGCCTCGATGCCGGGGCGGCGCACCTTGACGGCCACGACTCGCCCATCGGCCATGCGCGCCCGGTGCACCTGCGCGACCGACGCGGCGGCGAAAGGCTCCCGGTCGAACTCGGCGAAGAGCTGATCCACCGGTTGGCCGAAGGCCGTTTCGATCGACGCAACCGCCTGCGCCGGGTCGAAAGGTGGCACGCGATTGTGCAGCGACTCCAAGGCGTGCAGGTACGGCACCGGCAACAGGTCCCGGCGCAGACTCAGTCCCTGGCCGAGTTTCACGAAAGTCGTGCCCAGACCCTCCAGTGTGCGTCGCAGATGGTCGGGCAAGGTATCCGGGGCGCGGTGGTGCTGTCGCCACCACGTCCAGCCGAAGCCGCTCAGGGCCACGGCGATCTGCAGGCTGCGCGGAAGTCGGGATCGAGTCACCAGCAATCGCTTCCTCAGGACGGTCGGGTGATCACGCGCGGGTCGCCGTGGCCTGCCAGTGCCGCCCGCTCGTCCTGGGTCAGAACCGTGCCGTCGGGCAGGCTGAGTACGGCCAGCGCCGCGGCGATGACATGTGCCCAGGTAGACCGGTTGGCGAACAGCAGTCCGGGCACGTCGAGCGTACCACCCCGATTGATGAAGCCCAGCGCCCGGGTGGTGGCCGGGCCCGTATCGATGCGGCGCAGCGCTCCCAGGTAGGCTTCCGGTCGTGTGTGCGTCAGAAACACCCGTGGTGTGGCGTCCGGGAAATGGTGCATGAGCTCAGCTTCGGATAGCACGTAAGCAGCCTCGCGTCGATCTCGCCCGCTGCGCAGCCGGCCCGGCTCGCCCACGTAGACCACGCCGGCCGCGATGCCCGCCGCGCGCAATCGGGCCTCGGCGCGCAGCACCTCGCCCAGTTGATAGGCGCCGGTCGCCGCCAGGATCACCGCATCGGCCTGCGGTTCGCCGTGCAACCGCACGACCCCGTCGGCCACCAGCGACTGGGCTTGGGACGGCGTGAGCCGATTCGGCACCTCGCGCTTGGGAACGATCAGCGCCGTGATCGATCCGCGGTCTTGGACGCTGTGCGACAGGGCGGCCATGGCACTGTTGGCATCGGCCGGAAAGCACACGTGCGCAAGATCCGCCATCTCGCCCAGCCAGGCCTCGGCCAGGGTCGGATCCTGATGCGACTGCTCGTTCTTGGCGTTCTCCCAGGTGTGCGAGGTCAGTACCACGGGCAGGCCGAGCCAACCCGGTTCCCGACCCGCGTCGGCCAGGTGGCGGGTGAAGATGATCTCCTGGCGCATCGCGCCGAGCATCTTGGGCGCGAAGGCCTCGTAGGTGACCACCAGGTTCAGGCCACCCTTGTTGGCCAATGCGGCGCAGACTACCGCCTCCTCGTTGAGTGCGGTGATGACGCCACCAACGCGCGACTCCGCGACGCCTGCCTCAGGGTCATGCACCCGGTGGTGGAGCAGATCGAGCGTGGCATCAAGTTTGTTGCTGCGCAGTTCGTCGGGATTACCCACGCGCGGGCGCAGGCCGGGGTTGGCTTCGACTAGGCGCACGAAGTGGCGATCGATCGCCACCATCGGTGAGCTGGACGTGCCGGGCGCCAGCCACTCCGGCTCCGGCAGCACGGGTGCGGGCACGCGACGGCGGACCAAGGCATGATCGCGCTCCCGAGGCCTTTGCTGCGCGTCGTGGGTGGTCAGTTCGGTGACGGCGGCCCGCAGGTCCGGGAGCGGCACATGCAGGGATGCGCAGCCGTCATGGAACTGCGTTCGCGCTGCCGCATCCCGGGCAGGATTGCCGGCCAGCGGCAGGTTGTGGGCAGCATTGGTGCCTGCGCCCGGGAAGCCGAAACCCTTGATGGTTTCGGCGATGCCGTAGCGCAACGGAATCCGAACGTCGCCACCGGGGCCGGCCGCTGCAGCATCGGCACAGGCCTGCAGGCGCGATTCGATGATGTGGATGCCCCAGGCCAGGCTGGCGGGGTCGCGGCCATCCAAAGGGATGGGTTCGAAACCGTTCAAGCGCAAGTGGAGGTAAAGCCAATCTTCGCCGCCTTGCTGGGCGATCTGGCTGCGCTGTTCGATGCGCCGCCCATTGAGCACCATGATGGGGGCGACCAGACCCGAGTCCTCCGGACGCCACCAGCGCGGGGCCCAGTCGCCGCCGCGCTGTTCCTCGAAGGCCCCATCGCTGAGGAAGGCGACCAGTCGCTCACCGGGCAGCGGGGCGTGAACGTACTGCAGTTCGGCGAAGCCCAGGTAGCCGCCCTCCAGCAGGCCGCCGGCGGTGTGGGCGTTGACGTGCGACCCAAGAGGGGACGCCGGCTGGCCATCGGAGGTGAGTTCATAGGAGTAGAAGTCGCTGACGAAGCGCGACAGACGCTCGTCATCGAGACCATAGCGGTCGGCGTGAGCGGACGTCATGTTGTCGACGATCACGTTGAGCGCGTCGATCGCCGCGACGCAATGTCCCTGTCCCATCATCCACGCGCGGGTGACGCCGTCGAGCGCATTCATCGCGAGGTAGCCGGCGTAGGCCGGGACCATGTTCAGGGACCCGCCGGTATGGCCCTCAGGTTGCGGCTTGAAGTCCTCGGCATCCAGCGCCAGTCCGTCCAGGCGCACGCGCCGCGCATAGGTCATGTGCGCCACCAGCCACATGCCGGCGCTGGCGATGCGGTCGGCCGCCTGCAGTCGGCGATAACCCGTCGCCGTGTCCGGCAGCACGCCGGTCGCGACGAGTTCGTCGAGCATGGCCCGCACGCGGAGTTGGGTGAGCGGCGTGTGCCTGATCACGCCATAACCGGCGGCCCATCGCGCGAAGTCCGGGTCGCTGCGTGCATACAAAGTCGAAAGCTGCTGGATGCGGTGGTGATCGATCGCGCTCAAGGCGCTGCCAGCACAGATCAGGTCGTCCATCGGGGCTCTCAGGTTCAGGAGTGATAGGTTGGACCGGTCGCGGCGATTGCACCCTGCCAGGCCTCGCGCACAGCCAGATCGGCCAGCAGCGCGTGGCAGGCCAGGGCCAATGATGGGGCCACCGAGAGGGCATTCGTCGGGTGCGGAATCGTGTCGGTGCTGACGACCCGCTGCGCGCCTGCGGCGAGCAACTGGCCATGGGTCTCGTCGGAGAACACCGCGTGCGTCACGAGGCAGATCGCCGGTGCCAATCCGAGGCCTGACAGGTGCCGCAGGGTTTCGATCATCGTATGTCCGGAGGACACGATGTCGTCCACCACGACCGGGCGGCGACCGCGCGCCGCGCCGGCATCCGGCAGGCTGACGCTGACGTCGCGGTCGCCATGGCGGACCTTCGTCAGCACCTGGTACGGCAGGTCGGCACGGGCCGCGATGTCGGCGACCCATTGGGCGCTTTCGCTGTCGGGACCTATCAGCACTGCAGCGGGCACGTGCTGGCGCACCCACTCCGCCATCGCGGGTGCCGCGGCCACGTTGCGGGTGGGGATCGAGAACAATCGATCCAGAGTGGGATTACGGTGCAGATGGGGGTCGACCGTCACCAACCAGTCCACGCTTTGCTCCAGAAAGCGGGCAAACAGCGGGGCGCTGACTGCCTCGCCCGGATGAAAGCGCGTGTCCTGGCGCATATAAGGCAGGTAGGGTGCGATCAGACCGACCGATCGGGCACCGAACTCGCGCGCAGTCTCGGCGGCAAAGCGCAACGCCAGCGCCGCACGGTCGGGGTCTCGCAGCGCAGCGAGCAGAAGCACGTCGGCGTTCGCCAGTTCGGTGTCCAGCGTGACCAATGACTCGCCGTCGGGGAAACGACGCCAGGCCAGTGCGCCGTGACGCGCGCCCACCTGGGCTGCCACCTCCGTCCCGAGCGTCTGCAAGTCAGGGAATGCGAGCAGCACGCGGCTCATGGCTGGCGCTCGCCACCCCGGCGCCGCGACAGCAAGTTGTGGGTCCAGGCGAATCCACCGCCGAGATAGAGGCCCCAGAGCAGGCTTGCGACCAGCCCGAGGAAGAATGCCGCGGGGCTGATCCATGCGAAGCCCGGGAGCACGGTCTCCAGCAGCGCCCGCATGTGGAAGCCCGCGGGGGCCACGAGGCCGAACGCAACGCAGAGCACATAGCTCAGCGCCAGGAACAATGCAGCGGAAGATGCGATCAACTTGACGTTCAACATGACGACCTCCTCAGTGGTGTACCAGCCGCCGGCTGGATGCGTGCAGCGAACCTTGCCGGGCGAGTGACCTGCTCGCGGCTCCTCTCACGTTTCCGCAATCGCGACGATGTCCGGGTGCGCGGCGACGTACTCCAGCGCATAACGCAGTTCACCATTCGTCTGTGCATGCACCTGGAACAGCGGGGCGCCGGCTGCGATGGGGTCGTCGATTCGCACGCCGATCGCGAGTCCGGCCATGGCGCTGATCGGGGCGCCGGCCAGTTTTGCGACCTTGGCCAGCCGCCGGTTGTCGATGGCCTGAATCCGCCCGGACCGCGGCGCCGCAACGTCGGCGCGGTAGCGGGCCACCCCGGGCTCGGTGAAGCCGCCCTGGGCCTCGCAGATCGCGTAGAACTTCGTCAGCGCCCGCCCCGAGCTCAGCACCTCACGGGCCAGCGCAAGACCGGTTCCGCGATGTGCGCCGGGTGCAAGATCCAGCAGGGCGCCCGCTACGGCCAGCGCCCGCTCGCGCAGATCCGCCGGCGCGCCGGCTTCGCCCCTCAGCACGGCCAGCACGTCGCGCGCCTCCAGCGCCGGACCGATGCCCACGCCCACCGGCTGGCGTCCGTCAGAGCGAAGCACGGACAGGTGCAGGCCCAGGGCGTCCGCGGTTCCCAGCAAGCGCGCCGTGAGCGCGGTCGCGGCGACGTCGGAGCGGACCTTCGCGGTCGCTCCCACCGGCATGTCGATCAACACGTGGCTGGCGCCGGCCGCGAATTTCTTGGACAGCACGCTTGCCACCAGCTGTCCGTCGCTGTCGAAGTCGAGCGGTCGCTCCACGCGGATCAACACGTCGTCGGCCGGGCTCAAGCGCACGTTGCCGCCCCAGACGACGCAACCGCCCTCGCGCTCGACGACGCGACGCATCGCGGCCAGATCGAGCGCCACCGGCGTCATCACCTCCATCGTGTCGGCGGTACCGGCCGGCGACGTGATCGCCCGCGATGAGGTCTTGGGCATGCGAAGGCCGAGTGCGGCGACGACTGCAACCACGATCGGCGTGGTGCGGTTGCCCGGCAGGCCGCCGACGCAGTGCTTGTCCAGTATCGGGCCTGCGCCCCAGTCGAGGGTTTCGCCGACCGCCACCATGGCGCGCGTCAGCGACAACGTTTCATGCGCATCCAGGCGATCGCCGGCACAGGCGGTGACGAATGCCGCCAGTTCGAGGTCCGACAGCCGGTTCGCCACCGCATCACGCATGAGGGACAGGCAGGCCGCGTCATCCAGACGCGCGCCGAATACCTTGGCGCGCAGGGCTCCGGTTGATGCAGGCGGCTCGGCATGCCTGAACGTGGCGAAGGCCGGCTCGCGCGGCGAGGCCGCGCGCCAGGCGGCCTCGGACAGCGCGACCTCGTCGACCGCCAGATGATCGCCGGTGACGACGTTCAGCGTTGCGATCACCTGCCGTTCGCCCACGGTCATCTGCACGCGGGTGAGCGCCGCGAAGCCCTCTGCGCGGCACACGGCGCAGTCGCGGTGCATATACACCACCGGCTGCTGGTAGGTGTCGATCCCGGCGCGGATCACCCGCAGGCGGGTATGCGCGTGCTCGACGTTCATCCGGGCTGCACCGGGGCATCGAGCGGCACGCGCTCCAGGTGTTCGGGAACCCGGCAGGCCCAGCCCAGCTCATGCGCGATTCGACTCCGCAGCGCATCGGCCGCATCGGGTTCGCCATGTGTGATGTAGGTCATGTCCGGCGGCGGGGCCGTGCCTAGCCAGCTCAGCAACTCCTCGCCATCGGCGTGTCCGGAGAAGCTCTCCATGGCGACCACCTCCGCCTTGATCGGCACGGTCTGGCCGAACAGGCGCAGGGTCCGTTCGCCGCGGATCAGCGCAGCACCGCGCGTACCTCCGGCCTGGTAGCCGGCCAGCAGGATCGCGTTCCGCGAATCCTGACCGAAGGCCTGCAGATGGTGCAGAACGCGACCGCCCGACAGCATGCCACTGGCCGAGATGATGATCATGGGGCCCCGCTGCCGATTGAGGGCCTTGGATTCCTCGGCACTGCGCACCATCGTCGCCAGCTCGTACATCGCACGGCACTCGGCGTCGGTGACATGGTGCTCGTCGTGATGACGGTGGTAGAGATCGGTGGCGTCGATCGCCATCGGGCTGTTGAGATACACCGGGATGCGCGGGATCTCACCGCGATCGCGCAGTCGGGCGATGTGCAGCATCAGGCCTTGGGCGCGACCGATCGCGAACGCGGGAATGACGATCACGCCACCGCGTGCCGCGACCCGCTTGATCACGGGTGCCAGTTCAGCCTCGGCGTCCGCGTTCGCGTGCCGCCGATTGCCATAGGTCGATTCGCACACCAGCACATCGGCGCCCTCGAAGGGCGCAGGCGGCTTCATGAGCGGATCTGCGGCGCGCCCCAGGTCGCCGGTGAAATGCAGGCGCTTGCCATCGAGGGTGAGCGCGATCTGCGCCGCCCCGAGGATGTGGCCAGCCGGGATGAAGCACGCACTGACCCCGTCGGCGATCGGTTGCGGCTCGAGGAAGGGCCGCCCGTCGAAATGCTTCAGGCACGCGTCTGCGTCCTCCTCGGTATACAGCGGCAGGGGATCGGCGTGTTTGGAGTAGCCGCGCTTCTTCGCGAACCGCGCCTCCTCTTCCAGCAGGTGGCCGCTGTCGGGCAGCAGCAGCCGGCTCAAGTCGCGCGTGGCCTCGGTGCACAGGATCCGACCGCGGAAGCCCTGTCGGACCAGAGCGGGAAGGTAGCCGGCGTGATCGAGGTGGGCGTGGGTGAGCAGGACGGTGTCGATCGAGGCGGGCGCCACCGGGAACGGAGCCCAGTTGCGCTCACGCAGCTGCTTGAAGCCCTGGAACAGGCCGCAATCGACCAGGATGCGTCGTCCGCCGGCCTGCAGCAGGTAGCGCGAGCCGGTGACGGTGCCTGCGGCGCCGAGAAACTGGAGCGAACGCGGTGAAGGTGCGGACATGCGGAAGTTCCTGGAAAGGGTCGGTCGCGACCGCGACGGTCGCTCGGACGACAGGGCGCTCGCGGTGTCGCGCCGAACCATCGCGTCCGGTGCGGCAACGGGATACCGCGAGCGCCTGTCCATCAACGCTTCACCAACTCGACGGTGTCGTTGACCTTGGCTTCGCCATCGACCATCTCGGCGGTGGCGTAGTGCTCGTCGAACAGCGAGGCGATACGCACGCTGCCGACCGTTTCGCGCTTGAAGCGGGATCCGGGGCTCTTGTGCTGATGGAGGACACGCGTGTGGCGGATCACGTCGAGCACCTGTCCGACCTCGGCGCCATCGCGGGTGCCGACGCAGACCACCAGGCTGTTGGCATCGGCTTCCAGGATCTGCCCACGCATCAGGACTTCGTGCTTGAAGCCGCTTTCGGCAGCGTTCGCGCTGCCCGCAAGCGCCAGCAGCATGACGAGGGGGGTGAGCCGCAGGCGGGCGCGTCCGCGCAGGTTCGGGGCCGCACGGGATTGCAAAGAGGGGACGGTGTTCATGAGTGAGACTCCTGGTGGGACACGGCGGGAGAAACCTGGCCAGTGGCCGTAGCCACCTCCAGGGGCAAGCGCTTGAGCAGCAGCGCATTGATAGCGACGATCACCGAGCTGCCGGACATCGACAGCGCCGCGATCTCGGGGGACAGCACGAACGGATAGAGGACGCCCGCGGCAAGGGGAAACGCGAGGACGTTGTAGCCCACCGCCCACGTCAGGTTCTGGTGCATCTTGCGCAGCGTTCCGCGCGCGATCGTGATGGCACGCACCACGTCGTAGGGATCGCTGCGCATCAGCACGGTGTCGGCGCTCTCAATCGCCACGTCGGTGCCGGCGCCGATCGCAAAGCCGACCTCCGCCTGGGTCAAGGCGGGTGCGTCATTGACGCCATCGCCGACCATGCCGACCTTGAGGCCCTGCGCCTGCAGCTTCCTGACCTCAGCCGCCTTGTCGCCCGGCAGTACATCGGCCAGGACGATGTCGATGCCGAGGTCCGCGGCGACGCGTTCGGCCGTGGGGCGGTTGTCGCCGGTGATCATGGCGACCTTGACGCCGCGGCGATGCAACTCGTCGATGGTGGCGCGCGACGTCGGGCGGATCGCATCGGCGATGGCGATGACGCCGGCCAGCCGACGATCCACGGCGACATAGATCACCGTGCGTCCGCCGCCCTTGAGCTGCTCGGCCGGGCCATTGAGGTCGCCCAGCGGGACGCCCTCGTCGGTCATCAGAAGCCGATTGCCCAGGTGCACCCAGCGGTCGCCGACGCGCCCTTTCGCACCCTGGCCATCGATGTTGCTGTAGTCGGTTGCTCGTGCTGCGATGTGGCCTGCGCGCTTGAGGATGGCCTGCGCCAATGGATGCTCCGAGTGCGCTTCCACGGCTGCCGCCACGTCGATGAGGGTGGTCTCGGTCCAACCGGCCGCGGGCACCACCTGCACCACGTCGGGTTGACCAACGGTCAGGGTGCCGGTCTTGTCGAAGACCACGACGTCGAGACGCGCCGTCTGTTCGATCGCCTCCGCGTGCTTGAACAGGATGCCGTGACGGGCGCCAAGGCCCGTGCCGATCATGATCGCCATCGGGGTCGCCAGGCCCAACGCGTCGGGGCAGGCAATGACGAAGACCGTGATGGTCAAGGTGAGCGCGAACAGCAGGGTTTGACCCAGCGACCAGAACCACACGGCGAAGGTCAGCAGGCCGATCACGATGGCGGCCAGCACCAGCCATTGGGATGCGCGATCGGCCAGCAGCTGCGCGGGTGCTTTGGAGTTCTGCGCTTCCTGCACCAGCTTGATGATCTGCGCCAGTGCGGTATCGGCGCCGACCTTGGTCGCCCGGTAGGTGAACGCGCCGCTGCGATTGATGCTGGCGCCCACCACCTTGTCGCCGGGGCCCTTTTTGACCGGCATCGACTCGCCGGTCAGCATCGACTCGTCGACCTGGGACTGGCCCTCGATGACCTCGCCATCGACAGGAATCCTGGCGCCAGGCCGCACGACCACCACGTCCCCGACCTGCACGTCGTCGGTGGCAATCTCGACATCCTCGTTCTGCCGTCTGACCACGGCGCGCGGCGGCGAGAGCTGGAGCAGCGCCTTCATCGCATCGGACGCGCCGGCGCGGGCACGCATCTCCAGCCAGTGGCCGAGCAGGATGAAGGTCAGCAGCACCGCGGAGGCTTCGTAAAAGTTGGGGCCCTCGAACAGGAAGGTCGCGCCGAGGCTGAAGCCATAGCCGGTGCCGACGCTGAGCAGCACCAGCACCGCCATGTCAAGCACGCCCCGACGCAGCGAACGGATCGCTGCCGCAAAGAAGGGCCAGCCCGGATACAGCACCGCGCCGCTGGCGAGCAGCCACAACCAGACGTTGTGGGTCAGGCCGAACGGTGTCGGCGGGGGGCTCATCAGGCCCATCGGGGACCAGATGAACAGCGGCACGGCAAAGACCAGCGCAATCACGAACCGCCGTCGCATGTCGCGGGCGGCAGCATGCAGGTCGTGACCGTGGTGCATGCCGTCGTGGACGTCCGCGACGACGCCCGCGGCAGAGTGCGCCGAGGCATGTCGATCATGCCTGCTGGCGACGTCCGCGGAGGCGTGGTGATCGTGACCGGCGTGTCTGCCGCGCACCGCGTGCTGCGGTTCGCGGCAGGCAAAGCCGCAAGCGCGGATCGCGGCGCTGATCTCGGCCGGTCGAACGCGGTCGCGCGCATACGTCACGCGCAGGGTGCCGGCTGCGAAGTTCGCCTCGGCTGCGCTGACGCCCGGCAGGCCGGCAACCGTGGCCGCCAGGGTGCGCGCACAGCCTTCGGAGAGCATGTCCCTGATCGGCCACACCCGGCTCGCGGTGGCTGCGCTCATTGCACCAGTTCCGTCGGTCGGCGGCCCGGCACGAATCGCGGCACGCTCGCCATGTACTCCCGGTAGGCCTCGCCGAAGCGCGTCAGGCTGTCGCGTTCCTCGGCAACAGCCAGACGCGCATAGACCCATACCAGTACCGGATACATGGCCAGCGTCAGCAGGGTCGGCCACTGCAGCAGGAAGCCGGTCATGATCAGGAAGAAGCCGACGTACTGCGGGTGCCGAATGCGTGCATACGGCCCCTCGCGTGCCACCCGGCCATCGCGCTGGGCCCGGTACAGCACCGGCCAGGCGACCGAGAGCAGCCAGAAGCCGCCGCCGATCAGGGCGAAGCTGGCGATGTGGAACGGGCCAAAGTGCGGATTCATCCGCCAGCCGAACATCATTTCGAGGATGTGGCCGGCGTCATGAGTGAGCCAGTTGACCTGGGGAAACTGCGACGAGAGCCACCCCGAGAGCAGGAACAGCGTGAGCGGAAAGCCGTACATCTCGGCGAACAAGGCGACGATGAAGGCCGAGAACAGGCCGAAGCTGCGCCAGTCGCGGGCGTTGAGCGGCTTGTAGAAGCTCCAGGCGAAGAAGATGAAGAACGCGGCATTGAGGATCGCCAGGGTCCACAGGCCGTAGCCGGGAATCGCGCTCATGGATCAGTCCTCGCGTCGAGAGTGCGTGGCATCCGAGCCGGTGGAAGCGTCGTGACCCCCGTGATCGCCGTGGCCGCGATGCATGAACACGTGGAGCAACGGGCACGCCAGAATGAGCAGGTAGGGCAACCAGCTGAGCCCTGCGAGCAAATGCGCCCGATGCTCGGTCCACAGGAAGTACGCGGCGATGGCGATGAAGCTCCAGAAGACCCAGCGCATCGACGAACGCTGCGGCGGCGTCGGTGGCGTCGAGTTCGTGTGCGAATGGGGATTGGTGTGCGTGTGCATGGAACCCTCCGTCGGGATCACTTGACTGATGGTTTGGCGCGGGACCCGCGCCGGGCGGGTGCGAGACTGACTTCGTCCGGCTCGGTTTCGATGAGGCGACATACCTCGTCACCGGTCGGGACTTGGTCCGGGTGGCGGCGCCATCGGCGCGTGGCGCGTCTCATGCGCTCGAACATCTGCATCATTTCGGCCAACTGCTGGCCGATCAGCGGCAGTCTCGCATCGAGGATCTGTCGGACGCGCGGGCACGGTGCCTCACCACGGTGCGCGTCATGGATGAAGCTGCGGATCTCGTTCAGGGAGAATCCGAGCCGCTGCGCGCGGCGGACGAATTTCAGCCGGGTTTGCGCGCGCCGGTCGAACAGCCGGTACCCATTGGCGGCGATCTGGCTCGGTGACAACAATCCTTCGCGCAGGTAGTAGCGCACCGCGTGCACGGTCTCGTCGGCGGCTTCGGCCAACTGACTCAAAGTCAGCAGTCCGGACGCGCTGGGCCGTCGAGGCGAGGGGGATGCTTTGAGGCCGGAATGCATGCGCTTCATGCGGGCACCGTAAACCTGTGTGTCGCGCGCAGGTCAAGCCGCAGAACCATGCGACGGCTGAGGTCGCATGCAACGCGCGTCGTGTTGTCTGGCTTGAGCTACGTGGAACGATCTGGCCGCTGCGCGAAGAGAACATGCTCGCGCAGGGTTCGGGAGACGGGCGACGGCGCGCCCGCTACACTGGCAGCGCGACTAGATCAGCAGCAGCGGCGTGGGATGGGCGGTGGGCCCGTGTCGCTTCGCGAAGGGCTCGCGGAAGGAACGCGCGATGATCGGCTCTGCGGCGGAAACGCCCATGCGCGGGAATGGCAGGCCAGTCGGCAACGCCATGAGCAGGGGTACGCGCGCACTTTCGTGACTCTGGTCGCCCTGGCTGCAGTGTGCTGCGCAGACCGCAGCATCCGCGTCAGGCGCCGCGTGCTCGGCAGTGTCGTGACATCCGCGTTTCTGCTCGGTCGCTGCAGGCGGGGCGCCCGAACTGGACAGTTCGTGCACGCAAAACCCATGACCGGCAATGGCCACCTGCATCCACAGCATTCCGAACAGCGCCAGCATGGCGATGCGGGAGTGCGAACGGTGGTGCAGAGAAGGGACCATGCAACAACCATACGCCGATCACGACGCTCATCAATTGATTCAGATCAAACAGCCGACGAGCTTCTCTGGCCATGGTCCGAGTCCGCTGCAGTGCGCAGCGACTCCAGTGTGTGGCCCAACCTTCGACGGAGGATCAGCAGTGCGAGGGTAGGAACGATAATCCACTGCAGCACGGGGCTCAGCCCCAGGCCGAGCAGCGGAATCGTCGGCATCAGATCGCTGTACGCCCAACGTGCGAGCCATTCGGTGCTTGCCCATTCGAATACAGCAGTCACCAGCAGCCCGGCAAGCACGATCAGGACCGAGAGCGGCAGGACGCGCCGCAGAGGGCCCGCCGCCGCGGCCAAGGCCAGACTGGCGAAACTTGCAGCGAGCGCGATGCCCGCATCGCCGAGCGTACAGTGCGCGGCCGCCCGCAGACTGGCCGCGACGCCTTGCTCGGTCCAGATCGTGTAGAGCGGCAGCTGTGCCACCTCCCAAACCGAAAACATGGGCAGCGTCACCGCCACGTACCGCAGCGCGAACGTAAGGCGCGTGAGGTTCCGCCGAGCCCATGGTGGTCGTTCCATTGCTGCTGCCTCCTGACCTACAGGGCGTGAGCACCTCGGATGCGTCCTGCGCCGTGTACGTGCGCACACTAAGGTGCCCGAGGTTTACGCCCCGCGCCAGTCGCGAGTCGTCGATGCAACCTGTTGCAAAGCGAACTTGCGCTCGCGGTCCTCAGCCGCGGACCGGAGATTTCACCCTTCATCGGGTTCAGGGCTTGACTCTGGACCTAGGTCCATACTGCAGACTGGTCCCACCCCAATGGAGAACGGGCATGTCCAGCTTGAGCATCGGCCAGCTTGCCCAACAGGCCGGCGTCGCCATCGATACGGTGCGCTACTACGAGCGTAACGCCTTGCTGGCACCCGCTGGGCGCTTGGCCTCCGGCTATCGCCGCTACGGCGCGACCGAGCTGAAACGCCTGCGCTTCATTCGCCGCGCAAAGGCGCTGGGATTCTCCCTCGATGACGTGCGCGAGTTGCTCACCCTGAGCGACGAGCGCGACATCGCCAAGGTCAAGCACGCAGCCGAGCGCAAGCTCGGCGATATCGCCCAGCGCATCGAAGAACTCGAACGCATCCGCGCCGGCCTCCACGCCTTGATCGCCGCGTGCCCAGGTCACGGACGCGCCGAGGCCTGCCCCATCCTCAATGCCCTCTCGCGGGAGGAAACCGCATGACATCCACGCCGACCCACCCCAATTCCGGCGGCGGCGCTGCGCCAAAGCCGTCGACTTCCACCGACACGGCGTGCGCCAGTCACGGAGCCCACGCGCACGGCGCCGGCGGTCACGCCGCGCATGGCCATACCCACGGCCATGCTCCGGCGCCTGTGTCGGCGTCCTCCAGCGAACCGCTGATCGACCCCGTGTGCGGCATGACGGTGGCGCCAGACTCGCCGCACCAGGCATTGCACGACGGTCAGGATTTCCGATTCTGCTCGGCGGGATGCCGCAGCAAGTTCATCGCCGATCCCGCGCGCTACCTCACGCCCGCCGCTGCGGCCGACACGGCAGCTGCACCCGCCGGCACGCAGTACACCTGCCCGATGCATCCTGAAATCGTGCGCGATGCACCTGGCACGTGCCCGCTTTGTGGCATGGCGCTGGAACCGATGATGCCGAGCCTGGACGACGGCGAGAATCCGGAGTTGACTGACTTCCGCCGCCGCTTCTGGTGGACCCTGCCGCTGTCGGTCGTGGTCCTCTTGATGGCGATGTTCGGCCATCAGTTTCCTGCCCTGTCGATCACCGCGCGCACCTGGCTTGAGCTGGTGCTGTCCGCGCCGGTCGTGCTCTGGGCCGGGTGGCCGTTCTTCCAGCGCTGGGCGCAGTCGATCGGCAACCGCAGCCCCAACATGTGGACACTGATCGGTACCGGTGTCGGCGCGGCCTTCGGCTACAGCGTGGTGGCGACGCTGGCACCTGATCTGTTTCCGGCCTCGTTCCGTGAGCACGGACGAGTCGGCGTCTACTTCGAGGCCGCCGCGATCATCGTCTCGCTGACCCTGCTCGGGCAGGTGCTCGAACTCAAGGCGCGCTCGAGCACGTCGGCGGCGATCAAGGCGTTGCTGGGGCTCGCCCCCAAGACCGCGCGTCGGCTGCGCGACGGCGGTACGGAAGAGGACATTCCGCTGACCCATGTACACGTCGGCGACCGCCTGCGCGTGCGTCCCGGCGAGAAAGTGCCGGTCGATGGTGAAGTGCTCGAAGGCCGCTCGCCGGTCGACGAATCGATGCTGACGGGCGAGCCCATGCCTGTGGAGAAGGTGCCCGGCAGCAAGGTGATCGGCGCCACCATCAACGCCACCGGCAGTCTGGTGATCCGTGCCGATCGCATCGGCTCGGATACGGTGCTCGCGCAGATCGTTCAGCTTGTCGCCCAGGCGCAGCGCTCGCGGGCGCCGATGCAACGCATGGCCGACCGCGTCAGCTACTGGTTCGTCCTGGTGGTGCTCGCCATCGCCGCAACGACCTTCCTCGTTTGGGGCGTGTTCGGGCCTGATCCGGCCTGGACCTTTGCCGTGGTCAACGCGGTGGCGGTGCTCATCATCGCTTGCCCCTGTGCGCTGGGTCTGGCCACGCCGATGTCGATCATGGTCGCGACTGGCCGCGCGGCGCAGGTCGGCGTGCTGTTTCGCGATGCCGAGGCAATCGAGCGGCTGCGCACCATCGACACCTTGATCGTCGACAAGACCGGCACGCTGACCGAGGGCAAGCCGGCGTTCCGTGAAGCACTGGCATTTGGCGACTTCGACGAGGCCGAGGTGCTTCGGTTGGCTGCGAGCCTCGATCAGGGCAGCGAGCATCCGCTGGCCGAGTCGATCGTCGCCGAAGCCCGTCGTCGAGGTCTGGCGCTGGAGGCCGCCGACGAGTTCGAGTCGGTGACCGGCATCGGTGTGCAGGGCCGCGTCGGCGGGCGGTCGTTGCTGCTGGGCAACACAGCGCTGATGCAGGAGCGTGGCGTGGCCACGGAAGTCGCCCATGCCGACGCCGAGCGTCTGCGCAGCGAGGGCGCCAGCGCCATGTTCCTTGCTGTCGACGGCCGCCTCGCCGGGCTGATTGCCGTGTCCGACCCGATCAAGACCACTACCGTGGAGGCCATTGCGGCGCTGCGAGCGGCGGGCCTGCGTATCGTGATGGCCACCGGCGATGGGCAGACCACCGCGGCGGCGGTAGCGCGCGCCTTGGGCATCGACGAAGTCCATGGCGAAGTGCGCCCGCAGGACAAGTCGGATCTGGTGGCCAAGCTCAAGGCCAAGGGTCGGCGTGTGGCGATGGCCGGCGACGGCATCAACGACGCCCCGGCGCTCGCTGCCGCCGATGTGGGCATCGCCATGGGCACGGGTACCGATGTCGCGATGTCGAGCGCCCAGGTCACCCTGGTCAAGGGCGACCTGCGTGGGATCCTGCGGGCGCGGCAGATTTCCCAATCGACGGTACGCAACATGAAGCAGAATCTACTTTTCGCGTTCGCCTACAACGCGCTCGGCGTGCCGATCGCCGCAGGCGTGCTGTTCCCATGGTTCGGGTTGCTGCTGAGTCCGATGATCGCCGCTCTGGCGATGAGCCTGTCCTCGGTGTCGGTGGTGGGCAATGCCTTGCGGTTGAGAACTCGGCGTTGAGCGTGTCCGCGCCGCCGGCGAGTGCCTGGACCGGACGTATTGCGCTCGGCCCAGGCTGGGCGGTGTTCGCGGGACGCGCCGGCGACAATCGGGTGCACCGCCATCCGGCCCTGCAGCTCGCCCTGGGTGAGGGGCAAGCGGTACGTGTCGAAATCGAAGGTCGCCTGGTGGAAGCTCCAGGCGTGCTGATTGGACCGGATGTCGCCCATCATCTGCACCCAGGCTCGGTCTGGTTGCTCTATGTAGAGCGAACCTCCGTGGCAGGACGCCGCCTGGCCGCCACTTGCGAAGCAGGCTCTCGCCGGCTGTCGGCGCAAGAATGTGCCCAGCTGCGGGCGCTTTGGATGTCGCCCAGCGAGGGGGCAGAGCCGATCGATGCGGTGGTTGACGCGCTGTCGGCAGCGCTGACTTCACCGCGGGTCGAGTCGGCCTCCACGCTTCGGGTGCGCGAGGTCATCAGCGCGTTGCCGCAACGAGCAACTCAAGGCTGGAAGCTGAGCGCGATGGCCGCCGACGCCGCCTTGTCGCCCAGCCGCTTCGCGCATGCGTTTCGTGACCAGACCGGCATGGCTGTTCGTCCCTACCTGCGCTGGTTGCGATTGGCGCGGGCACTGCAGGCAGCATCCCACGGCCAGTCGCTGACCGATGCGGCGCATGAGGCCGGCTTCGCCGATGCGGCGCATTTCACCCGCACGATGCGCCGTCATTTTGGCGTGACACCCGGCAGCGTGCTGCGTTCCTTGCGGGGCTGAGCGAGCGAAGCCAGCCGATACGTTCAAGCCCTCGGCAGTCCATGCCCGCGACACTGCGTGCATCGATTCTGAGAACCCCGCATGAGCCTGAACACATTACTGCGCTACGGCGCCTATCCGCTGATCTTTGGCGGGATCGCGACCTTCGTCCTGATCTGGACGACGCTGGGCGGGGCGCCGTGGCCGTCCTTCTTGCTCGTTGCAGTGGTGGGACTGATCGCGGTCGCCGCACTCGAACGCATTCAGCCGTTCCAGGTGGACTGGAACCAGGACCACCACGACACGCTCACCGACGCCATCCACGTGCTGGTGAATCTGATCCTGATGGCGGCCACGGCGTACGGACTTCATTTGCTGATGGGCCGTGTGCCGACCACAGCGCTGTGGCCGAAGTCCTGGCCGATCGCGCTGCAAGTGCTGCTCGCCGGCGCCATCATCGATCTCGGTCTGTATGCGATGCATCGGCTTAGCCATCAGGTTCCCTGGTTATGGCGGCTGCACGCCATTCACCACAGCGCCGAGCGGCTGTACTGGATGAACGGCGATCGCCGGCATCCACTGAGCGCCATGCTGCTTGCCAGTCCTGGCTTGGTCGCAGCCGTGCTGCTTGGGGCACCGGCGGCTGTGATCAGCGCCTGGCTCACGCTATTGACTGTCCACCTCGCGTTCCAGCACGCCAACCTCGACTACTCGTTGGGGCCGCTGCGACGCTGGATCGGCGGTGCCGATCTGCATCGCTGGCACCATCGCCGCGACTACGTCGATGCACAGGTCAACTTCGGCGAGTTCTGGCTGGTGTGGGATTGGGCCTTTGGTACTCGCTTCGATCGGCCCAGCCCGGTGGGCGCGGACGACGTTGGGCTGGAGGAGGCGCAGTTCCCGACTTCCTACGTTGGCCAACTGCGCTGGCCGTTTGGCGCCGACGCGGTAACACGCGCCCGTGTTTGAGCAAGCGCGTGGGCTATGCCAGCACCGCATCCGTAGTC
>VFQU01000814.1_pt1 | contig 22519 bp, 18 predicted proteins | sample 3512311 | NCBI WGS metagenome assembly VFQU01 (sample SAMN10412377, study PRJNA504923) | tailings metagenome | isolation source: Relicate 3 Philex TSF3 active mining site | place: Philippines: Tuba, Benguet | collected 2017-08-29
AGCAATATGAGCGAGACCATCTCGTTTGTCACTTTAAAATCTTTGCAACACAACCGGAAATATTCGGACGTTCAAAACTCACAGTTCCCAGAACTAATCGATGCGGTTGATCAAGCACTCTTTCCAAGTCGCCCAGACGAAAGAATTCATGCTTCAGGTTCTCGTTTGCCCACTGCTTTAGCTAGAGCGATCGCTGAATTTCCAGAGCGGGTTGAACCTGCACTCGCTTACCTCAAAGATCAGCAAAAGCGCTGCACGATTCAGAATCCGGCTGGCTATCTTTATCGAGCGATTATGGAGGGCTGGATATTGGTTACTCCACGATCGTCTTCGCTGATCCCTGATGGCTTCAGCCAATGGTTTGATTGGGCGAAATCAAGCGGGTTAGTTGTTGCTGCAACGATTATCGAAGGAGTACATCAAACATTGCAAGTTGAGGGAGGTTGGCTCCCGACTGACTTGATGATGCAACAGTATCCAGGAATGAGATCGATCTAAGCTGCACGGTTTTTCCATTCACGTAGTTGCTTTGATCACTTCTTAAGTTTGATCACTTGGTTGGGAGCGATAATGTTGTTCGCTTTTACAACCCTGAGAGGTTTGGTTTCTTCAGGATATTGCTGCCGCGTTTGTGCGATCGCATCCTCTGGATCTGGAGCTTGGACGACATAAAAATCCTGCTCATTCGTCAAAATCCAGATTGGAGGAAGCCACGTATGGCGAGGACTTAAAACTGAGCGGTGAATAATTCGGTGTGTAAATTGGATAACTTGTTCAATTTGTGCAGCCGAACAGATGTCGCCGATGTCCTGCTGAAATCGCGTTCTCAGTTCGATCGTTGGAATATGCTCAGGAACACTTTCTAGAGAAGCTTTGGTCTCTACAGATGGAATTTTAAGGGCAGCATCAACGACGATCGGTTCAATGAAATGGTGTACACCGCTGATAATTCGATAGAAATCTGGCTCCTTCAACACATCGCCCAAATGCTCTTGCAGTAGATTCTGAAAGGCATCTATAGACACATTGATATGACAGGTCTGCAAGTACACTGGAAATCTACTGCCCCAATCTCGACCACAGCCGATTTCTCCGTTTGAGGCATCTTCTGCCTCAATCAACTCCATCAACCGTTGATGTTCGGCTTTGATTGAAGAATTTGAGATAAGGTCAGTCATCGCTTCGATCTCCAAGACGTTCAAAGTAAATGAGGCAGTCTGGGTCATCTGGATCAGGTCCGCACTCCAACAGTTTAACCCTTAATTTTCGATAAAATTCCAAGGCTCCTGGCAGTGCATGAAAGCTAATTCGTCCACGATAGCCGAGTTCTGTGCTTCGTCGGATCGCAAAATCGACCAATTGCCCACCCACGCCTTTTTGTAGGTTGGTGGGTCTTGAATAAGCGGACGATTCCAGGGAGCTGTCGCGATCGCAATAATGTATACCAAACGCTGCCGATATTGCCAATCAATCTGACAGCGTTTCTTCAGGGTGTCGATTGCCAGAAGCCCCTGCGTCATGTCCTCGCACTCGATCGCGTAAAATTCGGCTCCAGGCAGCAAGGATTCGCGTCGTTGCTTGTTGACCCAATTCCAATATTCGTCTTCTTCTTCGCTCCCTTGCAGGAGCGGAATCCAAAGACGTTCCGCTTCCTCCAAATGTTTGTCGGTCATTGGCAGCAATGTCGCGTTCACAATTTGGCAATCGCGAACTCGAAGTAGAGGAACAAGGTAACTCAAATTAATTGTATTGAATTAAACTAAAAGCTGATTTTACAGCGTTTTTGAAAGTAATCTGCTAGCGAAATGGTGACAGATCTCTCAATGTCCCAATACTGTGAGTGCGACTCTACGATCGCATCACTCAAATTGTGCAAAGCTATCAATCAAGAGTTAACGATCGTAGAGGACTGCAATGAGTTCTGATTCAGGTTCGATCGAGGAAAACAAAACGCCGCGAATCGAGAATTTTGGGGTCAGCGTAGAAGAATATTTAGAGGGTTTAGCGAAAGGGATTGATATTTTAGAGGTCAGAAGTCTGGAACGATGGGGAATTCCAAGCGAATTGGTGATGGAATTGATCGAAATCAATAAACGAGTTAGCAATGGTACGGCTAAGCCTGAAGAAGTCGTTCGAGGATTGCAAATCATGTCCCCACCCATTCGGCAACAACGAATTGATGAAGATGCTGAGTTCGTTGAGCCTGATAGCGTATAGCGTGGGCTTTTCTCTGAAATCTTAACGTTCGGGCAATATACCTCCTTCGGATTAAGACGATCGCAATCTTTAGATTAAAGAACAGAGCATTGCTGGACGGGAGCGATTGCTGCGGAATGTGAGCACAAAGCACAGCCATAATAGTCAAATACCTCGATGGTCACTCTCGGTATAACCAAAGCGATTACCAACCTCAGTGAAGCTCACTCAAGACTGGGCGTTTCACCAAGCTCGGACGCGCCAACTTTCTTCACGGAGTGGAAAGGGGCACTACCTGCTTTGGCTGATACCGAACGAGCAAGGCTTGATCATCTCAAGCAGCGTTATCTTTACTATGCTGACAGCGGAGCAATTACAGAAGGCACAGTGAATCTTATCCTGCTGTCTCCCTTGCTGGAAACCCTCAACTTCATCGATCCGCCCTACCAAGTTCGCAGTGAAAAATACATTCGGTTTGAGATTGAGGATGGAGACACTCAACTAGACGGATTGATCGATGCCTTAATTCTTCAGGATCGTCTCTGGCTCATTCTCATTGAGAGTAAGCGGTACGGATCTAGCGTTAGGCAAGCACTCCCACAAACCCTTGCCTATATGGTCAGTACGCCAACTTCTCCTGTGTTTGCTCTGATTACTACTGGGGAGGACTATTTATTTGTGAAGTTCGATCGCGAGTCCTCCCACTATGCCCTATCAGATAAATTCACTCTGAGTACCGCCGAAGGCAATGAACTGTATGCCGTTGCACAAATCTTAAAGCGATTGATTAAAATGTGAGATATCTCAGATTCTTGCCTACTGGGTGGTTGAATTGTTTCATTAAGGGCAGCGTACTGGGCATGTAAACTTGAATGACTCATTCAAGTTTGGTAAAATTTCGCAAGTTCAATCTTCACCTATTCAGAATATCGCCCATAATTCTACTAACGACGAAGAACGCAATTTCACCTGCTGCAAAAGAAAAGGGCATTGTCTTTTGCATGGCTTCTTTAGTTTAGCTTCCGAATATGCTCCTATAGTTAAGAGAATAATCGAAAGCCCTTGTTTTCTCATTGCGATTCTTCAGATTCTTAAACAGGAATCTGAACTTTAATGCAGCGTAAAACTAATGACGATTCAATCTTTGAATAATTACGATCGCTAACCAAACAGTTGCCCCAAAAGCTATACCAATGAGAAGGCTTTTCCAAAAAGCTGGAACCATGACAGCAGAAGTCCCGGGCTTGGGAGGCTCTTGAGCAACCAGAATTGAAGCTGCAATTTGGCTGGTTGCTAGCCCAACTCCTGTGATCGCAACCATTTGCCCAAACCGTCGATCACGGTCGGCTTGATAAAGCTCAATTCGACCTCGACTGGCTTCCATTAAATTTTGCAGCAATGCCAAGCCGCGCTCAAACCGTTCGTGATCTGCTTCAATATCTCGCTGATACTGAGGCGCGATAATTTCCAAAAACTCAGTTTGAAAGGCTAGATCAGTTTGAGGTGCATCATCAGAAATCTTTTTCAATCGCTTCTTATAGTTCGCAAGATTGATTGCGATCGTCCTACCTTGATAGTAGAGCGCAGTTAAGTTAGGAGAGTATCTTGAGAGAATTTCTAGTGCCTTATTCAGATCGTTTTGAAGTGCTGAGACATTGGTATTAGCTACTTGTGTTGAAGCTTGTTCGGTGAGCTGTTTGATCGCTGCAAAGTCAGCTTTCAGACTGTTCCGTAATTGTCGAGTTTGATCATGCGCCCAAATGATTTTGTGGCGAAAACAAAGGAGACGCATTAAATCGAAATAGATGTTGCTAATACGATTGCAAATCAATTCGATTGAGTCATGGGAAGGAAATAGACAAATTAATACATGGGTATTTTTTCGGTCGTTACTACCGGAATATTGCCACAACTCATAAATGTCTGCTCCTAATAATTTACCTTTTCCAATAAAATCATTTTTCCAGTTGGGTTGATCAACTAAGTTTGCGTAGCATTTTTCAGCAATGACTTCGCTATTTTGCTGAGTATCCACTAACTGTCCCCAGATCAACCACGTCCGTCCAAGCTCGTTTGAGAAGCGAGATGGCTCCGAAGGTTCTTCTTGGATCTGCTGTTGAATTTGCTGCTGGATGTTCTCTAGTTCGCTAATAGGTTTAAGCGTATAGAGAGGGTTCGTTTTATGCCCTGAGCAATCAACTAGCAGCGCGTAAGTATCACCAAATTGAATGGGATAGTACCGCCCATCCAAACTTGCCTCAAATTCGCAAAATCTTTTTGCTCCCAGTAGTTCTACATAACGAGAATCAGCATTTTCATCTGCTGCGCCTTTCCTTCGCAGCACCTCATTGAGTTGAATCAAGTCTTGATTGGTAAGGTCATGGTAAATTTTGCGCCAAAAGTTGTAGCGGTTACTCTGAATTTGCTCAGAATCATCCCCAAACCCTTCTCGCAGGTCATAAAGAAATAAATCGATCGTTGGGTAAATTAGCGCGGATTCGGTCATGTCTTGAATCGCTTGATGAGTTGAAGCAGTTGCCCTAGGGTACCTGATTTTTCTGCTGCTTGTTTAGCGGATTCAACCGAGTTTTCAGCTCGGAATACATCATTTGCCTCTTCACCAACCTGAGCTTCTGCTTTTTCATCTGGCTTTGCTGGAAGTGGTCCGCTAATTCGCTCACTGTCGTAGTCTTGAAAAACCTCACGCGCAGCTTGATAGAGCTCATTGAGCGGTGGATATTCCTCCGCAATCGCATCCAATATGTCTGCATCAGGAGTGTCAGACATTTCATTAAGTTGTGCCTGTACGTTGTCTGGCAGAGGCGAATCTAATTGAGCCAGTGCGACAAGGAAGGCATCGACTGTAATCGCAGAAAGGGGGTCATTCATAGGGTTAGGGTAAACCAGTGAGTGTAAATCCTGCCCAGTGATAGGGATCATGGAAGGGTCGATCATCCTGTGGCATTTTACGAAATCGATTGACTTCTGTTTGTAAAAACTTTCTAGTCGATCGATTCAGCGCAAGATGTGTTTCCAGTAAAATATTTAGAAAATTTATTAAATCTTGACATGATGCATCGCGTAGCCATTGCTGTGCGTCTCGTAGGGCTGTTGCAGTAGGGATCCTCTGTTTTAACAAGGAATAAAATTTAATCATGAGCAGACTGCTGGAAACTGATTGGACAGTCCAAAGAGTGCTAACAACCCGACTTGCGCCACCTCGTAGAAATCCACTAACTAATCCTACGTATTCAGCAGTGATGGTTTGATTGCCAGTCAAAGCGGTTTCACAGGCAGACAGGCATACTAAGTTGTAGCCCTGAACCAGAGGATCTGATTGGCAGATATCGGCAACGGTTAAACGGTCTTCCCCAGTTAGAGCGAGAGATGAGCTTACTGGGTTGTTGAAGTTGTATGCAGCATGTCCAGCAAAGTGCAAGCCATCATAGGATTGCTGAATGCTTGTCTCCACTTTCTCCTGAGTTGCTTCGTGAGACTGAATTGTGGTTGTTTGGAAAAGTTGAGCGACAAGCCTAGATTCTAGGGCAGCAAATCCTAGTCGCTCAAATTTTTTCTGCTGCTTTTCACCCGTGCTGTTTGGCGACTCAATACTGAGGAGGCGCTCAAGTACATTGGGTTTATGAGAATTTCGGTGTTGTAAGGTAAAACCTATTTGAGCACTGGGAAGGTAAGTGATAGTAAAGCAATCTGGAAAAAGCATGTGCAGAGGAAATCGATGAAGATCGCGATGGGGAATGAGAATGAGGTGGGTAATGCCATCGGGGAGTTGGTCAACAACTGTATGAATTCTAAGAATCTGCTTTAGTTGTTCTAGCTTCTCAGACATTTGAGTACGCCATAGATGATTTTCTCGTTCTGTTTTATCCTTCGCGTCCCCATAGCCTGCGTAGAGCCAATTCCAGTTATTTACCCAACTTTCAAATTCCAGTAACTGGCGATTGGAAAGGGCTAACTCTTCTTCCTGATTTATCCTTTCATCATCAGGCAGAGTGGTAGGAATATCTGTGTCGGGTTTAAGAATAAATGTAGTGAGAGTGGCAGGACTCAGGTGCCAATAAACTGCTGCTGTTGAGGAGTCAAATGATTGCCATAATTGTTGATTTGGCGCTTCTGCTTCACTTCTGCAAGCTGAGAATAACCAGGATAGGCAAGTGTTTTTTCCCATTTCAGCTATCTTTATGGCTTCAACGAGTTGACCGGATCGAATATAAGAATCAACTGTTAATTGTTCAAAGCAGGCATAACTAAGCGCAAGATTTTGTTGCTTAAGTGTATCGGTGGCTTCGCTCATTAATCGTTGAAGGTGTTCGGTGCCTAACCGCCCTAATTCATCTGCTTCCTCATTCTGACCCAATCCACTCAAAACCTTAATGAGATCTTTCAGAACATCTAGATACCGCTCTCGACTTTCAGATGAGTCTAGTAACCTGAGTGCAGTGAAATAATAGTTTCTTGCCTTACGCCAATTGGAAAAGCAATTTACTTGCTTTCTTCCCTGCTCATAATGAGCGAATCCTTTGAAATAGTGAAGTTCAGCACAGGATTTAGGATAGTCGGGATAATCCGGATTTAGTTTAAGCAGCCCTTCATCCCAAACCTCTAAAGCTTCTTCAAGACCTTTGAGAAGATAGGTTGTCCATCCTCGATTTCTCCAAGCTGACCAGAACTGTTCATCAATCTGCAATGCCTGATCATAGGCAACTAATGCATCGCTATGAAAGCTAAGTGCATTCAATGCCCATCCCCGACCATTATGAAGTGCAGCAGTTGCCGAAGTATCTAATGCGATCGCACGATCATATGATTCTAGAGATTCCTGATATCGACATAAATTAGTCAGTATTTGTCCTTGCTCTGCCCACGCTGCCTTGCATCGAACATCAACTTTAAGAGACTCTTGATAAGCGGTTAGAGCTTTCTCAAACTGCCCGACTGAATGTAAAGTGGCTCCGAGTCGATGCCACAATACATGGTTGTCTGGTTTGATTTGAATTGCTTGCTCATAGCTGGCAATTGCTTTTTCGTACTGGGTGAGTTCCTCAAACGCCATTCCTCTTTGTAAGAGAATATTCCAATTACTCTTGTCCCCACTGAGCGTTACATAGATGTCATAGGCATCGATTGTCTGTTGATAGTGCTTAAGATGAAATAGAGCATTTCCTTTCTCACACCAAACAAGACTATTTTTAGCATCAATACTTAACGCGGTCTCAAACGACTCTAAAGCTTCTTCAAATCTCTCTAAGATTTTAAGAAAGAGACCTCTCTCGACCCAAACTGATACCTGGAAACTTGTGTGGAAATTTGGGTCTGTCGAAACGACGCGGTGATCGAAGCAATTGATGTAGAGATAATCGAATGGACTAATATCTAATTCGTTCTGCTTGGGCATCAAACTCAAGGCGTGGTTGCACGCATCAATCATCTCCACGTACAGATCTTTTTCATCCGAACTATGGAGACATTTTGTTAGCGTTACGCCTATCATAGACCAAATAAACCAGGCGAACCTTACGCCAAGTTCGCTTTCTAGCATTTGATGATAGATATCTAAAGCCTCTTGGTAATTATCTAGTTCTACTAAGATATTTGCCTTTGACATGGAAGCAACAAAAAAATCAACGTCCGATAAACTTAAGCTAAGAAAATAATCAGCTGCCCCCAGTGCTTCTCCATAACGCTTTAACTCTTTCAGCGAATTTACACGTCCACCTAAAGCTTTAAGATTTTCAGGTTCTATAGATAAGGCAGAATCAAAAGATTTAAGAGCCTCCTCATCTTGTTGCAGAAAAACGGCTACTTCTCCACGGCCTAACCAAATATCAAGTTGGTTTGTGTCAAGCTCCAAAGATCGGTTGTAAGCAGTGAGGGAATCTTCATAGCGACCTAGCTTACTGAAAGCCCTGCCACACCCATTCCAAATCTTTACGTAATTAGGTGCAATCCACAATGTTTCTGGGTCAATCAGAAGGGCTTTCTCATAACTATCGAGCGCTCTTTTAAACTGTTCTAATCTCATTAGGACATCACCGTAACTTGCCCAAATATCAGCTTTTGTATTGATAAGGCTACGCCAGGAAATTATGGGGCGCTCAGGCTCAAATTCCAAAGCTTTCTCGTAGCATTTTAGAGATTCATCATTATTGCCAGCATCAGTCATGATAGCAGCGCGTTCTGCCCATATTAGAAAATTTTGTGGCTCAAGTTCTAAGGCGCGGTCAGAATTTGTGCAGGCTTCCTCATAACGGTTCTGCATTGCAAGAATAAAACTTCTGAGTGACCAAGCAATAGCGTAATCTGGTTTAGCTTCTAAAAGTTTATCCAAGGTATGAAGTGCCTCATCATATCTTCTGAGGGAACAAAGTGAGTCCGCGTAGACATACCACCCCTCAAAACAACTTGGATTGAGTTCTTGAGACTTCTTGAAATCAGCAAATGCTTGATCAAAGCGATCTAATCGTTTCAATAGGACTACTTTCGCTTGCCAGATAGCATAATTTTTAGCATCTAAAGACAAAAAAGTTTCGTAGCTATTGAGTGCTTCATCCAATTGATCTAATTGAATCAAGCAATTTCCCAAGTCCTTCCAAGAAGATAAGTCACCTGGTTCGATTTCTAAAGTTTTATTGAAAGCAAGGGCGGCTTCCTCATGACGAGCAAGGCGCTGTAAGCACTTCGCTCGATTGACTAAACTGTAGTAGTCCGTCGAATCTATTTTAATTGCTCTGTCATAACTGTCGATCGCTTTATCATTCTCATTTAAATTTGAAAATGCATGACCTTTCCATAACCAGGCAGAATAGTGATCAGGTTGAATCTCTAAAGTTTTATCGTAGTTCGCAATTGCTTCTTCATATCGTTGAGCATTGTATAAAGTATCTCCACGACCAGCCCAAGCAAAGTGATTGTTACTTTCTATTTTAATTGCAGCGTCGTAACTATTAAGGGCATCCTCATATCGATTCAAAGCCTTTAAACAATGCGCTCGATTAAGCCATGCATAGTAATCATCAGAAGATATATCTAAAGCTTTATCGAAACTAGTGACTGCTTCTTCGTAGCGGGATGAGCTTTGCAGAGCATAGGCTCGATTAAGCCATGTATTCTGATCGTTAGAATCAATGGTGAGAGCACGATCGTAGTCAGCGATTGCTTCCTCATAGCGGGATAAATCTTTTAAGCAATTAGCCCGATTTACAATGCTGTAGTGATCATCTGAATCAACCTCAAGTGCTCGATCAAAACTAGCAATTGCTTCTTCATATCGGTTCAAAGCTTTGAGAACATAACCTCGCCAACTCCAACAGAAGGACTGATTTGGCTGAATCTCTAATGCTTTGTCAAAGCTAATAATCGATTGATCGTAATTTTTGATGTTAGCTAGGGCTATCCCTCGACGATACCAGCAACGCGAATACTGAGGACTAATTTCTAAGGCTTTGTCATAGGCAGCGATGGCTGCATTATCTTGTTCAATATCTGACAGCCTAAAACCCTGAAAATACCAGAAATAAGGGTTTTGTGAATCAAGCCGAGTAGCTTTATTAGCAGCTTCAATAGTTTCTGTTTCCCTTTTCAACCCCCAAAATGCAAGACTTCGACCATGCCAATCCTCAGCAGTTTCAGGTTCAATCAAAAGTACTTGTTCCAAATCTTGCGCTGCCAAGTCAGGTTGATCACTCAAATAGGCTAATCCTCTTCTAGCTAGAGCTAGTATATGGCTGGGTTGAATTTGAAGTGCTTGGGTGAATGCCTCAACCGCGTCCTGGTACTGATCCAGCAAATAATAGCTGAATCCTAGTTTGCACCATGCCTCAAGATTCCGCTGTTCTAGCCTAATGACCTCACGAAAGATTTTTACGCCAGCTTGATAGCGCTCTTGAAGAATTTCGTCATTCCCTTGATCGAGCAATTTTTGTACACGATCATTTCCTGACAAATGCATTCGCCAACCTCCAATAAGTGCTCTCTACTACTATTGCATACAGTAATTTCCCTAGATGTCAGGAAAGTTACTTCAGCTTAATTCTTAAACACTGAAGCTCTTAAACACTGAAGTCTCGCTTGGTAAATAGGTTCCTCAAATAAATACTTCATATTGTGTGCGGGGTATTGAATGGATTGAGGAAGTACGGAGATTCAGGATTATCAAAATTTCATGACTCTATGATTTATTGCAACCGCAGTAAATTGCAGTTCGCAATCATAAATTATCTTGAAGTGCTCTCTTCAATTCTTCGCCTAAACTCTTAACGTTTGGGCCACAGGACAGGAGGGATCGAACAAACGTTGATTGCAGCTCTGAGTGCAAACAGAATTTTCGGCTCAATCCTTGCGAACCTTGATCGTCACGTATTACATTTATAATTTTTTTACAGATGATATTGTGATTATAACGAAAGCAATGACTGAGATGCGTGCGATCGCATTGTAAATCTAAAGTTTAGGTGATTGAGGTTGTCATCAGTTGCCTACGGGACACCGACTTCAATATCTATTTCAAGCAGGAAAAACTTCTTTATAAAGTGCTTCATGGCAGCATGGATGTCATGAAGCACTCTTACAATCTCGATCGCAAACCCGACGATTCGGTAGAAAGATGGCACAGCTTTCGTATTTCCAGCTTTGATGTGCGTTGTACTCCTATTCTTCGTCCTGAATTTTAAATTTCTAAATCATCATTATCGATCTAGTATTTTCAGCTTGAAACGTCAGCCTAAACTTACCGTGGTTGTCGTTTTGCACGCCGTTCTTGACCTTTCCGAATGATGTCTTTCGCAGATGCGTTGGAAAATTTTCCGTTGTCTGCCTGAGCTTCTGCTAAGGCAAGTCGCTGTCGCAATTCTTCCAGCATAGGAGGTTTCCAGCAAACGCTTGTGAGTATAGTCAGCTATCTTAGCCAGCTTATCCAAAATTGAATACCGTATTCTGGGAAAGAGGCATTATTCAACACCATGAGGTGTTCACCCTGTTAAGAATACGCCCTTGGTTCAGATTCTCTTTTCTCAAGATTTAACGCTAGGGCTATGATTAAGAGCAAGATGGTTGAAACCGGATTCTTCCCTTCTCTCAAAGGCGCGATCGCAATGACTGTAACTTTATCAAAACTGTTCACGTTTGAGGAATGGCTTACCTATGAAGATGGCACCGATGCCCTTTACGAACTCGATCGTGGGGTGTTAGTTGAAATGGGACAAGCCAGAGGACGACATGGGGACATCATGGAATTCCTCAACGACCAGTTCAAAGCAGAAATTGCCAAAACCAACCTGCCTTGGATCTCTAAAATGGGTGGACAAGTTGCGGTGCGCGTTCCGCAGGTGGGAAGGCGCGATACAAGTCGGGTTCCAGACGTTGTAGTGCTGGGAACTGAGCAATGGGCAGAAATGGCAGAGCGGGAAGCGGTCATTGAACTGGATGAACCCCCTCCCCCTCTAGTGGTTGAAGTGGTGAGTACAGGCACTGAGATCACTGACCACCGCAAGAAACGAGCCGAGTACAATATCGTGGGGATCGGTTGCTATATCTTGGTTGACTGGGTGAAAGTGAACCAAAACAAGAAGTCTATGGAGCAGCGAGTCACCGTTCTTACGCTGCGTGATGGACTTTACGACGAAGCCGTTTACCGTGGGGATGAAATTGTTGATATTCCTACGTTTCCAAATCTCAAATTAACGGCAAACCAGATCATTCAGGCAAAACTGTAAGGTCTGTGATTAGCGCGAAACAAACCTTTGAGGACATTGCTTGCAGGTGTCAAGCATCGTGCATCGTGCAGTCGTCCCAAATTGTTTGTTGTTCATCCATTAGATTACTTTTCCGCTCACGAGGATTGACATTTTGGATATGCTCAACAGCAGAAGGTTAAAACATGCTGACAGAAACGTTCAATATCGGCTCCAATGTGATTCGTCCAACTTGGGAAATCGCAGCCTACGAGTGCCTGTGGACCCGATACTCAACTACAGTGCAAATGGCAGCTCTTTTCCAACGATACAGACATGCCTTGCCGTCACAAGTTGCCCAAGCGGAAGGATTTACGATCGCGGATGTTGAACGAATCAAACATGAGGCAGAGCAGATCATGTCATTTCGCAAGTATTCTGCTTTGTTCTATGGCGATTTCGAGTACCCAACACGATTGCAGGATGCACAGTCACCCATCGAAGTACTCTACTACAGAGGCAACTTGGATCTGCTTTCCTCGCGGTCGGTCGCGGTAATTGGGTCTCGCAAAGCCACTGCGAATGGGATCGCGCGATCGCGCAAGGTTGTTCGTATTATCGCAGAAAACGGATTCACTGTAATGTCTGGTCTAGCTGAGGGCATTGATACGGCTGCTCACCAAGAAGCGATCGCGGTTGGCGGCAAAACGATCGCAGTCGTTGGAACCGCCTTGAATTGCGTGTATCCAAGCCAGAATAGCGCTCTCCATGATGAACTTGTTCGATGCCATTTGGTGGTGAGCCAAGTTCCGTTCGTTCAATATTCCCGACAGGACTATCAGCAAAACCGGAAGTTTTTCCCAGAGCGAAACAAAATCATGTCAGCGTTGAGTTTGGCAACGGTAATTGTGGAAGCGTCAGATGTGAGTGGTTGCCTGATTCAAGCTCAAGCTGCGATCGCGCAAGGGCGAAAACTATTCATTCTCAAGTCCTGCTTTGAAGGTGGATTCCGCTGGACTAACCGATTCTTAGCACAGGGTGCTATTACGATCGAAAACGGGACAGAATTATTGGAGCACCTACGGTGATATTGGAAGTTGCTATTTTAGACGTGAAACCCGAATTGACAGTCGAATTTGAAGCTGCTTTTGAAACAGCCTCAACTATCATAGAAACCTCGCGGGATGCGGGAAACTCAGTGTCTTCAGACCTGAGAGGAAAGCGACGCGAGCGGTTTTAACCGCCGTCGTATTTTCAGAATCCATAGCCGTATCCATCCTTTTTATGTGCGTGTTTGCAGTGTTTGTGATGGATGCCTTGAATCAATCCAGACTTGTCAGAAATATTGAAACTACCTGTAGATCGCACTGCCACACGCCCCAAATATTCACCAACCTTCTTTCCTCTGGTCACAACCGCCTTTACGATGTCGCCAGTCTGAAAACCTTGAACAAACTTGAACCGAGGCACGTACCTTGACGGAAATCCAAACTTGTCAGTCCGACACATTTGGCGAGTTCCATGTCCGGCGGCTTTGATCAGCAACGGCTTAAAAGTCAGCACTTTCAATTCGTCAACGTGACCGACACAGGCTGCATCAATCCAATGCGCTTTTGGCAGTTCTAATCGAGTCCGATTAAACTTCGTCAATCCGCCTGAACCTGTAGAGACAGGCAACCCCATCTCCTTGAGTCGATTGAATAGTGCCCATCGCGTTGAATTGACCGCCGCCGCATCTTTGAGAGGTCGCTTGGACTGAGCCAAAACCCGCTTCAAAACATCAGGCTGCTTCGCTAAGAAAACTTGAATGTCTTGCGTGCCTTTTTTAAGATTGCATTTCTCGCAAGCTAGACACAGGTTAGAGACTCGGTTGCTCCCACCTTTTGCTTTAGGGTGAATGTGTTCCACTTGAAGCGGAATGTTTTCAGCATTGCAATAAGCGCATTGTCGGTTCCACTTGTTCAGGAGATATTCCCGAACTTCGTAGCCAGCCAGAGTCCCTTGCTGATATTCAACGCCTGAGATTTCGGGATTCTCCATCTGTTGGAGATCAAACCGGACTAGCTCCTGAACAATCGATCCGATGGGAGCAAGTCGCATGAACTTGCGAACCCAAGTTAGGGTTGTTTCTACCCGATGCTGCAAGCTAGGCGCTAACCAACCTTCAGGACGAGTCCGGTTCAAGAATCGAGCTTGTCGATAGCGGGTACGGCGGTTGCGCCTTCCCCGTCGCAGGGAGCGACGCGATTCTAGACTTGCCTTGATGGACTGCCCCCGATGGGTGAGTTCTGCCCCAAACACAACTTTAGAGCCTTGTTTGATAGCAATGCCTGTCGTTTTGGAACCAGGATCTAACTTCAGTTCGATCGGTGCTGGCGTTGCAATCACTTCCTTTTTCAAAATAATCACGAACGGAAATCGACGAAAGACCGCAGCCTTGCCAGCTTTTAGCAAAGACCTCGCCATCCCTGGTGTGCAGGGGGATAACGGCTTGCGGTGAGTATCAAGTACAAAAACGAAGTTAGACATGGTTGCGTCTCTTCTAATTGCTTGTAACGTTCGCTTCGACCTTGTTATCTGGGCTTGTTCGACCTGCAACACGGTTCCAGTGACCTTAGAACTGTTTAATTGCAGATGACAGAGCGGGGAACTAGCGACGCATTCCGAGGTGTCGTGACCCAAATAACGGCTACTCCGAAGAGTGGTCTGGTCAGGATAGATTGCTTTCAGTCCGCACGCGCGTGCCGGACAGTCTACAAGCTCAGTCCCCTTCAGGGCTGGGTTTCTGACTGCTTCGATGCCGGGTTATATTTCTCATCAACTTCAGCGCTGCATTGAGAAGCCGTCTCGTTATGTGTTGCTAGTTCGTTGGCGCACTCTGAAGGATCACACTATTGGCTTCCGCCAGTCCCCGCAGTATCAAGAATGGCGATCGCTCTTGCATCACTTTTACGATCCCTTTCCTGTGGTGGAACATTATGAGGCGATTTTCTCTAATGATTCCTCAACCGCTTGATCTCGATCGAGATAAACTTTCCACTTATTCAGGATGCGTTCTAAATTTCCAACATAGTCCAGATGCGATTCCATTTCATCAACAACTACATTTTTAGGAAGCTTTGCCAGAGCGAACAATAGGACATCTCTAAACCCTTCTGCGGCAGTATAGAGACCATTGACTGAATCAAGTAGATTGTCAGGCACTTCAGGAATATCAGGCAGGCTCAACGGCATCTTACCATCCACTGTCGGATATAAAATCTCAACGATTCTATTAGCACACAACTCTTCTAGCGTGATTTGCTCCAAAGCGGCTTCTCGTTGAAAGCGATCGCGTCGAGCACTGATGTCAGCCAGAACAGTACAAACTTGGTTCACTTGCTCTGATGATACTGAAATTCCTAATTCGCTGTGAAGCCCGCTCCCAATCGCTGCTGCAATCAGGCTTTCAGGTGAGGGAGCATCAGTATTTACCATCATCTGCTCAAGCGTCTGTGGATCATGGAGCGTAACGATTACAGAACGAACGAATTCTCGAATTGCTTCACGATTTTCCATTTCAGTACTCCTGCCAGCAGAATTTTTGGCTTAATCATAGCGTGGCGTTTAGTTATTATGTACTGTATTGCCATTCTTTTTGATGTTTCCGGAGCTACTCTTGACCACAATGTTGAAATCAAACTGAAATGTATGCGATCGCATTGTAAATCTGGTTTTTACAGCAAATCAGTGAGCTTCTTCGCATTCTTGAGTGCAGAAAAGCTAGTGTAACGAAGCCCTTGCATTGAACTTAATGGAGCATCACTAAATGGGATTGGCGTAATCGCCTGAACTTTTTCTGAGAAGATCACCTTGTACTTCTTTTCCCCGCCGTAAGGCTCGATGCGAGCAACGGATAATGCATGATTGCTGAAACGGGTTGAGTTCGATAGGCAGCAATGTATTTGCTCTTGTGTAGCATTCCTCCTGAGATGAGAATGGCGCACCAATAATCTTTGCCGAGAAAGACCTTTGCAAGGTTCGCAGAATTCCAGACCTGTCACTGCTGAACATTTGACAACCGATCGTATATTCTCCTTGAACGCTTCAAACGATCTTACTGACTCGATCTCACTCATTGAGGCAGACATTTTTTTGCCTCCCTTGAACGAACCTTGCAATCTACTGAATATTTCGGCATTGCTGAATGAGAAGATGAATCAGTCTGGAATTGGCACATCTCGAAACTTGAGGTAGTGCAGTAACAAGCGAATCGAGTGTCTCAGCATCTCGACTGATTTCGAGTAGCACAACGTCTTGCGATGCAATCGAGCGAGATAGTGGCGTAAGCGGGTGTTTTCTGATTCAACTCGCGTCATGTAAGTCTTGCTGACAATTTGATCTCCATCTGGAATAAAGCCTGGATAAACCCTCCAGCCATCGGTGACATAGAAATAGCATTGCCATTGTTTGACGATCGTCCACAATGGAGCAAAAGTTTCAGCACTATGATCACCCACGACCCAACCTAAGATTCCTGATGTGAAGTGGTCTACGGCTGTCCAAACCCAGATTTTGTTTTTTTCGAGCCGACAAACGTTTCCAGTTCGTCGAGTTCGCTGACTTCTGGGGCTTTGTCTGGGGCGTAAGCGTCGGGCAAGCGCTCCCCAACTTGCTTAACCCAGTGAATCACCGTTGTATGATGTACGCCTTTGACGCGTTCGATAGCTCGAAACCCCATACCATTCGTGTACATCAGTAAGCATTCGCGTTTCACTTCTTCAGCATAGCCTTGTCGTGGATCATAGCTATCAATGAACTGTCGCCCACAGTTCACACAGATATGATTTTGCTTGCCTTTGCGTTTTCCGTTCTTACGAATATGAGTAGACTGGCATTCAGGGCATTGCATCAAGAATTACCTTAATTCATCTCTCTATTATGCAACGCCAATATTTCTTAAAATCGATCTACGTACTTCATAAGGTAGCATTGAGAACAAGTTGATCTCGATCTGTTATGACTGAAGCATCGACAAAACCAACTCCTGAACCCAAACCACCAAATCGCTCTGAACAATTTGCTGAATTAATTCTCAAAGCGATCATGGCAACTGGAGGGGTAGGCTGTTTTTGGTCTTTGTTTATTAGTAGCGATTTACCAAAAGCGGCTCTATCGGGAGTCCTAGCTTTAGGTGCAGGGTACATTACAACGCTAATGAAGCCTGTACATGAAGGAACCAGTAAGCGACTTGAGGAAACGGGCAAAGCTTTAGACCAAGTGATTGCCAAAGGGCTAGATCGAGGAGTCGCAAACCTTCAAAGCCGCGAGCATAAGTATCTAGCAGCGATTAAAGTGCAGTGCTATCCGCTGGATATAGAAGGTTATATTCCTGATCAAACCCTCGCACTAGACGATGTGTTTGTACCTCTACAAGTTGAAAATCCAGGCTTAGCTTTGCATGATCGTCGCAGCATGGAAATTTGGGACTTTCTCTCACAACAATCGCAACCTCGAACTGTCCACCGTCGAATTGTAATCGTAGCGGCTCCAGGCTATGGTAAAACCACGCTGCTACGTCATCTCGCCTTTACTTGTGCGGCTCGTCCCGAACATTCACGCTCAACCTTGACGTTCTTTCCGATTTTCTTGAGATTGCGCGAGATTTACAAACTAATTCCAGAGGATGCTCCCCAACGACTCCCCGACCTAATAGCTACCCATCTTTCGACAAAGGGTGAGTTTCGAGTTTTGAAGCTTTCTAGGGACTGGTTTGAAGAACAGCTTCAGCATAAACCTTGCCTGGTAATGCTAGATGGAATTGATGAGGTGCCGAAAAGCCAGCGATCCAAAGTACGCAAATGGGTTGACCAAGAAATGCGGGCATATCAGGAGGCTCAGTTTATCCTCACTGCTCGTCCACAAGGATTTGAACTGCAACAGAATCAAGAAAGTGTTCCGATTGAAATCGATCTGAAGCTGAAAGTGCTGGATTTTACGAATGAGCAAAAGCAGGTATTTATTCACAAGTGGTATGCTGCGATCGCGCACCGAAGATGGGGCATATTACAGAATGAGAATCGTCGTAAGTCTCCGCAACTCCACCTTTCTGAAGAAGCCATTCAAGCTCAAATTAAACAAGAGGCAACTGATACTGCTAGGCACTTGATTCAGCAACTATTTGCTAGCCCTGCGCTCACCGATTTAGCAAAAAATCCATTGCTCATTACAATGATTAGCGAAATTCATCGTGGGCAAGTCGATTTACCAAAGCGGCGAATCGAACTCTATAGCAAAATCTTCGATGTGCTACTAGGAACTCGCCCTTCGGTCAAAGGAAACCAGTTGTCATTAACCGCAGAGCAAAATTGTGCCATTCTGCAAAGTCTGGCAATTCAATTAGTTCAGTTGGATCGGACACAGTTTAGCCTAGCTGAAGCAACGCCTTGGATTCAAGATTGTTTGACTCGATGTGCCAAAGATAAACCGCTAGAGCCGCAACTCTTTTGGGAAGAGATGCGAGATGGAGCAGGAATTTTGCAAGAGCAGGAATTGGGGGTATATGAATTCGCGCACCAAACGTTTCAAGAGTTTCTAGCGGCTAAGCAGCTTTATGAAGAGGAACACGAAGCACTGCTTTTCAAGCAGCTAACGAATGATCGCTGGGAAGAGGTTATTTGTTTCTACGCTGCTCTAGGAAATGCAACCTCATTAATGAATGCCATTCTAGACACTTTGGAGCAATCATCTATTGTGCTATCGTCCTTACTGTTGAAGCTGGCAAACCGAGTAAAACAAGAAGGGCGAGAAGTAGATGAAAAAACACTTGAGCGCTACCAACAGGTATCAGCTAGAGTTGTTGCACAAACTATTGATCAATCTGTCCAGCTATACCATTCAGGAGATGGATTATCTGCTGAGCTATTACTAGAACGTAAATTCAACAATCTGATACGCTTGAGCAATACGACAGAAATTTTGCTTGATCCAATCACAATTTGTGAGTATCAACTCTTTTTAAGGTCGCAGCAAATGGGACAGTTTCATTCGCAAGCGCAAGTGATCAATTTCCCTGAAGCTGAAAAGTTTCAACCTGTACAAGACATCGATCTACAGGATGCAAATTGGTTTTGTGCTTGGCTCTCCACACATCCCTTCCTGCAATCAGAACAAGCAGTCTACAGATATCGTTTGCCTACTCCAGCCGAAATTCGATCGTTAGAAGCATTAGAATTGGATAGAGAATCACTCTGTACGGACGCTGATCACAGTTCAGAAAATACTCTACACGTTGTCAGAGAAGTCCTACCTTCACAATATCGCATCCTGCTGAATTATCTGGCTAGCGGCTGCTGGCAGGATGCTGATCAAGAAACTGACCGACTCATGCTACACATTGCTGGGCAGACCGAGCAAGGCTATTTAATACCAGATGATATTCTGAAGTTTCCCTGCACCGACTTACAAATTTTAGATCAGCTCTGGATAAGATTTAGCGGAGGATTGTTTGGTTTCAGTGTGCAGAAGCAGATTTATATGGAAACCGGAAACCCCCTGAGTAAAGAGTATCATGAAGCCAACTGGTATGTGTTTTGCGATCGCACTGCTTGGCGGAAAAATCATCAGTATATTGACTATCCTGATGATGTCACGTTTGCGCTTTCTGCTCCTAAAGGGCATTTACCTTTTAAAGGTTTTGAAGTTGGCATTCATGGGCTACTCTTCTCCCTAACAGACACCTGCAATTTATAGTTGTTTCCTACGAATTCTAGCCTTATGCACCTTGATTGCGGTCTGTTCAGGTTCTTGTTTTCCGGGTTGAATTTCTAAAAAGTCTCCTTCTTTAATGCTATTCCAGTATTTATCGGCAGCAGTGAAGTTCTTCTTATGAACAATGTATTGAAGCTTACTTTCTTCATCTCTAGCAAACAAGATCAAAGATTGTGGTCCTTTAGCATTACGAGAAGGGGGTCGGTAGTAAATCTTAACTGACAACCATCCTATTGCAGGCGTAATTTCATCCTCATCTGAAATATGGGTGGTTTCAAGAATATCCTTCCATGCTTCGAGCGCTAGCGGATTTTCTTCATCCTTCAATGACAAGTTGGAAAGGCTTTGTATCCATCGTTTCACTTCAGGGTGGTCTAGTCTGTACTTGTCATGAGTTAGACACATTTGCTTAAGATGAACATTTACAAAGTAGACAAATTGTTTTTTCGCATCATCGCTCAAATCACTCTTGCGTTTCACTGGCGATTTCTTCATTCCTTCAGGACGACCACTCGCGGATTTTGCGAGAGATCGCACTAGTTTAATTCCTTCATCTACAAATGCAGGCGCATATCCTTCTGATTTAAACAGTGAGTCTAAAATTTCGATGGAACTGCATAGAGCACGAGGGGCAGTTCGACCTAGTGTATCAGCTGATTCTCGAAAAGCCTGTGCCCTTAGAACACCATAAACTCCTCGCAGATCTTTGCCCACCTTTTGCCAATCTTCAGTTTCTTCTAGCACCTCATCCGTTTCCCGTAACCAGATGAGGGGTAGCCAATAATTCTTCAAAACTATACTGGCATGGTAAACATCAGATTTAGTAGGATCATCCCAGTCATCATTAATTAGAGCTTTGGCTACATCCTTTGCTTCTAGGTAGTCATGTTGGTCTCGTAGCTCATAAGATAAAAGCAACCCCGAAGCAGCATCGCGAGGTTCCATTGCCCAAGCTTGCTTGAATGCGCGGAGTGCTTCTGAAGAATCCATTAGTTTAAGCAAAAGTAGTCCTTTAGCGCGGTACAGAACAGGTTGATCTCGGTAAGTCTCGATCATCTTTTCAATCGATCTGAGCGCACTACTCAACCGATATTGATCAGAATTACGATGTTTCTTGAGTTCTTTGAAGGCTTCAGTTGCTTGAAACTTGACTGGAGCAGGAGCCGCTTCTGGAATATAAAATTTGGCAAGCGGATGTGTCACCTGCTCTCCGGCAGCTTGCATCTGTTGCTTCATCCTAGAACGCTGCTTCTGAACATCCCTACGAACTCCAGGATCTATTGGACTCAGCCGCAGCAATTCTCGTACCGATGAACTCAAGGTATAGCTCTCTTCAATTTGATCTGGTACTTTAGTCACCAGACTCGTTCCTCTCAATTGGCTGAATGCTTCCGCTATTTCTTCATCGCTGCGCTGCAAGTAGAGCGAAGCCAAAGGGCGGCTAATTGGCTCAGGAGAAGTCACGAATAGACATTCCAACAATGCTTGAGCAGCGGGGGAAAGAACCTCAATTAGATTGTTGTAAGAAAATTCCAGGATTCTTTCTTTGGCAATATTTTGAGCTTTATCGAGCGACTGCCCAGCAATAAAACTGTCCATCGCAAGCCGAATCGCAAGTGGCACTAAGTCACAAGCCTGAACTAGGCGTTTCAATTCTTCCTCATTGAGCTTTTCTCCACCACGCTTTGCCAAATACTCGCGAGCAAGATGAAAAGCGTGAGCTTCAGCCATTGGTTCAAGTGCGATCGAAGTAGCTTCTTCAACTCGAATTCGACTGGTGACGACCACCCTCCAAGCATCAGGTAAGTCCCAGTAGAAATCCTTAAAGGCTTGTTGGTTATCCTTTAGAATTGTTTCTAGATTATCTAAACATAGTAGAACACGCTGGGTACCAAACTCTTGAACTGCCTGTTCAAATGTGAGTGATTCTACCCCTTCTTGTTCAGCAAGGGCGAGAGCAATCGCGTTCTGAATTTCCTCAATTGTGCTAGCGGCTGGGAGCATTTCAATAATCCCTTCCGCAGTCAACTTCTCAGTTTTGGAACTGAAATAGAGGATGCGATCAACCCACTCTGTTGCTTCTGGAGAATGAATAATATCTTTAGCTAGCACTTCGAGTAGTAAAGCAGTCTTTCCCAATCCACCAGGTGCAACAATTGCAATGAGACGGCACCCTCGTTTGGGCAGAAATTTCTTCAAATCAACGATTTCTCTTGTTCTTCCAATAAAGCGCGTAATATTGTGTTCAAACTGTTCCGGAGCAGGTAAATTGTTTGGAATCTCCCACATTGTCCGGCTCAACCATTCATCAGGTGGGGGCTTGATCTGATCGAGTTCCGCTGCTCGCAATGCACTTGTCACGGAGTTTAATTTCAATTTACTAATGGCAGGATCTGCGGCAACTGTAGCAATACGATACCAGTAAGAGTGGTGAAAGTTACGATTGGGATGACTGATTGCATTGCGAATGCCATAGATGTCTAGCAGTGTGAACATCTCCTTTAATCGCTTGAAGTGTTGTTCCTCAGAGCGCCCTTTCGACAACTCAAGTGCTAGATCGAGAACCTCACCTAGGTAAGTCTTACTTACTCTCTCGTCTCCAACTTCAAGCATTTCACGAGCAAAGCGTCCTAACGCTTTCTCTAAGTCATGCAATACCATTGCAGTCTTACGAAATAGGGTCGTCTTCTCATCGTCTAGATCAGGAAAAACCATCTCAGTAGCCTTGAATACTAACTTGGTAATATGCTGGCTAGACGAAAATGATTAGTCATCCGTGTATAAAATATATAATACGTGATTTTTATTACCCGTGTTTTACCGAACAAAAAGGGGTAGTGCCCTGAAGGAAAGGATGAGAATTAAAATGAAAAAAGATGCTCAGACTA
>VFQU01000816.1_pt1 | contig 22470 bp, 20 predicted proteins | sample 3512311 | NCBI WGS metagenome assembly VFQU01 (sample SAMN10412377, study PRJNA504923) | tailings metagenome | isolation source: Relicate 3 Philex TSF3 active mining site | place: Philippines: Tuba, Benguet | collected 2017-08-29
AATGCAACCAGTTGATTCTGTTCGGGGATTAACCGGACAGCATTGGGGCACGCAAGAGAAAGTGACTCGAGCCGGCCGAAGGCCGGATCGAAACCGCTTTTGCTACGTCGTCTTGGCGAGGCAACACGCCTCAACTCGCGGCCCGAAGGGCCGTGAAAGCTCTGCTCTGAGACAAGCGGCGCGCCAGACGGCCCGCCAGAGTGCTCTTGCGGCCCAAGGCGCAAGGCCCAAACGCCTGCATGCGAGCCCGCACGCAGTGCAAATCAACCCCAGGAGCCACCCCTGATGGCCACCGCTGAAGCCAGCGCCGCGCCGGCGCGCGCCGCCTCGCCCGCCGACGCGCACTACCTGCGCATCACCCAGATCCGCAAGGAGTTCGACGGCTTCGTCGCGGTCGACGACGTCGATCTGTCGATCAAGCGCGGCGAGATCTTCGCGCTGCTCGGCGGGTCGGGCTGCGGAAAGTCCACGCTGCTGCGCATGCTGGCGGGATTCGAGACGCCGACGGCGGGCCAGATCGAGCTCGACGGCAACGCGATCATCGAGCTGGCGCCCTACCAGCGGCCGGTCAACATGATGTTCCAGAGCTACGCGCTGTTCCCGCACATGAGCGTGTTCGACAACGTGGCCTTCGGTCTGCGTCGCGAAGGCAGGCCCAGGGACGAAGTGCAGCGTCGGGTCGAGGAGATGCTGACCCTCGTGCAGATGCAGGGCTACGCCAAGCGCAAGCCGCACCAGCTCTCCGGCGGGCAGCAGCAGCGCGTGGCGCTGGCGCGGTCGCTGATCAAGGGTCCGAAGGTACTGCTGCTGGACGAACCGATGGGCGCGCTCGACAAGAAGCTGCGCTCGCAGATGCAGCTCGAGCTGGTGAGCATCATCGAGCGGCTCGGCGTCACCTGCGTCATGGTCACCCACGACCAGGAGGAGGCGATGACGATGGCGCACCGCATCGCCATCATGGATGCCGGCCGGATCCGCCAGATCGGCACGCCGGACGAGATCTACGAGCAGCCCAACAGCCGCTTCACCGCCAGCTTCATCGGCTCGGTCAACCTGATCGAGGGGCGCATCGAGGTCGACCAGAAGGACTACGTGGTCATCCGCAGCGACGCGCTGCCGCACGGCATCTACATCGGCCACGGACTGACCGGCTTCGAGGGGCAGGAGGTCGCCTTCGCGCTGCGGCCGGAGAAGCTCTCGATCGGCAAGGAGGAACCGCCCGGCGAGTACAACAAGGCCGCCGGCGTGGTCGAGGACATCGCCTACTTCGGCAGCCACTCGGTCTACCACGTGCGCCTGCCCAGCGGCATCAAGATCATGGCCAACTTCCTCAACAGCCGGCGCTGGGCGTCCGAGGACATCACCTGGAACGACCGCGTCTGGCTGAGCTGGGGCGAGCTGTCCGGCGTGGTGCTGACCTCGTGAGCGCCGTCGTCGCCCGACTCCGCCGCATCCTCCCGGGCGCGCGCTGGCTGGTGATCGCGCCGCCCTACCTGTGGATGCTGCTGTTCTTCGCGGTGCCCTTCGCGATCGTGCTGAAGATCTCGTTCGCCAAGAGCCAGATCGCGATGCCGCCGTACACCGACCTGCTGCAGTTCAGCGACAACCTGCTGCAGCTCGTCCTCAACCTCGACAACTACCTGTACCTGTTGCGCGACCGGCTGTACGTCGACACCTACCTGAGCTCGCTGAGGATCGCGGCGATCTCGACCCTGCTCTGCCTGCTGGTCGGTTATCCGCTGGCCTACGCGATCGCGCGGGCCGACCCGTCGGTGCGCAACGTGCTGATCATGCTGGTCGTGCTGCCGTCGTGGACTTCGTTCCTGATCCGCGTCTACGCCTGGATCGGCATCCTCAAGAACAACGGCCTGCTCAACAACTTCCTGATGTGGCTCGGGGTGATCGACGAGCCGCTGCAGATCCTGCACACCGACGCGGCGGTCTACATCGGCATCGTCTACGCCTATCTGCCGTTCATGGTGCTGCCGCTGTACGCCAACCTGGTCAAGCACGACCTGCGGCTGATCGAGGCCGCCTACGACCTCGGCGCGCGGCCCTGGCAGGCCTTCCTGAAAATCACCCTGCCGCTGTCGCGCGCGGGCATCATCGCCGGCTCGATGCTGGTGATGATCCCGGTGGTGGGTGAGTTCGTCATCCCCGAGCTGCTCGGCGCGCCGGACACGCTGATGATCGGCCGCGTGCTCTGGCAGGAGTTCTTCAACAATCGCGACTGGCCGGTGGCCTCGGCGGTGGCGATCGTCATGCTGGTGCTGCTGGTGGTGCCGATCACCCTGTTCCACCACTACCGGGCGAAGGAACTGGAGGAGCGGCTGTGCGCGCGCGCATGCGTCGTCCCTCGCTCTCGCTGCTCTGGCTGGCGCTGGGGTTCGTGTTCCTGTACGCGCCGATCGTCAGCCTGATGGTCTACTCGTTCAACGAGTCGCGGCTGGTGACGGTGTGGTCGGGCTTCTCGGTGAAGTGGTACGCCGAGCTGTTTCGCGACCAGCAGATGATCGATGCCGCCTGGGTCAGCATCCGCATCGCCTTCTACTCGGCGAGCGCCGCAGTGGTGATCGGCACGATGGCGGCGATGATCCTCACCCGGCTGCGCCGGTTTCCCGGCAAGACCCTGTTCGCCGGGCTGATCACCGCGCCGCTGGTGATGCCCGAGGTGATCACCGGCCTGTCGCTGCTGATGCTGTTCGTCACGCTGTCGGACTGGTTCGGCGTGTTCGGCAGCCGCGGCATGCTGACGATCTGGATCGCCCACGTCACCTTCACCGTCGCCTTCGTCACGGTGGTGGTGTCCTCGCGCCTCTCCGAGGTCGACAAGAGCATCGAGGAAGCGGCGATGGACCTCGGCGCCAACCGCTTCAAGGTGTTCTTCCTGATCACCCTGCCGATGATCGCCCCGGCGCTGGTCGCCGGCTGGCTGCTGGCCTTCACGCTGTCGCTCGACGACCTGGTGATCGCCAGCTTCGTCTCCGGTCCGGCCTCGACCACGCTGCCGATGAAGGTGTTCTCCTCGGTGCGTCTCGGCGTCAGCCCGAAGATCAACGCGCTGGCGACGCTGATGATCCTGGTCGTGCTGGTCGCGGCCGTCGTCGCCTGGTGGATGATGGCCCGCGAGGAACGCAGGCGGCGGCGCGACATGCAGATGGCGCGGCAGAAGGGCTGAGCGGCGCCCCTGCACGCACGCCCGGCCAGCGGGTAGCATGGCGGCCCCGCGCGCGCAGCCCCGCCGCGCCGGCGCCACGGAAGTCGCCATGCTGCTGATGCTGGACAACTACGACAGCTTCACCTTCAACCTCGTCCAGTACCTGCAGGAGCTGGGCGAGGAGGTGCGGGTGGAGCGCAACGACGCGCTCGACGTCGCCGCGGTCGCCGCGCTGGCGCCCTCGCGCATCGTCATCTCGCCCGGACCGTGCACGCCGAACGAGGCCGGCATCTCGCTGGCGCTGATCGAGCAGCTGTCCGACCGCATCCCGATCTTCGGGGTGTGCCTGGGCCACCAGGCGATCGGCCAGGCCTTCGGCGGGCGTGTGGTGCGGGCGAAGACGATCATGCACGGCAAGACTTCGCTCATCCATCACGAAGGCAAGGGCGTGTTCGCCGGCCTGCCCTCGCCGTTCGAGGCCACCCGCTACCACTCGCTGGTGGTCGAGCGCGACTCGCTGCCCGACTGCCTCGAGATCACCGCCTGGACGCAGACGCCCGACGGCGGCTTCGACGAGATCATGGGCCTGCGCCACCGCGCGCTGGCGGTCGAGGGCGTGCAGTTCCATCCGGAATCGATCCTGACCCGGCACGGTCACGACCTGCTGCGCAACTTCCTGTGTGGATGAAGCGCGCCGGCGCCGGCGGCTGACCCTCCTCGGCCTGCTCGCACTGGAGTTTCTGCTGTTGAGCGGGCCGTTCCTGCTCGGCTGGCTGTACGTCGAATGGCACACCTGGCGCGGGCTCCCCGCGCCGCGGCGGATTCCGTTCATGGCGCCGATGCTCGGCGCCGGCGTGCTGCTGGCGCTGGGCTGGCTTGGCTGGGATCTGTGGCGCTGGCTGCGTAATCGCCGGCGCGGGAAACCGTAGGCGACGTCGGGAGATCGCCATTGCGGTTTCACTCTACGAACCTTATCGTACGAAGCCCAACCCGAAGAGAGTCCGTCATGCGCCCATCCCGTTTGCTTTTCGCTCTCGCTGCCGCTGCGGCATTCGCCTGCGCCAGTTCCTCGGCGCTGGCCCTGAGCACCTCCACGCCCAGCGAGGACGAGCTCGCCGCCCGCGCCGATGCGCTGGTCGAGGAGCTGCCGCCGGTCGAAGCCTACCTGCGCGAGCGCTCGGCCCTGCTGCAGCAGGCCAAGGCCGGGGAACACGGCAAGATCCGCGTCGACGAGATGAACCGCCTGATCGTCGCCGAGCGCACCATGGCCAAGCTCCTGCGCGGTCGCGAGAGCGCGCTGGAGCTCGACAAGAACCAGCGCGTCGAGCTGTTCAACGCCCAGGAAGTGTTCACCGCGGTGCTCGGCGGCATGTCGGGCAACGACCTGGTCTGCGAGCGCACCCAGCGCACCGGCTCGCGGCTGAAGTCGACCACCTGCAAGACCCGCTGGATGCGCGACCAGGAACGCCGCGCCGCGCAGGACGACCTGACCCACTTCGGCAAGCGCACCCCCCCGCCGATCCAGGACAAGTAGGCACCGACCGGCCGGCAGGGGCGGGAAGCCCGGCGCGCCCGTTAAACTGCGCGCCGGCCCCCGCTCCACGCCCGGCATGACGATCACCCCGCACGAAGCCCTGCTGCGCACCATCGAGCACCGCGAGATCTTCCACGACGAGATGGTCGGGCTGATGCGGCAGATCATGCGCGGCGAGGTCAGCCCGCTGATGTGCGCGGCGATCCTGGCGGGTCTCCGGGTGAAGAAGGAGACCGTCGGCGAGATCGCCGGCGCGGCGCAGGCGATGCGCGAGTTCTCCGCCAAGGTCGACGTGCCCGACGCGGAGCACTTCGTCGACATCGTCGGCACCGGCGGCGACGGCGCGCACACCTTCAACATCTCGACGGCCTCGATGTTCGTCGCCGCGGCGGCCGGCGCCAGGGTCGCCAAGCACGGCAACCGCAGCGTGTCCTCGAAGTCCGGCAGCGCCGACGTGCTCGAGGCGCTGGGCGCGGCGATCGAGCTGCAGCCCGCGCAGGTCGCCGCCTGCATCGCCGAGTGCGGCATCGGCTTCATGTTCGCGCCGATCCACCATCCGGCGATGAAGAACGTCGCCCCGGTGCGCCGCGAAATGGGCGTGCGGACGATCTTCAACATCCTCGGCCCGCTGACCAACCCGGCGGGCGCGCCGAACATCCTGATGGGCGTGTTCCACCCCGACCTGGTCGGCATCCAGGTGCGCGTGCTGCAGCGGCTGGGCGCCCGGCGCGCGCTGGTGGTCTGGGGCCGCGACGGGATGGACGAGATTTCGCTGGGCGCGGCGACGCTGGTCGGCGAACTGAAGGACGGCGTGGTCCGCGAATACGAGATCCACCCCGAGGATTTCGGCATCCGCATGGCCGCCAGCCGCAACCTGCGCGTCGAGAACGCCGCCGAATCGATGGCGATGCTGCGCCGGGCGCTGGCCGGCGAGGACGGCCTGCCGCGCGAGATCGTCGCGCTCAATGCCGGCGCCGCCCTGTACGCAGCCGGTGTCGCCGACGACATCGCCGACGGCATCGCCAGGGCGCGCGCCGCGATCGCCTCGGGCGCGGCGTGCGCCGCGCTGGAGCGCTTCGTCGCCGCCACCCGCCGCCTCGCCGGGCGCTGACCCGTGGCCACGACACGCTTCGCGCGAACGCCGACACCCCCCTACTTCGCGGTCATCTTCAGCAGCCTGCGCGAGGGCGCGGACCCGGCCTACGAGCGCACCGCCGAGCGCATGCTGGCGCTGGCGGCCGAGCAACCCGGATACCTCGGGGTCGAGAGCGTGCGCGACGGCGACGGCTTCGGGATCACCGTGAGCTACTGGCGCGACGAAAGCTCGATCCAGCGCTGGCGGCTGCACGCCGAGCATGCCGAGGCGCGTCGCCGCGGGCGGGAAGACTGGTACCGGCACTTCGAACTGCGCGTCGCGCGGGTGGAACGCGCCCACGGCGGCCCGCGCGAACCGCACGACTGACACCACCCTCCATTCGTCCACGATCGCCGACCCGATGAGCGACATCCTCCAGCGCATCCTCGCCCGCAAGGCCGAGGAAATCGACGAGCGCGCCGCGCGCCGTCCTCTCGAAAGGCTCGAACGCGACGCCCGTGCCGCCGATGCGCCACGCGGCTTCCATGCCGCGCTGGTCCGCGCCGTCAGCGCAGGCCGCGCCGGCGTGATCGCCGAGGTGAAGAAGGCCAGCCCCTCGAAGGGCGTGCTGCGCGCCGACTTCCGGCCCGCGGACATCGCGGCAAGCTATGCCCGTGGCGGCGCCTGCTGCCTGTCGGTACTCACCGACATGGACTTCTTCCAGGGCGCCGATGCCTACCTGCAGCAGGCGCGCGCCGCCTGTGCGCTGCCGGTGCTGCGCAAGGACTTCTGCATCGACCCCTACCAGGTCATCGAGGCGCGTGCGCTGGGCGCGGATGCCGTGCTGCTGATCGTCGCCGCGCTCGACGATGCGCGACTGCGCGAGCTGTCCCAGCTCGCGCGCCGACTGGGCATGGACGTGCTGGTCGAGGTGCACGACGGCGACGAGCTGGAGCGCGCCCTCGGCCTGGACGCACCGCTCGTCGGCATCAACAACCGCAGCCTGCGCACGTTCGAGGTGAGCCTAGACACCACGCTGGCCCTGCGCAGCCGGGTGCCGCGCGACCGCCTGCTGGTCACCGAGAGCGGCATCCTCGGGCGCGCCGACGTCGAGCGGATGCGCGCCCACGACGTCCATGCCTTTCTCGTCGGCGAGGCCTTCATGCGGGCGGCCGATCCGGGTGCGGCGCTGGCGGCGATGTTCGATCCCGCAGCGTTCGGGCTTGGCGCCGGGAGCCAGCGGGGCTAAAGTGCCGATGGGGAGTGGAGGCCCGACAGGCGGCGCAGGAGGCGCGAGCCTCGTCGGGTGGCCTGCGGGTGGTTTCGATCACACGCGCACGGGCCGCCGGCGAAACGCCGGGAACGACACCAGCACGAATTCCCTACGCGCGGCCCCGCCAGGCAGGCACCGGTCGCTGATCACCTTTGCGCGGCCTGGCCGCTTTCGCGGAGTCTCCCGATGCGTCACTGGTTTCCTGCCCTCATCCTGCTTCCCGTCGCTGGCTTCGCCCACGCCGACGAGAAGCGCTGCCTGATCTCCTTCGACAGCGGCAAGCTCGACGTCTGCAACCAGCAGGTCAGCGTCGTCAGCGAAGCCTTGCGCCCGCTGGCAGATCCGATCGCCCACGCCGCGTCCCCGGTGCGCATCGTGAAGTTCGACGGACCCGTGGGCCGCACGCAACGCGAGGCGCTGGAACAGCTCGGCGCCAAGGTGCTGGGTTATGCACCGCACCATGCCTACCTGGTGCGTATGGAGCCCAGCCGCGATGCGCAGGCCATGCGCCTGCCCGGCGCACTGTGGTCGGGGCCCTACCTGCCGGTGTTCAAGGTCGACGTCAATCTGGCCAACGATGTCGGCATGGCCGGCAGCAGCAAGAGCCAGACCATCGCCGCCCAGGCCGGCATCGACCAGCTCACCGTCGCACTGCATCCGGAGGCCGACCTCGGTGCGGCGCAGGACGCACTGCTCGGCGTGCAGGGCCTCGAGACACTCCAGGTCGAGGACGGCCCCGACCACCAGCGTCTGGTGATGCGCTTCCAGCACAACCACCTCGCCCAGGCCGTGCACGCGCTCGCCGCGCAGCCGGAAGTCGCCACGGTCAGCCTGCGCTGGCAGCACGAAATGCTCAACTCGGAGGCCGGCTGGCTGCACCAGAGCGGCATCAATCCCTCACTGCCGATCTTCGAGCAGGGCATCTTCGGTTGCGGACAGATCATCGGCGCGGCCGACTCCGGCATCACCGCCACCCACTGCTCGTTCAATGACCCGAACTTCGGCCTGCCGGTGACCTCGGTCTGCGCCAGCGGCTCCGGTTGCACGCCCGTCACGCCCGACTTCGGCCACCGCAAGATCGGCGCGCACTACAAGTGGGATGGAAGCACGACCGGCGGGCCAGCCGACAATGCCTCCAGTGGTCACGGCACGCACGTGATGGGCTCGATCCTCGGCAACGACATCGCCAACCCGGTGGACTGCCAGAACCTCACTTCACCCGGCGGACTGACCAACCTCGACGGTACCGCCCCCGGGGCGCGGCTGATCTCGCAGGAGATGGGCAGTTCGCTGCAGTACCTCAACAACCTCGGCGGCACCATCTACCACGCCTCGCAGACCGCTTTCGCCAACGGCGCCCGGATCCACAACAACTCTTGGGGATCTAGTTGTCGCAGTGGGCTCGGCACCTGCGTAGCCGGCTGCCAGGTCGAGTACCGCGCCACCACCCGTGACGCCGATCGTTCGGTATGGGACCAGCCGACCCTGGCGATCTTCGTCGCCGCCGGGAACAGCGGGGGCCTGGGCGGCACCGCCGGCTGCGGGCCGGGCGCGGACGTCGGCTCCGGCGGCAACGCCAAGAACGTGTTCTCGATCGGCAGCAACCAGCGCGGCACGTCCGGCGACAACATGTCCGGCTTCTCCTCGCGCGGGCCGACCCAGGACCGCCGCAGCAAGCCGGACCTGACGGCGCAGGGGAGCGCCATCCTGTCCTCGGCACGCAATACCACCTGCGGCACGGCCGAGCTGGGCGGCACCTCGATGGCGACGCCGACCGCAGCCGGCCTCGCCGCCCTGGTCCGCGAGTACCTGCAGCGCGGCTTCTACCCGAGCGGCATCGAGGTGGCGTCCGACGCCATCGCCGAGCCATCGGCGGCGCTGCTGAAGGCGATCATGATCACCGGCGCGCAGGAGATCACCGGCAGCGGCACCACCGGTGGCGCGCCCAGCCAGTCGCAGGGCTGGGGCCGGATCAATCTCGACAACGCGCTGTACTTCGAGGGTGATGACCGCAACCTGTGGCTGGTCGACGGCACCACCGGCCTGCAGACCGGCGGCCTCGACGAGCACGTCATCACCGTGGAACAGGGCCAGCCTCTGGTTGTCACCCTCACCTGGCACGACTTCCCGGCGCTGGTGAACGCCAATCCGCACGGAGTGAACTTCCTGCGGCTCGAGGTCGAGACGCCCTCCGGCGATGTCTGGACGCAGAAGCTGCCGGCCGGCGGCGGTCTGGGCAACCCGAATCCGTTCCAGGACACCACCACGGTCGACTACGACGATCGCAACAACGTCCATCAGATCCGCTTCGACACGCCCGTCACCGGCAGCTACCAGATCCGGGTGCGCGCCATCCAGGTCGCGGAGGGTCCGCAGCCCTACGCGCTGGCAGCCACCGGCAGGATCCTCGGCCTGACCGAGCCGACCTTCCTGCTGCAGGCGGCGCAGAGCAGCCGCGACCTCTGCGCGGGGGATGCCACCAGTTTCGACCTCGGCGTGTTCAGCTTCGAGGGATTCGATGACCAGGTGGTGCTGTCGACGCCGGTCCAGCCGGCCGGCATCACCACCGCCTTCACCGTCAACCCGGTGACGCCGGCGGCGCCTGCCGCAGCGACGGTGCTCAACATCAGCAACACCGGCACGCTCACCTCCGGGCAACACGTGATCGAGCTCGAGGGCACCTCGAGCGGCGCCAATTTCCCGGTCCAGACCAAGGGCCGCAACCTGACCCTGGTGGTCGACGAGGACGTGCCGGGCACCGGTGGCCTGCTGCTGCCGGCGGATGACGCCACCGACCAGTCGTTGCGGCCAGCCTTCAGCTGGAATGCGTTTGCCGGCGCGCAGGACTACCGCATCGAGATCGCTACCGACGAGGCGTTCCAGAACGTGGTGATCGATCAGACGGTGACGTCGACGAGCTTCACGCCGGCACAGGCGCTGGCAAGCAACACGCAGCACTTCTGGCGGGTCACCGCCGGCAACCGCTGCGGACCTGGCCTGGCTTCGACCACCTTCAGCTTCACCACCAGCGAACTCATCTGCAGCGAGCCAGCCCTGGCGATTCCGGACAACAACGCCACCGGCGTCAGCGACTCGATCAGTGTCGCGGTGAACCGCCCATTGTCCGACCTGGACGTCGTCTTCGAAGCCCGCCACACCTGGATCGGCGATCTGGTGGTGACCCTGACCAGGAATGGCTCCGGTATCACACGTGCGCTGATCGACCGCCCTGGCGTTCCGGGTTCAGCCAACGGCTGCAATGGCGACAATCCCAACGTCATCCTCGACGACGAGGCGGCAACCGCTGCCGAGACGAGCTGCACCAACGCCGTCCCCGGCTACCCGATCGGTAGCCGCCAGCGCCCCAACGAAGCGCTGAGCGCGTTCGACAACGCGAGCTTCCAAGGCACCTGGGTGCTCAACGTGTCGGATCGCGCAGGTTCCGATACCGGCACGCTCGACCGCTGGTGCCTGGTGCCCACCTACTTCGATCCGAGCGCACCGCCGCAGATGGCCGACCAGACGTTCCGGACGGTCACCAGCGCCGCCAACAACACGCTTGTCGGCACCATCGTGGCGACCGACCCGGGCGACACGCTGACCTTCGCGGTCACTGGCGGCACCGGCCAGTCGGTGTTCTCGGTCGACGCGAGCACCGGTCAGATTCGCGTGGCCGATGCCGCCGCGCTGGCGGAGGGGGCGTCCTTCACCCTTGCGGTCACGGTGACCGACACGGTGATGGGAGCGGCCAGCGCCACGATGACCCTGAACGTGGTGGGCACCATGATCTTCACCCACGGCTTCGAGGGTCTCTGAGCCTCGCGGCCTTGGTGACGGAGCGGCAGCGGTGCGAAGGGGTGGCAGCAATGCCGCCCCTTCGCGCTTTCAGGCGCGGTCCGGGCGGAGCGCGTCGCGGATGAGCGGTGCACTGCGCGGCGTGCGCGTTCTCGATCTCTCGCGCGTCCTCGCCGGACCGTGGGCGACCCAGCTGCTGGCCGACCTCGGCGCCGAGGTGCTCAAGGTCGAGCGGCCCGACGGCGGCGACGACACGCGCCGCTGGGGCCCGCCCTTCCTGCGCGACGCCGACGGCCGCGAGACCGGCGAGTCCGCGTACTTCCTGTCTGCCAATCGAGGCAAGCGCTCGATCGCCGTCGACTTCTCTCTCGCCGAGGGTGCGGCGCTGCTGCGCCGGCTCGCCGCCGACAGCCACGTCGTGGTCGAGAACTTCAAGGTCGGCGCGCTGGCCCGCTTCGGCCTCGATCACGCCGCGCTGCGCGCACTCAATCCTGCGCTGGTCTACTGCTCGATCACCGGCTACGGCCAGGACGGGCCCGACGCGCACCGCGCCGGCTACGACGCGGCGATCCAGGCGCGCGGCGGGCTGATGAGCCTCACCGGCGCCGCCGACGGCCCGCCGCAGAAGGTCGGCGTCGCCGTCGCCGACCTGATGACCGGCCTGTACGCCTGCACCGGCATCCTCGCCGCCCTGCGCCACGCGGAAGCCACCGGCGAAGGCCAGCACGTCGATCTCGCCCTGCTCGACACCCAGATCGCGATGCTGGCCAACCAGGCGATGAACTACCTGGTCGGCGGCGACGTGCCCGGCCGGCTCGGCAGCGCGCACCCCAACATCGCGCCCTACCAGGTGGTCGCCGCGTCCGGCGGCCACTTCATGCTGGCGGTGGGCAACGACTCGCAGTTCGCCCGGCTCTGCGAAGTGCTCGGACTGCCGGGCCTGGCGCAGGATCCGCGCTACGCCGGCAACGCCGCGCGCGTGGCCAACCGTGACGCGCTGCTGGCGACGCTCGAAGCAGCGCTGGCGGTGCAGCCGCCGGCGCACTGGCTGTCCGCGCTGGACGCGGCCGGCGTGCCCTGCGGCCCGGTGAACGCGCTCGACCAGGTCTTCGCCGACCCGCAGGTACGCCATCGCGGCCTGCAGGTCGCGCTGGACCACCCCCTGGCCGGATCGGTGCCGCTGGTCGCCTGTCCGCTGAAGCTCTCGACGACACCGTGCGAGGCGCGCCTCGCGCCGCCCCTGCTGGGCGCCGACACGCGCCGGGTGCTCTCCGAACGACTGTCTCTGGCCCCGGCCGAACTCGACCGCCTCGCGGCGGCCGGCGTCATCAGCCAGCGTTGACGTGACCCGGCGGAGCCGCCGCGATGCGCCTCAGTCGCGGCGGTTGTAGACCACCACGGTCTTGCCGCGCGCATGCAGCGCGCCCTGCTCCTCGAGCTGCTTGAGCACGCGGCCGGCCATCTCGCGCGAGCAGCCGACGATGCGCGCCAGCTCCTGCCGGCTGACGCGGATCTGCGTGCCCTGCGGATGGCTCATCGCGTCGGGCTCCTCGCACAGGTCCATCAGCGTGCGGCTGATCCGGTTGGTGACGTCGAGGAAGGCGAGTCGGCTGGCCTTGCGGCTGGTGTGCAGGAGGCGCTTGGTCAGCTGCGCGCCGATCGCGTAGAGGATCTTCGGGCATTCGTCGGCCAGCGGACCGGCGAACAGCGCGTGCAGGCGCTCGACGCCGATCTCGGCCAATTCACATGGCGAGCGCGTGCGCAGCAGCACCTCGCGCTGCGGCGCGGCGACGAAGATGCCGGTCTCGCCGACGAAGTCGCCCGCGTTGATGTAGCTCAGCACCAGCTCGCGGCCGTCGTCCTCGTCGACCATGACGCTCAGCGAGCCGCTGATGACGTAGTAGATGGTGCCGGCAGGATCGCCCGGGCGGAACACGTCGGCCCGGCTCGGATAGCGCCGCCGGTGACAATGCGCCAGGAAACGCTCGAGCGAGAACGGATCAGGCGCCAGGGCGCTCGGCTGGTGCGGCTTTCGCAGCGCGGTGGCGAAGATGGTCATGGGCGTGGTTCCCCTGCGCCGGTGCGGCGCCCCGAGCCAAAGAGTAATCGCCGCGTCACGGTCGGGCAATGCGACCAACGGCGGGCACCGCCCGCCCGCGATGGTCGCTGAATCCGTTTTGGCCGATAATCCCGCGGCTATCCGCTACCCGCTGGGAACCGACCGCCGTGGTCAAGCCGCTGCCGCGCCTGAAGCTCCAGGGCTTCAACAACCTCACCAAGGCCCTGAGCTTCAACATCTACGACGTCTGCTACGCGATCAGCGAGGATCAGCGGCAGCGCTACATCGAGTACATCGACGAGGCCTACAACGCCGACCGGTTGACGCAGATCCTCACCGAGGTCGCGCACATCATCGGCGCCAACGTGCTCAACGTCGCCCGCCAGGACTACGACCCGCAGGGCGCGTCGGTGACCATCCTGATCTCCGAGCAGCCGGTCGTCGACAAGAAGGCCGCCGGCAAGGAGGTCGTGCCCGGCGCCGTGCGCGAACACCCCGAAGAGACCTCGGTGGTGGCGCACCTGGACAAGAGCCACATCACCGTCCACACCTACCCCGAGACGCATCCGCACAACGGCATCGCGACCTTCCGCGCCGACATCGACGTGGCCACCTGCGGCGTCATCTCGCCGCTGAAGGCGCTGAACTACCTGATCGAAAGCCTCGAGTCCGACATCGTCATCATGGACTACCGCGTGCGCGGCTTCACCCGCGACGTGCGGGGCCGCAAGCACTACATCGACCATCGGATCAACTCGATCCAGGACTACCTGGCCAAGAACATCCGCAACCGCTACGAGATGTTCGACGTCAACGTCTACCAGGAGAACATCTTCCACACGAAGATGCACGTGAAGGAATTCGACCTCGACAACTACCTGTTCGAGGAGAAGGCCAAGAACCTGAGCTTCAAGGAGCGGCTGCGCATCGAGGCGCAGCTCAAGCGCGAGATCGAAGAGCTGTTCCACGGGCGCAATCTGGACTGAAGCCGAGTTCCAGTGGCCGGTTCCAGTGGCCAGTGAACGGCAGGGCGTCGCGCCTCAGATTCAGCCTGCTGGTTGAAACTGGCTACTGGAACTGGCCACTGGAACTGCTCCGCTCACACCCGATACGCCACCGCCTTCATCAGCGCCGCGGCCAGTGACATGACGCGGGGTATCGGCTGCGGCAGTTCGCGCGCGCCGGCCTGCTTCGCCGCGTCGCCGTGCTCGGCCTCGTCGGCCTGCATCTGCTTGACGATCGCGCGGCTGCGTCGGTCGCCCTCCGGCAGCGTCTCGAGGTGCTCGCCCAGGTGCGCCTCGACCTGGCGCTCGGTCTCGACGACGAAGCCGAGGTTGTAGCCGTCGCCGCGCAGGCCCGCGGCGAGGCCGATGGCGTAGCTGCCGGCGTACCAAAGCGGATTGAGCAGGCTCGGCCGGCTGTCCAGCTCGCGCAGGCGCGCCGCGCACCAGGCGAGGTGGTCGCCCTCTTCCAGCGCGGCCTGGCGCAGCGCTTCGCGCGTGGCCGGATCGCGCGCCACCGCGGCCTGGCCGAAGTACAGCGCCTGGGCGCAGACCTCGCCGACGTGGTTGATCCGCATCAGCCCCGCGGCATGCCGGCGCTGGCCCTCGTCGAGCGTGCCGTCGGCGACGTCGCCGGCGGGATTGGCCCGATGGCTGGCCTCCGGCTCGCCGATCGCGGTCGCGAGCGCGTGCTCGACCTCGATGACGAGGCGATCGAGCGGCGAGTAACGGCGGATCTCTGGGCTCATGCGAGGTGCTCGGCGAGGACTTCGATCGGATGCAGCAGACGCGGCGCGCCTGCGCTGCCGGCGAGGCCGTCAGCCAGATGCAGGCGACAGCCGACGTTGCCCGAACACAGGATATCGGGTGCCGCCGTCGCGACGGCATCGAGCAGCGGCGCGCGCAGCGCCGCGGCCCGCGCCGGAAACGCGAGCATGTGGCTGCCGGCGGCCCCGCAGCAGCCGCGGTCGGGCAGCGACTGCACGACGAGCCCCGGAATGCGTGCGAGCAGCGCCGCGGCGACATCGCCGCGCCGCACCGCGGTCGTCTGCGTGCAGGGCACGTGGATGAGCACATGCGCGTCGGACCGCCGCAGGGCCAACGCGTCGAGCGCGGCATCGTCGGCGATGAAGGCGGTCAGCTCGTGCACCTTCGCGCCCGCCGGTCCGAGCGTGCGAACGAGATCGGCATGGCAGCCCGGAGCGGTGACCAGCAGCATGTCGCAGTCGGCGACGGGCGCGTCCATCGATGTGCGGGTGGCGCGCGCCACGTCTTCGGCCTCGGCGAGCTGCCCGGCATGGCGATGCAGCGCGCCGCAGCAGTGCGCGCCGTCGGCCACCTCGACCTCCCAGCCCAGCCGATTCAGGACGTCCACGGCCGCGCGCTGCAGATCGCCCTCGACGTGGGCGGCGACGCAGCCGCGGAACAGCAGCACGCGGCCGCGACGACGCCCCGTCGCCGCATGAAGCCCGCTGCGCGGGGCCGAGCCCGAAGACCGCGGCCAGCCGCGCAGCGCACCGATGGCGCGCAGCAGCCCCGCCGACTTCAGGCCCAGCGCCAGCGGCCAGCGCCGCGCCACGGCCCAGCCGAGCAGGCGCTGGCGCCACGGCAACGGACGGCGGGCCAGCGCCAGCGCCCGCGCATCAACCAGCAGCGCATCGAACTGCACCCCGGCCGGACACACCGATTCGCAGCGCCGGCAGCCGAGGCAATGGTCGAGTGGTTCGAGGGCAGCCTCGATGCCTGCCTCGTTGCCGGCCAGCGCGGCCGCCAGCGTGATGCGGCCGCGCGGCGACTCGGCTTCGTTGCGATCGACGGCGTAGGTCGGACAGTGCGGCTGGCACAGCCCGCAGCGCACGCAGGCGCTGGTGGCGGCCGCCAATCGCTCGGACAGGGCCGTCCGGGAGTCCTCGGAGCGCGCGGCGGCGGGGCTTTGCACAGCCGCCGATCCTAGCACGGACCACCTCCCGGCTTGCGCCAGCCGGGGAAAGCCCCTATGATTCCGCTCCTTTCTTTTCCGTTTGCCCCCGTTGGAGCTGCAATGAAGACCATCAGCGCCAAGCCGGAGACCGTGAAGCGCGACTGGTACGTCGTCGACGCCACGGGCAAGACGCTGGGACGTCTGTGCTCCGAGCTCGCCCGCCGCCTGCGCGGCAAGCACAAGCCGATCTACACCCCGCACGTCGATACCGGCGACTACCTCGTCGTGATCAACGCCGAGAAGATCGCGGCCACCGGCAACAAGATGCAGGACAAGATGTACCACCGGTTCACCGGCCACATCGGCAACCTGAAGAGCGAGAGCCTCGGCCAGATGCTCAACGGCGCCCACCCCGAGCGCGCGATCGAGATCGGCGTCAAGGGCATGCTGCCGAAGAATCCGCTGGGCCGCGCCATGTATCGCAAGCTCAAGGTGTACGCCGGCCCCAGCCATCCGCACACCGCCCAGCAGCCGCAAGCGCTGGACATCTGACGCAAGCTCCGCGCGACCTCGCGCGGACTTTCCAAACCCAGCCTGGTAAATCCGACATGGCAGTTCAGCAGAATTACGGCACCGGCCGCCGCAAGTCCTCCACCGCGCGCGTCTTCCTGCGCAAGGGCAGCGGCAAGATCACCGTCAACGATCGTCCGCTGGACGAGTACTTCGGCCGGCAGACCGCGCGGATGATCGTGCGCCAGCCGCTCGAGCTCACCCAGACCACGGACAAGTTCGACATCCTGGTCACCGCGGACGGCGGCGGCACCACCGGCCAGGCCGGCGCCATTCGCCTGGGCATCGCCCGCGCGCTGGTCGAGTACGACGAGACGCTGAAGGCCTCGCTGCGCCGCGCCGGTTTCATGACCCGCGACGCCCGCGAAGTCGAGCGCAAGAAGGTCGGCCTTCACAAGGCCCGCCGCGCCACCCAGTTCTCCAAGCGCTAAGCTCCACCCGTCAGAGCCCCCTGCCCACGGGCGGGGTCGGCGATCCGGTCTTGGGGGATCGTCTAATGGTAGGACTGCAGACTCTGACTCTGCCTATCTAGGTTCGAATCCTAGTCCCCCAGCCAAACAAGGACCCCCGCGCAAGCGGGGGTTTTTGTTTGGCTGGGGGAGGGGTAAGTCGGACCTGCGCGTGTCGCCCGGCGCGCCCCAACACGCGACCGGCGATCCCGACACGCGCGGTGCGACACTTCCGGCAGGACAGCCGGAAGTGGACGGCGAAGCCGGTCCGGCGCCAGCCGGATGCGGTCCAGGGATGGACCGCACAGTCCTGGTCCCCCAGCCAAACAAGGACCCCCGCGCAAGCGGGGGTTCGTTTGGCTTGGGGGGAAGGAATGTCGGACCTGCGCGTGTCGCCCGGCGCGCCCCAACACGCGACCGGCGATCCCGACACGCGCGGTGCGACACTTCCGGCAGGACAGCCGGAAGTGGACGGCGAAGCCGGTCCGGCGTCAGGAGGGGCGCGGATGGATGCAGCGCGAGCAGCATCCACCTCGACTCACTCGTCGTCGCGCTCGCCCTGCTCGTTGCGCCGCCGCTCTTCCTCCCGCTGCGCGCGCCGCTCCTCGTTGGCCTTCTGCCGCGCCTCGGCCTCGGCGCGGGTCTGCTCGAGACGCTGGCGCTGGATCTCCTCCTGGTCGCGCCGGGACTGCTCGCGGACCTGTTCGGCGCGCATGCGCGACTCCTCGACCCGCTGACGGGCTTCGGCGTCGCGCTGGCGCGCTTCGGCCTGCTGCTCGGCCTGGCGCTGGCGCTCGGCGGCTTCGCGCTCGCGCTGCGCCTCCATGCGGGCGGCGTTCTCGCGCTGCCGCGACTCGGCCTCGACCTGGTCGCGCATCTGCCGCTCGCGCTGCATCTCGGCCTGCTCGCGCTGCATCCGGGCGCGCTCTTCGGACTCGCGCTGCCGCGCCTCGTCCTGCGCCCGACGATCGAACTCGCGCTGCCGCTCGATGGCCTCGCGCTCGCGCTGCGACTGTTCGCGCTGCAGCTCGTCGCGACGGCGCTGGTCGCGCGCCTGCGCGTCGCGCTCTTCGCGCCCGCGCATCTCGGCCTCGCGCTGGCGCGCGGCGGCATCGTCCTGCAGGCGCTGCTGGCGCTGCGACTCGGCCTGCTGCCGCTCGCGGTCGGCTTCGCGCTGGCGCGCCTCGGCCTCGAAGCGCAGGCCGTCGTCGCGCCGGCGGGCGGCGTCCTCTTCCGCGCGGCGTGCATTCGACGCATCGGCCTCGCGCAGCCGCTGGCGCTCGGCCTCCTCCTTGATGCTCCGGGTCGGCAGCTGGTCGGCAGCAGACTCGCGCCCGCGATCACCCGATTCCTGCGGACGCTGCGCCGGCTGACGCGACTCGCGCTCGCGACCCCGCGCGTCGACCCCGCGCTGCGCGTCCGGCGCACGGACGCGGTCGGCCCGATCCGGCAGCGCACGGCCCTCGGTCGCGGCACCGCGCTGCGGCACGGTGCGGCGCACGTCGGCGGCGCGCCGCTGATCGCCGATCACGCGCACGTTGTCCGGCACAGCCTGCGCCGGCTGACCGCGCTGAGAGGTCTGCGCCGGACCGATGCCACGACCGGACCCCTGGCGCGGCTGCGCGTCGGGCACGCCGAAACCGCTGAACGCCGGCGGCGTGCGCGCGATCACGCCACGCTCGAACACGCCGCGATCGGGTGCGCTGCGCGACTGCGTGGTGGCGCCGCGCACGGCGCGCCGATCCGGCGCGTAGTCGACAGAACCCGAGAAGCGCGCGTTGGTCAGCAGGTCGCGCTCGAGCCGGAACGCCTCGCGGCGCACGTCGCGCGCGCTGGTGAAGGTCTCGCGCGGCACGACGGTGATCGCCGAGCTGCGGCCACGATGCGCGTACTCGATGCGCCGTCCGTAGTCGCCGCCGCGCGCGTAGTCGACGTAGATATTGTTGATCACGGTGACGTTGACCACCGTGTTGTGCACGTTGACGCGGCTGAAGTAGTCGCGGCTTACCCGGTACGACGGCACGTAGACGTCGCGCGGCCCCAGCGGGAACCAGCCGATCGGCGAGCGGTCGCGGTAGGACAGGCCGGCCTGCCAGCGATCGCCGCCGACGAACACCACCAGCGCAGGCGCATACACCGGGCGCACGTGGCGCGGACCCGGCACCCAGCCCCAGCGGTTGGACACGTAGACCCAGCGGCCGTAGTGCGAGGGCGCGAAGCCCCAGGGCGCGTTGTCGACCCAGGTCCAGCCCCAGGGTGACTGGTAGACCCAGTGGCCATCCCGGTAGGGCGCCCAGTCGGCGTCGACCCGGCTCGGATACCACACCGCGCCGTATTCGGACGAATTGCGCCAGCTGCCGTAGGCGTCGAGGCTGGCGTAGCCGGCCAGCTCGTCGTCGACGTAGCGCAGCGTCGGCGAGCGGTCGATCAGCCGGTCGCGATCCAGGCAATACAGGTCGAAGGCATCCTCGCGCGGCAGACCGTAGATCCGGTAGTCGCGCAGGTCGGTGCCGCGGAACACCACGGCCTCGCCCTCGCGCAGACCGAAACTGCCGCCCTCGCCCCAGGCCTCGCCGCCACCGTGCCAGACCACAACGGTGGTCTCGCCGCGGTAGGGATCGACCTCGACGCGGTAGCGACCGACCTGATCGACCACGAAGGCGAGATTCGGCGTGGCGATCTCGTAGGCCTGGCCGCGCAGCAGCCGGCGCACGTTGAGCTGCAGCACGCCCTCGGTCAGCTCGAACTGGGCGAACTCGTCGTCGAGCGCGAGGATCTCGAAGGCGCTCTCGCTGCCCAGCCGCAGGAAGGCGCTGCCGACCTGCACCTCGGCGCGCGCGTCGCGATCGGTCCACAGCCGATCACCGGGGATCAGCGGGCGATTGCGATGGACATCGAGCCAGGCCTCGTCGCCGGCGGGCGAGAAGCTGACCCGACCCGCGCTGTCGGAAAGGTAGGCGATGCGGCCCGGGGGATCGGAGTAGTCGCCGACCTGCGCCTGCGCAGTCGTCGCCACGAGGCCGAGCAGCAGCATGCCTGCCCAGCGTCGTGCACCCGAGAAGGAAAGCCGAACGGACTCCATGGACGCCTCCAACACGATCACGCGCGCCTGCACGCGGCGCGAATATCCGGGGCCCGGGCGGCGAAACAACGCTACGCCAGCGCGGTCGACGGGTGCGGCGCCATCATCGATCCGGCGGGGAACTGCTGCATGAACGGATCGGGCCGCGACACTCCGGCGGCTGAACGGCGCGAGCCCGACGCTCGCCCGGTGCGGCTCGAGGACGGCGGGGATCGCATGTTGCCCGGCAACCGATCGCGGTTTCGGCGCAGCCGAGCAAGCTCGGCTCTACCGGCCCCGTGTTGCCGGGGGTAGAGCGCAGCTTGCTGCGCTGCACGGATCCGGCCCGACATGGACCCGCCATGGCGGGCATGCGGCGCGATCACCGCGTCGGTGCGCCGAAGTCGACCGCCCGCCTACAATCCCCCGCGGGCCTACAGCTCAACGGTTAGAGCAGAGGACTCATAATCCTTTGGTTCCAGGTTCGAATCCTGGTGGGGCGAGCCGGGGCTTTCGCGAGGCATGCCTCGCGCCGGCGAGCGCCCTGCCATGGAGGGCAGGGCTGGCGCCACGCGCCACGGATGGCTGAGTGCCTACAATCAAGCGCCACGCGGGCCTATAGCTCAACGGTCAGAGCAGAGGACTCATAATCCTTTGGTTCCAGGTTCGAATCCTGGTGGGGCGAGCCGGGGCTTTCGCGAGGCATGCCTCGCGCCGGCGAGCGCCCTGCCATGGAGGGCAGGGCTGGCGCCACGCGCCACGGATGGCTGAGTGCCTACAATCAAGCGCCACGCGGGCCTATAGCTCAACGGTCAGAGCAGAGGACTCATAATCCTTTGGTTCCAGGTTCGAATCCTGGTGGGCCCACCACACGCCGTCGCTACGTCCCCGGCCCCGAGCCACCGCGCATCCGCTGCACCCGCTGGCGATAGGCGCCGACGTTGTCGCCGGGGATGCGGGCCTCCTGCGTCCCCTTGACCTCGCCGATCTTGTGCTCCGAGCCGGTCACCGGCTTGGCCTCGACTGCGGTGTCGCGCTCGAAGGCGTGCGACTTGTCGGTGTTGCGGTAATGCCGATAGAGCGCCCAGTACAGGCCGGTGGCGCCGGCCGGGCCGAGCAGGAGGAGGAAGACGCCGCTGTCGTCGCTCATGACTGGGTCGCCAGCATCCAGAGTGCGATGCCTTCGATGAAGGTGCCTACGGTGAGCGCGGCGGCCAGCAGCTTCCACTGCTGGACCGGCACGCTGCCCATGGTCTCGCCGGTGCGGCCGTTCACCGCGATGTAGTGCAGCATGCCGCCGTCCTTGCCCGGCTGGTGGTAGGAGTACAGCCAGACCGGCAGGTACATCGACACCCAGCGCGTGCCGTGCACGTCGATGCCTTCCTCCTCCCAGCGCACGCCCCGGTCGAACTCGCGCACCGCCCCGCGCACCTGGGCGCGGGCGATCGACAGCAGCTGGTCCTCGAGCCGCGGCCGCAGGTGTTCGACGTCGCGGTCGCGCTTCTCCGAGCTGTAGCCGGACAGGTAGGACGCGTTCCACTTGACCGCGTTCTTGGTGTCGAACGGCAGGATGGAGTTGATGATGTTGTTGGTGTTGCTGCGCGTGTCGAGGTTGCCGCGCTCGGCGGAGGACTCGAGCGTGAGATCGTCGACGGTGAAGTCGACGTGCCGCTCCACCCGGTACACGTCGGCGTCGTAGTAGGTCCTCTTGTTGTTGCCGCTGCCGCGCGTGTAGCGCCGCGTCTGGATCTCGCCCTGACCGGCGAGGTCGGCACTGACCTTCGCGTCGACGATCATGTAGGGCAGGTAGACGCCGACGACGTTCTCCGGCGTGAACTCTTCCTTGAAGGCCTTCAGCGCGAACAGCTTGCGCTTCTCGACGAACTGGCGGATGCGGGCGACGGCGTCGTCCTTGCGGATGTGGAAAGGCAGCACCGCGTCGGGCACCGCGCCGTTGGCCACCTGCTCGTTGACGCCGAAGACGTGGCGGCACCAGTGGCAGCGCGCGGTCATTCCGCTGTCGGTGTTGACCGTGACTTCGGCGCCACAGCCGGTGCACTTGAAGCTCATCAGGCTTGCAGCGTCGGCAGCGATGTCGCGCGCGCCCGAGGCGATGAGCGTGCCGCTGAGATCGTCGAGGCCCTCGCCCAGGCCGAAGGCCTCCTCGACGCGCTCGGCCCGCCACTCGTTGCGGCAGAACAGGCAGATCAGCAGGTCGCTGCCGGGCTTCTGGCGGATGTCGGTCGCGCCGCACTTGGGGCAGTGGTTGAGACCGTCCTTCAGCTCGGCGGCCGAGGTGTCGAGGGCGACCGGGTCGGGCGCCTCGAGCTCGTCGCGGATCGGCTTGGGCAGGGTCGACGGATCGATCGGGAAACTGCCCGGCAGCGGCGGGACCTCCTGCGGCGAACCCGGACCCGCAGGCGGCGGTGGCGAGTGGCTGTTCGACATGGTGGCCTGACCCTCGCGGATTACAGACCCAATGCCTTGGCCTTGAGCGCGTCGTAGTCGCCCTGGGTGATCAGGCCGAGGTCGAGCATCTCCTTGGCCTTCTTCAGCTTGGCGATCGGGTCGTCGG
>VFQU01000817.1_pt1 | contig 22459 bp, 21 predicted proteins | sample 3512311 | NCBI WGS metagenome assembly VFQU01 (sample SAMN10412377, study PRJNA504923) | tailings metagenome | isolation source: Relicate 3 Philex TSF3 active mining site | place: Philippines: Tuba, Benguet | collected 2017-08-29
CCGCGAGGGCGGCCGTACCGTCGGCTCGGGCGTCGTGGCGACCATCATCGAGTAATCAGTCCAGTCAAGGCCGCAGGGGCATAGCTCAATTGGCAGAGCGTCGGTCTCCAAAACCGAAGGTTGGGGGTTCGAGACCCTCTGCCCCTGCCACGGCAGACTGAAAAACTCGGCAATTGGCCCGGCCCGCTGCGGTTTCTACCCGGCGGGCTTTGCTGCTGAATGGCGCACCGGGCGCCGTGAGTTTTCCCGGTGCGCAACGCATGAACACGATGTCGTCTACTGAAGTCCAAACCGTCACCTCCGGCGCCGACAAGGTCAAGCTGGGCGGTGCCGTCGTGCTCGCCATCGGCGGACTGGTTGCCTACTACCTGTTGGCCAAGCAAGGTGGCTTTGCCCAGTGGGGCGCGCTGATCGCGCTGTTGCTGGCTGCCGTCCTGCTGTTCCTGTTGTCGGAGCAGGGTAAGGCGCTGATTGCCTACGGTCGCGACAGCTGGCGCGAAGCGCGCAAGGTGGTTTGGCCGACGCGCAAGGAATCGCTGCAGATGACCGGCTATGTCTTCGCCTTCGTGGTGGTGACGGCGTTGTTCCTCTGGCTGACCGACAAGACCCTGGAATGGGTGTTGTACGACCTGCTGCTGGGCTGGAAGCGCTGAAGGATCCCAAGATGAGCGAACAACAAGTCACCGAAGCGAGTCCGAAGCGCTGGTATGTCGTGCACGCCTACTCTGGCATGGAGAAGGCGGTCGAGCGCAATCTGCGCGAGCGCATCGAGCGCGCCGGCATGCAGGACAAGTTCGGTCGCATCCTGGTGCCGACCGAAGAGGTCGTCGAGCTGAAGAACGGCAAGAAGTCGATCACCGAGCGCCGCTTCTTCCCGGGCTATGTATTGGTCGAGATGATTCTCGACGACGACTCCTGGCACCTGGTCAAGCACACCAGCAAGGTCACCGGTTTCGTTGGCGGCGCGCGCAACCGCCCGGCCCCGATCTCCGAGGCCGAGGTCATGAAGATCGTCAACCAGATGCAGGAAGGCGTCGAGAAGCCGCGTCCGAAGTTCGAGTGGATGGTCGGCGAGGTGGTGCGGGTGAAGGACGGTCCTTTTGCCGACTTCAATGGCGCCATCGAGGAAGTCAATTACGACAAGAGCAAGCTGCGCGTCTCGGTGACCATCTTCGGTCGCGCCACGCCGGTCGAGCTGGACTTCGGTCAGGTTGAAAAGGTCTGATCGGACCGGCCGGCGCCAGCCGGCCAACGATCCGCGGTAGCCGGGCGCGTTTCCCGGCATGAGGAGCCAGCCGCAGTTCGGGCTGGCGTTTGTACTCGGGGCGGTTCAATTGACCGCTCCTCAGGAGTGATACATGGCAAAGAAAATTGTCGGCTTCATCAAGCTGCAAGTTCCGGCCGGCAAGGCGAACCCCTCGCCCCCGATCGGTCCCGCGCTGGGTCAGCGCGGTCTCAACATCATGGAGTTCTGCAAGGCGTTCAACGCCAAGACGCAGGGCATGGAGCCGGGTCTGGTGCTGCCGGTGGTCATCACCGCCTTCGCCGACAAGAGCTTCACCTTCGAGCTGAAGTCGCCCCCGGCGACCGTGCTGATCAAGAAGGCCGCGAAGATCGACAAGGGCTCGCAGCGCCCTCACCTGGACAAGGTCGGCAAGCTGACCCGCGCCCAGCTGGAAGAAATCGCCAAGACCAAGCAGAAGGACCTGACGGCTGCCGACATGGACGCCGCGGTTCGCACCATCGCCGGCTCCGCCCGCTCGATGGGCATCATCGTGGAAGGTGTCTGACATGGCCAAGCTGACCAAGAAGCAAAAGGCCTTGCAAGGCAAGGTCGAGACCACCAAGCTGTACCCGTTGGCTGAGGCCCTGGCCCTGGTGAAGAGCCTGGCCACCGCCAAGTTCGACGAGTCGATCGACGTGTCCGTGCAACTCGGCGTCGATGCCAAGAAGTCGGACCAGGTCGTGCGTGGTGCGGTCGTCATGCCCCATGGCACCGGCAAGACCAAGCGCGTCGCCGTGTTCGCCCAAGGCGCCAAGGCTGAAGAAGCCAAGGCTGCCGGCGCCGACGTCGTCGGCATGGAAGACCTGGCCGAGCGCGTGAAGGCGGGCGACATGCCCTTCGACGTGGTGATCGCCTCGCCGGACACCATGCGCATCGTCGGTACCCTGGGCCAGATCCTGGGTCCCCGTGGCCTGATGCCGAACCCGAAGGTCGGTACCGTGACGCCCGACGTGGCCACCGCGGTGAAGAACGCCAAGGCCGGCCAGGTGCAGTTCCGTGTCGACAAGGCCGGCATCATCCACGGCACCATCGGCCGTCGCTCGTTCGACGACGAGAAGCTGGCGGGCAATCTGCGCGCGTTGCTGGAGGCCCTGAACAAGGCCAAGCCGGTGTCGAGCAAGGGTGTCTACCTGCGCAAGGTGGCCGTGTCGTCGACCATGGGCGTTGGCGCCCGGGTCGACGTGGCATCGATCAACGCTCAAGCGGCAGCCTAAGGCTCGCTTGAGTTTGAAGTGGTGGCCAGCCCTGGAAACGGGGCTGGGCCATCCAAGACCGCTGGTGCCCCTCGGGGCCTAAACGAAGGTCGAAAGACCCGATGCCAGCGCAGATGGCGTACCCGCCGACAAGGAACAACCCATGCGGTTCTCACGCTTCATGGGCTCCAAGACGGCAAGGTCGCTAAAACCGGTGCGGTCCGAGCGTGAAAGCGCGAAGACCGTGATGTGAGGAGAAGACCTTGAGTCTGAATCGCAACGAGAAGGCTGCCGTCGTCTCGGAAGTGGCCGCGCAAGCTGCCAAGTCCCAGACCCTGGCGATCGCCGAATATCGTGGCCTCACCGTGGACGCTCTGAACAAGCTGCGCGTCGAAGCGCGTGCCAAGGGTGTGTACCTTCATGTTCTGAAGAACACCCTGGCCCGTCGCGCTGTCGCCGGCACCTCGTTCGAGCCCGCGGGAGACCTGATGGTCGGTCCGCTGATTTACGGCTTTTCTGAAGATGCAGTCGCCGCCGCCAAGGTGGTGGCCGACTTTGCCAAGAGCAACGACAAGCTGGTCCTCAAGGGCGGTGCCTACAACGGCAAGGCCCTCGATGTGAACGGCCTGAAGACTCTGGCGTCTGTGCCCAGCAAGGAAGTCCTGCTGTCGCAGATCGCCGGTTTGCTCAAGTCGCCCGTGCAGCGCACCGCTGCCGTGCTGGCGGCGCTGGCCGCCAAGCGTGGCGAGGGCGCCGAAGCGCCCGCCGCTGCCTGATTGGCATCCGCATCTGTTTTTCAATATCAATCGATTCGTAGGAGCCCCAAATGGCATTCGATAAAGACGCTTTCCTGACCGCCCTCGACAGCATGTCGGTGATGGAACTCAATGACCTGGTCAAGGCCATTGAAGAGAAGTTCGGCGTGTCCGCCGCTTCGATGGCCGCCCCGGCCGCTGGTGGTGGCGGTGCCGCCGCTCCGGCCGCCGAAGAGAAGACCGAGTTCAACGTTGTGCTGCTCGAAGCCGGCGCGAACAAGGTTGGCGTCATCAAGGCCGTGCGCGAAATCACCGGCCTGGGTCTGAAGGAAGCCAAGGACCTGGTCGACGGCGCGCCCAAGACCGTCAAGGAAGCCGCCCCCAAGGCCGACGCCGAAGCCGCTGTCAAGAAGCTGGTCGAAGCCGGCGCCAAGGCAGAGGCCAAGTAATTCGGTGGGTCGGCCAGCGCGCCGATCAGCGAATTGCGAACCAAGGCTGGACCCGCAAGGGTCCGGCCTTGTGTTCTTTCCGTAGAGACCCTGCGAAAGGGTCCGGCAGGTCTACAATGCCGGGTTTTTCCGTAGGTTCTCTGATCCGACTGCAGAGAACGGGTTTGGTCGAGCCCCGGGCGCAATGCCCCGGGTTGTCTGCCAGCGATGGGTAGTGGCCCGTCACCGAACCTCGAATGCAATGTTCGAGACGCCAGTCGTCCGATGCGCTGATTGATTCAGCAGCGCGTCAACCCTCCCTCGGAGCTTTCATGGCGCAAGCAACCCCCTACAGCTACACGGAGCGCAAACGCATCCGAAAGAGCTTCGGCCAACGCGACAGCGTGTTGGGCGTGCCCTATCTGCTGACGATGCAGAAGGACTCGTACAAGGCCTTCCTGCAGAAGGAAGTCAACCCGGCCGAGCGCAAGCCCGAGGGCCTGCAGGCTGCCTTCCTGGCCGCCTTCCCCATCGTCTCGCACAACCAGTTCGTCGAGATGCGCTTCCTCGACTATGCGATGGCCAAGCCGGCCTTCGACGAGCGCGAGTGCCAGCAGCGTGGCCTGACCTTCTCGGCGGCCGTGCGCGCCCGCCTGCAGATGATCATCTACGACCGCGAGAACAGCACGCCGTCGAACAAGGTCGTTCGCGAAGTGAAGGAGCAAGAGGTCTACATGGGCGAAGTGCCACTGATGACCGACTACGGCTCGTTCATCATCAACGGCACCGAGCGCGTGATCGTCTCGCAGCTGCACCGCTCGCCTGGCGTGTTCTTCGAGCACGACAAGGGCAAGACGCACAGCTCGGGCAAGCTGCTGTTCTCCAGCCGCATCATTCCCTACCGTGGTTCCTGGCTGGACTTCGAGTTCGACCCGAAGGACATCCTGTACTTCCGCGTCGACCGCCGCCGCAAGATGCCGGTGACGATCCTCTTGAAGTCGATCGGCCTGAACCCCGAGCAGATCCTGGCCCACTTCTTCTCCTTCGACAACTTCCGCCTGATGGACGTTGGTGCGCAGATGGAGTTCGTTGCCGAGCGTCTGAAGGGCGAGGTCGCCCGCTTCGACATCACCGACAAGGACGGCAAGGTCCTGGTCGAGAAGGACAAGCGCGTCACCGCCCGCCATATCAAGCAGCTGGAGGCCAGCGGCACGCAGTACGTGTCGGTCCCCGAGGACTTCCTGGTCGGCCGCGTGGTCGCCAAGAACATGGTCGACCCGGACACCGGCGAGATCATCGCGAAGGCCAACGATGAACTGACCGAGGCCCTGCTGAAGAAGCTGCGCGCCGCCGGCATCAAGGAACTGCAATGCCTGTTCACCAATGAGCTGAGCGAAGGCGCCTACATCAGCCAGACCCTGGCCCTCGATGAGACCGCCGACCAGTTCGCCGCCCGCGTCGCCATCTACCGCATGATGCGCCCCGGCGAGCCGCCGACTGAGGACGCTGTCGAGTCGCTGTTCAACCGCCTGTTCTACAGCCCGGACACCTACGACCTGAGCCGCGTCGGTCGCATGAAGTTCAACGCTCGCGTGGGCCGCGACACCAGCGAAGGCGAGATGGTCCTGTCGAACGAGGACATCCTCGACGTCGTCAAGATCCTCGTCGAGCTGCGCAACGGCCGCGGCGTCGTCGATGACATCGACCACCTGGGCAACCGCCGCGTGCGCTGTGTCGGCGAACTCGCCGAGAACCAGTACCGCAGCGGTCTGGCGCGTATCGAGAAGGCGGTCAAGGAGCGCCTCGGCCAGGCCGAGACTGAGTCCCTGATGCCGCATGACCTGATCAACTCCAAGCCGATCTCCGCGGCGCTGAAGGAGTTCTTCGGGGCATCGCAGCTGTCGCAGTTCATGGACCAGACCAACCCCCTGTCCGAGATCACGCACAAGCGTCGCGTCTCGGCCCTGGGCCCGGGCGGTCTGACCCGCGAGCGCGCCGGCTTCGAAGTCCGCGACGTGCACCCGACCCATTACGGCCGCGTCTGCCCGATCGAGACGCCGGAAGGCCCGAACATCGGCCTGATCAACTCGCTGGCCTTGTTCGCGCGCCTGAACGAGTACGGCTTCCTGGAGACCCCGTACCGCCGTGTGGTGGACGGCCAGGTCACCGACCAGATCGACTACCTGTCGGCGATCGAGGAAGGCAAGTACGTGATCGCGCAGGCGAACGCGTCGCTGGACGCCAATGGCCGCCTGGTCGACGAGTTGGTCTCGGCCCGTGAGGCCGGCGAATCGGTGCTGCTGAGCCCGGAGCGTGTGCAGTACATGGACGTGGCGCCCGCGCAGATCGTCTCGGTCGCCGCCTCGCTGGTTCCGTTCCTGGAGCACGATGACGCGAACCGCGCGCTGATGGGCGCCAACATGCAGCGTCAGGCCGTGCCGACCCTGCGTCCCGAGAAGGCCTTCGTGGGCACCGGCGTCGAGCGCGTCGCCGCCAAGGACTCGGGCACCGTGGTCGCGGCGCGCCGCGGCGGTGTCGTCGACTACGTGGACACGAACCGCATCGTGATTCGCGTGAACGACAACGAGACCGTGGCCGGTGAGGTCGGTGTCGACATCTACAACCTCATCAAGTACCAGCGTTCCAACCAGAACACCAACATCCACCAGCGCCCCATCGTCAAGAAGGGCGACAAGCTGGCCAAGGGTGACGTGATCGCGGACGGTGCTTCCACCGACCTCGGCGAGATCTCGATCGGCCAGAACATGCTGATCGCCTTCATGCCCTGGAACGGCTACAACTTCGAGGACTCGATCCTGATCTCGGAGCGCGTGGTCGCCGAGGACCGCTACACCTCGATCCACATCGAGGAACTGGTGGTGATGGCCCGGGACACCAAGCTGGGCAGCGAGGAAATCACCCGCGACATCCCGAACCTGAGCGAGCAGCAACTGGCCCGCCTGGACGAGAGCGGCATCGTCTACATCGGCGCCGAGGTCAACCCCGGCGACGTGCTGGTCGGCAAGGTCACGCCCAAGGGCGAGACCACGCTGACCCCGGAAGAGAAGCTGCTGCGCGCGATCTTCGGCGAGAAGGCCAGCGACGTGAAGGACACCTCGCTGCGCGTCGACCAGGGCACGAACGGCACCGTCATCGATGTGCAGGTCTTCACCCGCGAAGGCATCCCGCGCGACAAGCGCGCCCAGCAGATCATTGACGACGAGCTGAAGCGCTTCCGCCTGGACCTGAACGACCAGTTGCGCATCGTCGAGGCCGACGCCTACGACCGTATCGCCAAGCTGCTGACCGGCAAGGTCGCCAACGGCGGCCCGCAGAAGATCGCCAAGGGCACGGTCATCACGGCCGAGTACCTGGCCTCGGTCGACAAGTACCACTGGTTCGACATCCGCCCGGCCGACGACGAGCTGGCCAACCAGCTGGAGTCGATCAAGAACTCGCTCGAGCAGACGCGCCACGCGTTCGACCTGCACTTCGAAGAGAAGCGCAAGAAGCTCACGCAGGGCGACGAGCTGCCGGCCGGCGTGCTGAAGATGGTCAAGGTCTACCTGGCCGTCAAGCGCCGCCTGCAGCCTGGCGACAAGATGGCCGGCCGTCACGGCAACAAGGGTGTGGTGTCGAAGATCGTCCCGGTCGAGGACATGCCCTATATGGCCGACGGCACGCCTTGCGACATCGTGCTGAACCCGCTGGGCGTGCCCTCGCGGATGAACGTCGGTCAGGTGCTGGAGGTCCACCTGGGCTGGGCCGGCAAGGGCCTGGGCCAGCGCATCGGCGACATGCTGCAGCGCGAGGCCAAGGTGGCCGAGCTGCGTCGCTTCCTCGACGAGCTCTACAACAAGAGCGGCGGTCGCCAGGAAGATCTCAGCGCCTTGAGCGACGACGAGATCAAGGCCATGGCGAAGAACCTGAGCAGTGGTGTCACCTTCGCGACCCCGGTGTTCGACGGCGCCAAGGAAGAGCAGATCCGCGCGATGCTGCACCTCGCCTACCCGGACGAGATCGCCGCCAAGAAGGGCCTGACCGCGACGCGCACCCAGTGCCTGCTGAGCGACGGCCGCACCGGCGAGCAGTTCGAGCGCCCGGTCACCGTCGGCTACATGCACGTGCTGAAGCTGCACCACCTGGTCGACGACAAGATGCACGCCCGTTCGACTGGCCCCTACAGCCTGGTGACCCAGCAGCCGCTGGGCGGCAAGGCGCAGTTCGGTGGCCAGCGCTTCGGTGAGATGGAAGTCTGGGCGCTGGAAGCCTATGGCGCGTCCTACATCCTGCAGGAGATGCTGACCGTGAAGTCCGATGACGTGAACGGCCGCACCAAGGTCTACGAGAACATCGTCAAGGGCGAGCACTCGATCGAGGCCGGCATGCCGGAGTCGTTCAACGTGCTGGTCAAGGAAATCCGCTCGCTCGCGATCGACATCGAGCTCGAGCGCAACTAATCCGGAACAGGAGAGAAGACATGAAAGGTTTGCTGGACCTGTTCAAGCAGTTCACCCCTGATGAGCATTTCGATGCCATCAAGATTGGTATTGCATCCCCGGACAAGATCCGCTCGTGGTCCTTTGGCGAGGTGAAGAAGCCCGAGACCATCAACTACCGGACCTTCAAGCCGGAACGCGATGGCCTGTTCTGCGCCAAGATCTTCGGTCCGATCAAGGACTACGAGTGCCTGTGCGGCAAGTACAAGCGCCTCAAGCACCGTGGCGTGATCTGCGAGAAGTGCGGCGTTGAAGTCACCCAGACCAAGGTGCGTCGCGACCGCATGGGTCATATCGACCTGGCCGCGCCCTGCGCCCACATCTGGTTCCTGAAGTCGCTGCCCTCGCGTCTGGGCCTGGTGCTGGACATGACGCTGCGCGACATCGAGCGCGTGCTGTACTTCGAGGCCTACGTCATCGTCGACCCCGGCATGACGCCGCTGAAGAAGTTCGGCATCCTCACCGAGGAGCAGTACGACGTCGAGCGCGAGAAGCATGGCGACGAGTTCGTCGCCCTGATGGGCGCCGAGGGCGTGCAGCGCCTGCTGGCCGACATGGACCTGGACGTTGAGATCGACAAGATCCGCAACGACATGACCGGCTCCGAGCTGAAGATCAAGAAGAACTCCAAGCGCCTCAAGGTGATGGAGGCCTTCAAGCGCTCGGGCATGAAGGCCGAGTGGATGGTCATGACGCGCCTGCCGGTGCTGCCGCCGGACCTGCGTCCGCTGGTGCCGCTGGACGGTGGCCGCTTCGCGACCTCGGATCTGAACGATCTGTACCGCCGCGTCATCAACCGCAACAACCGCCTGGCCCGCCTGCTCGAGCTCAAGGCCCCCGAGATCATCGTGCGCAACGAAAAGCGCATGCTGCAGGAAGCCGTCGACTCGCTACTCGACAACGGCCGTCGCGGCAAGGCCATGACCGGCGCCAACAAGCGTCCGCTGAAGTCGCTGGCCGACATGATCAAGGGCAAGGGCGGTCGCTTCCGTCAGAACCTGCTGGGCAAGCGCGTCGACTACTCGGGCCGTTCGGTCATCGTGGTGGGTCCGACCCTGAAGCTGCACCAGTGCGGTCTGCCCAAGCTGATGGCGCTGGAGCTGTTCAAGCCCTTCATCTTCAGCCGTCTCGAAGCCATGGGCATCGCGACGACCATCAAGGCCGCCAAGAAGGAAGTCGAATCCGGAACCCCGGTGGTCTGGGACATCCTCGAAGAGGTCATCAAGGAGCACCCGGTTCTGCTGAACCGCGCCCCGACGCTGCACCGCCTCGGCATCCAGGCCTTCGAGCCGGTGCTGATCGAAGGCAAGGCCATCCAGCTGCACCCGCTGGTCTGCGCCGCCTTCAACGCCGACTTCGACGGTGACCAGATGGCCGTCCACGTGCCGCTGTCGATCGAAGCGCAGATGGAAGCCCGCACGCTGATGCTGGCCTCCAACAACGTGCTGTTCCCGGCCTCGGGCGAGCCGTCGATCGTGCCGTCGCAGGACGTCGTGCTGGGTCTGTACTACGCGACCCGCGAGCGCATCAACGGCAAGGGCGAGGGCATGGTCTTCTCCGACCTGGCCGAACTGCAGCGCGCGCTGGACAACGGCCAGGTCGAGATCACCGCCAAGATCAGCGTGCGCATGCAGGAGTACCGCAAGGACCCGGCATCGGGCGAATGGATCGCCGAGACCAAGCTGGTCGCGACGACCGTCGGCCGTGCGCTGCTGTCCGAGATCCTGCCCAAGGGCCTGCCGTTCTCGAACATCAACAAGGCGCTGAAGAAGAAAGAGATCAGCAAGCTGATCAACACCTCCTTCCGCAAGTGCGGCCTGAAGGAAACCGTGGTGCTGGCCGACAAGCTGATGCAGTCCGGCTTCCGCCTGGCCACCCGCGCCGGCCTGTCGATCGCCATCGACGACATGCTGGTGCCGCAGCAGAAGTACACCTTGATCGAGGCCGCCGAGAAGGAGGTCAAGGAGATCGAGCAGCAGTACATCTCGGGTCTGGTGACCGCCGGCGAGCGCTACAACAAGGTCGTCGACATCTGGGGCAAGGCCGGTGACGAGATCGGCAAGAAGATGATGGACCACCTGAAGGTCGAGAAGGTCGCTGACCGTCACGGCAAGCTGGTGGACCAGGAGTCGTTCAACTCGATCTACATGATGGCCGACTCGGGCGCGCGGGGTTCCGCCGCCCAGATCCGCCAGCTGGCCGGCATGCGCGGCCTGATGGCCAAGCCCGACGGCTCCATCATCGAGACCCCCATCACGGCGAACTTCCGTGAAGGTCTGAACGTGTTGCAGTACTTCATCTCCACCCACGGTGCCCGTAAGGGTCTGGCGGACACGGCGCTGAAGACCGCGAACTCGGGTTATCTGACCCGCCGTCTGGTCGACGTGACCCAGGATCTGGTCGTCACCGAGGACGACTGCGGCACCGACAACGGCATGGCCATGCGCGCCCTGGTTGAGGGTGGTGAAGTCATCGAGAGCTTGCGCGACCGCATCCTTGGTCGCGTCACCGCCATCGACGTGCTGCACCCGGAGACGCAGGCCGTCGTCGTCCCCGCCGGCAAGATGCTGGACGAGGACACGCTGGATGCCGTCGAGGCCGCCGGTATCGACGAGGTCAAGGTCCGCACCCCGCTGACCTGCGCGACCCGTTACGGCCTGTGCGCCCACTGCTATGGCCGCGACCTGGGCCGTGGCGGCATGGTGAACATGGGCGAGGCGGTCGGGGTGATCGCCGCGCAGTCGATCGGTGAACCCGGCACGCAGCTGACCATGCGTACCTTCCACATCGGTGGTGCGGCGTCGCGCGCTGCCGTGGCGTCCAGCGTGGAAGCCAAGTCGGAAGGCCTGATCGGCTTCAACGCCACCATGCGCTACGTCACCAACGGCAAGGGCGAGCTGGTGGTGATTTCTCGCTCGGGCGAGATCGTCATCTCCGACCCCCACGGTCGCGAGCGCGAGCGCCACAAGGTGCCCTACGGTGCGACCCTGAACGTGAAGGCCGATCAGGCCGTCAAGTCGGGCACCGTGCTGGCCAACTGGGACCCGCTGACCCGACCCATCATCACGGAATTCGCCGGCAAGGCGAAGTTCGAGAACGTGGAAGAGGGCGTGACCGTGGCCAAGCAGGTCGACGAGGTCACCGGCCTGTCGACCCTGGTGGTGATCGACCCGAAGCGCCGCGGCGCTGCCAAGGTCGTGCGCCCGCAGGTCAAGCTGCTCGACGCCCAGGGTCACGAGGTGAAGATCCCCGGCACCGATCACTCGGTGACGATCGGCTTCCAGGTCGGCTCGCTGATCCAGATCCGCGACGGCCAGGACCTCGCTCCCGGCGAGGTGCTCGCCCGTATCCCGGTCGAAGGCCAGAAGACCCGCGACATCACCGGCGGTCTGCCGCGCGTCGCCGAGCTGTTCGAAGCCCGTTCGCCCAAGGACAAGGGCGTGCTGGCCGAGCAGACTGGCACGGTGTCCTTCGGCAAGGAGACCAAGGGCAAGGTTCGCCTGCAGATCACCGATCCGGACGGCAAGGTCCACGAGGAACTGGTGCCCAAGGAGAAGAACATCCTGGTCCACGAAGGCCAGGTGGTCAACAAGGGCGAAGGCATCGTCGACGGTCCGGCCGATCCGCAGGACATCCTGCGCCTGCTGGGCATCGAGGAGCTGGCGCGTTACATCGTCGACGAGGTGCAGGACGTCTACCGCTTGCAAGGCGTGAAGATCAACGACAAGCACATCGAGGTGATCGTTCGCCAGATGCTGCGTCGTGTGCAGATCGCCGATCCGGGCGAGTCCAGCTACATCAACGGCGAGCAGGTTGAGCGCTCGGAGATCCTCGGCGCCATCGAGAAGCTGCGCGCCGACGGCAAGATCCCGCCGACCTACACCGACGTGCTGCTGGGCATCACCAAGGCCTCGCTGTCGACCGACTCCTTCATCTCGGCCGCTTCCTTCCAGGAAACGACCCGCGTGCTCACCGAGGCTGCCATCATGGGCAAGCGCGACGAGCTGCGCGGCCTGAAGGAGAACGTCATCGTCGGCCGTCTGATCCCTGCCGGCACCGGCATGGCCTATCACAAGGCCCGCCGCGCCAAGGAAGAGATGGACGAGACCGAGCGCAAGGCGATCGCGCTGCAGGAGGCCGAGGAGCTGGCCGCCGTGCAACTGGCCGCGCTGGACGCACAGCACGGGGCCGACGCCGAGTAATCCGGCCGATGCCAACCGTCAAGGGCGCCCCGAGGGGCGCCCTTTTTTTGCTCCGGCCTTGTTTGCACGACGGGGAGCCATGCTGGCTTCCCGCATGGGGAACAGGCCCTAGACGGCCAGCAGACCGCCGGCCAGCATGCCGGCGCCGACCAGCAGCATGGCGGTGAGCAGACAGGCTCCGGCGCGCAAGGGCCGGCGGCGCTTGGTCGGGATACGGCGGGCGATGCTCATGGGGCGCTCCTTCGGTGGACGGCTGCAGCCTAGACCTGGCCGGGCTGCGGCGCTGTCGGACGATGGGGATGGTGCTTGTAGGACGGCACGAAGCGATACAGGGATGCGGCCTTGTCCGACAGCCGGCCAGCCGGCCGGCACCAACACTGGCGCTTTGTCACTGCCCGGTGCCGCAAGCCATGAGCCTGGTTCAAGCTCCTCCATCGATCGAGTCGCGCTGGCTGCATGCCTGCGAGCAACTGGCCGCGGTCGGCGTGCTCGAGTGGCAGCCGGGACGCTCCGCCATCCAGGCCAGTCCGCAGGCCCGCCAGCTGCTTGGCCTGCCCGCGCGCGGCCCGCTCGAACTCGGCGATCTGCTTGCCTGCTTCGACAGCACCGGCCAGGCGGTGCTGCACGCCGCCCTCCTGACCGAGACCCGGCAGGCCTGCGGCTGGAAGGTCGAACTGCGCCTGTCCACCCGCACCCTGGCGATCACCGGCGCCAGCGAGCCCGGCCCGCCGCCGCGCGTGCTGGTCGTGCTGCAGGACGTCAGCGAGCATGCGGCCGCCCGAAGCGCGCTGGAGGAGGCCCTGCAACGCCTGGACCTGGCAACCCATGCGGCGCGCATCGGCACGTGGCAATGGCGGCTTGGCGACGCAGACCCGAGCTGGGACGAGCAGATGCAGACCCTGATCGACAACGACGGGCCGCGCCAGCCCGCGGCGAACTGGCCGTCGCTGATCCATCCGCAGGACATGGCCGATCTGCGACGCGCGTTGCGCAAGGCCTTGTGCGGCCCCCAGGGCTTGGATATCAGCCACCGCTTGCGCGACCGTGGCCGCGGCGAGCGCCATCTGCGCACTGTCGCCAAGGTGCTGCGCAACGCCGACGGTCGGGTCACGCGCATGGTCGGCGTGAGCTGGGACGAGACCGCGCTGCGCACCGAGGCGCGCGAGCTGCGCCACCGTGCCAGCCATGACCCGCTGACCGGCCTGGTCAACCGCGGCGAGTTCCTGCCCCGGCTGCAGCGCGTCCTGCAGCAGGGCGGCCGGCATGCGCTGCTGGCCCTGGATCTGGACCGCTTCAAGCAGGTCAACGACAGCCTGGGCCACGCCGCCGGCGACGCCGTGCTGCGCCAGATCGCCGCACTGCTGCGTCGCCATGTGCGCCAGCGGGACACCGTCGCCCGCCTCGGCGGCGACGAATTCATGGTGCTGCTCGAGCATTGCGAGCCGGGCAAGGCACAAGAGGTTGCCGGGCAGCTGCGTCGCGCGGTCGGCCATGCCGGCCTGACCTACCAGGGCAGGCCGCTGGCCGTCGGCGTGAGCATCGGCCTGACGGCCCTGCAGCCGGGCGAGGCGGCCGATGCGGTCATGGCCCGCGCCGACGCCGCCTGCCTGGCCGCCAAGTCGGCCGGTCGCGATCAGGTGCGCGCCGGCTGAGCCGGCGCGCCAACCGACCTCAAGCCGTCGAGTCGGAGGCAGCGCTTGCCGGCGGCTGCGGCGGCGCTGCGACGGCCGGGACCTCGGGCTGGCGCTCCGGCTGGCTTTCGGCCGGCGCACTGGCCGGCGTGGCGGCCGGCAGGAACGGCGGGCTGGCCGGCATGGCGCTCGGTAGCGACGGTGGCGTGGCCGGCCCTGTCTCACGGGTCTGGCCGGCCGCCGGGGCCGGCAGGGTGGTCAACAGATCGCCCTGGCCCGGCTGGGGGGCTGCCGTCCTGCCCGGCGCCGTGGCCGCCGGTTTGGCCGGCGGTGTGGCGGAACCGGTCTCGGCCCGGGGCGTCGGCTTCTCGAGCGCCGGCTCGGCGACCGGCGCAGTGCTCAGTGCCTGGACGCCCGCGCTGTCGCCGGCCAACGCGGTGGTGACCGGCGTCGCCGGCATCGCCAGCTCGGTCAGCGGCGGGATCTCCAGCGCCGGCTTGCTACCGGCCTGCAGCATCGCCCAGCCGGCGCCGGCCATGGCCAGCAGCACCACCCCGGTGGCCAGCGGCGCCGCGCGGCCGCGCGGCGCTGGAGCGATGTCGCGCCGCGCCTCCAGCGTCTCGGGAGCCAGGGTGGCCGACCGCTGGCCGGCCTCGACCCGCTCGACGATGGGCGCAGCGCGCCCGACGGCGACAGGCCGGCGACGCAGGCCGGGAACGGGCTCGGTGAAGCCCACGGCTTCGAACACGGCATAAGGGGGTTTCGACATGCTGTCCTCCAGTCAACAGGGATGGAGGCAGTCTGGGTCGACGACGCCGGCGGCCTTGTCGGTCCGGCCCCGCTCCGCCTGTAGGACAAGACGCCGCGTTCAGCGCGGCAGCCGGGCCAGCAGGCGGGTGCCCTGGCCGGGCGCCGACTCGATGTCGAGGCGGCCGCCCAGCGCCTCCAGCCGGTAGCGCATGCCCAAGAGCCCATGGTGGCCGGCGCCGACCTTTTGCAGCTCGAAGCCGCGGCCATCGTCCTGCACCATGACCTGCACGGCGCCGGGCAGGGCCTGCAGGCTGACGTCGACGCGGCTGGCCTGCGCATGGCGCAGCACATTGGTCAGAGATTCCTGCACCAGCCGGTAGACGGCCAGCGCCGCCGAGTCGGACAGCGGCAGCTCCTCCAGCTTGGCCTCGACCTGCAGACCGCTGCGCTCGCCGAACTCGCGGGTGAGGATCTCCAGCGCCGCGTGCAGGCCGAGATTGGACAGCGCCGAGGGCCGCAGGTCCTCGATGATGCGGCGCTTCAGCGAGATGCCCTCGTCGATCAGATCGCTCATGTGCTGCAGGCGCTCCCGCAGGCCGTCCAGGTCTTCGCGGCTGCCCAGGCGGCGCACGCGGGCGATGTCCAGCTTGACCGCGGTGAGCAGCGAACCGAGCTCGTCGTGCAGCTCGCGGGCCAGGCGACCGCGCTCGTCCTCGCGCACCAGGGTCAGATGCTGGGCGAGGTCGGACAGCTCGGCGGTGCGCCGCACCACCTCGCCGTCGAGGCGATCGCGCTCGTGGCGCAGCTCGGCCGCGTGCTCCTCGCGCAGGCGCAGCAAGGCCTCGTTCTTGCGCAGGAAATGGAACAGCCAAAGCAAGCTGAGCAGGCTCAGCCCATGCACGCCGAAGCGGCCGACGGTCAGCGCGCGGTCGATCGCCCGGTGGTCGACGGCGATGCGGTGGTTCTCATAGGACTCCAGGCGGCCGAGCGCGACGCGCACCGCGTCCATTTTTTCGCGGCCGATGTCGGTAAGCAGCACGGTCTGCCAGGCATCGGTGCGGCCGGCCTGGCTCAGCGCGACGGTTTCCTGCAGCTCCGACAGGCGCTCGTAGCTGCGCTTGCGCACCTCGTCGACCAGGGCCGCCCAGCTGGTCTGTGCGTACTGCTGGCGCAATCGCTCCAGCACCTCGTCGATCCGCGGCCGCGCCGCCTGCAGCGGCGCCAGGTAGCTGTCGCGTCCGGTCATCAGGAAACCGCGCTGTGCGGTCTCGGCGTCGACCAGCAGCGCGCGCAGCTGCAAGGCGTCGTAGCGCGTTTGCTGGCGGTTCGCGACGCTGAGCAGCGCGCCCTCGGCGAGGCGGTAGGCGCCCTCGCTGACGCCCATCACCGCCAGCGCCACGCCGACCACCATCAGGCCGGCGAGCAGGCGCGAGCGGATGCGCCGCGGCAGCAGCCCTGCCACCGAACCGGGGGCGTCCCAGGCGGCGCTCAAAGCGGCGCCGGTCGGCTGTGCTGCTCGGCCAGCTCGGCGCAGTAGCCGATCAGGTCCTCCAGCTCGCGGCTCTTGTCGAACACCCGCTCGGCGCCCAGCGCCAGGCAGCGGCGGCGCATGTCCTCGGTGGCGTAATTGCTCAGCACCACGCGTCGGCCCTGAACGCCGATGCGCTGAGCCGCCTGCAGCACGCCGAGGCCGGTCCCGCTGCGCAGGAACACGTCGACGATGTAGAGGTCGGCGCCGTGATCGGGGTTCTTCTGCATCCAGTGCACTGCGGCGGCCTCGTCGGGCACCGCGCCGATCACCTCGACATGGGCGAGCTCCTGCAGGGTGCCGACCAGGTTCTCCAGGATCACCGGGCTGTCTTCGACGATGAAGGTCCTGAGCGATGGCATGGGCGCGGCGTTCAGCGGGGGCTGGATGGCCGGACATCCTCTCAGCTGCATGGCCGCCTCCATGTAGGAATTGTCCTATTCCAAGTGGGGCGCGAGCAGCCAAAGCGGCCGCGCGCCGGCGACGAATTGCACCGGCGAGCGCAGCGTGAGCAGCTCGCCGTCCAGTCGCCAGTCCTGGCTGCCATGCCGCCAGGGCCAGGGCGCCAGCACCTCGATGCGTGCCGCGCTGCCCAGCTCGGGCGCGTGTTCGGCGCGCTGCTCGCGACCGCCGAGGCTGGACAGCAGCTGCAGTTGCGGCGTGGCGCCGGCGCGCTGGCGCACGCGCAGCCAGGCGGTCGGCGCGCGCAGTGGCGGACCATCGTCCAGGCTCAGCCAGGGCGTGCGCGCCGCCCAGCGCGCCCAGGGCCTGGCCACCGCGGCCGCGGGCTCGTGGACGGCCTGCTGCAAAAAGGCCTCGCCATTGACCAGGGCCAGCGCCACGCCCTGCACCTCGCCCTGTTCCCAGCTGTGCAGGGCCGCAACGGCCTGTTCCTCGACCTCGGGCCAAAGCCCGATCACCTGGCCGCGCTCCCAGGCCGCGGTGGCCAGCACGCGGCGCAACGCGCCGGTTTCCAGCGCCACCGGCAGCGCGTCCAGCTTTCTGGCTTCCTCCAGCAGGGCGGCGGCGGCCTTGGCCGAGGCGGGCAGGTTCAGGCAGTGCAGCGGGCGCCGGCTGCGCGCGGCGGCGAACGCCAGGCGCTGCCGGCTCAGTGGCGCGTCGGCCGACGAGGCGAGGAGCAGCAAGGGCCCGCGCGGTCGCGCCGGCGGCGGCAGGTTCATCTCAGCTGCGCACCACGATGTCGTTGCGCACTGCGCGCACGCCCGAGGTCTCGCGGGCCAGGCGTTCGGCGACCTCGCGTTCCTCCTGGTTCTTCGCAAAGCCGGAAAGCTGCACCACACCCTTCAGGGTCTCGACCTGGATGGCCATCGCGCTGACCGCCGGGTCGGCGGCGAACTTGGCCTTGACGCGGGTGGTCAGGCTGACGTCGTCGACATACTGGCCGACCGTCTCCTGGTCGCGGGTGACGGCGCAGCCGCTGCTGAGCAGGGTGCCCAGGCCCAGGGCGACGGCAAGCAGGGCGGTGTTGAGCTTGTTCATGGCAGTCCTTTCGGGTGGGGGCGACGGCATCGCTCGGTGAGGCCACTTTCAGCCCTGCGACTCGCCGCGACCATCGGCCGGCAGCCCATGCGCCTGTCAGACAGCGCCGACGCCGACGGCCCCAACGCGCTGCTAGGCTTGCCACTCCCCGACTTCGGCCCGTCCCCATGATCCGCATCGGCATCGCCGACGACCATGCCATCGTGCGCAGTGGTCTGCGCCAGCTCCTCTCCGAGCATGTCGACCTGCGCGTCAGCGGCGAGGCCGCGAACGGCGCCGAGGCCTTGGAGCTGGCGCGCGGCGGCGAGATCGACGTGCTGCTGATGGACATCTCGATGCCCGGGCAAAGCGGCGTCGACGCGCTGCAGGCGATCAAGGCGCGCTTTCCAGCGCTGCCGGTGCTGATATTGAGCGGCTTTCCGGAGGCGCATTACGCCAGCAGCCTGCTCAAGCAGGGCGCCAGCGGCTATCTGAACAAGGATTGCGACCCGGATGAGATCGCGCAGGCGATCCGCACCGTGGCGCGCGGGCGGCGCTATATCAGCGCGGCGTTGGCCGAGTTGCTCGCCGACGGCGTGGCCGGCGATGCCGCGTCGGCGCCGCACGAGGCCTTGTCGGAGCGCGAGTTCCAGGTCTTTCTTCGCCTGGCCAAGGGCGAGACCGTCGGCGACATGGCCAAGGCGATGTTCCTCAGCGTGAAGACGGTCAGCACCTACCGCTCGCGGGTGCTGGAGAAGCTGCACCTGCAGACGAATAGCGATCTGACCTATTACGCACTGAAGAACGGGTTGATCCAGTAGCTCAGACCGGCAGCAACCGGGCGAGCGCCGTTTCCGGCGTCTCGATGGCCAGGCCTTGCGCGGCGGCGCGCCGTCGCAGGGTCAGCAGGTCACGGTCGCGCGAGCACAGCGGCAGCTTCAACGCCCAGGCCAGGTCGAGGAACTTCTGGTCGGCGGCATCGCGGCAGCGCCAGGGCGCCGGGTTGGCCGGCACGCCGGCCAGGCTGGCCGGCGGCGCCGCCAGCTCGGCCGCGGCCTGGTAGCGCGCCGGGAAGGGGCGGGCGCTGACCTGGTCCAACTCCTCCAGCATCGCGGGCGTCGCGAGCCAGCGCGCGCTGCCCGCGGCCAGCGCCAGTCGCAGCGGCTGCAGCGTCGGGTCCTGGAACAGCCAGAGCGCCAGCAGCACATTGGTGTCCAGCACCAGATCGATGGGGCGGCGGGTCGCCGGCTGTGGTGGCGAACCATCGGCTGATAACGGCTCCGAAGGCCTCGGGTTGTCACTCATGGCGTTCTGGCTATAATCGCCGGCTTTTCTTCGGTTTGGCCGATGTGCGTCCACGCGTTTGTGGCTGCACGGCGAAAACCGATTGTCGTTGACTTCAAACGGGAACAAGTCAGTCCATGCCAACTATCAATCAGCTCGTGCGCCAAGGCCGTCAGGCCGAGGTCACGAAGTCCAAGTCGCCTGCGATGCAGAACTGCCCGCAGCGCCGCGGTGTTTGCACCCGCGTCTACACCACCACCCCGAAGAAGCCGAACTCGGCGCTTCGCAAGGTCGCCAAGGTGCGCCTGACCAACGGTTTCGAGGTCATCTCGTACATCGGCGGTGAAGGTCACAACCTGCAGGAGCACAGCGTCGTGCTGGTGCGCGGCGGCCGTGTCAAGGATCTGCCGGGCGTGCGCTACCACATCGTGCGCGGCTCGCTGGACCTGCAGGGCGTCAAGGATCGCAAGCAAGCGCGCTCGAAGTACGGCGCCAAGCGTCCGAAGAAGTAATCGTCGATTGCACCGTATTGGTGCGGTCAAGTAAGTGGGTGATGCAGTTGATGGTCATCCGAGGTCTGCAGAAGACCAACTGAAGCAATCAAGGAAGAGAAATGCCACGTCGTCGCGAAGTACCCAAGCGCGAGATCCTGCCGGATCCGAAGTTCCACAACGTTGACCTGTCCAAGTTCATGAACGTGATCATGGAGTCGGGCAAGAAGGCCGTCGCCGAGCGCATCATTTATGGCGCCCTCGAGCAGGTCGAGAAGAAATCCGGCAAGGACCCGCTGGAAGTGTTCACGATCGCGCTGAACAACATCAAGCCGATGGTCGAAGTGAAGTCCCGCCGTGTTGGCGGTGCGAACTACCAAGTTCCCGTGGAAGTTCGCCCCGTCCGCCGGATGGCTCTGGCCATGCGCTGGTTGAAGGAGTCGGCGCGCAAGCGTGGTGAGAAGTCGATGGCCCAGCGTCTGGCCAACGAACTGCTGGAGGCCGCAGAAGGCCGCGGCGGCGCCATGAAGAAGCGTGACGAGGTTCACCGCATGGCCGAAGCCAACAAGGCGTTCTCGCACTTCCGCTTCTAAACTCAGCCCTCTTCGGCCGCCTCGGGTTATTACCAACCCGCAGGCGGCTCACGCATTTCGGAGCAAACCATGGCCCGCAAGACCCCCATCGAGCGCTATCGCAACATCGGCATCTCGGCGCACATCGACGCCGGCAAGACGACGACGACCGAGCGCATCCTGTTCTACACCGGCGTCAACCACAAGATCGGCGAGGTGCATGACGGCGCCGCGACGATGGACTGGATGGAGCAGGAGCAAGAGCGCGGCATCACGATCACCTCGGCTGCCACGACCTGCTTCTGGAAGGGCATGGACCTGTCCTACCCCGAGCACCGCTTCAACATCATCGACACCCCCGGGCACGTCGACTTCACGATCGAGGTCGAGCGCTCGATGCGCGTGCTCGACGGCGCCTGCATGGTCTATTGCGCCGTGGGCGGCGTGCAGCCGCAGTCGGAAACCGTCTGGCGCCAGGCCAACAAGTACAAGGTGCCCCGTCTTGCCTTCGTGAACAAGATGGACCGCACCGGTGCGAACTTCTTCAAGGTCGTCGACCAGATGAAGACGCGCCTGAAGGCCAACCCGGTGCCCATCGTGATCCCCATCGGCGCCGAGGAGAACTTCAAGGGCGTCGTGGACCTGCTGAAGATGAAGGCCATCCTCTGGGACGAGGCCTCGCAGGGCATGAAGTTCGAGTACCACGACATTCCCGCCGAGTTGGCCGATGTGGCGCAGGAGTGGCGCGAGAAGATGGTCGAGGCCGCCGCCGAGGCGACCGAGGAGCTGATGAACAAGTACCTGGAAACGGGTGACTTGAGCGAGGCCGAGATCAAGGCCGCGATCCGTCAGCGCACCATCGCCACTGAAATCCAGCCGATGCTCTGCGGCACCGCCTTCAAGAACAAGGGCGTGCAGCGCATGCTCGACGCGGTGATCGACTTCCTGCCCTCGCCGATCGACATCCCGCCGGTCACCGGCACCGATGACGACGAGCAGGAAGTCAGCCGCAAGGCGGATGACAACGAGAAATTCGCCGCCCTGGCCTTCAAGCTGATGACCGACCCCTATGTCGGTCAGCTGACCTTCGTGCGCGTCTATTCGGGCGTGCTGAAGTCGGGCGACTCGGTCTACAACCCGATCAAGGGCAAGAAGGAGCGCATCGGCCGTATCTTGCAGATGCACGCCAACCAGCGCGAGGAAATCTCGGAAATTCTGGCCGGCGACATCGCCGCCTGCGTGGGCCTGAAGGAAGTCACCACGGGCGAGACCCTGTGCGATCCGGATGCCCTGATCACGCTGGAAAAGATGGTCTTCCCTGAGCCGGTGATCTCGCAGGCCGTCGAGCCCAAGACCAAGGCCGACCAGGAGAAGATGGGCATCGCCCTGGGCCGTCTGGCCAAGGAGGATCCGTCGTTCCGCGTGCGCACCGACGAAGAGTCGGGCCAGACCATCATCTCCGGCATGGGCGAGCTGCACCTGGAAATCATCGTCGACCGCATGAAGCGCGAGTTCGGCGTGGAGGCCAACGTCGGCAAGCCGCAGGTGGCCTACCGCGAAACCATTCGCAAGACCGCGACCGATGTCGAAGGCAAGTTCGTGCGCCAGTCGGGCGGCAAGGGCCAGTACGGCCATGTCGTGCTGACCGTCGAGCCGCAGGAGCCGGGCAAGGGCTTCGAGTTCGTCGACGCCATCAAGGGTGGCGTGGTGCCTCGCGAGTTCATCCCCGCGGTCCAGAAGGGTATCGAAGACACCCTGCCGAACGGCGTGCTGGCCGGCTTCCCGGTGGTCGACGTGAAGGTCACGCTGACCTTCGGTTCGTACCACGAGGTCGACTCGAACGAGAACGCCTTCAAGATGGCCGCCTCGATGGGCTTCAAGGAAGCCTGCCGTCGCGCCAGCCCGGTGATCCTCGAGCCGATGATGGCCGTGGAAGTCGAGACCCCGGAAGACTACGCCGGCTCGGTGATGGGCGATCTGTCCAGCCGTCGCGGCATGGTCCAGGGCATGGACGACATGGTCGGCGGTGGCAAGGTCATCAAGGCCGAAGTGCCGCTGTCGGAAATGTTCGGCTATTCGACGACCCTGCGCTCGATGTCGCAAGGCCGCGCCACGTACACCATGGAGTTCAAGCACTACAGCGAAGCTCCGAAGAACGTGGCCGACGCGATCATCACCTCGCGCGCCAAGTAATAAGCATCCCCATGGTCTGCGGATCGCTCGCCACCGGTGCCCGTCCCGGTGGGCAGCGGGCGATCTGACAGACCTAAAACCCCAGACGGGCCTTTGTTCTTTTTTTGGAGCTTTGCAATGGCAAAAGGTAAGTTTGAGCGCACCAAGCCGCACGTCAACGTCGGCACGA
>VFQU01000818.1_pt1 | contig 22444 bp, 24 predicted proteins | sample 3512311 | NCBI WGS metagenome assembly VFQU01 (sample SAMN10412377, study PRJNA504923) | tailings metagenome | isolation source: Relicate 3 Philex TSF3 active mining site | place: Philippines: Tuba, Benguet | collected 2017-08-29
GTATGTTGCCCGTCGTGGAACCCGATGGCAACTCCACAGCCAATCGCATTCTCTGGACTTCGCTGCTCATGGTGCCCACCAGCCTGCTGCCCACCGTGCTCGCCATGTCTGGCCACGTTTACACCGCCGCCGCCATCCTGATGGGCGCCCTCCTGCTTTACACTGCCGTACGCCTCTTCCGCGAACGCTCCCGCGATAACGCCCGCTCCGTTCTGCTGGCCAGCGTGGTTTACCTGCCAGTGCTTTACGCCACGCTCATCTTCGCGCCCCGGTAACCCACTATGCTGCTCGCCGTCGAAAACGTCACTCACCGCTATGGCGACCTCGTGGCCCTCGCCAACTTCAGCATGCACCTGAACCGGCGTGAGATCGTTGGCCTGCTTGGTCCCAACGGTTCCGGCAAGTCCACACTCCTGCGCCTGCTTTCCACTATCACGCGCCCCCAGGAAGGCTCTATTGAGGTGTGTGGCTTTGACATCGTCCGCCACCCCGCGGCAGTCCGGGCCCGCATTGGCGTCGTCTTCCAGTCTCAAACTCTCGACAAACTCCTCACCATCGAGGAAAACCTGCTCGCCTGCGGCGCGTTTTATGGCCTTGCCGGGCGCACCCTCCATCTGCGCGTTGAAGCCGCCATGGACCGGCTCAACCTCTTGCCCCGCCGCCACACCCTGGGCCGTGAGCTTTCCGGCGGCCTTCAGCGCCGCGCCGAAATTGCGCGGGCCCTGCTCCATGAGCCGCAACTGCTCTTGCTCGACGAACCCACCACCGGCCTCGACCCCGCTGCCCGGCACGACTTCTGGCAAGCCCTCTACGACTTGCGCCAAACCCATTCCACCGCCATCCTCGTCTCCACGCATCTCTTTGAAGAAGCCGAACTCTGCGACTCCCTCCTGCTGCTGCACCAGGGCCACCGCGTCGCCGAAGGCTCACCCGCGGAACTCCGTGCCACCATCGGCGGACAGGTCATCGAAATCCGCACCCCGCAACCCGACATTGCCTTGAGCGAGTTGCGCCGCCTGTTCTCCCAACCCATGCGTCTGGGCCCGGATGGCGTGCTCTGGGTGGAGGCCGAAGAAGCTCACCGCCTGATTCCCCGCCTGGTCGATGCCCTTCCCGGCCAGGTGCAGTCCATCGCGCTGCACGAACCAGGCCTGGCCGATGTCTTCCGCAAACTGACCGCGCGTGACGCTGTGGCGGTGGCTCAATGATGCTGCTCACCGCCGCCAGCCTGGCCCGTCGCGAACTCATCCGTTTCTGGCGCGAAAAGGCCCGCCTCGCCGGCTTCGCCGCCGCACCCCTTCTCTTCTGGCTCGTGGTCAGCGCTGGCTTCAACGATTTCGCCCGCTTCTATGCCGGCGCTCTCTCCCTGGCCCTCATGTTCTCCGCTGTCTTCTCGAACATGACGCTTATCGATGACCGCAAGGAGGGCTTCCTGCTGGGCGTTCTCGTCACACCCGCGCCACGCGCCGGCATCGTTCTGGGCAAAGTGGGCGGCTCGGCCTTGCTCGCCTGGCTGCAAAGCCTCATCTTCCTGGCTTTCCTGCCACTTTCCGGCCTCAAACCCACTTTCTTCGGCTTCCTCGGCGCCCTCGCCACCCTGGCCCTCATCGCCCTGCTCTTCACCCTGGTCGGCTTCCTCTGTGCCTGGCGCATGCCTTCCACCCAAGCCTTCCACGGCGTCGTGAACATGTTGCTCATGCCCATGTGGATGCTCTCGGGCAGCCTCTTCCGGCTTGACGAGGCCCACCCCGCCATGCAGTTCCTCATGCGGCTCAACCCGATGACCTACGGCATCTCCCTGCTCCAGACAGCGCTTGGCGCGGGCTCAGCGCTGGACCCCGCTCTCTCCCTTGCGGTGCTCAGCGGCTGGACCGCTCTGCTCTTCGCTCTCGCCATTCTGTGGGTAAACCGGAGCCAGCATGCGGCGGCGTAACCTCCTGGCCTTGCCCCTGCTGGCCGCCTGTCAGCGGCAGGCTGCTCTGCCGGAACTCGGCTCCATCCCCCCCTTTGAGTTCACCGACCAGAACGGCCAGCGCTTTTCCAGTTCACAGCTCGACGGCAAAGTCTGGGTCGCCGATTTCTTCTTCACCAATTGCCCCGGCCCTTGCCCGCGCATGGCCAACCAGTTGAAGCGCGTCCAGGCCGAAACCGCCAACCTTCCCAACCTGCGTCTGGTTTCCATCACCGTGGACCCCGACCGCGACACCCCCGAAGCCCTCGCCGCTTACGCCCGCCGCTACCAGGCCCAACCCGGCCGCTGGCACTTTCTCACCGGCCGCAAGGACCTCATCCGCAATCTCATGAGCGAATCCTTCTACCTCGGTTACGCCGATTCGCTGCAGGAGCATTCCACCCGTTTTGTCCTGGTGGATGGCCGCGGGAAAATTCGCGGCTTTTACGACTCCTTCGCCCAAGACAGCATCTCTAAACTCATCGAGGACATCCGCAATATCCATGACCGTTCGTGACCTGCCCGCCGTCAATGCCAGCCTCAACGCCCTGGCCACCGTACTCCTCATCTATGGCTACATTCTCATCCGCGCCGGCAAGCGTGAACAGCACAAGCGAGTCATGCTCTCCGCTTTTGGCGTCAGCGCTATCTTCCTCATCTGCTACCTGGTCTACCATTTCGAAGTTGGCAGCGTTCCCTACCAGGGTCAGGGCTGGATGCGCACGGTTTACTTCACCATCCTGATCTCCCATGTCATCCTCGCCGCCAGCGTTCCCGTCTTGACCATCCTGACCCTCTGGCGCGCTTTCCAGGAACGCTTTGACAAACACAAGCGCATAGCCAGGATCACCTTCCCCATCTGGCTCTACGTTTCTATCACTGGCGTGCTGGTCTACTTCATGCTTTACGTGCTTTAGCCAGCAGCAGCGCTCCCAATACCCCAGCCTGCCGCCCCAACCTGGCTTGCTTCAGTTTTGGCAGGGGCGCGTAGCCTTGCATCTCCTGCCCGGCAGCCTGCTCCACCATCTTCACCATCCCCTTGCGCAGACCGATTCCCCCACCCAGGATCACCAGTTCCGGCGAGTAGGCGCAGGCCAGATTCACCACCATCTGCCCAAGGTAGTGAGCTTCCATCGCCCAGCCAGAATGCGTATCCGGTAATTCACTCGCCCGTGCCACACCCCAGCGTTCCTCAATGGCCGGCCCGGCCGCCAACCCCTCCAGGCAATCCCCATGCACGGGACAATTCCCGGGAAAGGCATCCCCCAGAAAGCGCCGCACCCGCATATGACCAATCTCCGGATGCAAAAGCCCGCGCACCAGCTTGCCATTCACCATCACGCCGCCGCCAATGCCCGTTCCCACGGTCACGTAAACAAAGTTCTCTACGCCCTTCGCTACTCCCCACTCCCGTTCCGCCAGCGCCGCCCCATTCACATCGGTATCGAGAACGACTTCACACCCCAGCATCTTCTCCACCGCGGCCCGGATGCCAAATCCGCGCCAGTCTTCCTTGGGCGTCAATTTTGCAATCTTGCCTTTGGCTACTTCCACCGGCCCGAAGCACGCGATGCCCGCCCGCTTTACCTTTCGCCCGGCGAAGAAGGTCGCCACCTCCTGCAAGGTCTCCTTCGGACTGCGGGTGGAAATATCCGCACTGACTTCCAGCTTCCCGGGTTCAGACCCATATCCACAGACAAACTTCGTCCCTCCGGCTTCAATTGCGGCGTACATAACGGTATCAACCAATATAGACTTGAAGTTCCCATGCGTCTCGCTTTTCTCTTACTGCCCCTGTTGAGCTTTGGCCAAGTCCAGCAGCGTTTCATCTACGAAAGTGCCCCCTTCCCCGAATGCCACGCTTCCACCATCGTCGAAACCGCGCCCGGCGAATTTCTCGCCGCCTGGTTTGGCGGCACGCGGGAGGGCGCCAAGGATGTCGCCATCTGGGGCAGCCGCCTGAAGGACGGCCAGTGGTCAGCGCCCGTTGAATTGGCGCGCGAACCCGGTTACTCCACTTACAACCCCGTTCTCTTTTATGCCAAGGACAAAACCCTCTGGCTCTATTACAAGTTCGGCCTCAGCCCCTCCACCTGGAATGCCGCTCGCCGCAAATCGAGCGACGGCGGGCGCACCTGGTCGGAAATTGAACGCCTTCCCGCTGGCATCTATGGCCCCATCAAGAACAAGCCCCACCTGATGGCCGATGGCACAATCCTGGCCGGCACCAGCGTTGAAACCGATTACGCCTGGTCCGCCTGGGTGGAGCGCTCCACGGACAATGGCAACACCTGGACCAAGACCGGCCCCATCGTCTTCCCCACCGAAGCCAAAGGCATCATCCAGCCCACCATCGTCCCCATTGGCAAGAACCTCCTGCGCATGTACATGCGCTCCACCACCAAAATCGGCTTCGTCACCTACAGCGATTCCCGCGACGGCGGCAAAACCTGGTCCAGCGCCAAGATCACCAATCTGCCCAACCCCAACTCGGGCACCGACGCCCTCACCCTCAAGGACGGCCGCGTCGTGCTTATCTACAACCACACTCCCAAGGGCCGCAGCCCCCTCAACATCGCTGTCTCCAGGGACGGCGACAAGTGGAGCGAGCCCATCGTGCTCGAATCCGAGCCCGGCGAATACTCCTACCCGGCCATCATTCAGGCCGCCGATGGCAGCATTCACGCCACCTGGACCTGGAAGCGCCAGCGCGTCAAGCACGCCGTAATTCCGCTCTCCGCGCTGCCGCAATAGCAGCTAGGCCGCGTTGTACTTCGCGGCCTGTTCCGCCGTCATGCTGGGGTTGCGATGGCGTATGCCCATGTACGAAGTCAGTCGTGGAAACACGTCCGTGTTCCGCACCAAGCCCTCAAAGGGCAGGCTGCCCGGGCCAGTGGAGGTGATCAGCGTGTACTCTCCGGTGTGATTCATGCCCGTGAATGCCACCCCGTAGTAATTGCTCAATACCTGGCCCAGCACCCCAAAGACCACATCCTGCGTGCGATTGATGGAAACGCCTTTCTCGCCAGCAGCTGCCTTGGCCACCAGTTCGGCCTCCGCGGCTGTAATGACCACCCCGCGCTCGGCTTCCACGACTTCGCGCACGCGGGCCGCGTTTGGCTTCGTGCCGAGCAGCTTGGGCATTTCCTCAAAGGAAGTCTTCGCCTTGGCAATCCGCGCAAAACATTTTGCCGATTCTGTGTATTCGGCCCCCATGCCATTGAAACCGGGGCTCGCATTGCCATGATCACTCGTCGTGATCACCAGCGTATCGCCCCGCCGGGCCGCGAAATCGAGGCATACGCCGAGGGCGTCGTCAAAGGCCAACTGGTCCCACAACTGCGCCGCGATGTCGTTGTTATGGGCGGCGTGATCAATCCGCGCCCCTTCCACTTGCAGGATGAATCCCTTGCCCCCCGCCCCGCTCAATGAGTCCAGCGCAAAGGTGGTCATCTCGGCCAGCGTCGGCACATCCTTCTTGTCCAGCGTGTAGGGCACGTGGCCGCTAGAAAACAATCCCAAGGCTTTTTGTTTTTTGTTCAGCGCCGCGAATTCCGTCCGGGTCCGCGCCACCTGATACCCCGCCTGCGCGAATTTCCCCACCGCGTCCAGTTTGTCTTTCCGCGTGGCGGCCTCAAAATGCCGCAAGCCGCCCCCCAGCACCACATCCACCTTCCCCTCATACTGCAGTCCAATCAGGTATTCATCGTCCCGCTTCTGCTGCGAGGCGGCAAAGCCCGCCGGCGTGGCATGCGTCACCGTTGCTGTCGTCACCAGTCCGGTCCGCCGCCCGGCGTCCTTCGCCAGATGCAGTATCGGGGTCAGCTTCGTGCCATCGGGCAGCATGTTCACCATCGCGTTGTTGATCCGCGAACCCGAACCCCAGGCCGACGACGAACTCGACGAATCCGTCACCGGAGAGTTCAGCGCCGCCACATCCTGCACCCCGCGCGACGCCGTCATGTCATTCATCATTGCCGCCCAGCGCGTTCCCTTCCCGCGGGCAATCTGCGAGAAATACTCGGCCAGCATCAGCACGCTCGGGCTCATTCCATCCGACACGCAGAAGATGATGTTCTTCGGCCGGCCTCCCTTGGCCTTTACCTGCGCCGGACTCAGCGCGGCGGCAGCCCCCATTCCTAACGGCAACGTGAAAATCTGACGGCGGTCCATAACCTTCTTTTGTATCAGGCGGACCGCCGTTTTTTCGTTTCACTTTGACGAATTTTCCTGAACGGGCGGATCCTTCCCGCGACCGGCGTCCCGGAGCGCCTTCTTCAGCAGGAATTCGATCTGTCCGTTCAGACTCCGCAGTTCATCGTCCGCCCAGCGCTTCAACTGCTCCAGCATCTGGGCGTCCACCCGCAGCAGAAAGGACTTCTTTTCCGCCATCGCTCTAGTGGTAGATGGTTCCCGTGTTCACCACCGGTTGCGTGCCGCGCTCCCCGCACAGCACCACCAGCAGATTCGAGACCATCGCCGCCTTCCGTTCCGGGTCCAACTCCACGATGCCCTTCCGGCTCAAGCCGTCAAGCGCCATTTCCACCATGCCCACAGCCCCTTCCACGATCTTCGCGCGCGCCGCGATAATCGCCGAAGCCTGCTGCCGCTGCAACATCACCGTGGCAATCTCCGGCGCATAGGCCAGGTGCGAGATACGGCTCTCGATGATGTCGATGCCGGCCTTCGCCACTCGCTCTTCGATTTCCAGCTTCAACCGCTCGGCCACTTCCAGGGCATCGCCCCGCAAGCTCTTCTGTCCCTCCTCGTGCGCGTCATAAGGGAAGGAAGCCGCCAGATTTCGCACGGCGCTTTCGCTTTGCACCTTCACGAAATCCTCATAGGCATCCACTTCAAACAGCGCCTCAGCGCCATCCACCACTTTCCACACCACCACCGTCGCGATCTCGATCGGGTTGCCATCATGGTCGTTCACCTTCAACTTGCCCGTCTCGAAGTTCCGTACCCGCAAGCTCACTTTCTGCTTGCCCATAAATGGGTTGGCCCAGTGCAAACCCGTCTTGCGCACCGAACCCTTGTATTGGCCGAACAGTGTCAGCACCGCCGTCGTGTTGGGTTCCACCATGAACAGACCAGCCATCAGCAGCAGATCCACCAACAGCACGAATAACGAACCCAGAATCAGCCACAGCTTGTATTCAGAACCCTTGGAAAGCACCAACCCGTAAATACAGGCGGCCATTATCAGTATCAGCAGCACCAGGATTCCCACCCCGGGCAGCGGATGAAAGTCGAATTCTTTGATCATCTGAAATCAATCTCCTATCGAAATGATATCACTTTGCTATTCGCTGTCAAGACTTTTCGCATTCGCCCTGCTCATGTTAGACTGGGAAGGTTATGCAAGCTGGCATTCACCCCAACTACCACGTCGTGAACGTTCACTGCGCGTGCGGGGCCACCTGGACTACTCGCTCCACTGTGAAGGGCGACGACCTCCGTCTCGAAATCTGCTCCAACTGCCATCCCTTCTTCACGGGCCGCCAAAAGCTCGTCGATACCGAGGGCCGCGTTTCCCTCTTCGAGCGCAAGGCTGCCAAGTCCAAGGCCCTGCAGGAAAAGGCTGCCGCCCGCAAGGCCGCCAAGACCAACTAGCGCAAAACCTCAACAATTTGTATACGATGGCGATGTGACTCACATCGCCATTTCTCTTTTTCTCTTCGCCCAGCTCCGGCCAGACCCTCTTCCCGAACTCCCCACCCTCGAAGTCCGCCGCGCGGCCAAACCCATCGTCATCGATGGCAAGCTCGACGACGCCTCCTGGGCTGGCGCCCAGGCAGTCACCTTCCAGTTCCCCTGGCCTCAACAAACCGGTGCCCCCCAGAAAACCACTGCCCGCCTGCTCTGGGACGACAAATACCTTTACATTGGCTACGACTGCGAGGACGCCGATATCACCGCCCAGTACACCCTCCGCGACGACCCCACCTACAAGGACGACGCCGTCGAAGCCTTCATCAACCCCCGCCCGGACCAGACCGACATCTACTTTGGCTTTGAAATGAACGCCCGCGCCATCATGTATGACTACGTCTACCTGGTGGGCAAATTCCTCTACAAACGTCTCGATCTGCAGGGTTTACAGCTCGCCACACACCTCAACGGAACCCTCAACGCCTCCGGCGACAAAGACCGCGGGTGGTCTCTCGAACTCGCCATTCCCCTTGCCGAATTCGAGCCCATGTCCCGAGCCCTCCCCAAGCCCGGCGACATCTGGACCATCAACCTCAACCGCTGGGACGGCACCGAACCCAATCGCCGCCTCAGCCAGTGGTCCGACTCCGGCCTGGTCGCCACCAGTCCGCACTATCCCCAGCGCTTTGGCCGTATGATCTTCAAACCTTAGAACTCGCCTAAGGTCTTTTGCGGCTCAAATTCAGAAGTCCGGCTATGGAATTTCCTAGTCCTAGAGCTTCATGCTCGAAGTGCTAAAGGAAACCACCTGCCCATGACTCTCAAATCCACCTTAGTCCTACTCACCCTTCTGGCGGGTACCACCCAGGCCAGCACCTTAAATGTCATCTCCGTGGACTCGGCCCGCGGTCGTAATGTCAGCCTGAACGTCGACGGATCCAATTCTACTTTCTACGCCGGCGTCATCGTCGGTTCCTATGATGGCAGCCCCAGCTTCGACCTCTTCTGCGTCGACCTCTTCACCAGCATTGGCTACGGCCTCTACGACAGCTACGATCGTCTGCCGCTGTTGAACGGCCGTGAAGACCGCGTTGCCTGGCTCTACGATAACCTCTACAACCGCACCACCATCAACACCACCAACCTCGGCGCTGGCTTCCAGGCCGCGATCTGGGACATCATCCACGATGGCGGCGACGGCGCCAGCGCCGGCCGCATCCGCAGCAACTCCAGCACCCCAAGCGCCGTCATCAACTCCTGGAACAGCTTTCTCACCCAGAGCCTCAACCAGTCCAGCCTCGACGCCGCGATCTACGTCAATTCCAAGGGCTTGATTCCCGCGCAAAACCTCATCGGTATCCCGATGAGCGAAAACCCCGAACCCTCCACCTACGCCATTCTCGGCACGGGCCTCGTCGGCATCGCCTGGCAGCGGCGCACCAAGTCGAAATCCGCTTAATTGTTAACCTCTCCCCACGAAATTTCTTATTGCATCGTCACAAAACTGTGAAACAATAACCGTCGCCAAGCCTATGCAAAGACGTGTCATGGCCTTTGTTCTTGCCGGCGGCAAGGGCACGCGCCTCTACCCCCTCACCAAGGAACGCGCCAAGCCCGCCGTTCCCTTCGGCGGCCGGTATCGCATCTGCGATTTCGTGCTTTCCAATCTCATCAATTCCGGCATTTATTCCATCTACGTTCTGATCCAGTTCAAGAGCCAGTCCCTGCTGCAGCACTTGCGCGACGGCTGGGAATTCTCCGGGCTACTCAAGAATCACTTCTGCATCCCCGTCCCGGCCCAGATGCGCACCCCCGGCGAAAGCTGGTACCGCGGCACCGCCGACGCCATTTACCAGAACGTCAACCTCATTGAGCAGGCCGAACCCGACGTCATCGCCATCTTCGGCGCGGACCATATTTACCGTATGAACATCCGCGAGATGATCGAGTTCCACATCGACAAGGGTTCCGACGCCACCATTGCCTCCATTCCCGTCGAAAAGAAGTTTGCCAGCGAATTCGGCGTCATCGAAGCCGCCCCCGGTGGTTCCATAATCGGGTTTCACGAGAAGAATCCCGACGCCCCCACCATGCCCGGCGACCCCAACCGCGTCTACGCTTCCATGGGCAATTACGTCTTCTCCACGGGTTTGCTCCTCAAGGAACTTTACGCCGACGCCGAGGACGAAAACTCCTCGCACGACTTCGGTCGCGACATCCTGCCCCGCCTCGTCGGCAAGGTGCCCATGTACGCCTACGACTTCCAGCGCAATCACATTCCCGGCGACCCCGCCGACCAGGAACCCTACTGGCGCGATGTCGGCACCATCGATTCCTACTACGAGGCCTCGATGGACCTCCGCAGCGTTCACCCCAAGCTCAACCTCTACAACCGTAACTGGCCCCTCCGCACGGCCGGTTACGAAGACCCGCCCGCCAAGTTCACCTTTGATGAAAACCAGGTCCGCGGCTCCGCGCTTGATTCCATCGTCTCGGGCGGCTCCATCATCTCGGGCGGCTCTGTGCGCAACTGCATCATTGGCCGCGGCGTGAAGGTCTTCGGTGGCGCCGAAGTGGATGATTCCATCATCTTTGACAACTGTGAAATTGGCCGTGGCGCCAAGATCCGCCGCGCCATTCTCGACAAGAACGTCCGCGTCCCCGAAGGCGCCAAGATTGGCTACGACATCGAGTCCGACCGCAAGCTCTATTCCGTCACCGAATCCGGCATTGTGGTTGTGGAAGGCCGCCGCTCCCGCGTCGACGTCAGCTCCATGCAGATCGCCCGCCGCTACTAGGCGCGCGCAGCAGTTCCATCACCGAGGCGCCGCCTTGGTGCAACCGGGCAGCCGCAACCGCGAAGAGGCTGCTTACCAATGCCGCTTCGAGCCCCATCGCGGCGCCGCAAACCACCAGCGCTGCCTCATGCCATTCCCCACGCGCCGCCATAGCCAGGCTAGCCAACAACAACACCAGCCCATTGGCTGCCGCCACCACCCGCAGCGTACGCCAGCCCTCGCGTGGAATCAGGCCCAGCCCGCTGGCCCCCAGCGCATGCCGCAGCGCCATCTCCCGCCGGCACTTGCCCACCAGCAGCAGTGCTGTCGCCAGCAGGCCGGTCACCGCTACCCCCAGCGCCAAGGCACCCAGTGAGTCCACAAGCGCCGCTTTGTTCGCCTCTGGCAACCACATCTCCCGCCAGCGGTGCGCCAACGCCACTGCTGGTCCGTCTACCTCCCACAATCCGCTCACCTTACCCGGAACCAATGCATCCGCTTCCCGCTCCTCCAGAATCACGTTCGCCAGATTCGCCGGCTCAAACACGTAGGCCGCGAAGTAGGCATTCGCCCCGGTTTCCCGGCAAGTCCCCAACACCTCCAGTTGTTTGTCAAAGAACCTGACTTTACGCCCTGGCCCCGCCCGCTCAGAACCAATCGCCGCCGCTAGTTTCTCCGAAAGCAGAATGCCTTGCCGCAAGCGGCCTTCCGGAATCGCGGATAAATCCGTGCACCCCAGGTTCAGCCGCTTCAGTCCGGCCCAGTTTGCCCAGTAGTACCGGCTTGGCACTCGCTCAATCGCAATGGCGGGACCGCTCTCCATCGGCAGTGGCCAGATGTAGCCCACGTCCTGCGGGTCTCCCGTCCGCCGCGCCACGATCTCTTGCAGTTCAGGCCCCCACCGCGCCGCCGCGCTTTCGAGATCGGCCACGCGCATGGGTACGGCAGACAGACCGTCCAGCTTCCAGCCGTCCCGGGGAGCAATTGCCTTTTCATATTGTGCCTGCGCCACTACCCCCAAACACAACAGGCCCGTGCAGGTTGCCAGTTGCGCCCAGCAGGCCCCCCGCAGCAAATCGTTCGCTACCCACCGGGTCCAACTCAACGACCGCCCCAGCCACCAGGCTCCACTCAAACTCGCCGCCACCCCCACCGCCGTGAACGCCGCGACTCGCCCCTCACTCGCCAGCACAGCGCCGGCCATCGCCAAAAGCAATACGCCCACCGCCCCGCCCTGCCGTCGCCACCGCTGCCAGTCAGACTCGCCCAGCGCCTTTCGGATCCAGTCCTGCTCCCTTTGTCGCGCTCCTTCCGCCATGCCTAACCCCAGCAAGGCCATCCCCCCGGCCACCGCCACCGCGAGTCCCAGCCCCACCAGCAGCAATACCGTTTCCCCTTGCGCCTCCCAAAACCAATCTGCCATGGCGGCACTGCCCAGCCGGGCCGTCCCGCTTCGTTCGAGCGAGAATCCGTCCAGTACCCCGGCCGGAATCCGCCCCAGCACGACCGCTTCATAAATATGGTTTTCCGGATGGAGATAAGATTCCCGCGGGTCCAACCGCCGCACCAACTCCACCCGCTGCCGCCCGGTCAGAAAGCGCAACGCCGCATCATTCCAGCGAACTGTCTCCATCTGGCAAGGTTTCCCATCCACCAGCACGCTTTTCGGTTCCCCACTCTGCGCCAGACAAACGCCCCGTCGCGGCGCCACACCCCCGAATAGCCGCTCTCCCCCAGCATCCTCTTCCCGTCCCAAGCCCAGAACGGTGGTGAATCGCTTTCGCCCCCCTTCCACCACTTGGGCCTCATACACCCGATAGGCCAACACCTGCGCCCTTCCCCCCAGTCGGCGCCGCAATTCGTCTACCTCAACTCCCGCCAGCCCGGTCCGCACCTGCGGATAGGCCAGATTCCGTGCAAACACGATGTGTACGTCTTCCCCCAAGGCCAGCCGGGCTGGCCCCAGCCCTGCCGATTCCAACAACGTCAGCGCATGCCCCAACAGCAGAGCAATGGCAATCCCAACGGCGTATGTCGCTAACTGCATGGCGGTAACTCCAAGTTACCCTAAGTCAAATCGCGTAACCTCTAGTCCCGATTCGCCGCCACGTGCGGCGGCAGCTTGCGCGCCCGCTCAAGATCCGTCCGCAACTGCTTCGTGATCTTCTCCGCCACATCCGCCGAAGCTCCCCGAAACTTCGCCCCGTAACTCTCCTGTGTGGTCGACCACAACACGTCCCCGTCCTTGCTCACAATCCGCACCGCCGCCACCGCTTCGTGCTTGCGCTCGTTGATCTTCACATCCTCCCCCTGCGTGATGCCAATACTGGCCGCCCCCCGCCGTGCATCCCGCGCCGTCAAACCACCTCGCGCCCCCGATATGCCGGTCCGCAAACTCAGGTCTTCACTCGACGAGAACTGCTCGTTGAATACCAGATCCTCCGCCGTCCCCTTCAGAAACGCGTCTGCCCGTTCCGGATTCTCCGTTATCAGAAAGAACCCTGCCGCCTGCAGCGACGCAATGATCATGTCCCGTATCTGCAGCGCCGCCTCGCCCCCATTCAACTCCTGCACATGCAAACGCCGCACCCGCACCAACTGCGCCAGCGCCTCATCAATCGGGTTCACCACCACTTCATCCCGCACCGGCGTCTGGGGTGGTGCGGGCGGGTCCGGCTCTGGCGCCGCTGCCGCCAGGCTCGTAAACCCGAAGCCGAGTAACATCTGCTTAGCTGCGGTACGCCTTCCGGGCTTCATCGTCCTGTACCTTCACTTTCAGGCCAGTGCGGGCCTCCAGACTCGCCAGCGTCGGCCGCACCGTATTCTTCGGCAAACGCAACACCAGCACCTGGTCCTCACCCTTTTCATCGCGATAATGAACCGTCAGGAAATGATCGCGCTTCTTGCTCAACAGAAACATCGGCGACACCAGGATCGCGCTCAAATACCGCCGGTCCACCTTCTGGCCATATTCAATCGCCCTCACCCGGCCATATGGAATCGCCACCCGCTTGGCGCGCGTCCCAAACTGCAACTGCTCCGGCTGACCCAATTCCAGCATGCCTTCCTGCCCGGCGCGAAACTCCTCAATCGTCCCGCCCACAAACTCCGCCTTGCTGTCCGCCGCGTGCACCGCCAGCAGACACAAAACCAGACAGAAAATCAATTCCAGCCGGAACCCAGGAATGTAGCGCATCATGAGTGAAGTGGAAAGCGTGTGGAAAATCTCTCAATTTTTTCCTAAGGTGAATTCACTGGTACGAGCAGTACTCCACTCCGGCGACATGCCCGCTCGCCGGCCCGTCCTGCGCGCCCACAACGAAAGCTCCCGCGACGGCATCTTCGTGATTGGCGACCTCGCCGGCACACCCGTCATCCAGTTGGCGCTGGAACAGGGCGACCAACTCGCGCATCACCTCCATAGCCGCCTGCGCCCCCACACCGCCGAGTACGACGTTGCGGTGGTCGGCGCCGGCGCGGCTGGCCTCGCCGTGGCCCTGCGCCTCAAGGCCCTCGGCCGCCGCGTCGTTGTCCTCGAAAAACGCGCCCTGGCCGCCACCTTCCGCGACTTCCCCACCGGCAAAATCATCTATGCCGAACCCGCCGGCCGCCCCAACCCCTCCCTTCTCGATTTTCACGAAGCCCCCCAGGAAGCCCTCGTCGCCCGTTGGGAAGCCCAGGTGCGCGAGGCCAACCTCGAGATCCGCTACGACGCCGCCGTCACCGCCATCGAAGACCACGGCCCCTTCCGCGTCATCACCGCCAGCGCCAACCTCACCGCCCGCTTCGTCGTCATCGCCAGCGGCGTTCGCGGTAACCCCCGCCGCCTCAACATTCCCGGCGAAGACGCCCCCCACGTCCTCCACCGGCTCTACAACCCCAACGCCTGCCAGCGCGAGCGCATCCTCGTCATCGGGGGCGGCAACACCGCCGCCGAGGCCGCCATTTCCCTCAGCACCCACAACGAGGTCACCCTCGCCCACCGCGGCCCCACTCTCACTCGCCTCACCGCCACCAATCGCCAGCGCCTCGCCGCCACGCCCGTCCAGGTCCAGTTCAACACCACCTTCCCGTCCCTTGAAAACCTCCCCTACCAGCGCATCTTCGTCCTCATTGGCGCCGATGCCCCCGTCGAATTCCTCCGCTCCCTGCGCCTCCGCCTCGAAAACGAATGGGACAACCGCCGCTGGCTGCTGCTTGCACTCAGCTTCGTCATTGCCTACACCATCTATGGCGTCAAGTACGGCGCTGGCGAAGAGTTCTGGCCCTTTCGCGGCTGGGGCTATCAGGCCCTCAGTTTCTTCGGCCGCGGTTGGAGTTTCTGGTACACCGTCCTTTACACCGCCGTCATGACCATCTTCGGCTGGCAAGCCATGAAGCGCTGGGGTTGGGACCGCAAAGACCGCTTCCAGATCTACCGCTACGCCTCGCTCATCGGCTTTCAGTGGACCTTCTTCTTCCTCATCCCCGAGTTCCTCTTCGGCTGGGCCGTCAAATACCAGTGGGTCGGCGAATCCCTCGCCCGCGACCCCAACTTCGCCCAGAACGCCTGGCGCAGCTACGGCCTCGTCTACGCCTGGCCGCTCTTTTTCTACACCTTCTTCTCGAACCCCCACGATGTCTGGATCGTCTGGGGCGTCCTGCTCAGCTTCGTCATCCTCCCCATCCTCGTCCTGCTCCACGGCAAACGCTACTGCTCCTGGATCTGCGGCTGCGGCGGCCTCGCCGAAACCCTCGGCGACCGCTGGCGCCATCTCGCTCCCAAGGGGGAACAGGCCCTCCGCTGGGAACGCATGAACGCCTGGGTGCTCGGACTCGCCGTGCTCATTACCTTCCTCATGCTGGGCCAGGACATCGTCCGCGCCTTTCGCGAACCAGCCGGTTGGGGCATCAAGTACTACCGCCTCATCGTCGACACCTGGCTGGTCGGCATCCTTCCCGTAGCGCTGTACCCCTTCCTCGGCGGCAAGGTCTGGTGCCGCTACTGGTGCCCCCTTGCCAAACTCATGGAACTCTGGGCCGCCTGGTACACCCGCCTCCGCTGGCACCACTTCGCCATCCGCGCCAATGACAAATGCATCGCCTGCGGCGAATGCACGCGAAACTGCCAGGTCGGCATTGACGTCATGAATTATGCCCTGACCCAAAAGGAACTCAACAATGCCAACTCTTCCTGCATCGGCTGCGGCATCTGCATCACCGTCTGCCCGATGGACGTTCTCGAGTTTGGAAAGATCGAATCAGCCCCTCAACTCATCCAAATAAAAGCATGATCATCTCCCCGGATACCCGTCGCGACCAACGCATCCCTCCCGGTCAAAGCGAAACCCTGAAGTGGCCCGTGCTCGACGCCAGCGGCACGCCGCCCATCGACATGACCAAATGGCGCCTCGAAGTCTTCGGGCTGGTGGAACGCGAAGTCACTCTGACTTGGGACGAATTCCAGCAACTACCCCGCGTCGAGGTCTTTTCCGATTTCCACTGCGTCACGCGTTGGTCCCGCCTCAACAACACCTGGAGCGGCGTCAGCGTCGCCACCCTCATGGAAATGGCCGGCGTCAAGCCCGAGGCTCGCTACGTTAGCGCCATGGGCTATGACTACGGTTGGACCACCAACCTCCCCCTTGCGGATTTCCTCGTCGAAGACGCCCTCGTCGCCACCCACCACGACGGCGTCCCCCTCACCCCGGAGCACGGCGGCCCCGCCCGCCTTGTCGTCCCCCGGCTCTATGCCTGGAAGAGCGCCAAGTGGCTGGGCGGCCTCGAACTCCTCGCCGAAGACCGCGCCGGCTTCTGGGAACGCAACGGCTACCACATGCACGGTGACCCGTGGAAGGAGGAACGCTTTGGCTATTAGCCGCCGCGGCATCTTCTTTTCCGGTGCGCCCGCCTTGCTCGGCATGGGCGCCTATGCCGTCTACAAGCAAGCACCGATGTTCTGGAGCCAGTTCAGCGAAGAGATCAAGCGCGACATTGCCCCCGCACCCCAGAAACCCGCCTGGCAGCAGTGGCGGGAAGGCGACCTTCACACCGCCTGGCTCGGCCACGCCACCTGCCTCATCCATGTAAACGGCGTTAACATTCTGACTGACCCCGTCTTCAGCGACAAATGCGGCGTCGATCTCTTTGTCAGCACCATCGGCCCCAAACGCCTCGTGGCCCCAGCCCTCACGCTCAACGAGCTACCCCGCATTGACCTCATCCTCCTCAGCCACGCCCACTTTGACCACTGGGACATGCCCAGCTTGCGAGCTCTCGCGAACCCCGCCACCACCATCATCTGTGCCCGCGAAACGGCTGACCTCCTCACCCCCTCGCGCTGGAAGCAGGTGCGCGAACTCGGCTGGGGCGAAACCCTTCGTGTCGGTGGCGTCGAGATCGACGCCTTTGCCGTCAAACACTGGGGCGCCCGCGTCCGCCGCGATACCCACCGCGGCTACAACGGCTACCTCATCCGAAGTGAAAAGCAGCAAGTGCTCTTCCCCGGCGATACGGCCTTCACCGATTCCTTCCGCCAATTGCGCACTAGCCGCCCCATCGACGTGGCGCTCATGCCCATTGGCGCTTACAACCCCTGGATCACCAACCACTGTACCCCCGAAGAAGCCGTGCAGATGGCCGAATGGGCTGGCGCGGAACGCATCATCCCCATCCACCACCAAACCTTTGTGCTCAGCCGCGAACCGCTCAATGAACCCCTCGACCGCCTGCTCGAAAAAACCCGCGGCGATTCCGCCCGCGTCCCCGTCACGCGGATTGGCGGCCAGTGGAGTGTTAATACTTAAAGGGTGCGCGCCCTTGCGTTCCTGATTCTCCTCTTCACTCTCACCAGTTGCCGCCAAACCCAGAAAGGCGCCGGCAGCAGCGAAGTCACCGGCTCCGGTGGCAGTGCTGGCGCTCAGGGCGCCGCCGCTGACCTTGTCCGCTGCGCCGCCCCCGTCGCCACCATTGCGCTGGTCGAGGACCCCAACGGCTATGCCTACATGAGCCGCTACACCCTGCCCACTCCCCTGCCCCTCTTGCGCCTCATGATGCAGCAAAGCGGCTGTTTCCGCGTGGTCGATCGCAGCGCCGGCATTGACGCCGCCCGCCGCGAGCAGGAACTCGACCGCGAGGGCATGCTGCGCGAAGGCCAGACCGTCCGCAAGCGCCAGGTCATCGAAGCTCAATATTCTCTGCTCACTACCGTCGTCTTCAACGAAAAGAATGCCGGCGACACCTTCGGCGGCCTCGTCTCGCAACTGCCCGTCGTGGGGCAGTATGCCGGCCTGCTCGGCAACGTCCACTTCAAGGAAGCGCAAACTGTTCTCTTCCTCACCGATAACGAAACCAGCGAGCAGGTGGCCAGTGCCACCGGCAGCGCCCAGGCTACCGATCTCGGCGCGGGCGGCCTCATGATTGGCTCTCTCGGCGGCGCGGCCTTGGGCGGTTGGGGCACCACGAACGAGGGCAAGGTCATTGCCGCGGCTCTGCTCGACAGCTTCAACAAGCTCGTGCCGCAGGTGAAGGTGCTCATCGCCAAACCCCTGCCCGCGCCGGTCCCCACGAAAAAGCCATGACGCGCCGCGGCCTCCTGCTTGCCCTCTTCGCCCCCACTGATTGGGTCGCCGCCGACGGCAGCCCCTTCCCGTCTTCCAGTTGGCGGCGTGACGGCGACGCCTTCTCCACCATTGCCGGCCTTGAAACCTTTCAGGACATCAAGACCGTCCAGCTCTATACCGAACTCGACTTCCAGTTCGAATTCCAGCTCGGCCCCCAGGGCAACAGCGGCATCAAGTATCAGCTTGAGAAGTTCGACCGCTGGCAGCCCCCCGGTAAGGCGGGCTTCCACATACGCGCCCGCGGTCCCGAATTCCAGCTCTGTGACGACCGCATCACCACCGACTCTGCCAAACAATGCGGTTCACTTTACGGCAAACAACCGCCGCTCCAAGCGCCTGCCCTCAAGCTTGACGCCTTCAACACCGGGCGCCTCGTCATCCGCGGCCGCCGTGTCGAGCATTGGGTGAACGGCCAGTTGGTCCTCGCCTACGAACGCGAACAGATCACTCCCTCAGCCATTTCCTTGCAGCACCACAACACCCCAGTCACCTTCCGCCGCCTCCGCATCAATCCCTAAGGCAGCGCAAACGCAATATAGCTCCCATCAATCGGCTTGCTCGTCGCCGGCGTCAGCCCCACCTGCGCCGACGCGCAGAACACGATGTACTGCTTGCCGTTCACCTCATACACCGCCGGTATGCCTTCGAGTGCCATCGGCACCTCATACTCAAACAGCACCTTACCGGTCTCGATATCAAAAGCGCGCACCTTCCTGTCCCGGGTGCCCGTAAAAATCAGCCCGCCCGCAGTCACCACCGGACCCACCTTCGGATAATGCGACCCCGTATTCTTGATGCCCTTCGCCGCCAACTCCGGCACCTCTCCCAGCGGAATCTGCCAGCGGATCTTCCCCGTGTTCATGTCGTAATTCGTCATCGACGTCCATGGCGGCTTGATCGCCGACAGCCCATCGCTCGCAATCATGAACCCAAAGGCGCTCTCATACCGCTCCTCCGGTGTCAGCCCCGGCACCTCCGCCTCCCGCTTGTCCAGCTTCAGCAGACAAGGCAAATCCTTCGATACCACGATCAGCGTCGCCGTGTTCGGCTCCACCGCCGCGCCGCCCCAGTTCGCCCCACCATTGTTGCCCGGCATCTGCACCGCCCCGCGCGCCGCGGGTGGCGTGAACAGCCCCTCATTCCGCGCGCTCATCATCGCATCCCGGAACTTCGCCCGGTCCGCCGGGCTCAGATACGGGCTCAGATCATCCACCGTAAAGCTCTGCCGCGAGAACGGCGCCGGATGCGTCGGCACCGGCTGCGTCGCCCACGTCACCTCGCCCGGCATGTCACTCACCGCCACCTTCCGCTCCGTCACCGGCCACACCGGTTCGCCCGTGTCCCGGTCAAACACCCACAGAAAACCCTGCTTCGACGGCAGCGCCACGACGTCCTGCTGCTTGCCATCCTTCCGGATCGTCAACAGCTTCGGCGCCGTCGCCCCGTCATAGTCCCAGATGTCGTGATGCACAATCTGGTAGTGCCAGATGCGCTTGCCCGTGCGTGCATCCAGCGCCAGCAGGCAGTCCGCGAACAGGTTGTGCCCCGGCCGGTCCTTGCCATAGAAGTTGTACTTCGCGCTCGCCGTCGGCGCATACAGCACGCCCCGCTTCTCGTCCACCGTCATCTCCGTCCAGACATTCGCCCCGCCCACCGACTTCCACGCATCCTTCGGCCAGCCCTCGTAGCCATACTCGCCCGGGCGCGGCACCGTGTGGAAGGTCCACACCAGCTTGCCCGTCAACACATGAAATGCCCGTATGTCCCCCGGCGCGGAACCATAGCCCTGATTCGTCGCCGTCCCCACAATGATCAGGTCTTCAAACACCCGCCCCGGCGACATCGATTGCACCACTGTCAGCAGCTTCGGGTCGCGATCGAGCCCCTCCTTCAAGTCCACCCGGAAGCCCTCCACCAGCTTCCCCGTGCGCGCGTCCAGCGCCTGCAGTATATGGTTGTTGGCAAAGATCAGCCGCCGCTGCTTGCGGTCTTTCGATTCCCAATAGTTGATACCGCGGTTCGTAATCGGCGTCTTGTCCGAAGGCGGGCTGAACTTCCACACCTCCTTGCCCGTCGTCGCCTCCAGCGCCGCAATCGCATTGCCCGCCGTCATCACGTACACCAGGTCGTCCACCACCACCGGGTTGAAGAAGTACTTCTTGTTCTCCCCAATGCGGTAATTCCACACCGGCTTCAGTTGGTGCACGTTGCCGCGATGTATCTGTTTGAGCGAGGAATACTGCGACGAATGCGCCCCCCCGCTGTATTCCTTCCAGGTGCTGTAATCCTGAGCGAGTAAAAGTAGAAGAACCGAAAGCATGAAGCCTTCAAGCTATCACGTCAACCGCCGCTGCTCCGCCGTCCGCGGCTTCCAGCGATACGCCGCCAGCGAGTTCCGGTAGAAATACTTCTCCTGCACTGCGCGCGGCTTCTTCGCCACATAGTTCCGCATCACCGTGATCACCTGATCGTAGGTCCCCAACCCGTCCGAGTTCGGCCAGTCGCTGCCATACACGACGCGGTCCTCCCCAAAGCGCTGCCACATTTCATCGAGCACCGGCTTGTAGAAAGCATCATCGGTAATCGTCACGCCGTCCTTGTTCTTCTTCAACACCGCCGACACCTTCACGTACACCTGCTTGCGTCCCGCCAGGTCCCGCAACACCCCTTCCGCCTTGTCCAGCCCCGCCATTCCCGGCAGATGGTCAATCATGATGCGCAACTCCGGCACCAGGTCCGAGGCGCGCCGCAGGTCCTCCAGCAGCTTCAGGTTCGGGTTGGCCGAATCGAGAATCATCCCCCGCCCCGCCAACTCCTTCAACCCCGCCACAAACTCCGGCTTGCCCAGTTCCTTGCCAATGTCATAGCCCCAGATGTTCCCGTAGCGGATTCCCAGAAACAGCGGGTTCTTCGCATAACGGTCCAACTCCGCGCGAAAGATCTTGTCCCCCGGCGGAATGTTACCCACCATCCCCACCATCACCGGCGCGTCCTTGGCCACATCCAGCACCCACTGGTTATCCGCCAGCCACGGGCTGCATTCCAGCTCAATGGCGCCCACCACATTGTGCTTCTTGGTTAGCGCCACATAGCGCGGCGGCAGCGCGGTCTTGTAGCGCACCGAGTCGTCCTTCGGCGGCCAGGGAATCCCCTGCGGGCGTTCCGTGTCAAAAAGATGGATGTGCGTATCGAGCACCGGCACCGGCCCCTGCGCCAGGGCAGGAGCAACGGCGGCGGCCAGCAGGCTGCGGCGAGTCATGGGTACTACAATATGCCAAAAACCTAGGCCGGGTCGGGAATCTCAATCGTCACGTCGCCCTGCACAATAGTCTGGCAGCCCAAGCGGCTCGTATCCGTCCCCCCGGCCACCATACCCACAAAGTCCAGTTCGTCCTGGTCCGGCTCGCTCAGGTTCTCCATACCCTCCCGCACAATCACATGGCAGGTGGTGCAACTGCAATTCCCCCCGCACACATGCTGCAGCGGCAACTGGAAGTGCATCGCCAGATCCAGAATCGATCCCGGCTTGCCGTGCCCACCATAAGGCACAGCCCCAAGCTCGAATTCATGTACGGAGTTATCGTTGAGCAGAGTTAGTTTCGGCATCGAAACCAATAGCGTACCGCAGGGGATAGAATTGCGGCATGCGCGGGATGCTGCTTCTGCTCGTGTCGCTCCCATTAGCGGCGCAAGTCAACTACGAACGGGATGTTCGCCCCATACTCAACAAGCGTTGCCTGGCCTGTCACGGACCCGACGAACACGGCCGCATGGCCAACGTCCGGCTCGACCAGCGCGAACACGCCCTCCAGCGCAACATCCTCACCCCCGGCGACCACACGAAGTCCCGCGTCATCGCCCGCGTCACTCACCCCACCCGCCCCATGCCGCCTTCGGGCCCCCGCCTTACCGAAGCCGAGGTGGACATCCTCAAGCGCTGGATCGACGACGGCGCTCATTACAGCGAGCACTGGGCCTACCGCAAGCCCACCCGTCCCGCCCTGCCCACCGTCAAGCAGCAAGCCTGGGTGAAGAATCCCATCGACGCCTTTGTCCTTGCCCGTCTCGAAGCCGAAGGCCTCGCCCCCAACGACGCGGCTAACCCCGCCACCCTCGCCCGCCGCGTCGCCCTCGACCTCACCGGCCTGCCCCCCTCCCACGAGGCCCTCGCCCGCTTCCTCGCTCAACCCGACGACCGCGGCTACGAGCGCTTCGTCGACGAGCTCCTCGCCAGTCCCCGCTACGGCGAACGCTGGGCCAAAATCTGGCTCGACCTCGCCCGCTATGCCGACACCCAGGGCTACGAAAAAGACAACCGCCGCAGCATCTGGCCCTATCGCGATTGGGTCATCCGCGCCATCAACAGCAACCTCCCCTACGACCAGTTCACCGTCGCCCAGCTCGCCGGCGACCTCCTGCCCGAAGCCACCGTCGAAGACCTCATCGCCACCTGCTTCCAC
>VFQU01000819.1_pt1 | contig 22431 bp, 23 predicted proteins | sample 3512311 | NCBI WGS metagenome assembly VFQU01 (sample SAMN10412377, study PRJNA504923) | tailings metagenome | isolation source: Relicate 3 Philex TSF3 active mining site | place: Philippines: Tuba, Benguet | collected 2017-08-29
TGAGCGCTCACAGAAAACCTCCTCCCCGAGCAGCGGTCATCGCCCTGTGCACGCTCACAGAGGGGGCGCTCGGAGCGACAACGATGTTGACCCGCGCCCGGAAGGACGGCCTGTGACCACTCCCCTGACCCTCAGTGCCGAGCAGCCGCTCGTGCCGGGCTGGGCCACGGGCACCATCACGCTCGGGTGCGACTACAACCCCGAGCAGTGGGACGACGGGGTCTGGGATGACGACATCCGCCTCATGCGCGAGCTCGGTGTCGACCTCGTCGCGATCAACATCTTCGGGTGGGCGCAGCTGCAGCCCGAGCCCGGCGTGTTCGACTTCAGCCGGCTCGACCGCATCATGGCGATGCTGCACGAGGCGGGCATCCGGGTGAATCTCGGCACCGGCACCGCATCGCCCCCTCCGTGGATGGCGCGCATCCACCCCGAGACCCTTCCGCAGTTCGCCGACGGCACGCTCGCGTGGCCGGGCGGTCGGCAGGCCTGGTGCCCGAGCTCCCCGGTCTTCCGGCAGAAGGCGCTCGAGCTCGTGCAGGCCATGGCCGAGCGCTACGGCGAGCACCCGGCGCTCGCCCTCTGGCACATCTCGAACGAGCTCGGCTGCCACAACGCGCTCTGCTACTGCGATGCCTCGGCGAGGGCTTTCCGCGTGTGGCTGCGCGAGCGCTACCGCACGCTCGATGCCGTCAACCAGGCGTGGGGAACCGCGTTCTGGAGCCAGCGATACGGCACCTGGGAGGACATCCTCCCCCCGCGCGCGACCCGCTCGGCCGGCAACCCCGCTCACCTGCTCGACTTCAAGCGGTTCTCCTCCGACGCACTGCTCGCCTACTACCAGGCCGAGGAGGCGGTGCTGCGGGAGCGCTCGCGAGCGCCGATCACCACCAATCTGATGGTCACCGCTCACATCCAGACGCAGGACTACTGGAGCTGGGCTCCGCACCTCGATCTGATCGCCAACGACCACTACCTCGATCACCGGCTCGCCGATCCGCTCGCCGAGCTCGCGTTCAGCGCCGACCTCACCCGCGGGCTCGCCGGCGGTCGTCCGTGGATGCTCATGGAGACCTCCACGAGCGCGGTCAGCTGGCAGCCGGTCAACCACGCCAAGCGCGAGGGCGAGCTCGTGCGCACCGCGCTCGGTCATGTCGCGCGGGGAGCCGACTCGATCTGCTTCTTCCAATGGCGGGCGTCGCGCAGCGGTGCCGAGAAGTTCCACTCGGCCCTGCTGCCGCACAGCGGCACGGCCGGCACGGGCTGGGCGCAGAGCGTGGAGCTGTCGGCCCTGCTCGACCGCCTCTCTCCCGTCGTCGGCAGCCGTGTCGAGGCCCGAGCGGCCATGGTGTTCTCATGGAACGCCTGGTGGGCCGCCGAGGGCGACTCGCAGCCGAGCCGACTGCTCCGCTACCTGCCCGAGGCGCACCGGTACCACCGTGCCCTCCGTTCGCTCGGCGTCACCGTCGACCTGGTGGCGCCCGGTGCCGACCTCTCCGCCTACGACCTCGTCGTCGTGCCGACCCTCTACACGCTGACGGATGCCGACGCCGAGACCATCGCCGCGGCCGCGGCCGCGGGCTCGACGGTGCTCATCACCCCGTTCAGCGGCATCGTGGATGAGCACGACGCCATCCGGCCGGGCGGATACCCGGGCGCCTTCCGCGGCCTCCTCGGCGTGGTCGTCGACGAGTTCCGCCCGCTCGCGGCCGAGGCGGAGGTGCGGCTCGGCACGGGCCGTCGCGGCACCATCTGGAGCGAGCAGCTGCGCGTACTCGATGCCGAGGTGCGCGACAGCTTCGTCGAGGGTCCGGCCTCCGCATCCCCCGCCCTCACCCGCCGCGCGGTCGGTGCCGGCGCCGCCTGGTACGTCGCGACCGTGCTCGACGACGAGGCGGCGCGCGACCTCCTGCTCGAGCTGTGCCGCGAAGCGGGCATCGCGACGCTCGACCTCGGCGAGGGGGTCGACCTCGTCACGCGCGTGTCGGCGGACGACCGCTACTGCTTCGTCATCAATCACCGCGACGCGCCAGTCACGGTGCCGTGCTCGGGGCTCGACCTGGTGTCGGGTGAGCACGTCACCGACGCGACCCCGGTGCCCGCGGGCGGGGTGCGCGTCATCCACGTCGGAAGGAGCGATCATGGCCACTGACACCGCTGTCAGGCCGTCGCGCGCGGTTCGTCACCGGGGGGCCCTCGCGGTCTTCCTCGTGCCGTTCGCGGTGCTGTTCACGCTGTTCTACCTGGTGCCGATCCTGTACGCGATCTACCAGTCGCTGCTCACCGTCGAGCGCGAGGGCACCTTCGGCCCGGCCGTGCAGGTCTTCGGCGGGCTGACGCAGTACATCCAGGTGTTCCAGAACGAGCCGTTCTGGGCATCCATCGGTCGCGTGCTGCTGTTCGGCGTCGTGCAGGTGCCGATCATGCTCGGACTCGCGCTGCTGCTAGCCCTCCTCCTCGACTCGCCGCTCGTCCGCGGGTCGAAGTTCTTCCGCCTCGCGTTCTTCGCACCGTACGCGGTGCCCAGCGTCATCGCCGCGATCATGTGGGGCTTCCTGTACTCCCCCAACCTGTCGCCCTTCACGGCGGTGACCTCCTCGTTCAACTTCCTGTCGGCGGAGACGGTGCTCTGGTCGATCGCGAACGTCGTCACCTGGGTGTACGTGGGCTACAACATGCTCATCATCTACTCGGCTCTGCTGTCGATCCCCCAGGAGATCTACGAGGCCGCTCGCCTCGACGGCGCCGGGCAGTTCCGCATCGCCTGGGCCATCAAGATTCCGCTCGTCGTACCGGCGCTCGTGCTGACCGGCATCTTCTCGATCATCGGCACCCTGCAGCTGCTCGCCGAGCCCCAGGTGTTCCAGAGCTTCTCCTCGGCGGTGACGAGCACCTTCACGCCGAACCTGACGATCTACTCGACCGCGTCGATCCCGAACATCAGCCTCGCCGCCGCGATGTCGGTCGTGCTGGCCCTGGCCACGTTCGTGCTGTCGTTCACCGTGCTGAAGCTGACCCAGCGGAGGGCCGCGCAATGAGCGTTTCGACCGAGACCCGAGCACTGCGCACCCAGGGGGTGCGCGGCAAGGCCTCCCGCGATGGGGGCATCCGCGAGAGCGCGGTGTCGCGCGCGGTCGCCATGGCCGTCATGATCGTCGCGACGCTGTACTTCCTCACGCCGCTGTGGTGGCTGCTCGTCGCCTCCACCAAGACCCGCCAGGACTTCACGACGACCAACCCGCTGTGGTTCGCCGATTTCGCGCTGTTCGACAACATCGCCGCCCTGCTGCAGTACCGCGACGGCGTCTTCCTGCAGTGGCTCGGCAACAGCGCGCTGTACGCCGGCGTGGGGGCGGCCCTCGCCACCCTCATCGCCGCGATGGCCGGCTACGCGATCGCGAAGTACTCCTTCCGCGGCCGCGAGACCCTGTTCAACGTGATCCTCGGGGGCGTTCTCGTGCCCGCCACGGCGCTCGCCCTTCCGCTGTTCCTCCTGTTCAGCCAGGCGGGCGCGACGAACACCATCTGGGCGGTGCTGCTGCCGAGCCTGGTGAGCCCGTTCGGGGTGTACCTGTCGCGCATCTACGCGGCCGCGAGCGTGCCCGACGAGATCATCGAGGCGGCCCGCATCGACGGCGCGGGTGAGGTGCGCACGTTCTTCACCGTCGCGACCCGGCTCATGGCGCCGGCGCTCGTGACGATCTTCCTGTTCCAGTTCGTCGCGATCTGGAACAACTTCTTCCTGCCGCTGATCATGCTCCGCGACGAGGGTCTCTTCCCCGTCACGCTCGGCCTGTACGTCTGGAACACCCAGGTGAGCCAGATCCCCGACATCCGCGCGCTCGTCGTCATCGGCTCGCTGCTGTCGATCATCCCCCTCATCGTCACCTTCCTCGCACTGCAGCGGTTCTGGCAGTCGGGGCTGGCGAACGGCGGTCTCAAGTGAGCCGCCGGAAGACCCTCGGCCGCGACGCGGACGAGTGGAGCACCACCACCAATCGAAAGGAACACAGCATGGCGATCACTCGAGTCGCACGCGTGGGGGCCATCGCGGCCATCTCCGCGCTGGCGCTGACGGCCTGCTCGACCGGGACCAGCGAAGGTCCCGCGGCGGGCGGCGACTGCGCACCCTCCGACGGCCCCGTCACCCTCACCTTCACGAGCTGGCTCCCCGGCGTCGAGGAGGCGGTGGCGATCTGGAACGAGGAGAACCCCGACATCCAGGTCGAGGTGCAGACCGGCCCGAACGGCAACGGCGGTACCTACCAGAACTTCTTCAACCAGCTCGCGGCCGGCAACGCGCCCGACCTCGGTCAGATCGAGTTCGACGCCATGCCGAACTTCCGTGTCCAGGACGGCCTGGAGAACATCGCCGCCTGCGAGGGCATCCTCGAGGCGGAGGACCAGTTCGTGCCGTGGACCTGGAGCCAGGTCACCTTCGGCGAGGAGGACGCGGTCTACGCGATCCCGCAGGACACCGGCCCCATGGCCATGTTCTACCGCGCCGACCTCTTCGAGCAGGCCGGCATCCCGGTGCCGACCACCTGGGAGGAGTACGAGGCCGCTGCCGCGCAGATCCGTGAGCTCGGCGGCTACATCAACAACTTCTCGCAGAGTGACATCAACGCCTTCGCGGGCCTGGTGTGGCAGACCGGCGGGCAGTGGTTCTCGAACGACGCGGACGGCTGGACCGTCGACCTGACCGGGGCGGAGACCACGCAGGTCGCCGAGTACTGGCAGGGCCTGATCGACAACGACCTCGTCGCGGTCTACCCGCCGTGGACCGACGAGTGGAACGCGGCCTACAACTCGAGCGAGATCTGGACCTGGGTCTCGGCCGTGTGGGGCGCCAACACCATCGCGAGCGGCGCGCCCGACACCGCCGGCAACTGGGCTGTCGCCCCGATGCCGCAGTGGGAGGCCGGCGCGAGCGCTGCGGGCAACTGGGGTGGCTCGACCACCGCGGTGCTCAAGGGCTCGGACCACCCCTACGAGGCGGCGCAGTTCGCCCTGTGGCTGAACACCGACGCTGACGCGCTCACCGCGATGAACCGCACCGCGAACATCTACCCGGCCACGATCGCGGGCGGCAGTCTGCCGGTCTTCGGCGAGGGCCTGGAGTTCTACGGCGGCCAGAACATCTACGAGGTGTTCGCCGAGGCCGGCAACAACGTCGACCCCAACTTCACCTGGGGCCCGACGATGACGCAGGTCTACAACGATGTCGCCGACGGATTCAGCGCCGCTGTCTCCGGCAACGGTACGCTTCTGGACGCCCTGACCGCCGGTCAGGCCTCCACGATCGCGGCCCTCAAGGCGGCGTCGATCCCCGTCAAGGAGTAGGTATTCCGCTTCTCCACATCCGTGCCGCGGGTGTCAGCCTCGTGCTCGACGCCCGCGGCACGGCCGTGCCACGGCTCATCCACTGGGGCTCCGATCTCGGGGCGGTCGAGCCGGAATCCCTCGCTCGGCTGGCCGACGCCGGACGCGCGATCGCCCCCAGCTCCCCCGACACCCCGCTGAGCCCCAGCATGCTCGCCTCCCCCGCGGAGGGGTTCACCGGCTACCCGGCCCTGCTGGCTCGCCGCACCGGTGCAACGGCCGCTCGGCTGCCGTTGCGCATCCGTCGTTCGGGCCTCACGCACGATGACGCGACCATCGCGGTCGAGCTCGCCGCCGCCGACGACCACGGCCCGCTGCTGAGGCTGACCTGGCGCGCGGCGCTGTCGCCCGAAGGCGTGCTGACGATTGCGTGGGATGCCCACGCCGAGGCCCCCGAGGGCGTCGACCTGCACCGCCTTGCGGCCGCCGTGCCGGTGCCCGCGCGCGCCGCGGAGCTTCTCGACTTCACGGGTCTGTGGGCCGGAGAGCGGCGCCCGCAGCGCGGAGCCGTGCGCGACGGTCTGCACCTGCGCGAGCAGCGTCGTGGCCGCCCCGGCCACGACGCGCCCTACCTGACGGTCGTCGGCACGACCGGCTTCAGCTTCCGGTCGGGCGAGGTCTGGGCGCTGCACCACGCGTTCAGCGGCAACAGCACGACCGGCGTCGAGGCCCTGCCGACCGGCCACCGCCGTCTTCTCGCCGCCGAGCTTCTCGAGCCGGGCGAGGTGGTCATCGAGCCGGGCGCTCGCTACACGGCTCCGGAGGTGGTGCTGGCCTGGTCCGATCGCGGTCTCGACGGCCTGAGCGAGCGCTTCCATCCGTTCGTGCGCGCGCTGAGTCCGTCGGCGCACCGTCCGGTCGTGCTGAACACGTGGGAGGCCGTGTACTTCGACCACGATCTCGACCGGTTGCTGCCGCTCGTCGAGGCCGCCGCCGACCTCGGCGTCGAGCGCTTCGTGCTCGACGACGGCTGGTTCCACGGCCGCACCGACGATCGCCGTGCCCTCGGCGACTGGACGGTCGACCCCGAGCGCTGGCCCGCCGGGCTGCACCCGCTCGCCGACGCGGTCGTCACGCGGGGCATGGAGTTCGGCCTGTGGGTGGAGCCGGAGATGGTGAGTCCCGACTCGCGACTGGCGCGGGAGCATCCCGAATGGATGCTGGCCGACAGCCTCGCCGACGACGCCGGGCATCATCCGCCGACGTGGCGCTTCCAGCACACGCTCGATCTGACGATCGACGCCGCCCGGTCGTACGTGAGAGACGCCCTCAGCGCCCTGCTGAGCGAGTACCCGATCGCGTTCCTCAAGTGGGATCACAACCGCGACCAGCACGCGGGCAGCGCTGCCGCGCACACCCGCGCCCTGTACGCCCTGATCGACGAGCTGCGCGCGCAGCATCCCGCCGTGGCGATCGAGAGCTGCGCCTCCGGCGGGGCCCGCGTCGACCTCGGTATCGCGCGCCGCGTGCATCGTTTCTGGACGAGCGACACCAACGATGCGCTCGATCGGCAGCGCATCCAGCGCTACAGCGGCCTTCTCATGCCGCCCGAGCTGCTCGGCGGGCACGTCGGCGCGCCACGCGCGCACATCACGGGTCGCCGCCATGATCTGTCGTTCCGGTTGGCGACGGCGCTCTTCGGCAGTGCGGGCATCGAGTGGGATGTCACAGCGGCCTCGAACGAGGATCGGGCGGTGCTGCGCGACTGGGTCGCGACCGTCAAGCGCTTCCGGGGTCTGGTGGCAACGGGCACGACCGTGCGCACAGATGAGCCGACCGATGACCGCTACGTGCACGCCCTTGTCGCTCCCGACGGCTCGGAGGCGCTTGTCGCCCTGGCGACACTCGCAACTGCTGCGGTCGCGGTGCCCGCTCCCCTGCGGCTGCCCGGCCTCGATCCGGCACGCTCGTACCGCGTCGAGCCGGTCATGCTCGGCGCGCCGCCCCACGCAATTCAGGATGCTCCGCCGAGCTGGCTCGCCTCAGGCGGCATCACGATCTCGGGTGCGCTGCTCGCCGAGCTGGGCCTTCCCGTGCCGCTCCTCGGGCCGGAACAGGCGCTCGTGCTGCACGCGGTCGCCGTCGACTGAGCGGGAGGGGCCACTTCTGCAGCGCGCTGTGCTCATGGTCGCGCTTGCAGCGCACTGCGCCTATGGTCGCGCTTGCAGCGCGAACAGCGCCACGGCGGTCGCGGCGGCGACGTTGAGCGAGTCGACGCCGTGCGCCATCGGGATGGTCACGACGACGTCCGCGGCCTCCAGCGCCGCCCGGCTCAGCCCGTCGCCCTCGGTACCGACCACCACGGCGACCCGCTCGGGCGCACCGGCGGCGAACGACCGCAGGTCGACGGCGTCGTCGGCCAGGGCGAGGGCGGCGATGGTGAAGCCGGCGTCGTGCAGCAGCTGCACGGCGTCGTCCCACTCGGGCAGGCGCGTCCACGGCACCTGCAGCACGGTGCCCATCGACACGCGCACGCTGCGGCGGTAGAGCGGGTCGGCGCAACGCGGGGTCACGAGCACCGCATCCGCCCCGAGGCCTGCGACCGAGCGGAAGATCGCCCCCACGTTGGTGTGGTCGACGACGTCCTCGACGATGACCACGCGGCGGGCATCCCGCAGCAGCGCGGCGACCGGGGTCAGCGGCGGCCGGTGCATGCTCGCGAGCGCCCCACGATGCAGGTGGAAGCCCGTGAGCTCCTCGAGCAGGCCCGCCTCGCCGACGTGCACGGTGACGTCGCGGTCGCCCAGCAGCGCCGCGAGCTCGGGCAGCCACCGCTCGCTCGTCAGCACCGAGCGCGGTTCGTGGCCCGCGCGCATCGCCCGCTCGATGACCGTGAGCGATTCGGCGATGTACAGCCCGCCCTGGGGTTCGGTGACGCGCCGCAGGGCGACGTCGGTGAGACGCGCGAAGTCGGCGAGGGCTGGCTCGTCGAGGCTCGTGATGGGGGCGATGCGCATGGATGCTCGTCTCGTGCTCGGGCCGACACGGGTCGCGCTGCCAGCCTCCGGAAACATATCCGAAACCCGAGAGTTCTAGCCTGAGCAGAAGAACCGCCGGAGGCCCCATGTCGATCGCCGCACCGCTCGTCGAGCTGGATGCGGCCGCGCGCGCCGCCGTCGACCAGGCTGTCGAGCTCCTCCGCGGTCGCCGCATCGCCGTGCTGACGGGTGCCGGCGTGAGCACCGACTCGGGCATTCCCGACTACCGCGGTGCCGGCGCTCCTCTGCGCACGCCGATGACCTACAGCCAGTTCCTCGCCGACGAGCCCTACCGCAAGCGCTACTGGGCCGGCAGCCACCTCGGCTGGACCCGCTTCGCCGCCGCCCGCCCCAACGCCGGGCACGTCACCCTGGCCGAGCTCGAGGCGAGCGGCATCGTCACGGGCGTCGTGACGCAGAACGTCGACGGCTTGCACATCCGCGCGGGCAGCCGCCGAGTCGTCGACCTGCACGGCAGCATGGACCGCGTGACGTGCCTGCACTGCGGGCAGACCTTCGACCGCGGAGCGATCGCCGAGCGCATCACCGCGCTCAACCCGTGGCTGAGCGACGCCGACGCGACGATGAATCCGGATGGCGATGCCGAGGTCGCCGACGTCTCGCGCTTCGCCGTGCCCGAGTGCTCGGTGTGCGGCGGAACCCTCAAGCCCGACATCGTCTTCTTCGGCGAGTTCGTGCCGCCCGTCAAGTTCGAGGAGGCCCGCGGCATCGTGGCCCGCTCCGACGCGCTGCTCGTGCTCGGGTCGTCGCTCGTCGTGAACTCGGGCATCCGCCTCGTCGGCCAGGCGGCCAAGAAGCGCATCCCGACGATCATCGTCAACCGCGGTGAGACGAAGGCAGACTCCCGCGCCGCCCTTAAGATCGAGGCAGGCACGACCGAGACGCTCGCCGCCCTGCGCGAGGCGCTGTCGGCCTGATCGACCCCGACCGTCGGGGCCGGCGGAAGGACTGCTCATGACGGTGTTCGCGCTCGTGCGGCACGGCGAGACGGATTGGAACCGCGAGCGCCGCATCCAGGGTTCGACCGATATTCCGCTCAATGAGACGGGCCGTGAGCAGGCGCGCGCGACCGGCGAACTGCTGTCGAGCCGGCGGTGGACGGGCCTCGTCGCCTCTCCCCTGTCGCGGGCAGCCGAGACCGCTCGGCTGATCGGCGCCGCGGTCGGCCTCGGCGAGCCCGAGCTCGAGCCTCGGCTCGCCGAGCGCGACTACGGTGAGGCCGAGGGTCTCACCGGACCCGAGATCGACGCGCTGTTCCCCGATGGCGCCGACGTGCCGGGGCGCGAGCCGCGCGAGGCGGTCGCCGAGCGGGTCGTCGCGGCGCTGCACGACCTCGCCGCCCGGCACCCCGGCGAGGCGGTGATCGTCGTCGCTCATGGCGGCGTCATCCGCAGCGTGCTCGAGACGGTCGCACCGGGACGGCACCGCGAACCGATCACGAACGGCTCGGTGCATTCCTTCCGGCACGCCGACGGTTCGCTCGAGTTGGTGGCCTTCGACGACCCGATCGACGAGCGCTCGATCTTCCCGTACACCGACGACTTCGAGCAGCAGAACGCGCTCGCGGCGCGGGAGGCCCGCTGATGGCGAGCGGACCGGAGCGTTTCCTGCAGGCGACAGCGCACCTGCCGATCTCCCCGCAGCGGATGCCCGACTCGACGCACACGGCCGCCGAGGCCGCGGTGGCCGTCGGGTGCGCGGTCGGCGCGATCGTCAAGTCGCTCGTCTTCGTCGCCGTGGGCGATGACGGCGCACGGGAACCCGTGCTCGCCCTCGTGTGCGGCGACAACCGCGTCGATCTCGACGCCCTCGCCGCGGTGCTGGAGGCCCGCGTCGAGAAGGCGGACGCGAAGACCGTGAAGGCCGCGACGGGCTACTCGATCGGCGGGGTGCCGCCGCTCGGGCATCCCGCCCCAGTGCGCACCGTGATCGACCGCGACCTGCTGCGATTCGACACGGTCTGGTCGGCGGCGGGCAGCGCCTACGACGTGTTTCCGACGAGCCCGCAGCAGCTCGCCGAGTGGACGGGCGGCGAGCTCGCCGCCATCGGCATCCGCTAGCGTCGCGAGCGCCCCAGCGCGGCCTGCTCGCGCAGCAGCTCGAGCAGCACGGCGGCCGACCGGCTCCAGTCGAAGCGAGCGGCCTCGGCGGGGGCGGCGGCCGAGCGGCGCTCCCACTCCCCCGCGGCCAACAGGTCGGTGATGCGCGCGGCGAAGGCCTGCGCATCCCCCGGCGTCGCGTACAGCGCCGTGTCGCCGCCGATCTCGCGGAAGATCGGGATGTCGGTCACCACGACGGGCGTGCCGCGGCCCATCGCCTCGACGAGCGGGATGCCGAAGCCCTCGTCGCGCGACGCGCTCACGAGCGCCGTGGCGCCGTCGAGCAGCGCGGCGTACTCCTCGTCGCTCACGCCGTCATGCACGACGAGGGCACCCGACGGTGCCGCCGCCTCGAAACGTGCGCGATCGGCGGGGCGGATGCGGCTCAGCAGGTGCAGGCGGGCTCCGGGCAGGTGGTGCAGGGCGGCGACGAGCGTGTCGACGCCCTTGTAGGGCATGAACGAGCCCATGTAGACGAGCTCGACACCGTCGGGTCGCGGCCGCGCAGCAACCGCGCTGGGACGGTCGGCGGCGTTCGGCACGACCGTGATCGACCGCCGCGTCAGCCGGTGCTGCCGCATGAGCGATCGGGTGGTGTCGCTGACGGTGACGACCGCGTCGGCACGGTTGAGCAGCAGCCGCTGCGGCCACCACGCCAGGTGGTACAGCCGCCACCCGAGCCGTACGGGCCACGGCAGGTCGCGCGGCGGCGTCGGGTGCGCGTAGTAGATCAGGTCGTGCAGGGTGAGCACGAGCGGGTAGCGCCGCCCGAGCGCGCCCATCGTCTGCATGGGGCTGAAGACGACGTCCGGCGCCAGACGGTTCACCTGCAGTGCCACGAAGGGCTCACGCGGGCTCGTGGGACCGCTGACGCGGTGCCAGGGCAGCCCCGCGGGCAGCATCGACAGCTGCTGCTCGTCGCTGATGAGCAGCTCGAGCGACTCGGAGTCGGCCAGCAGCGGGCGGAGAGCATCCACGAGGCCCGCCGTGAAGCGGCTGATGCCGTCGTGACGCGGGAAGCGCACGTAGCGGCAGTCGATGAGGATGCGCATGGGCGTGCTATGCGAGGAAGGCGCGGATAGCCGCGGCCGCCTCGACCGGCTTCTCGTAGTGGATGAGGTGGCCGACGCCCGCGATGACCTCGAGACGGGCATCGGGGAACAGCGTCACCAGGTGCCGCTGCGCCGAGAGCGGCGTGATGTCGTCCTCGTCGGCGACGATCAGCAGCGTGGACGGCGCGACACGGGCGGCGAACTCCGACACGTCGTGCGAGACCGACGTGCGGAACGCCTCGAGCAGGCTCTGCCGCGTGGCGAACGCCGAGAAGTAGCGGTCGTGCTCCTCGTGGATCCAGCGCCGGAGGGCGCGGTCGTCGGTCTTCGCCATCGTCACGCTCATGATGCGGGTGACGAGCCGGCTGCGCAGGGCCGCGAAGCCGAGTCGCTCGGGCAGGGCCGCTCCCACCCGGTAGAACCCCACGGCGAGGCGCGTCAGAACGCCTCGCGGCCCGGCGAGCGCGTTCTGGCCGATCGGATTGACGAGGATGACGCGCGGAGCCGGCACGCCCCCCGCCACCGCGCCGGCGACGACGATCGAGCCGAACGAGTGCCCGAGCAGCACCGCGGTGCCGTGGACGCCGGTGGCGTGCAGGAACGCGTCGAGCCACGCGGTGTAGCCCGCCAGATCATGCGCGCGATCGACGAGCGGATCGCTGGCACCGAAACCGGGCAGGTCGGGAGCGAGGAAGCGGATGCCCGGCAGCTGTGCGACGACCGGCCCGAGGCCGTGGTGGTCGCCGCGGAAGCCGTGCACGAGCACGACGGTGCGGTCGGCGTCGAGCGGCCCGTACTCCACCAGATGTGTGCGCGCACCGAGCACGTCGATGTCGCGTTCGCGCGCCGGGATGCGTGCGAGCGCGTCGGCGTACGGAGAGGGGGCGGCCATCGTGATTAGTCTAGGCGGGTGTCGTTCACCGCCCCCATCACTCTGCCCGGACTGACCCTCGACCCGCAGTGGCATCGCCGCAGCGTCTTCTACGAGGTCATGGTGCGGTCGTTCATGGATTCGAACGGCGACGGCATCGGTGACCTCGCCGGCCTGATCTCGAAGCTCGACTACCTGCAGTGGCTGGGGGTCGACGCGCTGTGGCTTCCGCCGTTCTTCGAGAGCCCGCTGCGCGACGGCGGCTACGACGTCGCCGACTACACCGCCGTGCTGCCCGAGTTCGGCACGATCGAGCAGTTCCGCGAGCTCGTCACGAAGGCGCACGAGCGCAACATGCGCATCGTCATCGACCTCGTCATCAACCACACGTCGGATCAGCATCCCTGGTTCCAGGCCTCGCGGGAGGACCCGGAGGGGCCCTACGGCGACTACTACGTCTGGAGCGACACCGACGAGAAGTACCAGGATGTGCGCATCATCTTCGTCGACACCGAGGAGTCGAACTGGACGTTCGACCCGGTGCGCCGCCAGTTCTTCTGGCACCGGTTCTTCTCGCACCAGCCCGACCTGAACTTCGAGAACCCGAAGGTGCACGACGAGATCTTCGACGTCGTGCGGTTCTGGGCCGACCTCGGCGTCGACGGCTTCCGCCTCGACGCGATCCCCTACCTGTACGAGTCCGATGGCGGCACCGGCGAGAGCGAGCCTCCCACCCACGCCTTCATCGCGAAGCTGCGCACGATGATCGACGAGGAGTACCCCGGCCGCATCCTCATCGCCGAGGCCAACCAGTGGCCCCACGAGGTCGTCGAGTTCTTCGGCACCGACGAACAGCCCGAGTGCCACATGGCCTTCGACTTCCCCGTCATGCCGCGCATCTTCTACGCCCTGCGCTCGCAGCAGGCGACCGAGCTCGAGCGCCAGCTGAGCGAGGAGGTGCACGCCCCCGAGGGCAGCGCCTGGGGCGTCTTCCTGCGCAACCACGACGAGTTGACGCTCGAGATGGTCAGCGAGGAGTACCGGCAGGCGATGTACGGCTGGTACGCCTACGACCCGCGGATGCGCGCCAACGTCGGCATCCGCCGCAGGCTCGCCCCGCTGCTCGACAACTCGCGGGCCGAGCTCGAGCTGGCGCACGCGCTGCTGTTCAGCCTGCCCGGCAGCCCCTTCCTGTACTACGGGGACGAGATCGGCATGGGCGACAACATCTGGCTGCCCGACCGCGACAGCTCGCGCACCCCCATGCAGTGGACTCCCGACCGCAACGCCGGATTCTCGACGGCCGACCCCGGCAAGCTGTACCTGCCGGTGGTGCAGTCGCTCGTGTACCACTACAACCAGATCAACGTCGAGAGCCAGCTCGCCCAGTCGCGCTCGCTGCTGCACTGGGTGCGCAACGTCATCCACGTGCGCAAGGCGCACCCAACCTTCGGGCTCGGCTCGATGCGCGTGCTGCGCACCGACAACGAATCGGTGCTCGCCTTCGTACGCGAGTACGCGGGCACGGGCACCCACCTGGGCGACTCTGCCGAGCGCATCCTGTGTGTGTTCTCCTTCGCCCACAACCCCGTGTCGGTGACGATCAGCGCCGAGGGGCTCGAGGGCGTGAGACTGCATGATCTGTTCGGCGGCGCCCCCTTCCCGGCGGTCGGTGAGGATGGCCAGCTCACGCTGACCCTCGGCTCGCAGAGCTTTTTCTGGCTCGGGGTGGACGAGCCCCGATGAGCCTGCTCGAGCGCGACCTGGCCGTCTTCGACCTCGAGACGACGGGGGTGGATGTCCGCACCGCCCGCATCGTCACCGCCTGCGTCGCCCTGCTCGATGCCTCCGGTGCCCTCGTCGCGAGGCGCGACTGGCTCGCCGACCCCGGGGTCGAGATCCCGGAGGGTGCCGCGGCCATTCACGGTGTGACCACCGAGCGCGCGCGGGCCGAGGGTCGCCCGGCCGCCGAGGTGGTGAGCGAGATCGTCGCCGAGCTGCGGCATCAGCTCGGCGCGGGCCGGCCCCTCGTGGTCTACAACGCCCCCTACGACCTCTCCCTGCTCGCGCACGAGGCCGCGCGGCACGGCGTCGCGCCCCTCGTCGACCCGGCACCGGTCGTCGACCCGCTCGTCATCGACAAGGCTGTCGACCGGTACCGCAAGGGCAAGCGAACCCTCGAGGTGGCCGCGGCCCACTACGGGGTCGCCCTCGACGGCGCGCACGATGCCGGAGTCGATGCGATCGCCGCCGGCCAGGTCGCGCGGGCCATCGCCTCGATGCACGCCGCGGCACTGCCGGGCACGCTCGCCGAGCTGCACGCCGCTCAGGTGCGGTGGCACGACCAGCAGGCCGACAGCTTCGAGGACTACATGCGCACGCGCGTCGACCACGCCTTCACGGCCGACCGCGGCTGGCCCGTGCGCCTCTAGGCGCCAGCGCCCGCCGTGCTGGCGGAGGCGGTCGGGCCTCGCGTCAGATGGCGACTGCCCCGGTGAGCAGGAACACCACGGAGAGCAGCGGCGGGGCGAGGAGGAGCAGCACGCCGACCGCCACCGTCGCCGACGACACGATCATGGCCGCCAGCGAGAGCCCCCACCCGCTCAGTGCGGCGTCGCCGCGCAGTGTGCGTCGCGATCGCAGCGACAGCCAGACCCCGGCCGCACCCAGGAGCAGTCCGAGTGCGGGCGCCAGGGCGGCGGCGACCGCGCCGGTGACGGCGACGATCACCGCGGCGACCACGACGCCCGGGTAGGCACGAGCTGAGGTTTCGTTCGCGACGACCATGCGTTCACCCTAGGCCGTCAGCCCGCCCTGTGCTCCCCGGGGCGCGCAGGGCGGGCCGACAGGATCAGCATGACGAAGGGCCCCGCCGGATCGGCGGGGCCCTTCGATGTGTCCGTATCGGCTAGCTGCCGAAGTTCTTGAAGCGCTGGTTGAACTTCTCGACGCGACCGGCCGAGTCGAGGATGCGCTGCTTGCCCGTGTAGAACGGGTGCGAGGCCGACGAGATCTCGACGTCGATCACCGGGTAGGTGACCCCGTCGAGCTCGATGGTCTTGTCGCTCGAGACCGTCGAGCGGGTGAGGAAGGTCTCGCCCGAGGCCAGGTCGCGGAACACGACGGGCGCGTACTCGGGGTGGATGTCAGTCTTCATGAGCGGATTCCTTGGACGTTTGCGATGGGCGACGCCCGTTCAGAGCGCGCGAGAGGGTGCGAGACCCGACCGCCAAGCCTAGCAGAGCCGCGGCCGAGCGGCGGGTGCGAGCCGCGCCAGATCAGGCGGCTCGCGCGGTGAAGCGCGCGCCGTCGCGGCTCACCTGCAGCGGCAGGCCGAACGCTGCGGTCAGGTTCTCGCTCGTCATGACCTCCGTCAGCGGCCCGGCCGCCGAGATGGCGCCCCGGCGCAGCAGCAGGGCGTGGGTGAAGCCGGGAGGGATCTCCTCGACATGGTGGGTGACCATCACCATCGCCGGCGAGCTCGGCTCGCTCGCGTAGGCGCCGAGCAGCTGCAGCAGCTCCTCGCGAGCACCCAGGTCGAGGCTGGCGGCGGGCTCGTCGAGCAGCAGCAGCTCGGGGTCGGTCATGATGGCACGCGCGATCTGCACGCGCTTCTGCTCACCGTCGCTCAGCGTGCCGAACAGTCGGTCGCCGAAGCCCTCGAGGTGCCACTCGCGCAGCACGCGCTCCGCGCGCCGCACGTCGACCTCCTCGTACTGCTCGTTCCAGCGGCCGGTCACCGAGTACGACGCGGTCATCACGACGTCGAGCACGCGCTCATTGCCGGGGATGCGGCGCGCCAGCGCCGTGGAGGCGAAACCGATGCGGGGGCGCAGTTCGAAGACGTCGGTGGCCCCCAGCGCCTCGTCGAGCACGACCGCCCGCCCCGAGGTGGGATGCAGGAACGACGCGGCGACCTGCAGCATCGTGGTCTTGCCGGCGCCGTTGGGGCCGAGCACGACCCACCGCTGATCCGACGTGACCTGCCAGGTGACGTGGTCGAGGATGGTCGTGCCATCACGGGTCAGAGAGACATCGTCGAACGCGAGAACACTGGCCATGATGGCTCCAGCCTAGAGCAGGGAGCGGTACAGCTCGGTCGTGCGGGCGGCGATGCTCGGCCACGAGAACATCGCCTCGGCGCGGGCGCGACCGGCGGCGCCCATCGCGAGCGCAGCATCCCGATCGGTGACGACCTCGATGAGGGCGGCGGCGAGGTCGGCGATGAACCGCTCGGGGTCGAGAGGCGTGCCGGAGCCGTCGTGCACCTGGTCGATCGGCACGAGCCGGCCCGTGATCCCGTCGTCGACGACTTCCGGGATTCCGCCGGTATCGGTGCCGACCACGGCCACGCCGCACGCCATCGCCTCGAGGTTGACGATGCCGAGAGGCTCGTAGACGCTCGGGCAGACGAACGTCGTCGCGGCCGACAGCACGGCCGACAGCTCGAGCGGGCTCAGCATGCGCTCGATCCAGACCACCCCGGTGCGCTCGGCCTGCAGGGCGGCGACGCCGTGCTGCACCTCACGGAGGATCTCCGGGGTGTCCGGCGCACCCGCGCACAGCACGAGCTGCACGTCGGCCGGCAGGCGACGCGCGGCCTGCAGGAGGTATGGCAGGCCCTTCTGGCGGGTGATGCGTCCGACGAAGACGACGGTCGGCCGGTCGGGATCGATGCCGAGGGCGCGCACCGCATCGTGGTCGATCGTGCGCTGCCAGCGCTCGAGATCGATGCCGTTGTGGATCACCGAGACCCGCGACTCATCGATCTCGGGATAGCAGCGCAGGATGTCGCGGCGCATGCCCTCGCTCACGGCGATCACCGCGTCGGCCGATTCGAAAGCGGTCTTCTCGATCCAGCGCGAGACCCGGTAGCCGCCCCCCAGCTGCTCCGCCTTCCACGGCCGCAGAGGTTCGAGGCTGTGGGCGGTCACCACGTGCGGGATGCCGTGCAGGAGCTGCGCCAGCTGCCCCGCCGCGTTGGCATACCAGGTGTGCGAATGCACCAGATCAGCGCCATCGACGTCGTCGGCGATCGCGAGATTGACTCCCAGGGTCGCCAGCGCGGGATTCGCCGAGCTGAGGGTGCCCGGCACCAGGTAGGCGTGCGTGTTCGCCTCGTTGCGCGGCGCGCCGAAGCACCGCACGCGGACGTCGAGCGACCCGCGCAGCGCCCGCACCAGCTCCGCGACATGCACCCCCGCTCCCCCGTAGATCTCGGGCGGGTACTCACGGCTGATCACGTCGACGCGCATGGCTCGACGCTAGTACAGGCGTGCCTCTATGGCACCGCCCGCCGCTCGCCTAGGGTGGGGCCATGTCGACTCCCAAGATCTTCGGAATCGTGCTCGCCGGCGGTGAGGGCAAGCGGTTGATGCCGCTGACGGTCGACCGCGCGAAACCGGCGGTGCCGTTCGCGGGCGGCTACCGGCTGATCGACTTCGCGCTCTCCAACCTGATCAACTCGGGCCTGCGGCAGCTGGTCGTGCTGACCCAGTACAAGAGCCATTCCCTCGACCGGCATGTCTCGCAGACCTGGCGCCTGAGCGGCATGCTCAACGCCTACGTGGCCTCGGTGCCCGCGCAGCAGCGCCTCGGCAAGCGCTGGTTCTCGGGCTCGGCCGACGCGATCTACCAGAGCCTCAACCTGATCCGCGACGAGAAGCCCGACATCGTCGTGGTGGTCGGCGCCGACCACGTGTATCGCATGGACTTCCGGCAGATGATCGAGGCCCACATCGCCAACGGCGCGGGCGTCACGGTCGCCGGCATCCGCCAGCCGATCGGTCTCGCCGACCAGTTCGGGGTCATCGAGACCGACCCCGCGAACCCGCAGCGCATCGCGGCCTTCCTCGAGAAGCCGAAAGATGCTGTCGGCCTCCCGGATGCCCCGCACGAGGTGCTCGCCTCGATGGGCAACTACGTGTTCGACGCCGATGTGCTCGTCGACGCCGTGACCCGCGACGGTGACGACCCCGACAGCTCGCACGACATGGGCGGCGACATCGTGCCGGCCTTCGTGCGCGACGGCCGCGCCTTCGTCTACGACCTCAACCGCAATGAGGTGCCCGGCGCCACCGAGCGAGACCGCTTCTACTGGCGCGACGTGGGCACGATCGAGTCGTTCTTCGACGCCCATCAAGACCTCATCTCCGCGCTCCCGGTGTTCAACCTGTACAACACCGAGTGGCCGATCTACGCGCAGCAGCTGAACTCGCCGCCCGCGAAGTTCGTCCGCGACGCCTCGGGCGCCACCGGCATGATGATCGACTCGATCGTGTCGCTCGGCTCGGTCATCTCCGGTTCGCACATCGAGCGCAGCGTGCTGGGCCCGTGGGTGACGATCGAGTCGGCGAGCGTCGTCGACAGCGTCGTCTTCGAGCGCGTGCACATCGGCGCAGGAGCGGTCGTGCGGCGGGCTATTCTCGACAAGGAGGTCGTCGTGGCCCCCGGCGCACAGGTGGGCGTCGACCACGACGCCGACCGAGCCCGCGGCCTGACGGTCACCGAAACGGGCATCGTGGTCGCCGGCAAGGGCGTCCGCATCGAGTAGCGCGGCCCCGCGTCGCACGAGCCCGGCAGGAGCATCCACCCCATGGCCTCGATGCTCGTCGTGCTCGACGTCGACTCGACCCTCATCGAGCAGGAGGCGATCGAGCTGCTCGCCGACGAGGCGGGCTCGGGCGCACAGGTCGCCGCGATCACCGCGCGGGCGATGGCCGGAGAGCTCGACTTCGCCTCCTCCCTCGCCGACCGCGTCGCGACGCTCGCGGGCCTCGACGTCGCCGTGTTCGCCCGGGTGGCGCCGCGCATCACGTTGACCCGCGGCGCGCGCGAGCTCGTCGACGGCGTGCAGGCGGCGGGCGGATGCGTCGCCGTGGTCTCGGGCGGATTCCACGAGCTGCTCGACCCTCTCGCCGTCGACCTCGGCCTCGATGCGCACCGCGCCAATCGGCTCGAGCTCGAGACCGGACGCCTCACGGGCCGCACGACGGGCCCCGTCATCGACGCCGCGGCCAAGGCGGCCGCCCTGCGGGAATGGGCGGGGAGCTTCGGGGTGCCCCGGTCACGCACCGTCGTGGTCGGCGACGGCGCCAACGACCTCGCGTTGATGAGCGAGGCCGGGCTCTCGATCGCGTTCGACGCGAAGCCCGTGGTGCGGCAGCACGCGCATGTGAGCCTGCCCGAGCGCGACCTGTCGGCCGTGCTCGCCGTGCTCGGGCTGCGTTGACCCGACGGCCGGGCGGCCGTCGCTCTCAGCTCCAGCGCGCTAGTGCCCCATGCCCAGGCCGCCGTCGACCGGGATGACCGCTCCGCTGATGTAGGTGGCATCGTCGCCCGCCAGCCACGCCACGACGCGCGCCACCTCCGTCGGCGTCGCGAAGCGCCCGGCGGGGATCGCCTCCTGGTAGGCCTTCTGCTGGTCCTCGGGCAGCGCCGCGGTCATGTCGGTCTCGATGAACCCCGGAGCGACCACATTGGCCGTGATCCCGCGGCCGCCGAGCTCGCGGGTCAGCGAGCGCGCCATACCCACGAGCGCGGCCTTCGATGCGCTGTAGTTCACCTGGCCGGCCGAGCCGTACAGCCCGACGACACTCGAGATGAGGATGATGCGGCCGAACCGGGCCTTGAGCATCCCCTTCGACGCGCGCTTCACCGTGCGGAAGGCGCCGGTCAGGTTGGTGTCGATGACGCTCGTGAAGTCGTCCTCCGACATGCGCAGCAGGAGGGTGTCGCGGGTGATGCCCGCGTTGGCGACGACGACCTCGACCGGCCCGAGCTCGGTTTCGACCGCGGTGAAGGCGGCGTCGATCGAGTCGGCATCAGTCACGTCGGCGATCACCGTCAGGGCGCCCGCGGGGCCGGAGCCAGATCGGGCCGTGACGGCCACGCGGTGGCCCTGAGCCAGGAACTCCTCGGCGATCGAGTACCCGATGCCGCGGTTGCCGCCGGTGATGAGAACAGTGCGCGGGGTGGTCATGGCTCCCCAGCATATGCGCAACGTCGAGGGCTACCATCCCACTGTGTCGAAGCCGCAGACCAGCGCGATCACGAGCCTTCCGACCTCGCCCGACGAGGAGCGCAAGGCCCGCATGATCAAGTACGCCGTCGCCATGGGCATCCGCATGATCTGCATCGGCGCGTGCTTCGTGACGCCCGGCTGGTGGCTGCTGATCCCGGCGTTCGGTGCCGTCGTGCTGCCCTACGTCGCCGTCGTCGCCGCCAACACCGTCGTGAACACGCGGGGGCGCGATGTCGAGCGGCCGGGCGCGCTCGTGCCCCTGCGGGGCGACCGCGCATGATCGACCTGCCGGGTGCGATCACGAGTCGGCGGTGCTCGCGCGCCGGGTGCCGGGAGGCGGCGACGTGGGCCGTCAACTGGCGCAACCCGCGCATCCACACCCCCGACCGGGTCAAGGTCTGGCTCGCCTGCGACGAGCATCGCGACTTCCTGTACGACTACGTCGATGCGCGCGGCTTCCCCGTGACCATCACGCCGGCCGGTGTGGTGGTCGAGCGGGTGCCGGAGCGGGGAGAATAGCCTCTCGTGAGCATCCTGTCGCTGGCCCTGACCCGGCGATGGCTGGGCTGGCTGGCGTTCACCACCCTCTTCGCCGTGATCTGCGTCGGGCTCGCGCAGTGGCAGTGGGCACGCCGCCTCGAGGCTGTCGCCGAGATCCGGGTCGTGGCGCAGAACTGGGATGCCGCGCCGGTGGCGCTCACGGAGGTCGTCACCGGCGATGCGCCCCTCGACCCCGCCGATGAGTGGACCCCGGTCGCCGTGACCGGCGAGTACCTCGTCGACGAGCAGGTGCTGGTGCGCAACCGTCCGTTCGCTGGCCGTCCGGGCTTCGAGGTGCTGACTCCACTGCTGCTCGACTCCGGTGACGTGCTCATCATCAACCGCGGCTGGGTCGCCACCGGCGAGGCGCAGGACTCCCCCGACGTCGTTCCGAGCCCTCCGCCGGGCCGGGTCGACGTGATCGCCCGCCTGAAGCCGGGCGAGCCGACGATCGCGGGCCGCGGCGCACCGGAGGGGCAGATCGCCACCATCCATCTCCCCGAGCTCGCCGAGCGCATCGAGGGCGGCGACGTCATCGAGGCGGGGTACGCCCTCCTCGACAGCGAGGTGCCCCCGGCGCCCGACCGCCCGCTCACGGCCCTCCGCCCCGTCGCCGACGAGGGTCCGCACCTCAGCTACACCTTCCAGTGGTACCTGTTCGCCCTCCTCGGGTTCATCGGCTTCGGCTGGGCCCTCCGGCACGAGCATCGTGCGCTGCGCGCCGCAGAGACCGGCGAGCCGATCGCACCCGCGCGTCGGCGGCGCGGGGCCGGGCCGACCGATGACGAGATCGAAGACGCGCTGCTCGACGCCGGTGACGGCACCCGAGCGGGCCGTCAGGCGAGCGAGATCAGCTCGGCGTAGTCGGCCGTCCACAGGTCTTCGACCCCGTCCGGCATGATGAGCACGCGCTCCGGGTTCAGGGCCTCCACGGCGCCTTCATCGTGGCTGACCAGGATGACCGCGCCACTGTAGTTCGCGAGCGCCCCGAGGATCTCCTCGCGGCTCGCCGGGTCGAGGTTGTTGGTCGGTTCGTCGAGCAGCAGCAGGTTCGCCTTCGACACCACGAGGGTGGCGAGCGACAGGCGCGTCTTCTCGCCGCCCGAGAGCACGCCTGCGGGCTTCTGCACGTCGTCCCCGACGAACAGGAACGAGCCGAGCACGCTGCGCGCCTCCCGCTCGGTGATGGCCTCGCTCGCGCTCATCATGTTCTCGAGCACGCTGCGCGTCACGTCGAGAGTCTCGTGCTCCTGCGCGTAGTAGCCGATGCGCAGCCCGTGCCCGGGCTCGATGATGCCGGTGTCGGGCTGGTCGACCCCGGCCAGGATGCGCAGCAGCGTCGTCTTGCCGGCACCGTTCAGACCGAGGATCACCACGCGCGAGCCGCGGTCGACGGCGAGATCGACCGCGGTGAAGATCTCGAGCGAGCCGTAGCTCTTCGACAGGTTGTGGGCCTGCAGCGGGG
>VFQU01000820.1_pt1 | contig 22372 bp, 18 predicted proteins | sample 3512311 | NCBI WGS metagenome assembly VFQU01 (sample SAMN10412377, study PRJNA504923) | tailings metagenome | isolation source: Relicate 3 Philex TSF3 active mining site | place: Philippines: Tuba, Benguet | collected 2017-08-29
ACCAGACCGCTGACATCCTTGGGCGGCGAATCGGAAGAGATCACGATCTGCTTCTGATTGTCGAAAAGGTCGTTGAAGGTGTGGAAGAACTCTTCCTGGGTGCGTTCTTTACCACCAATGATCTGGATGTCGTCAATCAGCAGCACGTCCGCCGAGCGGTAGAACTGATGAAAGTAAGGCATCTTTTCCATGCGGATGCACTGAATCATCTGGTTCATGAACTTTTCGCTCGTCGTGTAGACGATCTTCATGCCCGGATGCTCATCAAGCAGGCGGCGGCCAATGGCATGCATCAGATGCGTCTTGCCCATACCCACGCCGCCGTATACAAAAAGAGGGTTGTAGCTGCCGGAGGGTTTGGTCGCCACGGCGAGTGCGGCGGCGTGAGCAAACTGGTTGCAGCTGCCGACAATGAAGTTTTCGAAGGTGAACTTGGTGTTGAGGTTCGCTACCGGCGCCCCGAAGATGCTTTCCACGGTGGGGGCTGCGTCAGCGAAATTCGTTGTTGGCCGATGATGCCCGTTGCCATTCACGGCCGGTGTTTCGAGATTGTTGCCAAGGCTGTAGATTACCCGGTTGAAAGGCAGGCTCAGGTGCGTAAGCGCATCGCCTACCTGCTGTGAATACTCACTCTGCATCCAGGCGCGGGTGGCTTCATCCGGCACCTGCACAAACAGCGTGTTCCCATCGGCGTGCGCCAGATGAGTCCTTACCACCCAATTCTCGAAGCTTTCCCGGCTCAGTGAGGCAGCCAGAGTTTGTTTGACCAGTTCCCAAGCGTTCATTCAATCACCGCGTTACGTTCACCCGTGCACTCAAAGCAGAAAAATCCCACAATTTTTCCACATCTGTGGAAAAGTGGGGGACGATGGATTTTTAGGTTGGAGAGCTTTCAGGCTTTGAGGATGCTCCAGCACCAGGGACTGTTACCGCCCCAGTGGCCTGCGATTACCGAGTCTAACACAGTTGCAACTTTGGGCAAGAAGAAATGAGACAAAAAATAAACTCTTTATTTTCTTGGTGTTAAGGATAATTTTCGCCGCTCTGCGGGAACTTGGATGTCAAGCCCCAAACGCAAGTTTTTCTCAGTTCACTTCCTGCAATTGACAAGCGCGGCAGGCTCTGGCACACTGGTTGATGGACAGCGTCTTTGACGCTTCCGCCGCCCGGTGCGGGAGTAACTCAGCTGGTAGAGTGCAACCTTGCCAAGGTTGATGTCGCGAGTTCGAATCTCGTCTCCCGCTCCATTTCTTTCCTTCAATTCCACTTCCAATCCTTCAAAAAGCGTTGTAGCTGTTTCCGTATCGGCAGGGATTCGTGTCCCCTGGCAAAGGCGTAACCGATGCGACGGTAAGAGCGGGGCTCCACGGGGAGAAACTGGCAGTCGGTCCGCCCGAGGCTGGCTTTCTCCGGCACGAGGCTGACGCCATAACCCGCCGCCACCAGGCGCAGAATGCTTTCGAGGTGGTCGCTTTCAAAGACCTGGTCAAACTGCGCCCGAGCCTTGGTGCAAGCCGTGAGGACATCACCCCGCAAACAGTGGCCTTCACGCAGCAGCAGCATCTTTTCAGTGCCCAGGCGGTTGAGCATCACTTTGTCTTCACAGGCCAAAGTGTGGCCCTTGGGAATGGCAGCCAGCAGCGGCTCGCGGAAGAGTTCGCTGCAAACGATTTCGTTGTGCTTGATGGGGAGTGCCAGCAAAGCCAGGTCGAGTTCGCCCTGGCGCAAGCCTTCAATCAGCACCTCGGTCATTCCCTCCACCAGCGTGAGTTCCATGCGCGGGTAGCGCTGGCGAAAAGCGGCCAGTGGTTCCACCATGGCGTAGGGCAGAACCGTGGGAATGACGCCCACTTTCAGCTCACCGCCGTCTTCGGTACGCATGGCTTCGAGGCGGCGGCGGGTATCTTCCACTTCGCGCAGCACCCGTTGCGCAGGTTCGCGCAAAGCCTCACCATAAGCGGTAAGCCGCACGGTGCGGCCAAGACGGTCAAACAGATGAACGCCCAGTTCGCGCTCGAGTTTCTGTATCTGTTGCGATAAGGATGGCTGCGATATGCCCAAGGCTTCGGCGGCCCGCACAAAGCTTCCCGCTCGGGCTACCGCAAGAAAGTAGCGCAGGGGTTGAAGGTCCATTCGCCTACCAGTCTGCCACGCTGCCGTCGCGCCGGAAGGCGGGCATCAGCACTTCTTCGCGAGCGGAGTATTTGCGGGCCTCGGTCTCATTCACTTCAATGCCGAGGCCGGGTGCGGTGGGGGCTTCCACGCTGCCCCGCGTGACGTCATAACCGGTGGTGACGACATCCATGCGCCAGGGCACATCGTTCCAGACAATCTCCTGGATGAGGTAGTTGGGCGTGGCAAAGCCTACGTGCAGGCTGGCCGCGGTGGAGATGGGGCCCTGCGGGTTATGACAGGCCACCGTTACCGAGTAAGTCTCGGCCATGGCGGCGATCCGCCGGGCTTCCGAGATGCCGCCGCAGTGGCTGACATCGGGCTGTATGATGGCGCAGGCGCGCTTTTCGAGCAGTTCGCGGAATTCCCAACGGCCCACCAGCCGCTCGCCCGTCGCAATGGGGAAGCGCAAGGCCCGCGCCACCTCCACGAGTCCGTCGACATGCTCGGGCCAGCAGGGCTCTTCATACCAGTAGAGGTTGTAGTCTTCGAGCAGACGGCCGAACTGGATGGCCGCCGCCGGCGTGCAGCGAGCATGAAGATCGAGCATGATGTCGAAGTGATCACCCACTGCTTCGCGCATGGCCTTGACGGTATCGGCGGCGCGGCGAAGTGTGGCGGCACTTTCGATGGGTTCGGAAATCGGGATGGGCATGCCCTTGGCGGCGGTGAAGCCGCGCGCCTTGCTTTCGCCGATGAGCCGCGCGAAGTCCTCCGGGCCGCCGGTTTTGTACATGCCTTCCAGGCTGCCCCCACCGAGGTGGTCGTAAAGCCGCAGTTGGTCGCGCACCGGGCCACCCAGTAATTCGCACACGGGCTTGCCGACTTCCTTGCCCTTGATATCCCACAGGGCCTGATCAATGCCGCTCATGGCCGACATCGTGACAATGCCGCCGCGCCAGAAATACTGCCGGTGCATGATCTGCCAGATGTGCTCAATGCGGCGCGGGTCCTGGCCGATGATGAGCGGCTTCAGGTCTTCCACAGACCCAACGACGCCCTTGGTCTTCCATTCGAGCGTGGCCTCACCCCAACCGTAGAGACCCGGCTGATCGGTGAGCACCTTGACGAAAATCCAGTTGCGCATGCGCGCGTTCACCACAATGGTTTCGATATTTGTGATCTTCATACGTAAATCCTGCTGACGCGGGCTGAGATGCCGCAGAGTATGGAATAGGCGATGGTGCCGGCCGTGCGGCCCATCTGGCGGGCGTCGAGTGCGACATCGCCTTCGCGCCCGAGTAGCGTGACGGCGTCGCCGGCTTTCAGGTGTGGCACCGAAGTCAAGTTTACAGTGGTGACATCCATGGAGACCGCGCCGAGGATATCCACCAATTGCCCGCCGGCAATCACCTGCCCGCGATTGCCCAGCCGGTGGGGCAGCCCGTCGGCATAGCCCACGCCGAGAATGCCAATGCGCAGCGGCGCCGGGGCCACAAACTGTGCTCCATAACCGACGGGTGCCCCGGCGGGAATGTCTTTCGTGAGCAGGATGCGTGCCTTCCAGCTCAGAGCTGGCGCGACATCGAGCAACTCCGCCGGGGCCTTGCCCTTGGGCCGCGATACGAATCCATAGACGGCGTAGCCGGGCCGCACCAGATTGCCCCAGCTTTCGCGCAGGCCGAAGTGCAAGGGGTTGGTGCTGGCCGCGTGCCTGTAGCGGGGCCGGATGCCAGCAGCGGCCAGGGCATCGCGTACACCGGCAAAGTGCTGCTGTTGTTGACTGGTCTGTGGGGATTGAAAGTCGGCCGAAGAGGCGAAGTGGGTCATCAGACCTTCGAGGGCCGTACCACGCACAGCGGCGGCGATTTCTCCGGCCGGGGCATTGGTGCCAAGGCGGCCCATGCCGCTATCCACCTTCAGGTGATAGGGCAGGCCGGGTTCCAGCTGGGAGATTTCTCCGAGATCATGCACCACCGGCGTCAGGCGGTGTTCCACCCAGGCGCGCGGCTCTGTGTCGTAACGTTCGGCCATCACCAGTATGCGGGCGCGTATGCCGGCTGCCCGCAGGGCTTTACCCTCTTCGAGATTGCTGACGGCGAGCCAGCCGGCGCCTTCCTGTTCGAGCGTACGGGCCACCGCTGGCGCGCCGTGGCGGTAGGCATCGGCCTTCACCACGGGCATCAGTTCCACACCCGCGCCCACGGTGCGCTGGATGGCGCGGTAGTTCAAGGCGATGCGGTCGAGCGAGACTTCTAACCACGTCCGGGGCATAGTTCGCGAAAGAGGGCCTCGTATTGATCAGTGACTACATCCCAACTGTAGCGCTGCCGTACACGCTCCATCGCCGCCTGGCGCAAGCGCTCACGTTCGGCCTCGGGCATGGCCAGCACCGCGCTCATTCTGGCGGGCAGCTCATCGGCCTCGAAGCCGAGGCCCACGCCCCCGGCCACCTCTTCGTTTTCCGGCGTGCGCAGGTAGAGGATCAGCGCGCCCCGGCCCATGGCTTCAATCAGCGCCGGGTGCGTTCCGCCCACTTCAGTCGCATGCACGTAGGCGAAGCAGTGCGATTGCAGCACCCGATAACCCTGCCCGTATATGGCGCCGGGCAGCACCACGCGCGGGTCGCGGGTGTCTCTCACGCGAGCAATATACTCGTGCGCGTAAGGCGCATCCCCCACCAGCGCCAGCTTGAGCGGCGTTTCCACCTGTTCAAAGCTTTCACGCACCAGCAGCGGATTGTTCTCGGGCTCAAAGCGGGTGACGTAGAGAAAGTACTGGCGCGGTTCGAGGCCCAGCAGGGGTTGCCAGGGCACGGGCCCCAGATCCGCCCCATAGGGAATGAAGGTGGACGAGGCCTGGTAGGTCTCGCGGTAGTAACGCTCAATCTCGGCCGCGTCAGTGACGATGCGCGTGGGGCAGAAGGTGGAAAGCCATTCCGAGAGGTGATACCACTTTTTGGCCAACTGGTTCCACTTCTTGCGCTTGCGCTCCAGGCCATCCACGTTGAGCGCTACCGGCATGCCGAAGACGCGGGGCAGCCAGGTGTAGATGGCGTTGGCGCCGTTGCAGTAAAGGACGACGTCGGCGCGTTTGAGCAGCAGCCGAAGCGTCGAAAAGCCCGTGTGGGCGAGTGTGTCGAAATACTTGTGGCGGATGGTGGGCAGCCAGACTCGCTCCACCCCGCGGTAGGGTCCGGCGGGTTCGCGCTCCCGGCAGTAGACGGATACCGTGTGGCCACGTTCCACCAGGCGGGTGGCCAATTCTTCCGCGAAGGTCTCGAAACCCCCATAATTCGCGGGGATGCCACGGGTGCCAAGCAGAGCAATGCGCAAGCCTTCAGTTTATGCTGAAGCTATGCAGGCCGACTGGCTCAGCGACACAACGCCCGCGGCCCAGGAAGTCTACTTCGAGATACTCCGCCGCATGAGCCGGGGCGAGAAGCTGCAGCGGGTTTTCGAAATGGTGGAAATGGCGCACGCCATGGCCGAGGCGCAGGTGAGACGGCAATACCCGCAGGCGGACGATCGCGAGGTGTTTCTGCGGGTGGTTTCGCGGCGGCTTAGCCGGCAGCAGATGATCGACGCCTACGGCTGGGACCCGGAAGCCAACCCATGAATGCTTTCGCGAGCGCTCTCGGTGCGATCCTTGCTGCACTCGACAGGCAGGAAACCCGCTATGCGATTGTTGGTTCAGTAGCCAGCAGTCAGCACGGAATGCCGCGGATGACCAACGATGTAGATCTGCTTGTGGATTTCAGCCATATGGATCTGCCGCAGTTCGCCAGCGAATTGGAAAAAGAGTTCTACATCGATCTGGCTCAGGCGCGGGAAAGTATTGCCCAGGGCAGAGCCTTCAACGCGATTCATCTGCAGGCCGGATACAAGTTTGACTTTTTCCCATTGGAAGGAGAGTTTGGGGAGAAGCAACTACAGCGCCGCATTTTTGAAGCATCCAGAACCCCTCAGTTGGAAAACCTCGAATTCGCGGTGGCCAGTGCGGAGGACACCATTCTCGCCAAGTTTCGTTGGTTCCGGCTGACTGGCGAGACTTCCGAGCGGCAGTGGCTGGATATTCTCGGCATTCTGCGCGTTCAGGCGACTACGCTGGATTACGCCTACCTGCACCACTGGGCAGCTGAATTGGGCTTGAGCCAGTTGCTGGAGCGAGCGCTTAGCTGCGTACGGCCTTCGCCCGGGCCGGCATCTTCACCGTCTTCGGCGCCGGCTGACTGACGGGCCGGAACTGGAACCAGTTCGCCAGGTATTCATCGCTCACCTTGCGGTTGGCCATGATTACCTTGCGCTTGGCCAGCACGCTCTTCCACTTCTTGGCCAGCAACCAGAAGGCCTTCAGCGAAGAATGTTCCCGCAGCAGGCAGGCGCCAACAACGATCAGATCGCGGAAGGTGATCTGGAAGAAGTTGCGCACATAGAGGTCGAAGGTCATGTTCTTCACCCGCATCAGGAAGCGATTCTTGACCGAGTGCATGTTGATGGCCGCGGGCAAAGCGCGGCGGTTGCCCGGCAGCACGCTGCGCACGTGATAGCCACGGGCGTGCGGCGTGTAGAGGGTCTTCCACCCATAGAGCTGCGCGCGCCAGGCGACATCGGCATCTTCCCGGTACACGAAGAAGTCGCTGTCGAAGAACTCGCCTTCAATCGAGATGTCATCGATCATCTCGCGGCGATAGAGCGCCGCGGCGGCTGTGGCGCCAAAGACGTATTCGAAGTTCAGAAAGTGACCGTTGTCCACTTCGCGGCTGCCGCGGTCCAGGTGACGCAGCATGGGGTTGAAGTAAATGCCGGTGGAATCGACGAGGGGTTTTTCGGGAAGGTCAAAGCTGGCCATCATGGCCAGCAGCTTGCCGCAGACGGTGCCGATTTGCGGGTCGCGGTTGCCGGCGTCGACCAGGCTCTGGATGAAATTCGGCATCAGCAGGACGTCGGGGTTGAGCGTCAGAATCCACTCGCCGCTCGACAGGTGGATGGCCTGATTCTGCGCGGCGGCAAAGCCCACATTCTCTTCGTTGGTGACGATGCGGACACGATCGGCGAACTGGTCGAGAATGTCGAGCGTGCCGTCGGTGGAAACGTTGTCCACCACAATCACTTCCTTCAGGGGATAACGCTGCGCCAGTACCGACTCAAGGCAACGCTTGATGAAGCGCCCGCTGTTGTACGTAACGATTGTGACTGAGACTAAGCCGTTATGCATTTTCGAGATGATCTGCGCCTTCCAACTGCCGGCCAAAGCGGCGGATATCCACCCGGCCGGTAACGAGACACTGACACGCGATGAGAAACACTCTCGCGTAGACACCGAGGGCGCGGATACCCTGGCGCCGCAGAAAGATCCCCGTTATTGACCTTGGGACGGACGCAACGGCAACAGCCAAACCGACCAGACGGGACAACCACCCAAAATGCTTGGTGGCGTACCTTAGAAGGCTACCATACCACGCCAACTCTTTGAAAGGCCAATAGATTTTGCGGATACTCGCCCCACCCTGGTGCCGCGCCCGGGCCAGCGGCGTGTAGCGCAGCGGATAGCCCGCCGCGCGTAATCGCACACACCAGTCCACATCTTCAAACCAGACTGGCCAGAAGCCTTCATCCATCCCGCCCAGGGCGAGAAATGTTGCACGGAAAACCATCAGAAAGGCGCCCGGCGGCTGTTCCACGTCCTGGGCCCGGCTGGGGTCGAAGTCCAGACAGCGGTAGCGCCGGTTGATCCTGTTGTTGGGGGACAAACGATTGAGCCCCAGTGTTTCAAAAATCAGCGTGGCTGGGGTGGGCCAGCGCCGTACGAAGAACCCTTGCTGCGGCGCCCCCGTGTGATCCAGCAGCAATCCCCCGCAAGCACCCCGCCCCGCCTCGCGCGCCATCTCCGCCAAACCCGCTTCTACTTCGCAATCCGGATTGAGGATCAGCACATACTCGGTGTCCAGCGCCGCGACGCCGCGGTTTACTCCCCCGGCGAAACCAAGATTCTCGGGGAAATGGAGCAGCCTTACCCCCGCGAGCCCCGCCACAATCTCGCGTGTTCTATCCTTCGACCCGTTATCCACCACCACCACTTGGGCCACGCCGGCCTGCCGCGCCGCCGCCACGCACCGCTCAATCTCGCCGGCTGAGTTCCAGGTCACGATGACGGCGCCGATACTGCTCATAGCGTCAGAGCCCAATACCAGCGCCAGTAGCGGTCCATGCCCGTGTGCGCTGTCACGTCAAATAACTCCTGCTCCAGCTCACCCAATAACCCGTCGTCCACGCCTGCCGGTGCTTCTCGCCAGGCCTCCCACTTGCCAGCCCACCAGGCGGACAGACACCCGTGCCGCGCCGCCGCGAGGCCCCACAATCCCTGGCCCACCACCACCTTCCACCAGTCGGGCCGCCCATGCCGGCGCACCAGCCGCCACTGGTTGCGAGCCGTCAAGCGCACCTGCCGCGGATGCCACGCCCCCAGCGTGGCGCTGCCCTCATGCCAGCACACCGCGCGGGGCTCATACCTGCCGCGATAACCCAACCGTAGACCGCGCAGGCCAATGTCGACATCTTCGAGGTAGCTCTCAAAGCTCTCATCGAGCCCGCGTAGTTGCTGCCAGTAATCCCGCTCGATGACGATTGCCGTCCAGGGCGCCAGGGAGATTTCCCGCGCCTCATTCCAGTAGGCCCCGTCCCGGCAACCACACCCCGCCCGCAGCGGCACACCGCTTTCACTCACCAGGTCCCAGGTGGCATCGAGCATGCCCGGCTCGCGGCTCGACAGCACCTTGCCCACGGCAAATGGCGCCCGCAAGGACTGCATCTTTGCCAGCCAATCGGGCGCCAGCCGCACGTCGTTGTTCAATACGGCAATGCGCTTGCCGCCACAGGCGCGCACGCCGGCGTTTACCGCCGCGGCAAAGCCCCGGTTTTCCCCCAGGTCGAGAAAGTTCACACCGCGAGCCACTTCCGCCGTACCGTCGGCTGATCCTCCATCCACCACCCACACCGCGGCTGGCGCCTGCGTCTGCTCCGCCAGGTTCGCCAGCAGCGCAGCCACACGGTCGCGCCCGCGCCAGGTCGGGATGACTACGTGAAGCGCTTCTTCAGCAGAAACCATAGGTTGTAGAAGCCGTCGCGCCAGGGGTTGAGCTTGATTTCCCCCAGCCGCGACGTGTAGAGGATCGAAATTTCGGCAAAGGTGATGTCCGGATGTTTGAGGGCCTCGATTTTTATTTCCTCGCTGAACGCCATTCCGTCGCTTTCGAGCGTCATCTTAGAGAGAATGCTCCGCCGGAACACCCACATGCCGCTTTGCGAATCGCTCACCCAGCGCAAGTACAGCACGCTCATGGCCACCGACAGGATGAAATTGCCTATCTTGTGCTTGAAGCTCATCGCCTTGGGGTCGCGCACGGGAAACCGCGAAGCGTTCAGAAAGTCCACCTCCAGATGACGAAACGCCTCCAGCAGGTAGGAGATCGCATCGGGCGGATAGCTATGGTCGCCATCGAGCGTGACAATTATGTCCCCAGTGGCAAACGCAAAGCCCTTCTTGTAGGCGCGCCCGTAGCCGCGGGCGTCTTCGCGAATCACGCGGGCGCCAAACTCGGCGGCGACTTCGCTCGTCCGGTCCGTCGAGCCGTTGTCCACCACAATCACTTCATCGACGAAGGCCGGCATGCGCCGCATGACCTGCTCAATTCCCTGCTCCTCATTGAGACAGGGCATGATCACGGTGATGCTTTGGTTGTTATACATCAGAAAAGGAAATTCCAGAATGCCATGCGCACTCTCGCTCTACTAGTCTCCATCACTCTATCCGCCACTTTCGCCAGCGCGCAGGGCAACGCCGAACTTTCGCAGGTGCAAACCGTCTACGTCATGCCGATGGCCAATGGCTTTGACCAGTATCTGGCCAATCGCCTGCGGGAAGTGACCCAGCTGCGGGTGGTCACTGACGCCATGCGGGCCGATGCCATCTTCACCGACCGCATTGGCGCCGCCTTTGAAAGCCGCCTCGAAGACATGGAGGCCGAAGCCGCCGAGAAGGCCCGCCAGGCTGAACCCAAAGACAAGGACGCAACGGGCGGCAATGAGATGAAGCTGGCCCCGAAGGTGGTCTCCAACATTGGCCGTGGCCGCGGCACCTACTTCCTGGTGCATCGCGGTTCCCGTATCGTGCTGTGGTCCATCTTCAGCAAGCCGAAGGATATGGAACCCAAAACGCTCGACCGCAACGCCGAACGTGTCGTCATGGAGTTCCGGAAAGCGCTCGCCGGGAAGTAGCCGCCTTCATCTCCAGCCGCGCGCGGTATTCGGCCACCAGCCGCTGAATGACAATGCGCGCATCCCACTCGTCCAGCACATGTTGCCGGGCGCGTTCACCCATGGCTGCCGCCGCGGCACGGTCCGCCAGCAGGTCTTCAATCGCGTCAGCAAATTTCACCGGGTCTGCCGCCAGCCGGCAGTATTGCCCATCCACCTCGGCCAGCCCCTCCGCCCCCAGCGGCGTCGCCACCACGGGTATGCCGTAGGCGAATGCTTCCAGAAGCTTCACGCGGATGCCGCTGCCGCTCTGTATGGGGCAGAGGAAGACGGCAGCCTCGCGCAAGTCTTCGGCAATGCTTTCCCGAAAGCCCGCCATTTCGAGAATTCCGTCCGAGTGGGGAAAGATGTAAGCCGGCGGCGGGTCTGCGCCAACGGCCACCACACGAAACTCCACCCCCCGGGCCTTCAGCAGCGGCACTACGTGTTCGAAAAACCACTGCATGGCTTCCATATTGGGCAGGTGCCGGAAGCCCCCGACGAAGAGCAGCGTATGGCCCTCGCGCGGGGTGAGCCGTGGCGTGAAATCCTCCACCCGGATGGCCGCCCGCAAACCGGCGCGTGTGTGTCCGGCCAGGTGCGGCGCAAAGCTCAACAGATATTCCTCGTTGGCGCGGGTGCAAACCTGCACCAGGTCGAGCCGCCGCAACATGCGCAGTTCCCAGTGCAGGGCCCGCAGATACTCTACGCCCGCCGGGATGCGGAAGAGCCAGCTGCGGTTGGTCTCCATTTGCCGGGCGATGGACTGGAAGTAGAGATCGTGCTCAAACAGCGCGCAAAGGATGTGTTGAAACTCGCAGGCGTACTGGCCGAGTTGCGTGTATTCGAGCTGCAGCACATCAATGCCGCGCGTCAGTATGGTGCGGTGCAGCAGCCATTCAAGCTCGTGGCTTTGAAACTCACCTACCGCCCCGGGCCGCAGGCTGAAACTCTGCGCCGGCTGCCCGGTCATGCGCACCAGAAACTCCATGCTGGCCACGAAGGGCCGTAGTTCCTCATGGGCTTCGCGCTCCCATTCTTCATCGAGCAGCGCCACGAGATGCACTTCCGCATGGCGGCTCAATTCGCGCACGGCCAGCTGCATGAAGACGGCGCCCCCGTGTGAGGCTGGCGCCAGGCCGTAGGGCGAAACAAACAGCACCCGGGGGCGTCGCGAACGCACGCCCGTAGCCTCAAAGCGGTCGCGGTAATAGCCGCCCAGCGGCCGGCGAAAGGCTTCGCGATCGCGTACCAGTGACAGACTGCGCGCCCGAAACCTTGCCACGCAAGCGCCCGGTAACTGCCAGAAGGCTCGCCACAGCCCAGGGAAGTTGGCCCGCCCAGGCGCATCGCCCGCCACCAGCGCCACCAGTGCCGAGACATGGTTGGCGGCGAAGTTTTCGAGCAGCATGCCCGGGCAGTGGATGTTCTTCCAGGCAAAGAGCACGAAGTTCTTGCGCACCACCGCGTTGATATAGCCGGGGCTGAACTTCTTGCCAATCGTGCCCCGGTGCTCATGCCAGACGTGGCTCTGCGGTTGGTAGAGCACACGCCAACCGCGCTTCCAGGCCGAATAGCCGAGGTCGGTATCTTCGAGGTAAAAGGGCCGCAGCAGCTCATCGAAGCCGCCCAGGGCGAGAAACTTGCGCCGGTCAAACGCGCACGAGCCGCCTCCGCCGTAGAAGCAGGGGAAGAGCCCCGTCACTTCTTCATCCACGCGGTGACGCAGCTCCAGCACGCCCCGCCGCCAGGCGCCTTGGGTCAACCCGGTTTCCTCCCGCACCTTCTTCTCGTCCGAGAAGAAGATCTGGCAGGAGACGGCAAAGACGTCGGGCGCGGCGAAGCCCTCGAGCAGCGGCGCGAGAAAGTCCGGGGCCACGCGCATGTCGCTGTTCAGCAACACCACGATGTCGTTCTTCGCTTCGCGGAAGCCGCGGTTGGAACCACCGCCGAAGCCAAGATTTTTGGGCAGGGCAATCAGCCGCACGGCCGGGAAGTGTTCCCGCACAAATTCAGCGCTGCCATCCGTCGAGCCATTGTCCACCACGATGACTTCGTTGTCCGGGCGGCCGGCCATGGCCGCGACGACACTGGGCAGGTATTTGGCCAGCAGGTCTTTGCCGTTCCAGTTGGGAATCACGACGCTTGCGCTCTCGCGCCGCGGCGAGCTATCCACGTCAGCAGGCTTGTCACCGAAGGCCATCCACAGCAGGTCAGTCAGCCAGAGCGCCAACAGTTCCACCACTACCAGCAGTGGACTGAGCAGAAGGATGGGAGCCTGCACCAGCAGGCGGCGCAGCAGCGGCATCAGAATTTCGGCCCGAGCCCGAATGCCTTTCCCATCCGGATCCAGCGTGAAGCCTCAACCGAGGACAGTTTCGCCTCGGCCGCTTCGCGCTGGCTTTGTTCCGTTTGCGCCCAGACGGTGCGCTCGATGACGGTCTTCTCGAGCTCGTCGACTTTGGCCTGATAGGCCGCGAGTTGCTGGGCGGCTTCGGCGATGCGGGCATCGAGCGTCGCGATATGCGCGTTCAGGCGCCCTTCCTGTTCTTCGCCCCAGGCCACCTGTTTGGCCAGGTCTGCCTCGAGTCCGGCAATCACGGCCGCTGATTCCCGCTGCGTGGTGGCCAGTTCTCCTTCGAGTCGCGCGATGTGCCCCCCGGCTTCTTCGAGGGCCTGATTCTGCTGCAAAGCCCACTGGTTCTTGGTCTCAATCTCCTGCTTCAGTGTGCGGTACTGCTCCACCAGTTGCTGGTGTTCGGCTTGTGCCTTTTCGAGCCACTCGTTCTTGGTGACCAGTTCCCCTTCGAGCCGCGCGATGTGATGTTCCCGCTCGCGCAGCACATTGGCCGTGGTGGGCAGGTAGATGAATGCTGGGGCGCCCATTAAGGGGCGCGCGGCGCAAACGGCTACAAAGAAATGAGCTTGGGACGGATTGGGTTTGTTCTGTTCGAGGCGCAGCTCACTGCCAGCCGTTGCCTCGAGGGGCAGAAACACGACGCCGCTTGAATGATTCTGTACGAAAAATGTCTGATTGGGGAAGAATTCCGACAGCACATCCCGGAATTCCTGGTAGCTGAACTCGTGGACGTGGAAGGGATTGGGTCCGTTCAGCTTGCGGCTCTCGGCGTAATATTCGACGTTGGGCGTCGAGATGATCAGCTGGCCGGAAGGCGCCAGCACGCGCCGCGCTTCCTTGAGCAGCGCCCGGTAATCCTCGAGGTGTTCGATCACCTCAAAGCAGACGGCCAGGTGGAAGCTCTCGTCGGCGAAGGGTAACTCCTCGAGCCGCCCCACCTCAAACTTCAGATTGGGCCGCTGGAATTCGGCGCGCGCCTGTTCAATGGCTTCACTGGCGCAATCGACGCCGGTGACGTGTTCGGCCAGCCGCGCCAGCTCGGCCGAGCCATAGCCGGTGCCGCAGCCGAGGTCGATGACTTTCTTGCCGCGGCAGAGGCGCGCGGCGAAGAGGTAGCGGGAGTAGTGTTCGTTCCAGAGGTCGGCATCGACAAGACCCGGGACAACGCGCTCGCCGGTGAACTCAGCCACGTGGCACCTCCACACGACAGGGCAAATGCAGATACCCGTAGACCTGGCCCTCGCCGTGCCCCATCTGCAGAATGAGGGCGTTATCGATCCAGTCGCACATCGTGTAATGGTGCAGGCTGCCATCGGCAATCGCGGGCGAGAAGCTGAAGTGGGCCGGGTAGAGTTCCGGCAGATCCAGATGGAAGTCCACGGTAATAGTGTCACCCGGCGCCATGGGGGGAAGGTCGAGGCCCTCGCGAATGGTGTTGGACCCCGCGAAGTCAATGCCCAGATGGTTGCGCATCATGAAGCCGATATTCGGCAGCGCAATGGCGGCTTTGGCGCGCGCGCTGATGCGGACGGTGGCGCGGCTGTTGGGCTCAAGCAAGCCCGCGGGCTCACCGTGCTCGTTCAGCACCGCAATGCCGAGAATCTCGGCCCGCCCGTCGCCGTGGCGGTGGTCAATGTTGGGAATGCTGGTCACCAGTGTGGCCGCTTGCCCGGCACTGGGGCGGTCCTGCGTGGCCTGGTGTTCCACAAAGGTGGAATCCCGCGCGGTCATCTCGGCCAGGTACTTGGACACCACCAGATCGGTGCCGCCGAGTTCGCGGATACGGCCCCGGTCGAGCCACAGCACGCGATCGCCAATGGCCTTGACGTCGCCCATGGAATGGCTCACGAAGAGGATAGTCACCCCGCGCTGGCGCAACTCATGCACCTTGCGCAAACAGCGCTGGCGGAAGTAGACATCACCCACAGCCAGCGCTTCGTCCACCAGCAGAATTTCCGGGTCGACGTGGATGGCCACCGAAAAGGCGAGGCGCACGGCCATGCCGCTTGAGTAGGTCTTCACGGGTTGGTCGAGAAATTCGCCGATCTCGGCAAACTCTTCGATGCTGCGAAAGCGGCGCTCGGTTTCCGCGCGGCTCAGGCCGAGAATGGCGGCGTTGAGGTAGACGTTATCGCGCCCGGTGAAATCGGGGTTGAAGCCCGAGCCGAGTTCCAGCAAGGCCGCCACACGCCCCTTCACTTCCGCGCTGCCGCGGGTCGGTGTCAAGATACCCGCAATGATCTGCAGCATCGTACTCTTGCCAGACCCGTTCTCGCCGATGATGCAGAAGGTCTCGCCAGCCTCGACGGCAAAACTCACATCATCGAGGGCCTTGAATTCGCGGTGCCGCCGCAACCGGTTCAGGGTGATGAGTTCCTTGAAACGGTCGGCCGGCGCGTCGTAGATGGCATAGCTCTTCGACACATTCGCGAATTGGATGACGGGTTCGGGCACGGATCTTTAGTTTGACAAGGGGGCGGCTTCGCCTCTAGCCTGAAAGAGTGGGCAGTTCGCGAGAACTTCCCCACCGGCCGGCGTAGCTCAGAGGTAGAGCGAGGGTCTCATAATCCCTAGGTCGTAGGTTCGAGTCCTACCGCCGGCACCACGCACTCTTCCTTCCTTCAGTTGTTTTCCCCCACCAGCAAAGCATAGAGCCGGTCCAGTTCCGCCGGCGAATAGTATTCAATCTCGATGCGCCCGCGCTTTTCGTTCTTGCGCTGAATGGTGACGCGGGTGCCAAGGACACGCTGCAACTCCTCTTCGGCGGCGCGCACGTTGGGGTCAATCTGTACTTTATTGTCCTCTTTGATCTCTTTCGGTTCAGTGAGGCTCTGGATCAGCTTTTCCGCTGCGCGGACGCTGAGGCCCTGTGAGGCCACTTTTTCGGCGACGTTGATTTGCAGTTCTTCGGTGGGCAGCGAGAGAATGGCGCGGGCGTGGCCCATGGAAAGACGCCCATCGGTGAGCATGCCCTGCACGCCTTCCGGCAGGCGCAGCAGGCGCATGAAGTTGGTGATGGTGGTGCGGTCTTTGCCGGTGCGGCGGCCGATCTCTTCGTGGGTGAGATTGAGCTCGCGGCTGAGGCGGTCAAAGGCGACGGCGGTTTCAATGGCGTTGAGGTCGTCGCGCTGGATGTTTTCGATGAGGGCGAGGGTGAGTACGTTCTCATCGGCGATGTCCTGAATCACGACTGGCACCGCGGCCAGGCCGGCCAGCTTGGCGGCGCGCCAGCGGCGTTCTCCGGCGACGATCTCGAACTTGTCCCCCTGGCGCCGCACCAGCAGGGGTTGCAGGATGCCATTGGCGGCGATGCTTTCGGCGAGTTCGTTCAGCTTGACGCCGTCGAAGACATTGCGGGGTTGTCGTGGGTTGGGGACGATGCTGTCGAGGGGCAACTGCTGCAGTCCCGGGGTATCGCCGGAAGGAGTGGCTGCGGGGGCAGCATTCTGCGCCGCTGGTGGCGTCACCGGGCGGCCCGGCAGAAGGGCAGAGAGGCCCTTACCCAATACTCGACGAGGATCTTGCGGCTTGGTCATGGGCCATGATTTCCTTTGCCAGTTTAATGTAGCTTTCGGCGCCTTTGGAGCGCACATCGTAAGATATGACGGGTTTGCCAAAGCTGGGCGCTTCGGCGAGCCGCACACTGCGGGGAATGACGGTTTCAAACACCTGGTTGCCGAAGTAGGCGCGCAGGTCACCGGCTACCTGACGGGTGAGGTTGGTGCGGTCGTCATACATGGTGAGCAGCACACCCTCGATGGGCAATTCGTGCTGGAAGCCTTCACGGATGCGCTGGATGGTGTCAATCAGCTGCGACACGCCTTCGAGTGCGAAGAATTCGCACTGTATGGGCACAATCAGCGTATCGGCGGCGACGAGAGCGTTGAGGTTCAGCAGGTCGAGGGCCGGGGGGCAGTCAATCAGAATGTACTGATACTGGTCACGCACTGCATGGAGGGCATCGCGAAGGCGGAATTCGCGCTCGGGTGCATCCACCAGGTCAATATTGGCCGCGACCAGGTTTTTGTCGGCTGGCAGCAGGTAGAGGCCCTCAAAGTCGGTGGCGACCGTAGCTTGCGGTACGGTTGCAGCCTGGGTGAGGACGTCGTAGCAGGTGAACTGCAAGGCATCTTTGGCAACCCCTACACCACTGGTAGAGTTGCCTTGGGGGTCACAGTCCACTAATAGTACCTTGACTTCATTCAAAGCCAAGGATGCAGCCAGGTTGATGGCAGTGGTTGTTTTTCCGACCCCACCCTTCTGGTTGGTGATCGCGATGATTTTTCCCACGGGCTTATCTTAGCATCCCTTCAAAATGGTATTGTTCCACGTGGAACATCCCCGGAATTCCTTCCTGTGGAACGTTCCACGTGGAACATTCAAACAATCCTGTGAAACAAATGTTCTATACCGCGGCCTTGGACATGGACAGATAAACATCCAGAATCGCGATGGCGGCGGGAGTCACACCGGGTATCCGGCTGGCATGACCCAAGGTCGGCGGCTGCACCCGCCGTAGTTTGTCCTGTACCTCGTTGGAGAGTCCAGGAACTGCCGAGAAATCAAAATCGACGGGAATCAATCGGGATTCCCCTTCCTTCAGCCGTTCCACCTGCCGGTTTTGCTGGGCGAGGTAACCTTCGTACTTCAATTCGGTTTCCGCAGTCGTCAGCAGAGATTCGGGTAGTTCAGCGCCCAGGTGGCTTTCCAGGTAGCCCTTGAGTTGCCCACTTCTCGCTTCCGGGCGGCGCAGCCATACTGCCAGGGTAGGACGGTCGTCAAAACCCAGGTCCAAACCCGGAATCCGGCCGGGACCCACACGCTGCTGCTGCAAGTGCTCGAGGAGTCGCCCCTTCAGTGCCATCTTCTGGTCAAAGCGCCGCACACGCTCCCCAGAAGCCAGCCCAATCCGCTTGGCGATCGGCGTCAAGCGTTCATCCGCGTTGTCAATCCGCAGGTGCAGCCGGAATTCCGCCCGCGAGGTAAACATGCGGTAGGGTTCATCCGCACCTTTGCTCACGAGATCATCCACCAGAATGCCGCCATAGGCTTCATTACGGCCCAAAACTACCTCTCCCCCGCCAGATACCTTCAGCGCGGCGTTGATTCCCGCCAGCAGCCCCTGAACCCCCGCTTCTTCATAACCGCTCGTCCCATTGATCTGCCCAGCCAGAAAGAGTCCCGGGTAACGCTTCACTTCCAGGCGATGGTCCAGTTCCCGCGGATCAATGGCGTCATATTCAATCGCGTAGCCAGGGCGGATCATCTCCGCATCCTCCAGCCCCTCAATCGAGGCAATCATCGCCGCTTGCACGTCAATCGGCATGCTCGTGGACATCCCGTTCACATACACCTCGTTTGTGTCCAGCCCCTCCGGCTCCAGGAAGATCTGGTGCCGCAGACGGTCGGGGAATTTCACGATCTTGTCTTCAATCGACGGGCAATACCGCGGACCCACTCCCTCGATCTGGCCGCTATAGAGTGGACTGCGCGGAATCGCCTCCGACAGCACGGCATGCGTCCGTTCATTCGTGTACGCCAGATGACACTGTATCTGCGGCCGCTCAATCCGGTCTGTCAGAAAACTGAAGGGAGTCGGGTTCTCGTCCCCGTACTGTGGTTCAAAACGCTTCCAGTCAATCGTGCGGCCATCGAGACGTGGCGGGGTGCCCGTCTTCAAGCGCGTCCAGTTCAAGCCAAGATTGCGCAACTGCTCCGCCAGCAAATTGCTGGGCGCCTCACCGTTGCGCCCACAGGAATAAGTGGTCTCCCCCACATGCGCCACACCCTTCAGAAAGGTTCCCGTCGTCACCACCACTGCGCCCGCCAACAGTTCTCTTCCATCTGCAAGACGAACACCGTTCATCTTCGTGCCGTCCAGCAGAAAAGAAGCCACTTCCGCCTGCAACATCCGCAAGTTGGGTTCCTCTTCAAGCACCGCCTTCATGTGCACCCGGTACTGCTTCTTGTCGCACTGTGCCCGCGGGCTCCATACGGCCGGGCCGCGGCTGGTGTTCAGCAGCCGGAACTGGATGCCCACCGCATCGGTCACTTCCCCCATCACGCCCCCCAGCGCGTCAATCTCTCTGACCAGATGCCCCTTGGCAATCCCGCCAATCGCCGGGTTGCACGACATCTGTGCCACCAGATCGATATTCATCGTGATCATGGCCGTCTTCAGGCCCAGCCGCGCGCAGGCTCGCGCCGCTTCACAACCGGCGTGGCCCGCGCCAATCACAATCACGTCATAACGGCTTTGTTTCATGGGGAACTGCATTTTGGGGAGACTTCAGTTTTATTCTAAGTTTTTGGAGGAACTCTCGCTTTGAACATCCTGATTGTCGGTGGCGGCGGCCGCGAACACGCCATGGCCTGGCGCTGCGTACAGGAAGGACATCGCGTGTGGGCCGCCCCGGGCAATCCCGGCATTGCCGCCATTGCCGAGTGCATCCCGCTCGAGTCCCAAACTCCCGAGCGCTTTCTCGAAGTGGCCAACCTCGTGCAGGCTGACCTCACCATCGTGGGTCCTGAAGCGCCCCTGGTCGCCGGCATCGTCGATGTCTTCACCGCCCACGGCAAGCGCATCTTTGGCCCCACGCAGGCGGCCGCGCAACTCGAAGGCTCCAAGGCCGACCCCAAGGAGTTCATGGCGCGGCATGGCATCCCCACTGCCCGCTTCCAGGTTTTCGACGAACGAAACGAAGCCATTGCCGCCCTGGCTCGCTTTGAATACCCGGTGGTGCTGAAGGCCGATGGCCTCGCCGCGGGCAAGGGCGTGGTGATTGCCAAGACGCGCGCCGAGGCCGAACAAGCCCTCCACCAGATGTTTTCGGGCGAGTTGGTGGGCGCGGCGGGTTCGCGTGTGGTGATCGAAGACTTCTGGCGCGGCGAAGAAGTCAGCTTCATCGCCATCTGCGATGTCGACACGGCTCTCCCCCTGCCCCCCACTCAGGACCACAAGGCCATCTTCGAGAACGACGAAGGCCCCAACACCGGCGGCATGGGCGCCTACTGTGACGACCGCATTCTCACCGCCGCCCAGCAGCAGGATATTCTCAACCGCATCATTCTGCCCACCCTCAATGGCATGGCCGCCGAAGGCAATCCGTTCCGTGGCTTCCTCTATGCCGGGCTGATGATGACTCCGGCCGGACCCAAAGTCCTCGAGTACAACGTGCGTCTGGGCGACCCCGAAACTCAGGCCCTGCTCTACCGCATCGATAACGGCTTTGTCGATACCCTGATGGCCGCCACAGATGGTTGCCTGCCCAAGGCCAATCTTTCCCTGCCCCCCGGGGCTACGGCCTGCGTGGTGCTCGCCGCCCACGGCTATCCCGGCCAGGTGCGCACCGGTGATGCCATCGCTGGCCTGGACGAGGTCACCAGCGCCACCGTTTTTCATGCTGGCACTCGCGCCGACAGCGGCCAGATCGTCACATCCGGGGGCCGCGTGTTGGGCGTTACCGCCCGCGGCCACATTCTGCAGGAGGCGCTCAATGGCGCCTATCAGGCCGTGCACCAGATACGCTTCGAGGGCATGCAGTTCCGCCGGGACATTGGCCACAAGGGCCTGAAGCGGTACACTGGCGGATAAGTGGGGACGTAGCTCAGCTGGATAGAGCGTCCGCCTCCTAAGCGGAAGGTCGGCAGTTCGAATCTGCCCGTTCCCACCACTCCCGCCTCTCACAAAAAATCGCCTTAGTGAAACACCCTCCGAGTCCGCCCCTGGCCTCAGCAAAAACAGTAAGTATCTTTTTCCGTTGTTTCTAAAAGCGCCCTACCCGTACCATCACCCTGAAGCGTTATGGTACGAACTTACTGGCACTATCCATCTCTCATCGTCCTCGCGATCGCTCTGCCTGCCGCCGCGCAAACCATCAGCATTTCTCCCACCAGCGCCACTGTCCGCCTCGACAGCACCCGCCAATTCAGCCGCTCCATCAGCGGCACCAGCAACACCGCCGTTACCTGGTCAGTAAATGGCGTCAATGGCGGAAACGCCTCCGTGGGTACCATCTCCACGGGGGGGCTTTACACACCCCCCGTCAATATGCCGAACCCCGCTTCGGTCACCGTGCGGGTTACCAGCGTGGCCAACACCACGAAGTTTGCCAACGCCACGGTGAATCTGCAGTATCCCGTCCCCACTACGTCCTCCATCACTCCGGGCGATCTCAACATCGGGACTCACACATTAACCGTGACCGGCGCCAAGTTCTACCCCGGAGCCCGAATCCTTTTGCAAGGCAATGCCGTCACCACACAGTTCATCAGTTCCACCCAACTGCGCACCACTGTCAATCTTCCTACCGCACAGCAATACTGCATCGTGGTGGCGAACCCAACCCCCAACGCGGGTAATTCTTCTTCCCGCTGCTTCACCGTTCGCAATCCCGTCACCATCAGCATCTCGCCCACCACCGCCACCGTTCGCGGCGGCGCCACGCGCACCTTCACCACCTCCGTGGGCAACACCAACACCAAAGATGTGGACTGGCTCGTCAACGGCGTCGTGGGCGGCAATGCCACCGCCGGCACCATCACCACCGCCGGGCTTTTCACGGCCCCCCTCAATATCGCCGCTGTTGGTGGCTCCGTCAAGGTGGGCGTCCGCAGCCGGAAAGACCCCACCAAAATGGCTGAGTCCACCGTTACGCTGCAAAACCCCGTCCCGGTGCTGAGTTCTATTGCCCCCACCAATCTCCCCCTGGGTACGGCCAACTTCACCATCACCGGCAATGGCTTCGCGCCTGGCGCTACCGTGTCAGTCGGCGGCGTGCCCATGAGCGCCACCGTCAACTCGCTTACCAGCATCAGCGTTTCCGGCACAACCCAAGCCACGCCCGGCGGTGTGGCGGCCATCACCGTTTCCAACCCCGCGCCCGGCCCCACCACCTCCGCCCCGCTCGTGGTCAACATCACTCCGGCCAACCCCAAGGTTTCCTATACCGCCGCCAAGCGCTTCCTCGAACAGGCCAGCTGGGGTGCTTCTCCCTCGGAAATCTTCCGCGTCATGGAGATGGGCTTTGACGCCTGGCTCGAAGACCAGTATCAACAGCCCGCGTCTACTTACACCATGCCCACACCCAACGGCACCATCCCGGTCTACGACATGCAGGCCGAGTTCTTCAACAACGCCATGAATAATCGTGACCAGCTCAGGCAACGCGTCGCCTTCTCGCTCCACAAAATCTTCGTCGTATCCGCGGTGGAGGTAACAACCACCCATGGCCTCGTGCCCTATCATCGCCTGCTCATGCGCGACTCCCTCGGTAACGTCAAGACACTTATGAAAGACATCACCCTCGATGTCGGCATGGGCGAGTATCTCGACATGGTCAATAACATCAAGGCCAACCCGAGCAAGGGCACCGAGCCGAACGAGAACTACGCCCGCGAGCTGATGCAGTTGTTTACGCTCGGCACCTCCTTCCTGCGGGCCGACGGTTCTCCCTTGCGCGACCCCAACGGCGTCCCCTATCCGGCCTACACCGAAGCCGACGTCATCGCACTGTCCAAAGCCCTCACCGGTTGGACTTACCCGCCCGGCAAAGGCACCACCACGAACAACAACAACAAACAGAACTACGGCGCGCCCATGGTGGCC
>VFQU01000821.1_pt1 | contig 22370 bp, 18 predicted proteins | sample 3512311 | NCBI WGS metagenome assembly VFQU01 (sample SAMN10412377, study PRJNA504923) | tailings metagenome | isolation source: Relicate 3 Philex TSF3 active mining site | place: Philippines: Tuba, Benguet | collected 2017-08-29
TCGGCGTTCAGCGCGATACTGGCGCCACCCGCTGCGGCACCGGCGCCGTAGTTCTCGTCCCAGCTGCCGTTGAGCGCGGCTTTGTACTCGTAGCTGCCGGCCGGTAGCAGGAACTCGCCGCGCCAGACCTCGCTGCTGGCCGAGTAGGAAAGGCGCGATGCGGTGCAGGCCGGCGACCAGTTGTCGCTGCAGCCCAGCGCCTGCTGCAGGCTGCCAGCGATGGTCACGCTTTCGGGTTGCGGGGCAGGCGGTGCGGGCGTGACGCTGAGCTGATTGCTGAGGCCGTCGAAGCGGAACTCCTGCAGCGAACAGGCCTCACCGACCTCAAACGGGATATTGGTGCCGTTCTGCGCGCCGCCGGCGCCGTAGTTGAGGTCCCAGGATTCGTTCATCGCCACCTTGGCCTCGAAGCGACCGGCTGGCAACGCTGCCATGGCGCGATAGACGCCGTCGCGCTCGGGGTCTTCCATCCAGGCGCGCAGGCAGGTCGAGTCCCAGTCGCTGGCGCAGCCGATGGCCCGCTGGAAGCTGCCGACGGCGACCGGAATCAGCGAATTGACGGGCTCGGTGATGAAGTTTGTTCCGCTGCGGAAGTAGAACTTCAGCGAGGCGGGGTTTGCGAGGTTCAGCGCGATATTGCCGCCGCCGGGCGCGCCGCCTGCGCCGAAGTTCGTGTCCCAGCTGCCGTTGAGCGCGACCTTGTACTCGTGGCTGCCGGCCGGCAGATCGAAGCTGCCCTGCCAGACGCCGTCCTCTTCGTCGAACGCGAGCTGCGAAGCGGCGCAGGGTGGTGACCAGTTCTCGGTGCAGCCGATGGCCTGCTGAAGGTTGCCGACCAGGGTGACGCGCTCGGGCTGCGGGCTTTGCGCATGCAGGCCGGTGGCGGTGACGAGAGCGAGCGTCAGGGCGGCTATGGAGGTGGCTGATCGGTACATTTGGGAGGTTCGAAAGACGGACAGGAGAGATTCGTGATGCGTGCGCTCAGGCATCCGGGGCCTGTTAGCTCTTGCGAGCTTCGGTTGGAAAGGGCGCGGTATCGAGGGTGTTCGGCGCGACAGCCCCTCTCCCACGGGGAGAGGGGCTCAGAGCCGGGTCCCTCGCAACGCGTGCAGGAATCTGGGCTTTGCCTCTTGCGGAGGCGGAGCATCGAGCGACGATTCCCGATTCCCGATTCCCGATTCCCGATTCCCGATTCCCGATTCCCGGCACCTACCTCAACCACATCCTCGCCCTACGCGCCGGCAGGCTGAAGGTGTAGCTGCCGCTGCCGATGTTGACCACGCTGTTCGCGTCCAGAACATCGCGGTAGTTGGTGAACCACCAGAGCACGCTGTTGTTCATGTTGATCGTGGTGTTGACCGTGCTGCCGCACTTGTTGATGCCGACGATGCCGCGGTTGCCGCGGCGGAACAGCAGGTGGCAGTCGCTGTGGGACAGCACCTGCATGTCGCTGCCCTGGACGGCGTTGTGGAAGCGGATCATCGCGGCGAGGTCGCTGCGGCGGTAGGCGTTGACCCAGCGGTTGTCGCCGCTCTCGTTGTTGTCCGAGTACAGCAGCGGGCTGCCGCCGTCGCGTCCCAGCACATAGGCATAGGCCAGCGTCTCATCAGTGGGGTCGAGGATCAGGTAGCGGAAACCGCCGTTGTTGGGAATGTCGTGGGTCACGGTGAAGGTGATCGCGCGGCTGTTGGGCAGGGCCTGGCCGACGGCGAGCGGGTTGACCAGCGCGTTCATGCTGCCGCCGAAGCGGAAGGCATTGCGGAGGCTGCCGAACAGCGGGAAGTCGTAGGCCGCGTGGTCAGTGCCGTTCAGATAGGGCGCGAGGAAGCCGTTGTACTCGCTGTCGCCGGCACCGCCGTTGGTGATCACTTCGCCGAACACATGCACGCCCTGCTTGATCTCGGGCGTCAGCACCGCGTTGATGTGCGAGAGCGGCATGTGCTTGGCGGCATCAATGCGGAAGCCGGTGACGCCGAGCCCCTTGAGTGCCGTCAGGTAGCTGCGCTGCTGCCCGACCACATAGCTGCTGCCGAGCAGGTCGGGCAGGCCGGCGTCGCCGGCGCCGCCGCAGAGGCGCCAGTTCTGCACCTGCCAGACATCGTTGTAGTTGTTGATGCAGTTGGCCGGGCCGAAGTCCCACTGCGAGAGGAAGTTGTAGCGCAGGTCGCCGAACAGGCGCTGGCTGTTCCAGTAGCTGGTGTTCGCGGCGTAGGCACTGAGGATGCGCTGGCCAGGGTAGTTGAGGTCGCCACGCTGGGCGGCTTCGTTGGCCATGTGGTTGAGGATGATGTCCGCGTAGACGCGTATGCCGCGCGCCCGCAGCGCGTTCGACATGCTCTGGAAGCTCTGCCTGTTGCCGAGCGGATGGTCGATGGTGCGGTAGTCCTGCGGCTGGTAGCGCGCCCACCAGGCCGAGCCCTCGGACTTCAGCGGCGGGGCGACCAGTACCGCCTTGTAGCCCAGCGACTGGATCTCGGCCGCGCGCGCCTCGACCGTGTCGTAGCGCCAGTTGAAGGCGTGCAGGATGACCTCGGCCTGGGCGGGAGTGCTGGTGCCGGCGAAAGCTGCGAGTGCTGCGATGCCGGGCAGGGCCCGGGTGGTACTGCGGATGGCCTGAGCCAGGCCTGCGTGGATGCGTTCCGCCAGACGGCGGGCAAAGCGAGGCTGCTGCGGGTGCGTCGAAGCACCCGTCCAATGACGGTTCATGGTGGACTCCCTCCCCAGAGAGTGTGGGCCTGCTGCATGGGCCGCCGAGCGCCGCACCGTGCGGACGCCGGCCTTGTGACGACGCGAACAGCGCGTCTACTGCGCGCTCATGATTGTTCGGTCGTTGCGCTGTCTGGCAGCCGCCGGCCAGATCGCCTTCATGCGCGTCAAGGCTGCTTGCGGCTGCGTCGACTCATCGCGGGCTGCAGCCTAGGCCTGTGCTGTGCAGCATAACAATCCCATGCATACGTATTCAGAGCTGGGAATCGGGAATGGGGAATCGGGAATCGAAAAAGCAAAGGCGCGCCGTGCGCTGGGTACACGCTACGAGCGCTGTTGGGGGCTCTGAACGATTCCCGATTCCCCATTCCCGATTCCCGGCCCTCAAGCCCTGAACAAGCGCATGTAGACCGCGACGCCCAGCCCCCACAGGCCGTTCAGGATCAGCGCGCCGATGATCAATGCGCTGCTGAGCTCGATGCCCTTGATGGGGAAGACCACGAACCACGCAACCAGACTGGGCAGCAGGGCGCCGAGCACGATGGCGAGCATCCAGAACCGTGCGCGTGAGCTCCGGCGGATCAGTGCCCAGAGCGCGATGCCCCACAGCCCACCCCAGAACGCCAGCGACAGCACCGCAGGCACGCCGAGCGGCGGTACCGGCGTGAAGTTCCAGGGCGCCACCGCCGCCTTGCCCGACAGGCTCAACAGCCACAGGCCGCCCTGGTGGAAGAACAGGGTGGCGAGGAAGCCGGCGACGAAGGCCAGAATCAGCGTTTTCGGCTTGAACATCGAATGGCACTCCCGGGTGCGTGGTGATGCGCGAATATACGCGGCCCGGCCGTCGCGGCCGCGTGCCCATCCCCCCGTCATAGGCGAGTCCCGCATGAGCCAGCCCGTTCTATACATCGGCAACAAGAACTACAGCAGCTGGTCGCTGCGGCCCTGGCTGTTGCTCAGCCACTTCGGCGTCGACTTCGCCGAGCGCCTGCTCTGGCTGGACACGCCCGAGTTCGCGGCGGAGGTGGCCAAGGCGTCGCCCAGCCGTCGGGTGCCGGTGCTGCATGACCAGGGCCGGGTGATCTGGGATTCGCTGGCGATCTGCGAATACGTCAATGAGACCTGGCTGGGTGGCCGCGGCTGGCCGCAGGATCCGGGCCTGCGCGCGCTCGCTCGCTCGGCGGCCTGCGAGATGCACTCCGGCTTCGGCGCGCTGCGCGGCCAGCTGCCGATGAACTGCGGGCGCCAGCCCAATGCCTACCGGTGGAATGCTGAGGCCCAGGTCGATATCGACCGCGTGCAGGCCCTGTGGGCGCAACTGCGCGCGGCCGCGGGCGGGCAGGGGGCGTTTCTCTGCGGCGAATTCGGCATCGTCGATGCGATGTTCGCGCCGGTGGTGATCCGCTTCCGGGGCTATGGGGTCGAGCTCAACGACACCAGCCGCGCCTACGTGGACGCGATGCTCGGGCTGCCGTCGCTCAAGGCCTGGATCGAGGCGGGCATCGCCGAGCCGCACCGCCTCGCCAAGTACGAAGCCTTGAAGTGAGTTCCAGTTCCTCCGCCGCGGCGCTTGCTGCGATGACGCCTCAGCGGGAGCGCAGCCCGGTGCTGGCCATGCTGCTGGGCGCGGTGCTGATCAGCAGCACCAGCGCCTTCGTCCGCGTGGCCGATGTGGCGCCGACGGTCTCGGCTTTCTACCGCATGGCCTTCGGGGGCGTGATGCTGCTGTTCCTGCTGCGTGCGGTGAACGCGCCCTGGCGGCCGCGCGCGGTGCTGCTGCTGGCGCTGTCGATCCCGGCCGCGGCCTTCGCCGCCGACCTCATGGCCTGGCACCGCAGCATCCATCTGGTCGGGCCGGGGCTGGCCACCCTGATCGGCAACCTGCAGGTGTTCTTCATGGCGCTCGCTGGCGTGCTGTTCTACCGCGAGCGGCTGGGGCCGCGCTTCCTGATTGGCGTCGGGCTCGCGTTCGGGGGGCTGTGGCTGCTGGTCGGGCGCAGTTGGGGGGAGGTCGGCACGGGCTTCCAGTGGGGCGTGTGGCTGGGCGTGTTTACCGCCTTCATGTACGCGATCTACATGCTGAGCTTCCGCCGAATCCAGCAGCGCGAGCCCACGGCCAGCCCGATGTACCTCCTGTGCTGGTGCTCGATGGTCTGTGCGCTGATGCTGGGCGGCGCCGGCGTGGTCGAAGGGCACAGCTTCGCCATACCCAACCTCAAGACCTGGGGCGCCCTGATCGGGCTGGCCCTGTTCGGCCAGGTGCTGGGCTGGCTGCTGATCTCGTACGCGCTGCCGCGGCTGGATGCCTCGATGGTCGGCCTGCTCTTGCTGCTGCAGCCGCTGCTGGCCTTCGGCGTCGATGTCGTCCTGTTCGGTCGCGCCACCGACGGCCTCGACTGGGCTGGCCTCGTGCTGTCCGCGCTCGGCATCTTCGTTGGCAGCCAGCGCGCCCGCACCCCCTCCACCGCCGCGGAGCCGACATGAACACACCGAGCCGCCTCGAGTCGCTGATCCGGCCGGTGCCGGACTTTCCGAAGCCCGGCGTCCTGTTCCGCGACATCACGCCCCTGCTGGCCGATGCCGACGGTTTTCGCGAGGCGCTGGATGCGCTGCTCTCACCCTGGCGTGAGAGGCCGCCGCAGATCTTCTGCGGCGTCGAGTCGCGCGGGTTCATCTTCGCCGCGGCGATGGCGCAGGCCTTGGGCTGCGGCTTCGCGCCGATCCGCAAGCCCGGCAAGTTGCCGGGGCCGGTGCTGCGCGAGCACTACAGCCTCGAGTACGGCGAGGACATGCTCGAGCTGCGCGCGGACGCGCTTTCGGCCGGCGCCGACGTGGTCATCGTGGACGATGTCTTGGCGACGGGCGGTACGCTGCAGGCGGCCGCCCGGCTGGTCGCGCGCAGTGGCGCGCGGCTGATCGGTGCCAGCGTGCTGATCGAACTGTCCGCCTTGGGCGGGCGCGAGCGCCTCGCCTTGCCGACGCTCCATGCCGTGCTGCGCTACTGAGTCAGCTTCGCTTCCGCGAGCGTGGATGGTGGAGCTCCTCGGGCCGCCGAGCGGCGGTATCGGCGCCCCGCTCAGGATTCGAAGCCGTTTGCGAAGAGGCCAGCCTCGATGAGCACGACAGGGGTCAGCGCTTGCTGATCGCGGCAACCGGCAGGGTGGCTGCAGTCTTCGATCAGGAAGGCGCGCACCACGACGCTGCCGTCTCCGTCACCGGTCCATTCGAAGACCAGCTGGTCCTGCGTCTTGGGCTGGCTGTCGGTATGCGAGAGCGCCCAGGTGCCGCACGCGGCCGGTGCCGGGATGTAGCTCCAGCGCCCGTCGCCTGGCACCGAGAACGTCCCGGCGCCCGCGGCGATGCCCGCTTTCGCCCAGATCAGCACCCCGCGCGCACGGCGCGAAGGATCCGGGTGGTGCAGACGCAGCTGGATGGGGGTGCCGGGGAGGAATCGCGCGGGAGCCTGCAGCGTCCAGCCCTGCGGTGGCGGGTTGGCCAGGGTGGGGCTCATCGGCACCAGCGGCAGCGCGTTCACTTCGCAGATCGGTGAGCCCTGCGAATTGGCCAGCGCCTCCAGCGGCAGCCCGCAGGTCGCGAGGAGAAGCAGGCGCAATGACCATCGGCCTGCGTGCGGCAATCGTGCCGAGCGGGCCTGTGCTGCCGGGTCGGATGAAGTGTCTGGCATGGGTTGGCTTGCTGCGCGCATGGTGCATCCGGCCGACGGGCGGCATCGTTCTTTCGTGAATTGCCGCACGGAAGCCTAGCAGGCTCGTTTGCGATTGTTTGCAAACTTTCGCTGGGTCTTGGAACCGGCCATGCACGCTTTCCTCAATTTCCGCCGGTTGGGCAGGGTGGCGGCGCTGTTCGCGTTGTGCGCGGTCTGCGCCCAAACGCAGGCGCAGGCGCTGTTTCGCGATGGCTTCGACCCGCCGCCCGAGGGCCCTTTCAGCGACGCCGAAGCTTCGCGCTTCCTGAGCCATGCCACCTTCGGGCCCACGCTCACCGAGATCACCCGCCTGCGCGGCATGGGCTATACCCCCTGGCTCAACGAACAGTTCGGTCGCTCCGCTTCGCTGCAGCTGCCGCATCTCGACAACCTGATGTCGATCGACCCCAGCGTGGTCTGGCAGGACAAGCGCAACGACATCTGGTTCCGCAACGTGCTGTACCGCGACGACCAGCTGCGCCAGCGCATGGCTTTCGCGCTCTCGCAGATCTTCGTGGTGTCCGACCAGAACGGCTCGGTCGAGGGCAACCCGAATGCGCTGGCGCACTACCACGACATGCTGAGCCAGAACGCCTTCGGTAACTACCGCACTCTGCTGGAGAACGTCACCCTGCATCCGGTGATGGGCCACTACCTGTCGATGTTCAAGAACCGCAAGCCCGACGAGGCGGCGAACATCCGGCCGGACGAGAACTACGCCCGCGAGATCATGCAGCTGTTCAGCATCGGCCTGGTGCGGCTGAACCTGGACGGCACGGTGATGGACGGCGATGCCGGCACGCCGGGCGTGCAGCCGATCCCGACCTACACGCAGGACACCATCCGCGGCTTCGCCCAGGTTTTCACCGGCTGGAACTGGTCGACCTGCAATCCGCCGGTCGCCGGCGAGACCGCTGGCAACTTCAACTGGTGGGACTGGGAGTACTGCGGGCCGGGACCGGGCAACACCGACTGGCGCCTGCAGCCCGGTTGGCGCCAGCCCATGCGCCCCTGGGGCGAGGGCACCCCGTTCGGCTCGGTCTTCCATGCGTCCAGCGGCAGCAAGCAGCTGCTGAACTATCCCGGTGTGAGCCTGCCGGGCGGCGTGCTGGCGGCGGGCGGACAGGCCCGCGCGAATCTGGCGGCGGCGCTGGACAACGTGTTCAACCATCCGAACGTCGGGCCCTTCTTCAGCCGCCTGCTGATCCAGCGATTCACCAGCAGCAATCCCTCGCCGGCCTATGTCGCCCGCGTCGCCGGCGTGTTCAACAACAACGGCAGCGGGGTGCGCGGCGATCTGCAGGCCGTACTGCGCGCGATCCTGCTCGACCCCGAGGCGCGCGCGCCAACCCAGCCTCATGCCGGCAAACTGCGTGAGCCCCTGCTGCGGATCACCCAGCTGTGGCGCGGCCTGAACGCCAGTTCCAGCAGCGGTGCGATCAGTGAGTGGCCGGACCAGTACGGCGCGCAGGCGGTGCTGAGCTCGCCCACCGTGTTCAACTTCTTCCTTCCGAACTACCAGCTGCCGGGCGAGCTGGCCTCGCTGGGTCTGTACGCGCCGGAATTCCAGATCACCACCGACACCTACATCACCCGGATGAGCAACGAGATCGGGGCGAAGGTGTTCTACGCCTGGCAGGGTGCCAACACCGGCACCTGGGATCCGGTCAAGGTCGACCTCAGCCGCGACATGCAGATCGCCCACGATGCCGGGGCGCTCGTGGACCGCTACAGCCTGCTCTTCATGGGCGGGCGCATGAGCAGCCAGATGCGCACGGTGTTGGTCAACCATCTGAACGGCATGGGCAGCGGCAGCAACGATCAGCGGCGCGCGCGCGTGCAGGACGCCCTCTGGCTGATCCTGACCTCGCCGGAATACCTGGTGGAGAAGTGACATGAGCCGGATCGACAGACGCGAGTTCCTTCACCGCGCGCTGCGCGCGACGGCTGCCAGCGCCGCCTTCGGCTCGATGCTGGGCAAGCTGGAGTTGGCGCGGGCGGCCGTGCCCAAGCTGCTCGGGTCCGACTACCGTGCGCTGGTCTGCATCTACCTGCACGGCGGCAACGACTGCTTCAACATGGTGGTCCCGCGTGACTCCAACTACAGCGCCTACGCTGCGCGTCGCGGTGCGCTGGCGGTGCCGCAGAGCCAGCTGCTCGCCCTGAACCCCTCGGTGGCGCCGCTGGGCGGCGGCCAGTTCGGCCTGCATCCCCAGATGGCCGGCACCCAGCAGATGTTCAACGCCGGGCGCGCGGCCATCGTTGCCAATGTCGGTCCGCTGGTGCGACCGATCAGCAAGGCCCTCTACCAGCAGGCCGGGACGCCGCGGCCCGCGCAGCTGTTCTCGCACTCCGATCAGACGGTGCTGTGGCAGACGCCGCGCGCCGACGCGGCCGACCGCACAGGCTGGGGGGGGCGCCTCGCCGACATCTTTGCCGCCAGCAACAGCAACCCGGTGCTGTCGATGAATGTGTCGCTGGACGGCGACAATGTGTTCCAGACCGGTGTGCAGGTGGCGCCCTATTTCATGTCCTCGCAGGGCGTGGAGCAGATCAGCTTCATCCAGACGGGCGCCGCCAACTGCGCCGATGGCGGCCAGGGCTGGAATCGGCGCCGCTGCCTGGCCTTCAACGCGCTGCTGGATCAGTCGCAGACGCATGCCTTCGAGCGCGCCTATGCGCTGAAGTCCCGCCGCACCCTGCAGACCACCGACCAAGTGGTGGCTGCCCTCGCCACCGTGCCCGCCAACGACGTGCTGTTCCGGCCGTTCTGGGACGCCTTCGGCCTGACCTGGAACCCGAGCAACCTGCCGGCCCTGCCGCGACTTGCGGCACAACTGCTGATGGTGGCGCGCATGATCCGCGCCCGTGACACCCTGCAGATGAGTCGCCAGCTGTTCTACGCCGGACTCGGCGGCTTCGACACGCACGACCGCCAGCTCGAGGATCACCCCGGCCTGCTGCGGCAGCTGTCGCAGGCGGTCATGGCCTTCTACCAAGTGCTCGACGATCCGGCGATGAGTCTCGGCAGTTCGGTCACGACCTTCACTGCGTCGGAGTTCGGACGCACGCTGTCGATCAATGGCGACGGCACCGACCACGGCTGGGGCGGACACCATCTCGTGTTCGGCGGTGCGGTGCAGGGCGGGCGCTTCTACGGGCGTTTCCCCAGCCTCGCAGCCTCGGCCAGCAACCCGGACGATGCCGGCTGGGGTCAGGTCATTCCGACCCTGTCCGCGGACCAGTACGCCGCCACGCTGGCGCGCTGGTACGGGCTGTCGGATACCGATCGATCGACGATCTTCCCCAACCTGCAGTACATGAGCGGCAACCTCGTTGCGATCGAAGGCCCCAACCTCGGATTCATGGGCTGAGCCCGCACGTGAGCGACTTGACGGGGTCGTGGGGCGCTTTGCGAGGCGCGTCCGACTCCGTTCCCTTGCCTGATCCATTCCCTCAAGCGGCATCGACCGGCTGCCGCGCCACGCCCCACAAGGCCCGATATCCATGAAGCGTCGTCTTCTCCTCGCCTTCCTGTTCGCTCCGGCGCTCGCTTTCGCGCAGACGGTGCCGGACCCGCCCCGCTTCGAGACCTACCTTTCCGGCCTCAGCAGCCCGATCGGACTCACCCACGCCGGTGACGGCAGCGGGCGTCTGTTCGTCAACCAGCAGTCGGGGGCACTGCGGGTGGTGCGCAACGGCAGCCTGTTGACCGCGCCCTACCTCACCGTGTCCGGCAGCAACCCCAGCCTGCAGTGCACCTATCCCGGCGACCCCAGCCCCAGCACGGTGGGCTTCACCAGCGGCGGCGAGCGCGGCCTGCTGGGTGTGGCCTTCCACCCGCAGTTCGTCAGCAACGGCCGCGTGTTCGTGAGCCTCACCGATGCGAACGGGGACACGATGCTGCTGCGCTACACCGCCTCGAACCCGGCGGCTGACGTGCTCAGTACGCAGGACCTCGCGACCTGCACCGTGGTGCTGCGGGTGGACCAGGACTTCAGCAACCACAACGGCGGGCATATCGCCTTTGGCCCGGACGGCTATCTCTACTTCGGACTCGGCGATGGCGGCAGCGGCAACGACCCCTGCAACCGCGGCCAGACCCTGGCGCCGGCGGATCTGAGTGGCGCGGGCGACTGCGCGGTCGATGCGGCGTTCACCGCGAACGGCGGCAATCCAGACTCGCGCGCCCTGCTGGGCAAATTCCTGCGCCTCGATGTCGATGCGACTACCGCGGTCGGCAGCGGCCAGCTCTGCGGCCGCCCTCGCACCGCGCACCCGGCGGCCTATGGCATTCCCGCCGGCAATCCGGGGGCGGGCACTGCCTTGGCTGCGGCCTGTGACGAGGTCTGGTCCTACGGCGTCCGCAACCCCTGGCGCTTCAGTTTCGATCGCGAGACCGGCGACCTGTGGATGGGCGACGTGGGCCAGGGCGCCCGCGAAGAGATCAACCTGGAGCCCTCGGGCGCCGGCGGCCGCAACTACGGCTGGCGTTGCCGCGAGGGCACCATCGCGACGCCGGGACTGACCTGTGCCGGTGCTCCAGTGGTGCCCTTCACCGAGCCGGCCTTCGACTACGGTCGCCCGAACGGCGCCTGCTCGGTGACGGGCGGCTTCCGCTATCGCGGCCCGGTGTTCGCAGCGCAGGGGCAGTATTTCTATGGTGACTACTGCAGTGGCGATGTCTGGGCGGCGACAAGTTCGGGGGGCGGCTTCTCGCACCCGGCCAGCGCGCTGCAGAACGTGGCGTTTGGCATCACCAGCTTTGGCGAGGGCGAGGACGGCGAGTTGTATCTGGTCAAGTCCGGGGGCAGCCTGCTGCGCCTGAACGGCGCCCGCACCAGCCCCGATTTCGTCTTCGCCAACGGCTTCGAGACCACCCAGTAAGCTCGAACTGAGGATCGCCCTCAAGTTTCGGGGGCGACCGGCCGCTAGTCTGGCGAGAAGACATCCACGCCGAGGTCCGCATGAGCGACATCGCCAGCATCGCCCGCTCCGGCATGGCCGCCGCGCAGACCCGGCTCACCGCCGCGGCCAGCAACATCGCCAACCGCGAGAGCGCCGACTTCCGGCGCTTCCAGGTCGACAGCCGCGAGCAGGCCGGCGGTGGGGTCAGCGCCAGCCTGGTGCGCGATGCCGAGCCGCAGGCAGGCGACGGGCTGAGCACCGACCTCGTGTACTCCATCGAGGCACGCCAGGCCTTCGAGGCCAACGTCAAGGTGTTGAAGACGCAGGACGAACTGCTGGGCAGCCTGCTCGACACGCGGGCCTGAGCGAGCGTAGCGCGCTCCGGGCCGCCTGCGGAGGCGTCGATCCGGGCCTCAGCGCTTGAGCCGGATCGCCCGCCCGAGATCGTCCCACCAGTAGCGCAGGAAGCTGCGAAGCATGCCGCGCTCGGTGTCCACCGGCCTGCCGCGGGCGATGCGGTCCATCTGCTGGTAGTACCAGCCCTGCGCGCCCAGCACGTTGATCATCTTCATCAGCAGGATCGAACTGGCCGGCGAGGCCCAGCCGCGCGCCGCCGGATGCAGCTGCTGCTCGAAGGCCGGCAGGCGGTCGATGCGATGGCGCAGCAGCTCGCGGGCGCAGTCGGGATGGGTGCAGAAGGGCCGTGCGATGCCGAGCACGTCCAGCGCGCCCGAGGCGAGTGCTGCCTCCATGCCTTCGCGCGTCCGGAAGCCGCCGGTCACCATCAGCGGCATGGTCGCGACGCGGCGAATGGCCTCGGCGTACTCGAGGAAGTAGGCCTCGCGCACCCGCGTGCTGCTGCGCACCTGCACCGCATCCTCGCTGCGCCCTTCCACGCCGAGCAGGCGCGGCTGCTCGTAGGTGCCGCCGGAGATCTCCAGCAGGTCGATGCCTTCGCTGTTCAGCAGCTCGACCACCTTGAGGCAGTCCTCGTGGCTGAAGCCGCCGCGGCGGAAGTCGTCCGAGTTCAGCTTCACCGACACCGGAAAGCCCGGGCCGACCTGCGCCCGCACCGCACGCACGCATTCGATCAAGAGGCGCGCGCGGTTCTCGATGGCGCCGCCCCAGCGGTCCTCGCGGCGGTTGGTCACCGGCGACAGGAAGCTGCTGATCAGATAGCCGTGCGCGCCGTGCACCTGCACGCCGGTGAAGCCGCACTCCTGCGCGATCTTCGCCACCGCGCCGAAGCGCTGGATGATGTCGAGGATCTCGTGTTCCTCCAGCGCGCGCGGCCGCTTGTAGCTGCCCAGCAGATCCAGCGTGACGGCCGAGGGGCCGACCGGCTGGCGCGTGGCGTAGCGCGGCGACTGCCGCCCTGCATGGCTGATCTGCATCCACAGCTCGGCGCCGTCGCGGGTGCCGGCCTCGGCCCAGGCGCGCAGGCGTGCACGAGCGTCTTCGTCGACGCTGGGCGGATGGGTGATGTCGATCGCCACATTGCCCGGCCGCTCGATCACGAAGCGGTCGACCATCACGTTGCCGGTGATGTTGATGGCCGCGCCGCCCGCCCCCCAGGCCGCGTACAGGCGCGCGTGCTCGGGCGTGGCGCGCAGCTGCGCATCACCCAGGCCCTCGGTCATCGCGGTCTTGCACAGGCGGTTCTTCAGCACCACGCCGCAGGGCAGGGTGAAAGGCTGGGCGAGAGGGTCGCGGGTGCTCGAACGGGCCGACGGGCCGGGGGGCGGTACGCTGGCGTGCATGCAGGGATCGCCGCAAGGAAAGGGGCTGCGGCCCTGGTGCGCCGCAGCCCCGCACTATCCATCGCCTCCGCCGGCCGCAGCAAGCGGGCGCGTTCACTCGAACCAGGTGACTGTGCTCGACAGGGTCAGCAGCACGCGGCCGTCGGCGAGTGAGTCGACGCTGCCGGCCACGCGGGCGTCCGCCGCGAGGCTGGTAGCGGCGTAGCCAAGATAGGCACCGATCCGTCCGAAGCTGCGGGACACGCCGATCTGGTCGTGGTTGTAATCCTCGAAGTCGGCGTTGTCGTACTGGGTCCGCGTGGACTCGATGTCGAGCGAGAAGTCGGAGGGCAGGCCGAGGCTGTGCTTGATCCTGGCGCGCCATGCATCGCCGCCCAGCACGTCATCATCGGCGACCCAGATGGCCAGTTCGGTGCTGGTCGGCGGGGTCAGGCGAGTCGTCCACTCGGTGGAGTCATAGCTCGTGGGGGCACCGGTACAGGTGTAGCGCGCGAAGCCGACCGTTCATCCCCAGCCGCTCTCGAAGCTCTGACCGTAGCCCGCGTAGCGGTCGATCTCCTGATCGGCGGGGTCACCCGGCCCGAAGTCCACGTTGGAGGTCCGGAGTCCGGCGCAGAACCCGCCCGCGGCATCGTCGAGGCTGGCCTAGAGGGCGGGGTCGTTCTGCGTCTGGCTGATGCCATCGAACAGATCGTCGCTGGCGAGGGTGGGGGTGCTGCTGAGGCTGGAGGCGCTGGCGGGCGCCGCAGTACCGCAGGTCAGAACAGCAAGCATGGTGTGGCGCATGGTGCAGGTCTCCACGGCGGTCATTTGAAGAAGGGTGCAGCGATGGCAGCGGCGTCGATTTTCTTCAGGCCCTCATTGATCACGCCTGCCGCTTCCTGGCCGGCCGGCGTGCGCTGGAAGGCGATGTAGAGCTGCTTGTCCTCGAGCAGGCGGGCGTTGAGCTGCAGTTCGCCGGCCCGCGCTTTCAGGCCCGGATCGTTGGCGAGCAGGTAAGCCAAAACGTTGCGATCGATCACCGCGAGCGGAATGCGTCCGCCCGCGACCTTGCGCAGGTTGGTGGCGTCGTCGTTGACGGGTTCCACCTTGAGCTCGCCGGCCGCGGCCATGGCATCGAACTCGGCCGTGTTGACGTAGTCGCGCACCGTGCCGATCACACTCGACTTGAGGTCGGCGAGGCTGCTCCACGCGACCGGGGCGCTGCGCCGCTCGGCGAAGCCCAAGGGCCCCGAGCCGATCGGATCGGACAGAAGGAACCGTGTCGCGACCTCTGCCGAATGGTATTCGGGGAAGTAGCCGACCACGCCGCTGTTGACATCCGAGGCCACCGAGACCGCGCGCGCCCACGGCAGGAAACGCACCTCGAGCGTGTAGCCCATGGCTTCGGCTGCCGCCCGGGTCACTGCGACGCTGGCGCCGTGCTGGTCGAGCGTTTCGCCCGAGTACGGGGGCCAGTCGAGGCTGGTGAGGCGGATGACTTTGTCCTGCGACCGCGCCGGCGCGGCCAACCCCACCAGTGCCAGTGCGAAAAGGAGACGTCGACACAGGCTCATTGGCCTCTCTCCAACAGTGCCCGGCGCGGGCTGGGTTGGGAGGCGCGTCCGAGGTCCGGGGGCAGGGGCCTGCTTGGGGCGCGCGAGTGTGGAATTGGTCCAGAAGCTGCTCGGCGGCCCTGGCCGCGGTTTCCTCCAGCGAGGCCGCCTCTCGCTCGGTGGCCGCCGCGAGGTCCGCCGTTGCCCCGCGCATGTCGCCGGCCCGGCTCGCCAATGCGGTGACCCGTTCGCGCAGCGTCGTCACCAGGGGGTTGAGGCTGACGAAGGCAGCCTTGGCGTGGTCGCACAGGCCGGCAAAGGCTCCGCTGCAGTGCCGCGCATCGATTCGCGCACAGCGCCTGCCTTCCGCGAGGGCGCAGTATCGCCGGCAGCCTGACGCGCGACGTATCCAGATTCCGCACGGCGCCGTCGAGCCATTCGGCCTCGAGGCCCAAGGCCGCAGCCGCGCCCAACTGCTGCGCCAGAGAGCGGCGCATGGCTTTCGACGCCAAGAGAATGCGTCCATCAATGCCGACCCGCAGAAGGCGGGCCCCGGCGCAGCGCAGTCCCCGCTCTGCACACGGGGCGGCTTCGGCGGTGGCTTTCGCGTGCGCGAACCGCTCGATACAGCCACCGAGGGCGCGCGCGAGTTGGCCGATTTCGGATTCCGAGCGCTCGTAGCGCTGGGGCAGCGCGCGCACCCGACGATCCGCCTCGTCGCGGCGAGCGCTGCTGGCGGCGGGATCCGAGAGCGTCGTCAGCACCGCCACCCTCCCGCTCACCGGACCGGTGACCAGCCGACTCAGCAGCCGGCGGAGGGCGACGGCAATGGAGAGGCCAACGGCGCCCAGCTTCAGCAGGTTGTCCCGCGCCTGTCGCCGAAGTTCGGCCTGCATGGGCCCATCGCCCACCTGAAGGACAACGTTCCCGATCGCCTCGCCCTCGCGGTGGATCGCAATGCGGCGCGCCTGGCTGGTCTGGCCGGCATCGGCCAAAGCGTTGTCGAGGGCGAATCGGACTGAGCTCGACGCGTCTTCGACCGCCCACGCGACCGGCGCTCGCTTGCTCAACTCGACCGCCGGGATCTGCTTCGCAAGGTCCAGGTCGAGGTTCCACAGAGGCTCGACCAGGGTCAGCGCGAGGCGCTGCTTGAGGCTTTTCAGTTCGGCCTCGTTGCGCTGATCGAAGTCCGCACGGATGCCGCGTGCGCGGTAAAGGCCGGCTACGCCGAACACCGAGGGAAAGACCATGAACGTGGCGATTCCCCGGCGCACCGCGAGTCGATTCAAAACGCTGCGCATTTCGATCCCCCCGGATTGGGTAACGCGAGGTGTGCCCGAGTCAGACGACCGCCCAAGACGCTTGCATCAGGCGGCGGAAGCCGCGGAGCAAGTCGCGTGCCGGTCCGATGTCGGCTTGTCGACACGCAGCCATAAGGGACCCGGCGGCCGCGCGGCAGTCGCGGGGGCCGCTGAGGACTGCAGTCAGAGCTTGCCCGCGCCGCCGTGGTCTAGCGGGCGTGCAGCGCAGAGCGCAGCAGCCAGTGCGACTCGAACACATCGCCCGGCTGCGGGCGATCGAAGTGGTAGCCCTGGAAGTAGCCGCAGCCCATCGAGCGCAGCAGGGCGCGGTGCTCGGCGGTCTCCACGCCCTCGGCGATCACACCCAGCTTGAAGTGGGTGCCGATGGTGATCAGCGACTGCACCAGCGCTGCATCGCTGCTGTCCGTGCCGATATCGCGCACGAAGCTCTGGTCGATCTTGATGCCGTGCACCGGCAGGCGCTTCAGGTAGGACAGCGAAGAGTAGCCAACCCCGAAGTCGTCGATCAGCAGGCGGAAGCCGGCCTCGCGCAGGCGCTGCAAGTTGAGCAGGGTTTCGTCGGAGTCGCCGATCACCGAGCCTTCGGTGATCTCCAGCGCCAGTTGGTGGGTGGGCACCCCGGCGGCCTCGACACGCTGGATCAGCAGCTCGACGAAGTCGCGCTGGCGGAACTGGCGGGGGCTGATGTTGACGCTGAGGTACTGGGTCTCGTCGATCAGGCCGCGATGGCGCCAGCGCACCATGTGCGAGAGGGCTTCCTCCAGCACCCAGTCGCTGACGGCGAGAATCAGTCCGGATTCCTCGCACAGCGGGATGAAGTCGCCGGGCGGCACGCGTCCACGCCGCGGGTGGTGCCAGCGCAGCAGGGCTTCCGCTCCGATCATGGCGCCTTCGGCGTCGACGATCGGCTGGAAGTGCAGCTGGAACTGGTTGAGCTCGACGGCCTCGCGCAGGTCGGACTCCATCGCGTGGCGCTCTTCCACCCGCGAGACGAGGCTCGGCTGGAACAGCTTGACCTGGTTGCGGCCTTCGGATTTCGCCTGGTACATGGCGCTGTCCGCATGCCGGATCAGGCTTTCGATGTCGCCGCCGTCGGCAGGGAAGAGGGCGATGCCGATGCTGGCGCCCAGGCGGAACACCTCGCCCGCGACGGTCACCGGTTCGGAGATTCGACCTCTGGCGCTCTCGGCGACGGCGGTGGCGCGCAGTGCCGCCAGCGCCGGCTGCGCATCGAGGCCGGTCAGCATCAGCAGGAACTCGTCGCCCCCCATGCGCGCCGCGATAGCGCCCTCCGGCAGCAGGCTGCTGAGCCGGTGCGCCATTTCCACCAGAACGGCGTCGCCGATCGAGTGGCCGCGGGCATCGTTGAGCTGTTTGAAGTTGTCGAGATCGACGAACAGCAGGGCGCCCTGCTCGCCGGTGCCACGTGCGGTGTCCAGCGATATCTGGAGGCGCTCGATCAGCAGCCTGCGGTTGGGCAGGCCGGTCAGTGCGTCGTGCCGCGCCATATGCGCCGCCGCGCGCTCCGCTTCCTTGCGCGCGGCCATGTCCCGGACCAGCTCCTGATTCACCCGTTCGAGGTCCTGATAGGCCACTTCCAGGTTGAGCCGCATTGCTTCCAGAGCGCCGATGACCCGGTCCAACTCGTCCTTGGGTCCCCGGCGGGCGCGTCCGATATCAAAGCTGGCGGGGGCCAGACGCACGTCGTAGCGGCCGGCGACCTCGGCGAGACGCACCAGGTGGCGGGTGACCATCTGGTTGACGACCCAGAGCAGAAATCCGGCGATCAGCAACGACAGCGCGATCTGCGCCGCCATGCTGCGCAGCGCGCGATCCAGCAGGCGCTGTTCGATGGCCGCCAGGTCGAAGCTGATGCGCAGCCGCGCCAGCAGCTGCACACCGTCGTCGCGATGGAACTCGATGGCGCGGTCCCAGTGCAGGGCCTTCGCCTCCGTGCGGGTGCCCACATGGATGGGGCGGTTGTCGCCGAACCATCCGGCGTCGCCCTGCTCCAGCTCGACGCGCATGACATCGGGCAGCGATGCGATGCCCTGGAGCAGCAGTTCGACCTGGTCGCGGTCGAGATTCCAGACGGCGAGCGCAAGGGCGTCGCCCGAGCTGTCCATGATCTGGGCCACGCGCGTTTCCAGCAGCCGCAGCTCGGCGCGTCGCTCCACGAAGCCCTGTAGCGCCGACAAGCCGATCGCCACCAGCAGGCTGAACAGCACGACGTTGAGCGCCAGCCGCCGGCCGACGCCGGAGCGCCAGCTGGTGATCGGTCTTCGATTGGCCGATGCGTCGTCGTAGGGGTGCTGCACGTGTGCCCGCTTCCGTCCCCGTCATGTCCCGACGGGCGCCTCTGCAAGTCCTGCGCCGATGCTTTCGACTGCGGACCGTCCCGAGGGGCCGCCCGAGCTGAGCGAGCCCCTTGGAGGCCGCGCGACGCATCCGGCGCGGTTCGTCTGGATCCCCGACTTTGGGCCTGGGCGCTCAGCCGGGCGAAGACCGCCGCATCACCGGGCCTTGGCCGTAGGTCAGCGCCCGCCACAGCCACTCCATCGGCCCGTAGCGGAAATGCTGCAGCCACAGGGGCGACAGCGCGACCTGGGCTACGAAGATCAGCAGGGCGATCTGCACCTGCCCCCAGCGGTCGACCTGGCCGTACCAGCCCAGGCCGTAGCCGTAGAACAGCAGGCCACAGACCAGCGACTGCAGCAGGTAGTGGGTGAGCGCCATGCGGCCGGCGGGCGCCAGCAGGCCCAGCACCCGCGCTCCCGGGCCGGTCTGGAACAGCAGCACGAAGGCGGCGACATAGGCCATCGACAGCGGCAGGCTGCCGAGGCTCATCAGGCCGGCGGCGAGCAGGGCGTCACCCATGCCGGTCTTCAGATCGAAGCTCGTGCCCACCGACAGGCTCAGTCGGATGAACAGGGCGCCGGCAAGCGCGCCGAGGAACAGGCTCATCACCCAGAAGCGCAGGTGCGCGCCGGCGTGCTGGATGCGGCCCGAGCGCAGCAGCCAGGCGCCCAGCAGGAACACGCCCAGCGCCATGGGCACCTGGAACATCAGCACCGTCTCCAGCATCACCGTGAAGTATTCCGTGGCCCGGTGCACGCTGATCTCCACAAAGCTGCCGGTGGCGTAGATCTGGTTGGATTCCGCGGCGAGCGCGATCGACTTGCCCATCTCGGCCGCCATCTCGGCTTTGGCCTGCTCAGGCATGAACCCCATGGCCCCGCCCAGCAGCACCCACAGCGCCGATACCCCGAAATACAGCCCGAGCCCGGTGACCAGCACAGCCACGCCGCGGACCTGCAGGAAGGCCATCAGCATGATCGCCGTGAGGCTGTAAGCGAACAGGATGTCGCCCGGCCAGAGCAGCACGATGTGCAGCAGGCCGAAGGCCATGAGCGCCAGCGTGCGGCGGAAGTACAGCCTGCCGAAGGGTCGACCCGAGCCCTCCAGCCGGTCCTGCATCAGCGCGAAGCCCATGCCGAACAGCAGCGAGAACAGCACCCAGAACTTGCCCTGCACGAACACATAGACGCCCCAAGCGGCCAGGCCTGCGGCGCCGGGCGAGGTGTCCATGCCGGCCATGAAATCGTGCACCGAGCGATTGAAGAACTCGATGTTCATCAACAGGATGCCCAGCAGCGCGAAGCCGCGCAGGGCGTCCATCAGATGCAGGCGGTCCTCGGGCGGCTGCGGGGCAAGGTCGGACGGAGACGTGGGCATGCGTGGGCTCGCGGAAGTCTTGGGAGTGGCCGGGCGCCAGTGTGGCCCAGTGCAGGTGCGAGAGGGGCGCCTGGCGCCGACGTGACGCTTCGCCGTGCCCGCGGCCCTCCCGACGCGGGGCACGATCGGCCATGATCGGCACCCGGTCGGTGCAAGGGAGACGGGTGCAGTGCAAGGGATCGGAACCACACTGGTGGGGCTCATCGCCCTCCTTCATGTCTACATCCTCGTGCTCGAGATGTTCCTGTGGGACACCCCGCGCGGCCGCCGCGCTTTCGGCATGAGCGCCGAGAAGGCCGCCATCACCAAGGTGCTGGCCGCGAACCAGGGGCTGTACAACGGCTTCCTCGCCGCCGGCCTGTTCTGGGGGCTGTGGCAGGGCGAGGCGGGCTTGGATGTGCAGGTGTTCTTCCTCGCCTGTGTGCTGGTAGCGGGCTTGTACGGCGGCGCGACTGCCAGCCGCAGGATCTACTTCATCCAGGCGCTGCCTGCGGCGCTGGCCTTGGCATTCGTGCTGCCGCGACTGCTGTAAAGCCGACGCCGATCTTCGCCTCGCGTGGGGGGCGGTGCCGTTGGTTTGCATGCCTCTGCCCGCAGGGCTGAACAGCCATGCGACGACAGGGACGGCCATACGCCAGCGCAGGGCTGCAGGCCCTCCGGTGCCCAACCCTCGGCAGGGGGTGCCTCACATCGGGCCGCGTACAATGGCGGGCTTCGCGAACCCCGCATCGAGGCCCCCCGATGAGCACGCCCGCCAACCGCCTGCCCGCCGACGACAACGCCCAGAGCGCCTCGCCGCTGCGCTTCGTCACCGCCGCCAGCTTGTTCGACGGCCACGACGCCGCCATCAACGTCATGCGCCGGCTGATCCAGTCGCAGGGCGCCGAGGTCATCCACCTGGGCCACAACCGCTCGGTCGAGGACGTGGTGCGCGCGGCCCTGCAGGAAGACGCCGACGGCATCGCGCTCAGCAGCTACCAGGGCGGCCACACCGAGTACTTCAAGTACATGGTGGACATGCTGAAAGAACGCGGCGCCAGCCATATCCGCGTGTTCGGCGGCGGCGGCGGCACCATCACGCCTGAGGAAATCGCCGAGCTGCAGGCCTACGGCGTCGAGCGCATCTACCATCCGAACGACGGCATGGCGATGGGCCTGGTCGGGATGATCGAGGACCTCGTCGCCCGCACCCACAAAGCGCGGCTGGGCACGCAGAAGCCCGCGGCCGTGACGCCAGAGGACGAGATCGCCGTCGGCCGCATGCTCTCCGCGATTGAAGAAGGCGCCATCCCCGAAGCCGAGCTGGCCGCCCTGCGCAAGGGCTGGCAGCTGGCCGGCGGCAAGACCCCGGTGGTCGGCCTCACCGGCACCGGCGGCGCGGGCAAGAGCTCCGTCACCGACGAGATCATCAACCGCTTCCTGCAGGCCTTCCCGGCCATGCGGATTGCCGTGATCTCCGTCGACCCCACCCGCCGCCGCACTGGTGGCGCGCTGCTGGGCGACCGCATCCGCATGAACTCGCTGCGTTCCCCGCGCGTCTTCATGCGCTCGATGGCCACCCGCCGCCAGCACGTCGCGACGAACGCCGTGCTGAAGGACTGCATCGCCTTCCTGCGCGGCTTGAGCTACGACCTCGTGCTGGTGGAAACCGCCGGCATCGGCCAGAGCGATTCCGAGATCGTCGACCTCGTCGACTTCCCGGTGTACGTGATGACCAGCGACTACGGCGCGGCCAGCCAGCTCGAGAAGATCGACATGCTCGACTACGCCGAGCTGGTGATCCTGAACAAGTTCGACCGCCGCGGCGCCGAAGATGCCCTGCGCGACGTGCGCAAGCAGTGGAAGCGCAACCGCACCGCCTTCCAGATGCCCGACGACGAGGTGCCGGTCTACCCGACCATCGCCAGCCAGTTCAACGACCCCGGCGTCAGCTGGATGTTCGCCAACCTGTGCCAGCGCCTGAAGGCCAAGCTGGGCGAGGGCATCGCCAGCAGTGCCTGCGATTTCGCGCCCGTCATCGATACGAGCCTCAAGGAACCCCGCGCCACCGTGCTGATCCCCGGCGCGCGCATCCGCTATCTGGCGGAGATCGCGGAGCAGGGCCGCCGCATCAACTCCGACATCCAGCGCCAGAGCGAGGCCGCTGAGCGCGCCCAGGCCTGCTGGGCCGCGCTGCAGGAGCTGGCCGACCCGAAGCTGCCCAAGGCCCTCGACCTCTACCCCTCGGAAAGCCTCGCGGAACCCGGCGACCGCTCGCTCACCACGCTGCGCCAGCGCTACAACGACGCGCTGAATTCGCTCACCACCGAAAGCCTCGCCCTGCTGCGCGCGTGGCCGGAGCGGCTGAAGTCGGTCACCGACGAGTTCAACGAATACACCGTGCGCGACAAGGTCATCCGCGTCGAGAACTACCGCGAATCCCTGAGCCACCAGAAGATCCCGAAGATCGCCGCCCCGCAGTGGAAGAGCTGGGGCGAGCTGCTGGTGTTCTTGAGTAAGGAAAACCTGCCCGGCCATTACCCCTACACCGGCGGCGTCTACCCCTACCGCCGCAGCGGCGAAGACCCTATCCGCATGTTCGCGGGCGAGGGCACGCCGGAGCGCACCAACCGCCGCTTCCATTCCCTCAGCGTCGGCCAGCCCGCGGCGCGCCTGTCCACCGCCTTCGACAGCGTGACGCTGTACGGCGAAGACCCGG
>VFQU01000822.1_pt1 | contig 22367 bp, 20 predicted proteins | sample 3512311 | NCBI WGS metagenome assembly VFQU01 (sample SAMN10412377, study PRJNA504923) | tailings metagenome | isolation source: Relicate 3 Philex TSF3 active mining site | place: Philippines: Tuba, Benguet | collected 2017-08-29
GAATGACCTGCCGAAGTTCGGTGAGAATTGGGTGCCGAAGTTGTGAAAATACGCAGCTGCTGCTGCTATTGCCATGAAGAGATGAGCACGAATTTCCCAAATACTCTTCTGCTGACTCCTAAGAACTTGATCCAAAGCCCCTATGTCCGCCACGCATTCTTCTGGTAAAAAGCCATTAAGATGACCGAGTAGAGGGATGTCTACGGGACTATCTAGCAGTAGAAGAATGAGCAAAGAGTAGAAAGAGGCAGCAATTGCAAAAAATGTAAGAGCTATAAGGATTTGCAACCTTCCATTCCAGGCTTGTTTCAAACTCCAATCCATTCCAGTCTCGACTTTTTCTGTAAAAATATGAATAAGCCTCTTCTGTTCTAGATTCAAATGCCTGCTTACAAAGTCTCCTTGCAAATGCTGAAGTAGGTTCAACACCACTTGCTCCAATTGGACAAGTTGTCTAATAGCTGTCTTTTCTAATGGAGAAAAAGATGCTGCGACAAGCATCTTCTCAGTTCGACTGGGATTCTGTCCAACTTTAGCTGTGTCTCTAATTTCCTGAAATCTTTTGTTACTTTCAGCTAACTTTGGGTAGTTCCGAAAGCAACAGACTTCGCGAAGTAATACTAGACTGACCCCAGCGCACACGGAAAAAATGACAATGAGTGATAACTTAGTCAACCAATACGAGCGCAGCCTATTCTTTGTAGACACATACACAATTGAGACCCCTTGCTTCTAGCGAAAAGATTGGAATCGTCTTTAAATGTTCGGTGCAGGTCGTGATATATCGTTGCGGCAAGCCAATGCTTTTCTGTATTGCTGTACCTCGTTAAGTGCAGAACCTCCCAGTCCGGTGACTTTGTAATATTTCCGTCGCGCTCCTCCTGTACCTTCCTGCTCCTTACCCCATCGCCATGAGATATAGCCCTTCTTCTCTAACCTATCGAGAGCTGGGTATAAACTACCGAAGCTCATTTTTGAAGGACGGGGTTCATTCAAACAAGTCAGGATCTCCAGACCATACAACTCCCGTTCAAGCAGAACGGTCAGAATATCCTCATCAATTGCCGAGAGTCTTGTTTTCTCAGCATCTTTGTTGCTAGGCATAAGCCATAGTTTCGAGCAGATAATTTATCTATATCTTTATAGTACTAGAAAAACATATAAGTGTCTATGTTTTTAGAAAACTCTCCCGCACTTTGCGTTTCGTCGATTCCGCACTTTATACCCTGTGGTTTAAATTTCTGTAATTCTCCTGAGTTGTAAAGTTTTGAATGATGTAGCGTGGCGCTTTTGTTGCATTCCACGCTAAGCAATCGTTCGCCTGCAAGATCAAGCATACGTCAACCAAATTCAGCGATCGCATATTTAACGACATGAAAACGAGCAATACCCGTTGTCACGGCACACCAAAGTTGTGAAAATACGCAGCTGTCACACCCTACCATTTTTGCGACACAACCGGGCTTCGTGCCACGAGTGATTGTCACCGATAAATTGAAGAGCTACGAAGCAGCAAAGAAACGCGTGATGCCGAAGGTGGAACATCGACACCATAAGAGGTTGAACAACCGAGCCTAGAACTCGCATCAACTTACCCGAGTCAGAGAAAGGCGAATGCGAGATTCATATCTTCCGGACAAGCTCAACGCTTTATCTCGACTTTTGATCCAATTCGAGAACACTTTCATCCCAAGCAACATGAACTGAATGCAAAACGATATCGCGAACAACTGCGCCAACGCCTTGAAAATTGGCGAGAAGTTACTTGGTTGAAAACTTGTATGCTGAGAGCGTGTGGTAGCGATCGAGGGATGAACGTGCCTAATTTTGATTGTCATCGGTTAAATTGACAATACCTGTTTGAGTTGTTCGTAGGTCATCCGGTTGTCTTCCTTGACCTATTTTTACAATCCTCCCGCTGATTCACGCAGGAAGTCTAGTGTTTTCATCTTCCAAATCCAGCTAATGTGAAACTCTGTTTCAATGAATTGCTATTTGCAAAATGCTTCCATTCCCCAGCACGATCAGCCTTTCAAGCTTAGCAACATAGATCAATGCCTGACGATGAAACGCTAGATAGATAGAAGCGCTTTATCCTGAGGTTTAGCCATGACGACCGCAGCACCGACTCGTATCGCCAGTCTTTCTAAACAGCTAGAGTCTCTTTTACCCGCCGATCAGTCTTCAACAATGCTATCAAAGGGCGATCGCACTGCAATCTTTGTCGATGCGTCTAACATTTTTTATGCGGCTTCCAAGCTCAATATTCGCATCGACTATGGCAAGCTCAAGCAATACATTCAAGCTGACCATGATCTGGTTGGGGCTTATTTCTATACTGGAGTCGATCTCTCCAAGGCAAAAGAAAGAAGCTTTCTTCAACAGGTAGAGCAGGCAGGCTATCATGTCATCGGAAAAAAATTAATCCGGCGCAGCGATGGTTCTAAAAAAGCCAATGTCGATGTGGAAATTGCCTTAGATATGTATAGCAAGGCGATTCGGGGTCATTATGACACTGCGATTCTAGTCAGTGGTGATGGCGATTTTGCCTACGCGATTCATGCGATCCAAAAAGAAGGGATTCGCGTTGAGGTCATTGCGCTTTCCGAAATGGCAAGTCGGTCTCTCACGAATGCAGCCGATCGCTTTACTGATTTAGGAGCGATCAAACACAAGATTCAAAAATACCCTTTCCGTTAGCTGCTCGCCCTATCCCTTTGGGAGAGATACAAGCTCAAAGAATGGCTCGCTCTAAGTGGGTTACAGCTAAGCTACTAGCCGATGCAGATCGAGAATGGCTGTAGTTGTGCTGAACTAGGCAGCACTTTTTTGTTTCAGACAACGCTCACGTTGTAACCCGGTTACAAGTAAATCTTATCTTAGTGATTCCTATTTCCGTATCCAGTTAAGCTTTTTGGCGCTTGGCAAGCAGTTGATATCTCATTTGAAACTTTAGAAAATTAGAAAAGTTGCTGGAGTTTATAAGGGAAATTAACAATGCTAAGATTTCCGGATGAAATTGAATGGTTTTCTCCTCCTGAAGCTGCGATCGTTCAAGCCCAAATCAGCCCTTACCAAGAAGGTCAGATCGAATGGAGAGGCTCATTTTGGTCAGCGCAATTCTATCAATTAGACTCTGCTGAAGCTTTACCCGAAACCCCGGTCAAAGTCATCGGCAGAAAGCTCTTAACATTACTTGTCGTTCCTGCTTAACTTATTCAGTCGTAACAGTAACGCTAGGCTTAACGTTACTGTTACGATCTCGTTCTTGTCTGCCAAAACCTGGAAGTGTTGCAATGAATCATGCTTTAACCGTGATCCTGGATGCATTAATCAATGGATTGATGACCGGCTTAGTTAGCTTAGCATTTACAGTTGTTTACCTACCGACGCGAATCTTCTATTTAGCCTTGGGTGGCATTATTACCATCGCTCCATTCTGTGCTTTAGTAGGCTTACAGCATGGAGGCTCACCTTGGCTTGCAAATGGAATCGCGCTCGTCATCGCTGTATTGCTGTCGTTGGGCTGTGAATTCTTTAATCATGCCCCTTTAATCGGGAAACAGGCAACTTCAGGCGTTCATTTGATGACTTCGCTTGGCATCTATATTGTTTTATCGCAGTCTGCTGCGCTCGTTTGGGGCAATGAAACACAGGTTTTTTGGCAAGGAGCAGCGGCAGTCGTCACCCTTGCTGGGGTTACACTATCCGAATCTCAGATCATTAGCCTTGGCGTGGCGATCGCGAGTCTTACCTTATTCTACAGTTGGTTAAATGCGAGTCAGTTAGGCTTACAGTTCCGTGCTTTATCCGATAATCCAGATGCGTTTGCGCTTAGAGGCTACAATCCACAAACGTTCCGACGGATTGCCTTTGCAATTTCCGGTGGTTTAGGCGCGATCGCTGCCCTGCTGATGGCAGCCGATGTTGGCTTTGATGCCCATAGTGGCTTGCAGCTTGTTGTTTTGGGAATTGTCGGCGCAATTATCGGAGGGCGACAATCGTTTTGGGGACCGCTGCTAGGAAGTGTCTTGCTGGAGTTGATTCGAGCAGCTAGCGTTTGGTTTCTCTCCGCACAATGGGAGACAATGGTTACCTTTACCGTCTTAGCCTTGTTTCTAGTTGTGCGTCCGAATGGCTGGTTAGACAGTGCTCATCGACTGGAGACACGACCATGATCTATCTTGCTCATTTAATCATTTACCTCAGCATCTACCTGATTGTTACAAGTAGCTTAAATCTAATTGTTGGATATTGCGGTTTGATTACTTTGGCTCATGCTGGTTTCTTTGCTGTTGGCAGCTATGTCTATGCATTGATTAGCATCCGGTTAGGCTGGGAGTTTTTACCTGCTGTTGCTGCTAGCATTATAATTGCAATGGTACTGAGCTTATGCGTTTCGTTTCCCGCAGCTCGACTGAGAGGAAACTTTTTCGTTCTGGTTTCCTTAACCATTCAAGCTCTATTGTTTGGCGCGTTCTATAACTGGGCGTCTCCGGGTTCAGAACTTGGAACCTGGCGAAATCTGACCAATGGAGCCATAGGAATTTCAGCAATCCCAAAGCCTGTTTTGTTCGGGATTGTGCTTTACTCGTCAACTGCGATCGCTGCTTTAGCAATCAGTTTAGCGATCTCTTGTATCGGGTTGCTTTGGGTGTTAATTCACTCGCCTTGGGGTCGTCTGCTTCAAACGATTCGGGATGATGAGCTAGCAGCGCTTAGCATTGGCAAGAATACCGCGATCGTCAAAATGCAGGCGATTGCAATCGCTTGCGGCTTAGTCGCGATCTCAGGTGCTTTATATGCCGCTTATACGAGTTTTATCGATCCTTCTATGGCGGCGTTAGAAGAATCAAACCTAATGCTATCGATGGTTGTTATCGGTGGAGTTGGCAATTTTCGGGGACCTTTGATCAGTGCGCTTATTTTATTAATTGTCCCGGAGATACTAAACACCTTGCATTTGCCGACCGCGATCGCTGCAAATTTGCGCCTGGGCATTTATGGCTTGCTGCTGGTTATCTTAATGCATCTGCGCCCTCAAGGACTATTCGGGCGGTATCAAGTCGAATAATCAGATTCGACTTGATTATTGAATAGTGTTTTTGTACTATTTAAGTGAAGAACGGCTAGCGATACCAAATTGATCTCTGAGTGCCATATATCTTGGAAGCTGCGTAAATCTCCCACATATGGCAGGGCAGATTTATTGTTGTTGGAGAATTACAAAGACTCGGGAATAACCTCCGACCGCTTGATAGTCCTCCTTGCCTAGGGGGACTATCAAGCGGTCGGGTTCGGCTCCTCCCCCAGGCAAGGGGATTTAGGAGCGAAGGATCTGTAGCAGTCACAAATTGATTCGATACGACACTAAGTTTCAAAGAAATTCACGCTTGGAAAAAGTGGATATTTGAAGTGAAAGCTTGACTGTAAAAGAGTTTTAGGAAATCTGTCGCAAGAGATACCTGAAACTCGGTTACAAGCGCGATAAATTCTCAAATGGCGTAAACAGGCGGGTTGCGATCGTGTTAGACCCCCTCAAAATTTCATTGAAACTCTAAACAATGAGAGTTACTGTTTTGTGCAGTCGATAGAGATCATGAAAACGCTTAGAACAAGGATATCAGCTTTGACTTCCACAACACTGAGAAACGCTAGCTCATCAGTGTTACTGCGAGCGGAGCATCTTACAAAACAATTTGGGTGCCAGACTGTTTTGGATAACATCTCCTTACAATTAAAATCAGGGGAAGTCGTTTTACTAGAAGGAGCAAACGGATCAGGGAAAACGACGTTACTCAATATTCTGACGGGACATCTCAGACCAGATAGCGGAACGATTAAACTTTGCCTTGCAGGTCAATCTAAATCGTTTCATTTTTCTCGATGGGGGTGGCTGCGTCGATTCTTGCCTGAGCGTCTTGCTCGGCTAGGAATTGGTCGAACCTGGCAAGATTTAAGACTGTTCAAAACCCAATCTTTGCAGGACAATATCGCCGTTGCAACGCCCGAACAGCGAGGTGAAAATCCTCTCTGGGTGCTGCTGCGAGGCGGTCAAGTCAAACGTCAAGAAACACAGATTCAACAGCAGGCAAAAGACTGGCTCGCAGAATTTGGCTTAGCCGATCGTGCAGCCGCGACCGCAGATCAACTTTCCCTAGGACAGGCAAAACGAGTTGCGATCGCAAGAGCTGTTCAATCCGGTGCAAAAGTTCTCTTTCTCGATGAACCGTTAGCTGGATTAGATGCAAGCGGAGTTGCGGAAGTCATGGATTTACTTGAACGACTGGTTCAGCAGGGCATGACGATCGTGATTGTTGAACATCCTTGCAATCAAGAAGCAATTCGCCGCATTGCAACAACAATTTGGCAATTGCAAAATGGTCAACTGAAAGTGATCACGCCTCAGCTTGAGGATTCAACCGTGCTCAAAGAGCCTCATCAGGCTAGCCTAATGCCTTCTAGGTTGCAACGATTGCAAGGCGGCTGTACATTCGCTCAGATTCGTCCAGCCTACTCTGCATCTCCACTGCTAGAAATTCGCGATTTAGTCGTGTATCAGGGGCAGCGACTTGTCATTGGACACCCGCAAGCAGAGGGACACCTGCAAGGGCTTTCGCTCAACTTGCAAGAAGGTGAAATTGGGGTACTTCATGCGCCAAACGGATGGGGAAAAACCACGCTACTCGAAGCGATCGCAGGATTACGACCGATCGCACAAGGCGAGATTCTTTGGCGAGGTCAGCCGATTCATCATTTACCCGCTTGGCAACGTCAGCAGCTAGGATTAACCTATCTACCTGCCCGTGACAATACGTTTCCTTCGCTGACGGTGCACGAAGCGCTTGAACTTGCTCAGGTTACTTCTGTTCCAGATACATTACGCCCGTTCTTAAAGCAGCGAATTGCTTGTTTGAGTGGCGGAGAGCAACAACAAGTTGCGATCGCCTGTGCTCTATTCGGTCAATCTTTTCACTGTGCTTTGTTAGATGAGCCATTTTTTGCGTTGGATCAAGCTGCTGCCGATCAGCTTCGGCAAATGCTGACCCGATCTCTAGGCGATCGTACGCTTCTACTGACGACTCCACAACCCAGCTATATTAGTAGGGTCGAACAACCCATTCGATCTCTTTCTGAATGCCTTAATGCATCTCCATTTTCTGGGTGCCTTAACGCAGCTATTTAAACATTGTTAGAGGTCATTATGGAATTTCTTTCCCCGGTTGAATTAGAGCAAAAACTCCCTCATTGGTGTCGAGAGCTAGGAGTACCTCCGGATCAGCGTCTTGTGTTTTCAAGACCTGCCCTGTTAGTGATTGATATGCAAACCGATGCTCTGACTCCAGACGGTCGCTATCCGGTCTGGGGAGGACCTGCGATCGTGTCCAAAGTCGTGCAACTGATTCGCGCCTTTCGTGCTCGACAACTGCCCATTATCTACACGCAGTATATTTGTTTAGAACCGTGTGGCTGCCAACAAACTTACGATATTCAAAATTCTGGAAAGATGCTTAGAGCGGCAAATCAAGGCACAGAGGTTCATCCTGATTTGATGCTCCAGAAAGATAGCTATGTGATTGCTCAATCTCGATATACTGCATTTTACGATACACCGCTCGATACCCTTCTTAAGGTGAACCAAGTGACGGATGTTATCATTGCGGGCGTCGAGTCGAATACATGTTGTGAAGCAACGGCTCATGATGCGTTCTTTCGCCGGTATCGTGTAACATTCACGATCGATGGCACCGGGGGAACCGATGAATCCTTTCATCTAGCAAGCTTGAAGAATTTTTATCGAGCCTATGGCAAACTTGCGACGGTTGCACAAATCGAAGCAAGCCTATCACCGTCGGTATCAAAATCAACCGAGCCTACCTCGATCAAGAAAGAGTTTCATCAGCTAGAGTTTGCGGCTTGATCCAGCACGATCGCTCAAAGTATTGATCTTTAGGAGTGAGCTGAAATGTTATTTTCAAAACGTCGTACTCCAATTCTCATTATTGTTTCGGTGCTAATCATTACAAGCTGCATTGGTGTGTTCCAATTCAGTCGATCTACGTCACCGAAGCAACCGACGCTACAACTTCTAGCAATTCTGCCGCTGACAGGTCCAGCTGCTTCAGGTGGTGTATACCTGAGAAATGGCATCAAGCTAGGACGACAAGAAGTAGAACGGCGCTATGGAGATCAATTTAAGCTTCAGGTTGAAGTTCAAGATAGTCAAAATCTTCCGAAAGTTGGAATTAGTGTCCTGCAAGCAGCATTGGTGCGCAAGCGGCCAGATGCCGTGATTTCGGGACTCAGTTCTGTCTCTCAAGCGATCGTTCCGATTGTTGAACAAGAAGGAATTTTGACGATCGCGACAACCACTGCCTTGAGCGATCTGCCTAAAAATACAAAGCAGGTGATTCGCGTCTACCCAACCTCTGAAAACTTCGTCAACTCAGTTGCAGCTTATATGGTGAAACGGTTTGATCGAATGGCAGTGATGTATATCAATGATGTCTTTGGTCAACGTAATCAGACCGTTTTCCGTCAAAGCGTTGCTCAAGCAGGAAAAACGATCGCCGCTGCCGAACCGTTTGAATTAACACAGAAAGATGCCCGTGTCAGCATTTCTCGTGTCCTGTCTACGTCACCTCAAGCTGTGTTTATCACCGGATATGGGTCTGCATTTGTTGCTGTTTTGAAACAGTTGCGAGAACTGGCTCCAACGATGCCGCTTTTTTCTGAAATTGGATTTGCCAATCCAGCAATTTTAGAAGCTTTAGGCGAGGCGGCAAATGGCATCTTATTCAATGGCACTGCGATGGAGCTTTCTGATCTTAAGGGAACAACACCTCAACGCGCGGAAGCGATCGCGCAGTTTCGATCTGCTTATCAAGCTCAGTTTGGCTCTGTGCCGTATCAAGTCGCTGGATTTGCTTACGATTCAGTTTTACTGCTTGCAGAGGCATCATTAAAGTCAGGCTCATTTACAAAACCTACCAAACCAGAAGTTTTATCGCTATCGCCTTTTCAAGGAGTCATGGGTGAAATTCGATTCGATGCGTCGGGCGATAGCGATATTCCGTTGAAACTAATGCGGCGCGACCAAAATCAGACCGTGCTAGCGTCTGATTCCAAACCGTCTTGAGTTTTATGATGGCTGTCCAATCATCATTACAATCTATGCTAAGCACTTATCCTCAAGCGTCTCAAGATTTCTCTCAGTCGGTCGTCTCTCAGCCTTCCTATCCCGATCAGTTCGATATTATGGTGACGGTAGGCTGTAATGCGAAATGTGCGTTTTGTGTTCAAGAAGCAACTTATAAACCGGATGGAGATAGCGATCGTCAGTTCTTTCAAGCCCTCAATATCCGGTTTCAGCAGTTCTATCAGCAAGGCGGGCGTAAAGTCATTATCACAGGTGGAGAACCGCTCCTTGCGCTACCACGGGTTCTCGGAGTGCTCCAAATCTTATCGCAATTTTCAGATTTGAAGGTCAAAGCACTTTATACCAATGGATCACGCCTTCTTCAACCCTGGTCACAAACAAGCTCAATGACCGTCGCGCAGGTTCTACAACTCGCCGGATTAGGCTGTGTGAACTTATCAGTTCATCATGATTGCGATCGCATTAATCGAGAAATTTTTGGCTTGCCCCATCAGCCACCAACACCTGCAATCACAGAGCATCTCAATCTTTGCCGCTTACCGTTCCGGTTGAATCTAACGCTACAGCAGGGCGGTATTGCAACAGCAGAAGCAGTAAAACGGTACATCGAGTGGGGACTTCAGCTAGGTGCACAAGATATCTACATTCGAGGGCTATTTCAATTTAGCTTTGATCAAGCTATCTCCAAGAGCGATCGCGATGCAATCTCTTACTGTCGATCGCACGCTGTAACTGTTTGTGAAATTCTTGCTCGGTTAACGCAAGACCCAGATTTTCATCTGGAAGCCTGTCACAAAAATCCGCATCTATCACAAAGAGAATATCGACTTATTCATAACCCGACACACAAGCAGATCTATTTTTCGAGCTTAACGATCGGGCAGGAAGACCGTTCTGAACTGCCTTATCTTGTCTTGATGCCGAATAGCAGCCTTTACAAAGGCTGGCTAGGAGAGGCGGATCAGCTAGATTAGTGTCCTGTTAAACCAATCTTTGATTTCCAGCTACCAATGAGTTCTGTGCTTAAATTAGTGGATAACTATAGTCTCGTGTCATTGGAAACCCCATCAATGCTGCATCTAACAGATTGGGACGATGAAGCTGCTGCACTTGCCTCTCGCGCTGCGACCTACAGCAGCGTTCGTCGTAAGGACAAAAAACTGGGCGAATCTCCAGAAGAACGAATTTCTGGTTGGTTTCGCTTCAAAGATTTAGGGCTAAATCCATCCGCAGGCAAACAAAAGGGACTCAGAACCGTCAATCGCTTTGAGTTGCGGAATGAGACGCAATTGCGAGCTTGGTGGTGGGTGCATCTGCCCATTCTCAAGGAGCTTCTGATAGATACGCCCAGAGTCTCTAGCTCTGCTCTAGCAGTGATTCTGGGACGGCATGAAGGCGTAATGACAAATTTAGCTCCGGGAACTGCGACTCTAGAAGATACTCGATATAGTATTCAGCGAGACTGGATTCACTTTTTTAGTCGAGATTTTGATATCGAACCTGTTGCGAATTGTCCTGAAAAGTTAGATCGGCTGTTACGCTTTTGTTTGATTTCCTCTTTCCATTCACTCAATGATCCCAGCACTTTCCGCCCGCCGATGCTGACAACTTCGTTGCTGGAACGGCTCTTCGATCTTGAACGCTATCCAGAAAAGCTGAGAGTGCCTTTAATTTGTCCGTTAGTGGTTAACTTTACTGCACCGGAGCATGACGAATTCTTTCCGAACTGTACAAGATCAGAGAACCTACAAAATAAATACATTCGCGTTGCAAACTGGTGGCAGATTCGAGAAGAAATCAGACGGATTACGGAATTGCTCAAAGAAACTTCACGAGATCGCTTTTATGTCTGGCTTGAAACGAACCGGGAAGAACTAAACCAAGTTCTTCAAAGCAAGTTCAATGAATGTCCAGAGCCGATGTGGAAAGAACCTCCGGTTCACGTGTTTTCTGAGCAGGATCTTGGGGAGAAATTCAAGGATTTTATTCTGTTTTATGAGCAATCTTTAGACGATCGATTCAAGCGACTCAAAGAGAATCTTGGATTATCGGTTTTGCAAGACTTGGTGTTAGGGCAGGCGAAAAACAAAGAAGGTGAGGACGATCGCAAATCGTTAGCCTATTGGTTTGATCAGCAGGTCTCTCCATGTCCGAACTATGAGGAATTAGTCGAAGGATTGGTCAAAGGAAATATTCTGCTGTACGACTTAGGAGCAGGGGATCACTTTTCCCACTTAATTACGGTTCCAGCTTGGATTCCGCCCGAAAGTCCGGGTCTTCAGTCAAATTCCATTGTTGTTTATGTTCGTCCCGGAAAATGGTTAGGCTACCAAGTGCCAGATGAAGAACAAGAGCCAAATCGAATCAAGCGGCTTTTAGACTTTTCAGCAGCGGTTCGCAGCGCTAGTTTAAGCATCTCCGAACGTTCAGGATTAGCAGGTGGCGCAGCCCGACGAGGTGAAGCAGAAAGTCAACGCTTAGGGCATGAAATGTCCAACGTACTTGCCAATGCAATCTCGCTCGTGCCGTTGGCAAGCTATGAGAACTACGCTGAGCTAGCGCAGGAGGTGATTGAATCTTCCCTAGAGTATGCGCTGATCTTAGTTTCTTCTACCGGACAATACACGCCTAAAGAAGGTAGCCCTTGGTCAGAAGATGGTCAGGGAAAAGCTGTGCAAGCATACCTTGAATTTCTACTCAGCTACGCCTGGAAGATTGCCGTTCGCCGTCGAATTGGCGCATTGATGGATATTCGATGGCTTGAAAAGTACCAAGACCGGTTTATTCGTCTGCTTAACCAATATCCTCAACAACGAGTTACGCTCCGACAACGGTTGAGCGCGAACAAGTGCATTGATCAACTTAATCATCTCAAATTTGTTGAATTCCACAAAACGAAGCGTCCTGAGGATTTCGCTGCGACTGCTTCTAATCTGTTTCAATTCCTTGTCCCTGCACTGCACAATGCATTTCGACATGGCGCACCTGAAACCATCAATGATTCATCTCTTACAACGATGGAACAGATTGTCTCCGTCTGGGAGACCTATGATCAATTTCAGCAAATTGTAATCGAAGTCGAAGCTCATAATAATACAAGCAGTTTCACGATCTACAATGCTTCCGATCGTAATGACTCGAAGATTGGCAGTCAGCGGGAGGGAACTGGACTCGTTTTACAACTTGCGAGTAAGCGATTGATTCGAGATTTCGTAGAAGACGATTTTCAATGGCGCAGAATGACTAAAGAAGAAATTCAACAGGTTTTTTTAGATGGAAGCTATACAGAATGCTGCTGGAAAACTCAGCTCCGGTTGCGGAACACTCGGCTGTTTAAACCTCTTTCAATTGAACATTAAACTGCTATGAGAAACTTACCTGAAAAGCTAATTCTGGTTGAAGACTTGTCGCTAACTTTGGAGTGGTGGGAAAGTGCGATCGCAGATTTAAGCTGGATTCTCTGGGTAAAACAGCCGGAACTTTATCAAGGTAACGATATTCAAGTGAAGCTAGCGCTTGAACGAGTCATGCGGCTGACTTTTTCACCTGATGGGATTCATCCCGACGTGCTAGCGTTAGCTGAGAAAAATCCAACGGTATTTGCTGATCGTGCGATCGCACATTTCATTAGCGTATCGGAAAGCTTTGATCAGGCAATCTCTGCTCTAAAAGCTGCAGACAATACAATTCTATGGCTAGACTTCAAGCTTGATACACCGACCGGGGGTGAAAGCTTCCCTCATCTAACCGAGCATTTTGTTCAGCATCTGGAGCAGGTAATCGATCGCCTACCAGAAGCACTTCAGAGTGATTGGAGCGCTTATCCTGACACAAGTGGAGGGGCTTGCCTAGCTCTTCACTATCAACCCACGGTAGAGTCGAGTAAGCCGATTCGGATTTTAGTTCCTTCCAGTGGTCGTAGTCCAACAACATTGGGAATTTGGGGGCGCAAAGCCGTAACGAAACCCGCAGCAATGCGTCAGGGTCTACAGTCTGTTTATGCTTCTATTTTAATCGGTTTGAACAAGTGGGCGGAGATTCAAGACCTGCACAATAAGCAACTCCAGACGCTATGGAAGCAGACTGATCATTGGTTTATAGATTCTGAGTCTGATGAAGACAGTGTTCCGCATCGCTGTCCTGAGATGGGTTCTGAAGCTTATGAGACGGTTACTACAATCATTAAGGAAACCTTGCAACCTTTCTTTGAAGTGCCGTCGCATTGGCTAGAGCAGCCTGCGGAATGGAGAGCCTTCTACAGTGCCTTGAAGGATCTCTTAGGGCGTGAGACGGCTGCTTGTCGATCGACGAAACCCGGCGTAAGTTCTAAACGCTCCTTGCGGATACGGAGTGCAGTTCTGTTGTTAGCGATCGCGGCTCCTGGAGAATGGCTCAATACATGTTCGCTTGCCAACACCGTAGAGTGGCCACTCGTTCCCGACCAAACCCCAGATGAAGCAACAAGAACTTGCGAAACGTTTGTGGAAATGATTCGCAAACTCAGTCAGAGCGAGACAGGTAGCCAATTACGAGAAGTGCATCCAAATCAGTCACTGCGCTTAAAACTATCAATTAACTGCGTTGAATCTACTAAGGGTAAGCCGTTGTTACGATCGCTGATACGGGAAGACCGAAACAGTGCAGGAGATAGCGGTAAAGCTTTGATTGACTTTGTGCAGGCAGTTCGCAAAAGCAATTCACGGGATGTAAAACGCTGTGCAATTTATCTTCGCCCGACCGAACTGGGTAATGCAACAATGTTAGAGATATCGACCTGGAATCGATCGTCATGATTGAAGCTCTTCCAATCGTTTTACTGGATCGCAATTTTGACCGAGCTGAGCAGTTGGCGCTGCGGTTTGTAGAGGCTGGAGCAACCGTAACCTTGCTTTCAGATAGCGATCGCTATGAGGATTCTGATTGGTATCAAAGCTGGTTAACACGACCGATGATGTTTCAGTTAGGACTGGTGCATGAGAGCGATGGAGAAGAATGGGAGCGATTGGCGCTGAACTGCGCTCATATCGTCTATTACACAGGCGGAAAGCCTCCTGCTAAGGATTGCTACATTCAGCGTAGGATGACGGCGCAATCTGGAATTTTAACTATCGAGGAAGCTCAGAGTTTGATGGCTTGGGCAACGGGCACTGCCCCTAAACCTAGCGTGTTGCTCCCACGTAAATCGATGGGAGAGTTGACTGCCTTGGCAATTCTATGTCAAGGCTATGATGCTGTGATGCAACAGGCAGAGTGGAAGGCGCAACAAGCTTTGGTCAGCGATCGGGCTTGGTGGAGACAGACACTTCAACCTGTTTTGCCACAGCTTAAACAAGCTTTAGCAAAAAATTCTGCTCCTGGCATCGAACAGTTACTAGAAACCATCTTTGAAGAGCCGCAGGCAGCGCAAATTTCACCGGAGCAGGTTGAAGCTGCACAGCAGGATTTACAGAACTTTCTCTAAGCGAGCAATTGTAACTTGGGTTTCAATCCTGAATCGCTCTAAATGCCCTTGAAATGCTTTAAGTATCTAGCCAATTCACAATTTGGGCTAACCTCTCTCCTCAGTTGAAACTCAAAAGGAACAGAACACCTTAGCGAGGTTAGCTTATGTCGTCCATCCAACTTCCAATTCATTTAGAAGCCGCAACAGACCTGACCGAAGAAGAACTAGCGGGGCTAATTGCCCATTTAAGGCAAGACCTCCTCAACTCTCACGATGAGATCGAACGGATCGATCGTCCTGCAAGTGCAGAAGCTGTTCCAGGCAAGAAAGGTGATCCCGTGACCCTCACCCTAACGTTGCTCATCACCTTGTTTGCAGGCGGTAGTGCACTCTGCAAACTGATTGAATTGATCCAAGCTTGGATCACGCGCCATCGGGGATGCACCATTGAATTTGAATATCGCGGCGTTTACTGTCGGCTTCGCAATGCCTCTCCGAAAGAGATCGAGCAGTACACAAAAGCTATCGATCGCCTAAAAGCAGAGGAAATTCTGCAACCTCTCGCGAATCCCGAAACTTTGCTAGCGCTAGATTACCAAGATCGACAGCTAGAGATCGTCAATCCAGATCCGCAACAAATCGATGAGTATCTTGACCGCGTTCAGCAATTACCAGCGAGTGCTGAATGGTCTGTTCACCCTCATTCTACTGCGACTTATGGACAAGCAACGGATTGCTCTGGTGATTGCTAACGGAGACTATGAGAGCCTTTCGCAACTTGAATCAGCAGCGTGTGATGCACGTGAAATTCAAGCTGTTCTAGAAAATCAGTGTGGATTTCACGTCACGCTTTTGCTGAATCAATCGCGATCGCAGATCGAAGATGCCATTCAAGACTTCTTTGCCAATGCCAATCGCAATCACCTCTGCCTTCTGTACTTCTCGGGTCACGGGATGGAAGACAACGGACGGCTGTATCTTGCTGCAAACGAAACGGTACCTCAGAAATATTACACTGCGATCGATGTCACCTGGATCAATGCCCGCATGAACGCCAGCAATTCCAGAAAGCAGATGGTGTGGCTGGATTGTTGCTATAGTGGTGCGGTGCTCAAAGAATGGGACTTTCACGGACACGGCGGCATCTTAACTGCCTGCCGGAAATATCAATTAGCATCGGCGGGAGATCACCATCGCTGTTCTCCTTTTACCGCCGCTATTGTTCGAGGATTTCAAATTTGGGATAACAGCAGAAGTGAAAAAATTACGTTTCCCGATCTGGCAAGCTACGTGTATCGTCAGCTTACTGAATCCGACCAAAAACCAACCGTTTGGTATCGATGCAATGACGATATTATTTTGGCGGTCAAATTAGACCTCAGACAACCTGAGTCACAGAAAATATTGATTCTCGAAGACGAGCAGGCTTGGCGCGATCGACACCAAGCCGAATTAGAAAAACAAGGTCTTAACTGTATTGCTACAACCTCAGCCGAGGATGCAATCAAACATATCCGAAAAGATTTCTCGATTCGATTTGCCCTAATCGACGAAATTCTATACGAACCCGCTGTTTTATTCCAGCCGCCCGTCCGCCAACAGTGGCAGGGCGAAGATGTCATGCGGCTGATTCGCGAGTTTCGCCCAGATATTCATTTGATTTCAGTGACTTGTCTGCCGGATATCACCGATAATGGAGCGAAAGAGATGAATAATCTAGAGATACGACAAGGAGTTCTATTCGCATTTAACAAAGCCCGCATTGACGTGGATGTTGAAGTTGCTTATGAACTCATCGCGAGACGTATCAAAGCTGCACCTGTGACTGAAACGATCCCGGACTGGATTCCCTCTATGTCAAAGTCATCTGCGCCTAAGAACATACTCTATTTTCAGCAGGATGCTTCGAGTGCTGCAACAGCATCGATTTTGACGACGATTCAAGGAACGCAGCAAAAAGCGCTGGAGTTATCTGAAATCGAGCAGCTCCTTCCCTTAACTGGAGAATGGATTTTAGTGCTGACAGAAGACTGGCTTAAAGCATTACCGGAACTGCGCCTGCAAGGATTCAAGGGAGCAGTCTTGATGCCGACGCTAGAACCTTTCACGGCACTCAAACGACGACATCGAATTTTACGATCGGCTCAAGGATCGCATGAAGGATGGGAATCGCCTTGGTCTGTCCCGGATCTGCTGACCAAACTAGAGCAACTTTTCCCCTTAGAACCCAAAAATCTGCAACTGATCCAACAAGAATTAGCAGTGACGCGAGGCTGGTTTGAGCGAATCGTGCTGCCTCATTTAGAGGCACTAGAACGCTTGGAGAACGATCGCGATTCAAACTTGGCGGCGATCGAGCGATCAATTGCTGATCTGAGAGCACGAACGCCCGCTGCATGTCACGAAGTCGTCGTCATCGGGCAAGAACAGCGGCAAATTCAGCAACATTTCGACAAACATCTCAAGCAGTTTCGAGAAGCAACCGATCAGCACGAGCAGAGCCTTGCAAATTTACGTGCTACGTTTGAGCAATGGTTAAAGGTTGTGTGCAGTGTAGGAGAAGGATTTCAAACTCTAGAGTGAGATAACAATCATGGCAGATCCTACTGTTTTAATTCTGGATGATGAAGAACGCTGGCTTGCTTTGCACGAACGCCGCATTGGACAAGCAGGAATTCCGTATCGCTCTACTCAATTGGCAAAGGATGCGATCGAGATTGCGAAAAATTATGCCTCGATCCGCTATGCCTTAATCGATGAAATTCTCTATGTTCCCCCCGTTCCAGTTGACCCAGATCTGCAAGAGCGGCAACGATGGCAGGGATCAGATGTGATTCGAGAAATTTATGCAAAACGTCCTGAGATTGGCATCATTATTGTGACTTCTGCACCCTTATTGCGAAGCAAAGAAGATACGCAAAAGTTTCGTCAAGAGACTGCAAAATTAAGACGACAGCGAGGTGTGATTGATATTGTTCACAAACAGGACATTGAAGAAGAGCTAGACGATTCCTATGGTTGGATCATTGATTTAATCAAGCGCACGCCATTAAATGCACCAACAGAAACGACTAAACCTAAAGTTTTGGTGGGGATCGGCGTTCCGAGCGAGATCTTGGATGGAGCGAAATATAAACGACTGCGATCGTGCTTGAGAGATTTAGGCTCTTCTGAGTATGAAATTGATCAAGCGGTCGAGCGCTTTCTAGATCACTTGCCGACGATTGAAAAGACTTTATTGATTGAAATGCCAGGGTCGAGAAAGCTCGATCGCTGTACTGCTATTAAAGCAAATTCTCAAACGTTTCAGATTTTAGAAGTTCTTGCCCGACGAGCGGAACGACGGTCTGATCTGCTCATTCGCGAACAAGATTACCGCTTCGTGCCCCGCAGACCTCAGAAGAGCATTGATCCAGAGTCAGGAATTGACACTCAAGCTGTCAAAGACTTTGCCTATGGCTACGACGATAATGGACAAAAGCGCATTAAATCTGGTGTTCAAATTGAAGGAAAGCTAGAAGCCCCTTCTCGCTTAAAAGTTGCAATTCATCGCTTGGGTCAACAATTGGATCTGCTAAACATTGGCTCTGCACGCCATCTGTTTCTGTTTGAGGGAGAGGGGTATCGCCCTATGTTTGAAACAGGAATCATCCTGTACAGTGTGAAATCTTAGAAGAATAGTGGGCTAGGTATTGTTAACTTAACCGATGACCCCACGGGATGCGCAACGAGGTTTGGGGAATATGTCTCAAATCATTGCTATGGCTGCCTTTGAGGGTGTGGGATGGTGAAAATCGAGTCTGACGTGACGCAATGGAGCGCTCAGCTGCTGTCGAATCCCAGATTGAATTGGCTCATACGCAATTTTGGTGAAAAGAGGCGCGTTCGCGGATGTGACGAACGAAATCTTTGAATTTTAGCCTGCTCTAATTCCCAACTCTACGCAAAATTGCGTATGAGTCCATTTTTTTGCGGTCTTTGACAATGGGGGACATTCGCGAGGACAGTTGAGCAAGCCCCTAGATTTTTCCGAGAGCGATTGTACAGGATAGAATGCTTTACTGTTTTTTACGGACCTGTTCAAGCCATCGTTGAGCAGACAACACTCCTGCTCCACTCAATCCAGTAGCTGTGAATAAGGGTTCATACAGACTATTATCAGGATTTGCATACCAGTCATTTAGAATAAGAAATGCGCCAAAGGATAGACCAGCACTAGCGCCGATAGCGAGGTTAGAGCCAAGAAAAAGCACCCATCTTGGAATTGTTTCGCTCTCAGAGATCTGGTTTAAAGAAGCTACTGTCATGAGAAATATTCCTGGAATGATCCAGAACTTCATTAAGCGACCGTTTTGAGGAAGGACATTACCATTGGGAAAACAAAACATGATTGTCACAAGAAAAGCAATGAGAACGATAAGTGATGGGACAATAATCACAAGCCTTTGAAGGTTATTCATATCTTTTCGTTAGGTTAACGCCAGAAAGATTCTATACCAAGCAAGCGAGTAAGGGCAGCGACGATAGTAAGCCTAAAACTCAAGTCAACAAGTATTTCTAGCAGTATTAGAAGGCTTTACGAGTGATCGTGCCGACATCTAGAAGCGAGATCGATGGTTATGCATATTGAGGAGTTCAGAATCGGAGAAAACAAGAATCCACACGTTAGAGCGATCGCAACTTCGCTTCACCAAAACCTGCAGAGAACCGAACTCAGTGCAATAAGCAACCAGAATTGAAGTTTGGTAACGATTAACACCTTTAATACTCACGCCTGTTTGTTATTATTGTGTAGGTGGAGTATTGAAAGCGTCAATGCAATGGATGCTGTTGTTGTTGCTGCTCTAATTGGTTTTGGTGCGTCTGTAGTTAATGCTGTAGGGCATATTGGTGCTGCTTTAATTAAAGCTCGTAGTCGAGCAAAAAGTGATTATTATGAAATCCTGCAACCATCTGACTTGGAAGACGAAAATTTAGAATACAGTTCAGAGAACTCTTCTTTGTTCAAGAAGATATGTGGAGTGCTTGCAGAAATAACACTCTATACTTTCGTAGGAGGGTTCGTTACAGGGGTTATCTTTTCCACAGCAGGAGTTAGTTCATCCCAAGATGGAAGAGTAGATGTTATTGGATTGACCTGGGTAGTAACATCTCTCTTAGCTCAAAAAGTATTATATAGATATGTGTAAGCAGCGTGATTCAACTCTCAACATCCTGAACCGAACTACTTTGAAGCTTACTTGCAGATAGAACGAATGAAGATACAGCAGTCTTGGAACATGGTCTCCAGTTCTTGACAATGGCACTCTCCTTAAGGAACTTTGCTATCTCTAAATCTTTATGACATCGATATTTTTTTGTTTCCCGCGATGTTTCAGGTTTTGTTTAGTGACCTCAATGTCATGTTGCTGATGATGAGTTGCAATTTCGTCGTTGCGCTGTTCAAGGACCTGCTGAATGACACTTTGAGCATTTGCGAAGGATTTAAGGACGTTGATGGAGATTGCCCATTTCTCATCTTGGAGCCGTTCAGGAGCATTATTGTAGGCGATGATGGCATCGATTGCCTGATTGATCACTCCATAAGAGTTGCCACGCGGCGTATATTTCCGTTCGGTTCCCTCTAAAGATTTATCAAGCTTCGGCTCGCGAGGTGTTTGTATTTTCGGCGTTTCAGCTTTTTTCGCCATTGCAGGTACTTTGAGATCGCCAGCGATCGCGTCCGTGAGTTGAGAGATCGATTGCATGACCAGCGCCATCTGCTCCACCAAGCGTTCAACTGTAGGGTCAAGCTTGGGTTGAACTTCTTCTAATTGTGGCTCTTCTTGTTCAGGCTGAATTACCATCTCAACCTTTTTTGGTTCTGGCACCTCCTCAACAATTTTCATCTTCATCTCAATCCAATCGAGCAGTTGGCTCATTCTCTCGGTTTGAGTTTTAGCGGTGGGTGCGATCGCGTTAAGGGTATGAATCCAGCGATCGTAATCCTCAGCATAGAAGCGCAGAGAGCTAACAGCTCCTTTGCGTTTGGGGGATATCGCGGTCGGTGTAGTAGTCCACCACGTTGATTATGACGGGGAAATAACAGGATAAAGTCGCTTGAGTTTGGCTCTAGCATCAGGCGTTGTGAATTGCCACTCAATCTTGGCTTTTTGGGCATTGCGTTGTTGCTCCCATGCCTTGACTTCTCGACGCAAAGTTTCGAGGTCAGGTAAGCGACGATCTAAGGATCGTGAATTAAATAAGACCGGAGGAGATGCTAGGCTAGAGCGATTCAGATTACCCTGGTGTATCAATGCTGCCTTATCCACCTGAAGTTGAACAACAAATGCAACGCTTCTACCAGTCGTTGTCGGAGAAAGACCGTCGTCGATATGCAGCCGTCGAAGCCCTGAAATTAGGGCGAGGTGGATTGCTATATATCAGCCAACTCTTCGGCTGTGATGACGAAGCGATGCAATTGGGCAAGCGAGAGCTTCAGGATGACACTCAGTTGCATCACAGCCGCATTCGCCGTGCTGGAGGTGGGCGTAAATCAGCCTTCCAAACGCACCCTGGATTAGATGAGACTTTTCTGAAGGTGATTGCTCAACACACAGCAGGGTCGCCGATGAGCGAAACGATCAAGTGGACGCATCTGACGCGTCAGGAGATCGCACAGTTATTGCAAGCAGAGGGCATTTCGATTAGTGTGACCGTTGTGGATCAACTGCTAGAAAAGCACAACTATCGCAAACGCAAAGCGCAGAAAAGATTAGCAACGGGAGAACATCCTGAGCGCAATGCTCAGTTTGAGAATATTGCAGCGATTCGTTCGCGCTATGAAGCAACAGGTAATCCGGTGTTGAGTATGGATACAAAAAAAGAGAACTAATTGGGCAACTCTATCGTGCAGGTCGAGTCTATACCCAGGACGAAGCGATTGCTGTGTTTGATCACGATTGGAAGTCGCTCGCGACAGGCGTTGCGATTCCTCATGGGTTGTATGACCTCCAACGCAATACAGGCTATCTCCAACTTGGCACCAGTCATGATACAGCTGAATGTGCTTGCGATGCCATTCGCCACTGGTGGCGAGAGCATGGGCAGCATCACTATCTGACTGCGACATCCATCCTGCTCCTCTGTGATGGTGGCGGCAGTAATAGCTCTCGACAATACCTGTTTAAGCAAGACTTGCAAGCATTAGTCAACGAGCTAGGCATTGAGATTCGGATTGCTCACTATCCACCTTATACTTCCAAGTACAACCCCATTGAACATCGATTGTTTCCACACCTCACCCGAGCGTGTCAAGGCGTGATTTTTGAGAGTGTCGACATGGTGAAAGACTTGATGGCAAGAGCCAAAACACAAACCGGATTGTCGGTCGTGGTCAACCTTGTCGATAAAGTCTATCAAACGGGTCGAAAAGTTGCAGAGGATTTTAAGCAAACGATGAGCATTGTCTTTGATCAGTACCTGCCGCAATGGAACTATACTGCTCAACCCCAGACCGCTTAACCTCCGGCTTTATTTAATCCACGCTCCTAAGCATTGTCGTACCAGAATGGACAGTTCAATTTCGACCATGTTCAGCCAACGGCCATGCTTCGGGGTGTAATGCCACTCCAATTTCTCCAAAATGCGACGGGCTTCCCCTGCCTCAAACGTCTGATAGAGAGAAGCAGGAGAATGAATGTTGAGGTTGTCGAGAACCAACCGAATCGGGTTGTGTTGCAAAGATTTTAAAGTGACAAACGAGATGGTCTCGCTCATATTGCT
>VFQU01000824.1_pt1 | contig 22216 bp, 15 predicted proteins | sample 3512311 | NCBI WGS metagenome assembly VFQU01 (sample SAMN10412377, study PRJNA504923) | tailings metagenome | isolation source: Relicate 3 Philex TSF3 active mining site | place: Philippines: Tuba, Benguet | collected 2017-08-29
CATGCAGAAAGACTTGATCCTGAATCGCGATCGCATGAAGATCACACGATCGCACACCAATAAAGGCACGTTTTGTCGTGTCTGGCGGGTCTGCACGGATAGTTATCTCTTGCCCTTTACGCTCTGCTTGCCAGAGTCGAACCTGGGGCGCAAACAAGTATTTCTTCCACGAATGTGCGCCCACGGCATAGCCAAACAACGCCTGATCTTCCCGTCGCTTGAGGCGATAGACTCCTCCGGATTGTTCGTCAGTCCATCCAATCGGAAGCTCCTCGACCGAAGACACTGCATCGTAAACAATTGCTTCTTCCCGAATCGTCGGAGCAATTAGCTCATATCCCGATTGCTGGAGTGCAGCAAAGAGGCTTTGTAAATTCTGTCGTTGGATAACAACGCGATCGCCAAGATTGATTTCATTCATGATACGTTATCCCCTCACTGCAAGTTGACGAACAGTTACGGCAACGTTCACGCTAGTACATCGCCAGTACAGATCAGCAATATTGTCGAAACTCATCCTAGAATCTACTGTTTCCAACTCTCTCCACTGCATAGCAACTTCGCCTTAGTTTACAGAAACGGTAAAAGCATATCGATAGCCTTTATGCTGCGAGAGCATTTCTAAGGTGTAAACTCCAGTGCGTGGAATTTGACCTGTCCAGTTGATCTGACTCTCTTTCGGATTTCCAAACATTTCTCCGTCTGGATCAAGGACAAAAGGCAACACACCGCGCGTATTCGAGACCGTTAGCGTTGATCCTTGAGTAAGCGGGACACGATAAAGGTGGCTTCCTGATCCCACAAATCGATCGGCGATCGCACTTCGACCTCCTTTCGGACTAAACTTGACCAATTCGACTTTTTCATTACAGCTATTTTGGGTCTGTGTTTTTGGAATCCAGCCTTGCATAGGATTCTGAATCAAGAACCATCCATTTTGCTCTGTTGCCACCGTGACAAACGCATGATTGTCTAAGTGACCCACGATCCGACTCGTCGGATTATTGGCAGCAAAATAGACGGGAAGCGGCGGGTGAGGTGTATCAATTTCTGCCATTGTGATGGTGCAGCTTAGAACCTCTCTCGTGGCTTCCACAGTCGATTGAGCTGTAGGAAAAAGTTGGCTGGCATCGGTTGGATAGAGACGAGGTTGGACAAGATGCCAAATCACATAACCTATTCCACCCAACGAGACCAGACCGAGTAGACTCGCGCCAATCAATCTTGAGGATTTCAGCGATGTCATAGCATACCTCCTCTAAGGAATTGCAGGATATTTCCTCTGCGTTCACAGTAAGAGAAGAGTTTGAGAAACTTGTGAGGATTGCCAATTTGATCAAATCTCACAAGTTCCTCAACTTTGTTGCTTACGATTGCAATGAGGAGAAATCACAATTTAGAGGAGGCAATTATGTTATTAAACATTGCTTCAGACAGACCCTCTCTCGGCTTGTTAGATATCGATCGCTATTCCATCCCTGATCCGTGGGATGAACCAACTGAGCCGCAAGAAAATCCAGCGATCGTTGTCCCACAATCGACAGCCTTAATTGCCGAAACCCATCTACCTCGATTGCCTGCCGCTCCTAAAGTCAATGCTGCAACCGTGCTGGTACAAGATGAACTCAAACTCAATCGCCAAGGGAATCTGCCATTGTTTAGTAAAATTCAAGATCTCTTAGCCCAGTTGTATTGGGCAGATTTAATCTGTGACAAATGAGCCTGTAAGAGGTCGAAAGCAATCGACGACATTTTTTCCAAACGTCATCAAAACTCAGCAATCGAATGCTGAAGGAAGTTTTGTTATGAGCAGCATCTCAAAAGTTATGCTGAGCTTTAGTGTTGCAATCGCACTTCTGATCGAGGGATTTTCGATCAGAAATGATGTTCAAGCAGTGCAATACTCATCCTCTTCAAACTTGCAAAATCAAGCCATCTCTATTGCTCAAATTACGGTTGAAGATTGGCTCTGGCAAGCGGTTGAAAAGGCAAATCGAGGCGATTTTAGAGGCGCGATTTCGGACTTAGACCGTGCGATCGAGCTTCATCCCAACAATGCAAGACTTTATGCCAATCGGGCAGGATTGTATTTGATGGTCGATGAGTTCGAGCGTGCAGAAGCAGATGCAACTCGAGCAATCGCATTATCTCCATATCAAGCTTTAGCCTTCTTTAATCGAGCAGCGGCTCGTCATTATCTCAAAAAGTACCAACCAGCCATCGAAGACTACACTCAAGCCCTGAATCTCGGAGTTCCTGGAGACACTCTTGCTGTACTTTACTTTAGTCGAGGTGAAGCACGTCGAATGATTCGGGATTTGACAGGTTCAATCGCAGACAATACAACGGCAATTCAGATCGATCCAACTTCTGGCGAGGCTTATGATAATCGAGGCTTAGCTTACCTTGACCAAGGTGATACTGAACATGCGATCGCAGATTTCCAAAAAGCAGCCGAACTCTTTAAAGCACGAGGAGATCAAGCAAATTACCGAGCAGCGTTAGCTCGAGTGCAAAAACTTCAAATGAGTCGGCATGACACCAAATCGCGATCGATTAAAGCGCCTCTTCACAAGATTCTCAAGGTTATGTTCTAGATCTATCGGCTAGAAGTGCGCTCAGGAGAACTCAACATGGAACTGAAAACAGTGCAATTAGACATTCCTGAAGACAGCAATTTAATTTTGGGTCAAACTCATTTCATTAAAACCGTTGAAGATTTGTATGAAATATTGGTCGGGATTTCATCTCAAGTCAAGTTTGGGATTGCTTTCTGTGAAGCATCAGGACCCTGTTTGATTCGGAAAGCCAGCAATGATCCAACCTTAGAAGCAGTCGCTGTGAAAAATGCTCAAGCGATCGCAGCAGGACACAGCTTCGTTATCTTCATGAAGGATGCTTATCCCATTAACTTTCTCAACGCGATCAAACAATGCCCTGAAGTGTGCAGCATCTACTGCGCGACTGCGAATCCTGTTGAAGTCATTGTGGCAGAAAGTGAACAAGGTCGCGGAATTTTAGGTGTCATTGATGGATTCTCACCGAAAGGTGTGGAAACAAATGAAGACATTCAAACTCGACAAGCATTCTTACGCCAAATTGGATATAAGTGCTAATTCTTCAACGATCGCCCATGCTAGTCATCTTCTAACGTTAGAAGTTTCTCATCTAACTCTTTGATGTATGTCTGCACCAGATCTTCAGGCAAAATCTGTTTGCGGAGTGCATTCGCCACGGCTCCTTTTTCTGCCAGCAGCAATCGTCGTCGAATTGCATCTAGCTCACTGTGCTCAGGCTCGCGACGAGTTGATTGACGTTGATTGTACAGGTCGCGAAGCACGTGCTCAGATTGCACGACCCGGACTTGGTAGGATGCCCATAACTCTTCATAAATCGCCTTCGGGAGTACCCCCGATCTCAGCAAACTACTGAGTTCTTCCTGAGCCGCTTTCGACGCAATTAACTGCATCTGCAATTGCTTTGCCTGCTGCAATGTATCTGAAACACGGGCAATTTTGAGCCGTTTGACCATCCAGGGTAAGCTTAATCCTTGCCCAACGAGAGAGAATAAGACCGCACCAAATACCAGAGCAATAATGTCACTTCGATACGTCACGGTCAGCGGAATGCTCAAGGCTAATGCCATCGAGAGTGAGCCTTTAATGTTGCCTAGAAATAAAACATGCTGCCAGACGAGTGGAATCGGTCGATCGAACCAACGCAGTCCTGCAAGGAGTAAGTAGACAGAGAGAATCCGACCTAATTGATATGCCAAAATCACAAACAGAATCGCAGGCGCAATTTTCCACAGCGTTTCGATGTTAATTTCAATCCCAATCAGCAAAAAGATAAAAGTATTCACACCAAAGCTGGCATAGTTCCAAAAGCTCAAGAGCGCAATTCGTTCTGACGCAGAAGAACTTCGAGACAGCCCCAAATTGCCAAAAATTAGCCCCGCAACCACAACTGATACTGCGCCCGAAACGCCCAGAGATTGCCCAATCTGAAACGTTCCTAATGCCAGCGCAACTGTTAATAAAAGGCTACTCAACGGATCTTGCAATCGCACAAAAATGGGAAGGCATAAATACCCTAAAACGGCTCCGACCATTGCCCCGCCGATTGCGACTAAGAGCACTTCTCGTATTCCTTGAACAGCGGTAAGCGAGCCTGTGGCGTAGACAACCAGAATTAAATTAAACGAGACTAGAGCAGCCGCATCATTGAATAGTGTTTCTCCCTCCACAATTGTTGTTAATCGAGAAGGAACACGGATCTCCTTGAATACAGCAATCATGGAGACGGTATCCGTGTTTGCCAAAATCACGCCAATCAGACAGGCAGAAATCCAATCGAGTCCCAGTCCAAACTTTAGTAGAGTTGCAATAATTGCTGAGGAAAAGATCGAACCTGGTCCTGCTAATAGCGCGATCGGTTTAAAAGTGCTGCGGAGACGACGAATATCTGTATTAATTGCCGCTTCAAAAATCAGAATCGGAAGGAAAAGATTTAAAACCAAGACAGGATCTAATCCAATCCGTCGCGACCAAAGCTCCGTAATTGGCAACCCTGCTAAAACTAATCCAGTTACATAAGGGATTCTCAGACTTTGAGTGACTAAAGCAACAATGGTCGCAATCAGCAGCAGAATAATTAAAATGATGACTACTTCGGGGATAGTAGCGGCTGTCTGTGTATCAACAGCTGAATTGCTGTCCAAAGAAGTTTGTTGAGCGATCGACCACTCTATCACTGATGAGCCTCCTATCCATGAAATCGCACTCATCATACCAATTCCAAATTGGGCAGGTTGTCTGCCCATCGAGTTATGCGATGCCTCAATATGACAAAAGGGAAGCTAGATGTGAGGTCTAGCTTCCCTTTTCAGGAAAGATTGAAGCTTAAACTAAAGCGTTCTACTTCGCTGCAGCTTCTCGCGCCGCAGTTGCTTCATCCGGATGAATTCCTAGGCGAGTCAAATTCACTCGTCCTCGGTTATCAATCTCCCGAATTTTCACAACCACTTCATCTCCGATCGTGACTTCATCCTCAACCTTGCCAACTCGATGATCAGCCAGTTGCGAAATGTGAATCATTCCCTCCTTACCCGGCAGGAATTCCACAAAAGCCCCAATCGGAATAATTCGTGTGACTTTTCCAGCGTAAACATCTCCAGCACTCAGCTTGCGAGTCATGCCTTGAATGATCGCTTTCGCCCGTTTCGCCTTCTCGCCTTCGATCGCGCTAATCGTCACAGTTCCATCTTCAGCAATATCGATTTTGGCTCCCGTTTCTTCGGTGATGCCTTTAATCGTCTTGCCTCCTGGTCCAATGATCATGCCGATTTGATCAGAATCAATCTTGATCGTCAGCAAGCGAGGTGCATAAGGAGACAACTCCGGACGCGGTTGGTCGATCGCTTCTAGCATTTTGCCGAGAATGTGCAATCGAGCGGGTTTCGCTTGATGAATGGCTGAAGCAATCACATCCATCGGTAGACCTGAGATCTTCATGTCGAGCTGCAATGCCGTGATTCCGGTATCGGTTCCCGCCACTTTGAAGTCCATATCGCCCAAGAAATCTTCAATTCCCTGGATGTCGGTCAGAATGCGAATTTCTTCACCTTCTTTGATCAAGCCCATCGCTGCACCACTCACAGGCTTAGAAATCGGAACGCCTGCATGCATCAACGCCAATGTTGAACCCGAAACCGAACCCATTGAGGTCGAACCGTTAGAAGACAGCACTTCTGAGACGACCCGAATCACATACGGGAATTGCTCTTTCGGAGGTAAGACGGGAACCAGAGCACGCTCGGCTAATGCCCCGTGACCAATTTCACGCCGACCGGGAGATCGCATCGGTCGGGTTTCGCCGACTGAGAAGGGCGGGAAGTTGTAATGATGCAAGTAGCGTTTTTCGCTGTCTGGATGCAAATCATCCATTTCTTGCTCGTCGCCTGGGCTGCCTAACGTCGCGATCGACAAAACTTGAGTCAATCCACGATTAAACACGCCGCTGCCATGCACCCGCTGAGGCAACACCCCAACTCGGCAAGAGATCGGACGAATTTCATCTAATTTCCGACCGTCTACGCGCACATTATCTTCGACGACTTGACGACGCATCAGCGTTTTCGTCACATCTTTGAAAGTATTGCTCAGCGCTTTAGAATCTGCGGCTGCGGCAACTTTCACCGGATCGTCTTCGGCTAATTCTGCGATCGCCGTTACCACCGACGCTTTCACTTCATCTAAAGCTGCATCGCGAGTCGGTTTATCTTTCTCGAACCGTCCGAGAATTTCTTTCACAGGAGCGGTCACTCGCTCTCGAATAAAATTCTCTAGAGTTTGGTCAATCACAGGCGCATCTTCTTGCACCAGTTCAATTCCCAATTCTTTGAGCAAATCGCGCTGTGCCTGAATCAGATCGCGCACCGCTTCGTAACCGAAATCGATCGCTTCGATCATGTCGGCTTCTGGCAGTTGATTCGCGCCAGCTTCAACCATGATCACGCCATCGGGAGAACCAGCCACGACGAGATCCAAATCACCCGTTTCCACTTCTTTATAAGTGGGGTTGATCACGAAATCATCGCCGACTAATCCAACTCGCACCGCAGCCATCGGGCCATTAAATGGAATTTTCGCGAGGAGTACAGCGATCGACGCACCTGTGACCGCTAAAACATCCGGAGGAACTCGCTCATCCATCGACATTGTGGTAGCGACGACCTGAATATCGTCTCGTAACCAGGAGGGAAATAGGGGGCGCAAGGGGCGATCGATTAAACGACTCGTCAAAACTGCTTTTTCAGCGGGTCGTCCTTCACGTCGGAGGAAGCCACCGGGAATTCGTCCGGCTGCATATAAGCGCTCCTCGTAATCAACCAACAGAGGTAGAAAATCGATTCCTTCTCTGGCATTCGCACGGGTCGCGGTAACGAGGACTGCCGTGTCTCCAGATTCGATTAAAACTGAACCTCCAGCTTGGGGTGCTAACAAGCCTACTTTGAGTCGAATATCCCTACCATCAAAGGATATTGACTTCTCGAACTCTTGCATGAAGTGTATTGTCCTTTCTTCTCTTTTTTAGTGTTCTTGCAATCGTAACACTGATATACTTTTGCTGCTTTTTTTATTTGCAAATACCGGGAGATTTTCGGGAGGTTTCTGCTCGACTCAATAAGAAATGTGGCAGGATTTGCCATTTGATCTATAGTGAAGGTTTTTTTAAGTTAGAGCTTGGAGAAAATGGGTGTTCTTGCTCTTTTACTCCGGATCTAAAGCCAGAAGGGTCAAGCAAAATCAAGGGCAACCTGCCTTGTGCGATCGCGCTAGAATAATCGCGTAAACGCAACAGTTCAACAATGTTAACGGCTTGTTAAACTACTTAATAAAATATCAAGCTTATTGATTTTCTGTATTGAGAAATCGCGATCGCTAAAATTAAATTTTGCAGCGGATTCTAAGTCAAACGTGAGATGTCTTGGAAGATTAAATCACCAATTCAGGATTATTTGCTTTTATCCATATAGATCAGCATGGCAGTTTTACACGGTAGTTGGGTTTCTCAGGGCGGTTTTTTTCTATGGGGTGAGACTTGGCGGCGCTTAGAAGCAAAACAAGATGCTCCAGGCGTTCCGCTCCATCCCTATGCGATGAATCAGTCTGAGTTGCTGACGTTTTTAGAAGCTTTGCCGTTAAAAGTGCCGAGCTTAGAAGAGGATACAAAACGGGGGCGGAAGTCAGCAACGACCCTGAAAAATTGGCAAGTTCGCGGTATAGCACTGCCGACTGAAGGAGATGCTCCTCAACTTTCAGCGGCTCCGGTGTCTGAGTGGGTGCTGTATCCGTGGCAGGTCGCAGGACTGTGGCTTGAACCTGCTCAAGCATTTGAATTGCTCAATTCTGTGCCGCTCGGAACGCTCGGCGAGGAATCTTTTGTCGGCGGAGATTTACGATTTTGGTCACATGTCGCGAGATGGGCTTTAGATTTGCTAGCTCGATCGAAGTTTCTCCCCGGCTTGCATCATTGGGAAGTTCTGCTTGATAGCTCCACCGATCAGATGCGATCGCGGCATTTTGCACGACAGATGCCTTCCGTCTGCCGCCTGTATCAGTCTGGAGAAGAACTCGCGATTGATCTACCGATTGAACCTCAAGATCTGCTGCGAGATTTTCTGAATCACATGGTCGATGCTCAAGTGCGTCAATCGGTAAGCATCGCCAAACCCTCATCGCTTTTACAAACTTGGATACAAGGATTAGGAACAAAAGCTGCAACGCTCAGTGAAACAGATGCAACAACGCTATCGAATGCACTAGAGATTTGGAAAGCGCCATTACAAAAAGATCAAGAACAGTTTCGCGTTTGTCTCAAGCTAATTCCACCCGTTGAAGCGTATCAGAGTTGGGTAATTGAATACTTGCTCCAAGCGATCGATGATCCGGAGTTCACAGTCAGTGCTCCGATCATTTGGCGAAATCCTGTCGAACGGTTGCAGCATGAAGGACGCATCATCGAACGACCGCAAGAGACTTTACTCATGGGGTTAGGACTCGCTTCTCGGCTGTATCCGCTGATTGAACCGAGTCTGCAAGACGCTCGACCCCAAGCCCTGCAACTCGACCCAAAACAGGCGTACGAATTCATCATGAATACGGTCTGGCGCTTGCAGGATAGTGGGATTGGAGTGATTCTCCCGGAGAGCTTGGCGAATCGCGGCGGACTGGCAAATCGCTTGGGTCTACGCATCAAAGCGTCAACACCAACCAAGCAGAAAAAAGGAAAACTCGGCTTACAAGGCTTGCTGAATTTTCAGTGGGAATTGTCGATCGGGGGTCAGAGCCTAAGCAAAAAAGAATTCGATCGCTTAGTCGCTCAGAATTCACCTTTAGTCGAGATTAACGGCGAGTGGGTCGAACTGCGATCTTCAGATATCAAATCTGCTCAGTCTTTCTTTGCGGCTCGAAAAGATCAAACCACGCTCTCGCTCGAAGATGCTTTGCGAATTAGTACAGGCGATACTCAAACGATCGAGAAACTGCCAGTCGTCAGTTTTGAAGCATCCGGTGCATTGCAAGAGCTAGTCACAACCTTAACCGGAACCGGAACGCTAGAAGAAATCGAAACCCCCAAAGAATTCCGAGGCGAATTGCGACCCTATCAAGCTCGTGGTGTCGCCTGGTTGCAATTTCTAGAAAAGTGGGGACTGGGCGCGTGCTTAGCAGATGATATGGGTCTTGGCAAAACGATTCAGCTCATTGCCTTTATTCTGACGCTCAAACAGAACAAATTACTAGAGCAACCGATCCTCCTCGTTTGTCCTACGTCTGTTCTCGGAAACTGGGAACGAGAAGTGAAAAAATTTGCACCGACCTTAAAAGTCATCGTGCATCACGGGGACAAGCGATCGCAGAATCAAGCCTTCGCCAAATCTGCTAAAAGTGCCAATCTAATCATTACGAGCTATACCCTCGTTCAACGCGATCTCAAATCCCTTCAGCTTGTCGAGTGGCAAGGAATTGTCCTCGACGAAGCACAGAACATTAAAAACGCAGAAGCCAAACAATCTCAAGCCGTTCGAGAACTCGAAGCAGAATTCCGCATTGCACTCACCGGAACCCCTGTTGAGAATCGCTTAACTGAACTCTGGTCAATTCTTGACTTCCTCAATCCCGGCTATTTGGGACAAAAGAACTTCTTCCAAAGACGGTTTGCCATTCCGATCGAGCGGTATGGCGATACGACCTCAATGCAAACTTTGCGATCTCTGACTCAACCTTTCATTTTGCGCCGCCTCAAAACCGATAAAACTATCATTCAAGACCTCCCTGAGAAGCAAGAAATGCCCGTCTACTGCGGACTTTCTGCCGAACAAGCTGCCTTATACCAAGCAACCGTTGATCAATCACTCGCGGAAATTGAAGCGGCAGACGGAATTCAACGCAAAGGAATTATTCTTGCACTGCTCACGAAGCTCAAACAAATTTGCAATCATCCCGCTTTGTTCAACAAAGAAGAGCAAGCTGAATCTAATCGATCCGCAAAGCTACAACGTCTCGAAGAAATGCTCGAAGAAGCAGTTTCAGAAGGCGATCGCGCATTAATTTTCACGCAATTCGCTGAGTGGGGCAAACTACTCAAACCGCATCTCGAAAAACAATTGGGACGAGAAACCCTCTTCCTATACGGCAGTACACCCAAGAAACAGCGCGAAGCCATGATCGATCGCTTTCAAAACGATCCGCAAGCGCCGAGAATCTTCATTCTGTCGCTCAAAGCAGGCGGCGTTGGTTTGAATTTGACGCGAGCGAATCATGTGTTTCACTACGATCGCTGGTGGAATCCTGCTGTTGAAAATCAGGCGACCGATCGTGTCTTCCGCATTGGTCAGACTCGCAATGTTCAGGTTCACAAATTCGTCTGTACCGGAACCTTAGAAGAACGAATTCACGACATGATCGAATCCAAAAAAGCCTTAGCCGAACAAGTTGTCGGCACAGGTGAAAACTGGCTGACTGAGTTAAACACCGATCAACTCAGAGACTTACTCTTACTCGATCGAACTGCGGTAATTGAGGAATAAACCATGACAGATAGTTATTCACCTCCCAATCGAGAATGGTGGACAGAACAGTGGATCGAAGTTCTAGAGCGGATCGGATTCACTCAGCGATTAGCTCGCGCCCGCAACTATGCCCGACAAGGCAATGTGTTAAGCCTTGACTTCGTTGGCGCGAAAGTAAAAGCGATGGTTCAAGGAACTGCCCCCGAACCATATGAAGTCTCGTTTTCGCTCGATCGCTTTACCGATGAACAATGGAGCTACATCATCGAATCGATGGCAGAACGCGCCATCTTCTCGGCAAAACTGCTTGCTGGCGAAATGCCCCAAAACATTCAAGATGTCTTTACTGCCAACGGCTTAAGCCTTTTTCCATTCAATAAATTTGATATTCACAGCCGTTGTTCGTGCCCCGATCCAGCAAATCCTTGTAAACATATCGGAGCCGTTTACTATTTACTTGGCGATCGCTTTAGCGAAGATCCATTCGTTCTCTTCCAACTGCGCGGACGCAGCAAAGAAGAAATCATTAGCGCCTTACGAAAAATTCGCAGTTCTGGCAGTGACGAACCTCAGACTGAAATTGCGGCAGTCCGTCCTACAACCCCGCTCGATCGCGATCGACTTTGGAACTACGACGAACAACTTGAATCATCTCTCATCGTCATTACCCCGCCTCCTAGCAGCGAAACCGTGCTGGATGTACTCGGACTTCTCCCCATCGAGCCACCCGCAAATCAAGCCGCAATGGAAACCCTAAAATCGATCTATCAAACCGTCAGCATTGCAGCCGTGCAGACTGCGATGACCGCAGGTTCTCCGTAAATTCTTTTAGAAATCAAAATCAGTTTTAGACTGTGTTCACGAGCGTAGAGAAGCGGTACAGGAAACTCTGTATTGAGCATTTCGGTATAAAAAATTACTCATAAGCTCACGAACCCGCTAGAGAACAGTGCCCAAGAATGGTTAAGTAATCAAATCAATGGACACAAAAATTGTTGGGTGAATCATGCCGGGACAAAGCATCTTAACCGAATCTTTCGCAAACGCAGATGTCAGCCAATTGAACTGGCTCTTTGGAACCAGTCGAGACGGGGCACTCCCGCCTATCTTGACCGCTCGCAGTAACACTTCTGCCTCAGCAGGCGGCTTACCTGGAGGAGGAACAGACACCCCTGGAAGTGGTGTACTGCGGCTGACCAATAACACACAAAATCAAGGCTCATTTGTCATCTACGACCAACCGATCAACTCAGCCAGCGGGCTTTCTGTAGAATTTGATCTCTACGCCTATGGCGGAAATGGTGCAGACGGCATTAGCTTTTTTCTCATTGATGGAGCGGCGAACCCAACGAGGGGTGGAGCAGTCGGAGGTAGCTTAGGATACTCCTCTGATTCAACCCAATCTCCAACCGTAGCAGGACTCGAAGGCGGCTATTTGGGGATTGGCTTTGATGAATTCGGTAACTTCTCTGCTACTGGCTACGGAGCAGGCGGTACAGGATTCTCTTCACAAACGATCGCAGTTCGCGGCAAAGAATCCCTCAACTATCAATTCCTCACCAACGCAAAACTGCCGGGAGGAAACAGAATCGATGTCAACACGTCTGTTCGCAGTACCGCCCGTCGCCGAGTCGGCATCGATCTCAACCCCAACGGCAACCTCTCTGTCTCCTTCGATGTCAATGGCAATGGCACCTTAGAAGTCGAGGAAAAACTAATCAGTGACTTCAACATCACCCAAAGCGATCGCAATGGGGCTTTACCTAGCACGTTTAAATTTGGTTTTGCAGCGTCCACAGGCAATCAATTCAATTTCCACGAAGTCAACAATCTGGCAATTAATACATTTGATGGGCCGTACATTCCACTCGTCGATTTTGATGGCGGGACGCGGGTAATCAAGCCAAGTGGCAGCTTTAATATTACGGCGACCTTAGATGTTGCTTCGACTCAAACTGTGACGATTCCCTTACTCATCTCAGGCGATGCCATCCAAGGAATTGACTATCAACTGTCAAATAACTTCATTACGATCGCGGCGGGGCAAACGACCGGGAGCGTCACTCTCACCGGACTGAGCAATTCTCCAACAGTTTTGGATAAGAATCTCCAGATCAATTTGAATCCACCCGTAAATGCAGCGCTCAGCCCACAAAATTTGCCGCTGAATGTGAAACTGACCCGCATGAGCGACAACGACTGTGCCTTGCCCGACTTCAACGGCGATAACAGCGTCGATTTAGCATGGCAAAACTCTAATACTAATCAAACCGCAATCTGGCTCCTGAACGGTACACAAGTCACCGAGGCAGCCTTTACAGCGATCACCGGAGCAAACTGGCGCATTGTCTCAACGCGTGACTTTGACGCAGACGGGAAAACAGATCTTCTCTGGCGCAACACCTCAACCGGAGAAAATGCGATCTGGCTGATGGATGGAACAAGTATCGAGTCAACCAGCTTGATCCCGACCCTAGCGAGTCAAAACTGGCAAGTCGCCGCTTCGCGCGATTTCAACAATGACGGCACAGCAGACATTTTCTGGGTGAATTCGGCAACCGGAGAAACCGAAGTCTGGCTGATGGATGGCTTCAATCGGATAAGCGCGACTTCACTGATAACCGTTGAAGCAGGGTGGCAAGTCGCCGATGTCGCAGACTTTAACTATGACGGCAAAGCCGATCTCGTCTGGCGAAATACCCGCACCGGAGAGAATGCCATCTGGCTGATGAATGGTAATGCGATCGCGTCTGCAGGCTTTATTACGCTAATCCCGAACCAAGATTGGCGGATTGTTGCAGCCCGAGATACCAGTGGCGATGGCAAAGCAGATTTAATCTGGCGCAATGATGTCACCGGGGAGAATGCGATTTGGCTGATGAATGGTCTGACCTCAACCAGCCAGCAATTCATTCTGCAAACCACGACTCCAGGCTGGCGAATTGCAGATGTCTGTGATACCAGTGGCGATGGCAAGGCAGATTTAGTCTGGCGCAATATCCAAACGGGCGAGAACGCAGTCTGGCTCTTGAATGGAACGTCCCTAGCCGATGCAGGCTTTATCGCTCAAATCGCAGATCAAGCCTGGGCAGTGAATGGAGCCAGAGATACCAGCGGCGACGGAAAAGCGGATCTGATCTGGCGCAACAATATCACAGGTGAAACGGCAATCTGGCTGATGGATGGTAAGACTCCGACTAGCCAGCAATTCCTTTTCACGACAGAGCCTCTAGACTGGCGGGCGCAGATTCGTCCGAATGCGATCGCGCTCTAAGAGGTGGGGAGTGGGGAGTAGGGAGTAGAGTCCCCACTTCCTCACTTCCTTCCCAAAATCTAAAATCCGAAATCGAACTGTCCCCCCAAAGCCGTAGACTGGAGAGTGCAATTTAATCTGTTTATTTCTGAAAAACCGTGCGAAAAGTTATCATTGCTGGCAACTGGAAAATGTTTAAGACTCAAGCAGAAACCTTGGAGTTTTTGCAGGAGTTTAAGCCTCAGCTAGACGAGACACCAGACGATCGAGAAGTTTTACTGTGTGTGCCGTTTACTGATTTAGCAGTGTTGTCGAAAAACTTGCACGGCGGTCGGATTCAAGTTGGGGCGCAAAACGTTCATTGGGCAGAGTCTGGGGCTTTTACAGGCGAGATTTCGGCTGCGATGTTGCAAGAATTGAGTGTGCGCTATGTCGTGATCGGGCACAGCGAAAGACGACAATTTTTTGGCGAAACTGATGAAACCGTAAATCTGCGACTGAAAGCAGCACAAAAAGCCGGATTAAAACCGATTCTCTGCGTGGGCGAAAGTAAGCAGCAACGGGATGCAGGCGAAACCGAAGCCGTCATTTTCAAACAATTAGAACTCGGCTTAGTCGGCGTTGACCAGGAGAATCTGGTGATTGCCTATGAGCCAATTTGGGCGATCGGGACTGGAGATACTTGTGAAGCGATCGAAGCCAATCGCGTGATTGGATTAATCCGCAGTAAGTTGACCAATCCGAATGTCACGATTCAATACGGCGGTTCAGTGAAGCCTGAGAATGTTGATGAAATCATGGCACAGCCTGAGATTGATGGGGCTTTAGTCGGTGGTGCAAGCCTTGATCCGAAAGGGTTTGCGCGGATTGTGAATTACGTCTAATTTAGATGTAAGAGTCCTAAATCATTTGTAAAGTGGGGAGTGGGGAGTAGGGTGTGATGCCTTTTGTAGTTCCCTACTCCCCACTCTTGATTCGCTATAAAAACAGCACAGTCAACCAATTTCCCTACGCTGGCGGCGCGAACGGAATCACCAGATTGATCCAGCCCAGAATTTGTAGACCCGGCGAAGAAATCGTGACTCCATCAAAGCTTGAAGTGTAAGTTCTGCCAGATTCGGCATAGTTACCACTCAGCGAGAATGGGCCAAACCCGATCGCTTGTTTTCCAGAAGCGACCTGCGTTGCAAATTCTCGATCGACTTTACTCCAATTCGCACTAATCTTCAGATCACGCACTGCAATAAACCCGATCGGCAACAGCGGAAACGAGCCAAAATTTTCTTCTAACTTTCCAGAAGATAAGCTTCCGGGCGCTTGTCCTGGCAACGTCCAGCCTGTGATTTCGAGTAACGATTTCAGCAACCAGGGACGCGAGAAATTGACGCGACAGCATCGGAATGAGATATTCAAGTCTTTCGTTTCGGTATCGATCGCTCGATCTTCTAACGGACGCAGCTTGATTTTCTCTAAAACATCAGGTCGAATCCGACTAACTAACATTGGATTCGGTGAGATATGTTGCATTTGCAGCGCTTGTTTTGCCGTCACTGCTGGCGTTGCAAGCGTCGCCGTATTCAATGGACGAGCAACTACACGATCGAGACGAGGATTGATTCGAGTACGACGGAGGATTTCCGGATCGATTGGTAATGTTTTAATCGGCGGAGTTTCAATCGTTCCACCTGGCTTTATGCCACCTTTAGGTAATTTCCAAATCCCGTCTTTGATCCGTTTTGCTCCTCCGACCCGCACAAAAGGCGAATCTGCGATCTTTTTCGTCTGATTTGAGTTGACATTGATCTGCGTCCAAGTTTGCATGGCTGCTTCATCACACCAATTCCCAGGAGTCGCATAGGACGGACGATATGACAAAACAGGCTGAATTACACTTGCCATCTTGGTATGCTCAAACAATTGTCGAGCATTTTGCAACGTAACATTCACCGGATTGGGGGGCACTTGACCACTGGCATCCGGCGGCAATGGAATCGCATTCGCGGCTAAAGCAAACTCGTACATTTCCTCAACGGTTACGCCCGAATCGACATAAGTTGCATCGACCAGCGGAATCGCATCAATCAACGCTGAGAACATCTCAGTCGCTAAAGTCGAACCATTGGGATTTTGAGGAGTCCAGGGATTTTGGTACTGGCTGGCATCGAGTTGTTGACCGGGCCATTCCAAAGTTAAGAGCATTTCTTGCGATCGCGCATTGGGTGCGCCGGGTCGCGGAGGCTGAACTAAAGTTGAAAAAATCGTATCGTAAACGGTTTGAATGAGGGCAATTTGATCGATCGGCATCACAATCTCTCCACAGTCGATGAATCAACAGATCATCAGGCAGCACTTTCAACGATTCCTCTGATCAAAGAGGAGGTTTTCCAAGTACTGCCCGACTCGATGCGTAACCTATTCCTTCGGCGACATCGGGAGTACTGCGTTAATGAATGCCATCAATTGCAGTCCGGGAGCCGATAAAGTCCGTCCATCAAATTCAGACTGGAAGCGGAAATTCGTCGAATTCGATTCATATGATCCACCCACCGAGAATGGACCCCAACCAAAGCTACCGCCACCTTTGGTCGATTTACTAATGTAGTCTTTCTCAGCACTACTCCAAGTCGCGCTAATCTTCAAATCGCGCACGACAATGAAACCCGTCGGCAGCAACGGCATAATTCTGCCATCTGCGGTCGCCGGATTACCCGAAGCAATGCTGCCTTTGCCCATGACTCCATACTTCCAGCCGGGCAGATCGAAGATCATCGGATTCATCCAAGGACGATCGATATTAATCCGCGCATACCGGAAGCTCACCGACAGATCATCAGTTTGACTATCCATATGCCGACGAGTTTCACTATGCGAAGCTCCGCCGCCCACACTCCACAAGCCCAAATTGAACTTCGCTCCACCGCCAAATTTCTTGAAGCTAGAGCTTTCATTCAACTGATAGCGCGAAGACGTAAAACTCAGAGAAGACCAGCCTTGAGCAGCACTCGACGAGTACCAATTTGCCGGGAAAGCATAGCTTGCAAAGTACTTTTCAGCTTGATCACGAGCACTGCCTTTTTCGAGCAGTACCAGTTTTTCTTGAGCATCTTTGAACACACGACCGACCTGATTTGTGGCAGACTGTGCCATTGTTGCCAGCGCGTCTTCTACGCGTTTCGCCTGAGCCGTTTGGAAATCATTCCAAGCTGTGACCAAGCGACGTTGCAACGACGGTCCCAACATTGCCCAAGCTCGCTGATCCGCAGGTTTCGTCATGTCATACTTAGAAGACTCTGCGACAAAAGAAGCGACTGCATCAATGTAAGCATTTTGCTTGCGCTTGTAGTTTACATAAAGCATCGAATCAACATCAACTTCGATCGGTTGTCCCAAATCGTTGAAGTCTTGTCCTTTGTCATTGAGCAGATCAAATGCTGCATCGTAAGCTGCTTTGAGTGCTGGATCGACAGGTTGCGGAGTCACACTTGCACCTTCAACCACTTGTTTGTAGACTTCAGAAACTTTCTTGCCTGTGTCTACAAACGTGCCATTGACTAGCGGCACACGATCGACCAATCGAGAAAAGTTTTCAGCAGCGGCAGGAATGCCTTGTGGATTCAGTGGACTAACCGGATTTGCATACTGAGCAACATTGATCGGCTCTCCACCCGGAACCATCGTGATAAAAACTTTATCCGCCTGACTGCCAGCAGGTAGTCCACCTGGAGGGGTTTTAGTATAGGCATTAAACAGCGTGTCATAAATCGACTGCACCATTTTGGTTTCGTCAATCGCCATCTTTGGAACTCCTGTTGTTTAGGGAACGAATCTATCGTCTTCCAGGAGCCAAGCGATCGACAGTGCCCGTCTGGGTACTTCCTACAAGTCTCGATGTGTAAAGGGTTTCGCGTTTGCGCCTGAGTAAGTTGCTGCGATTTGACCATTTCCAACTAGCTGATACTTGTAAGTCACTAGCCCTTCTAACCCAACTGGACCTCGCGGCGGCATCTTCTGGGTACTAATCCCAACCTCTGCCCCAAATCCATAGCGGAACCCATCTGCAAACCGAGTCGAACAGTTGTGATATACACCTGCTGCATCGACCCGATCGAGAAAATACTGCGCCGTTTTTGCATCTTCGGTTGCGATCGCTTCGGTATGTTTCGAGCCGTAAGTGTTGATATGAGCGATCGCATCTTCTGTCGAATCCACAATTTTGATCGCCAGAATCAAATCACTGTACTCGGTTGACCAATCTGCTTCGGTTGCTGCTGCAATGTTGAGAATGTCGCGCGTGCGTTCATCTCCCCGCAGTTCAACATTCTTCGCTTGAAATGCCGGAGCCGCTTCGAGAAGAAATTCTGACGCAATCGCTTGATCAACTAGCAAAGTCTCGATCGCATTACAAGCTGCCGGATATTGCGTTTTAGAATCGACTGCAATTTGAATGGCTTTGGGAATATCCGCTGCTCGATCGACGTACAAATGACAGATTCCATCAGCATGACCGAGCACTGGAATTCGCGTATTGTCTTGAACAAATTTCACAAACGAATTCGAGCCGCGAGGAATAATCAAATCCACATACTGATCAAGCTTTAATAACTCCAGTGTTTCTTCTCGCGTGGTCAAAAGTTGCACCACAGCTGGATCAATTCCTGCTTGCGACAGTCCTTCTTGAATTGCTTTGACTAATGCTTCACACGATCGAATTGCTTCTTTCCCACCTTTAAGAATCACACCATTACCTGACTTAATTGCAAGGCTAGAAATCTGCATCACCGCATCGGGTCGGGCTTCAAAAATCACGCCTAAAACACCCAAGGGGCAAGTAATTCGCTTCAGAATCAAGCCTTCATCTAATTCGCGATGAATCTGAACCGCCCCAATCGGATCAGCGAGCTTTCCGACATCTCGAACGCCTACGATCGCAGCTTTCAGTTTCGCTTCGTCTAACTTCAATCGGGCATACAAAGCTGATGCAATTCCATCTGATTTTGCCGCTTCGCAATCTGCTGCATTCGCTGCGAGAATTTCAGCAGCATGACTTTCTAACGCATCAGCAATTTTGGCGATCGCATCATTGCGCCGTTCGGTCGGTTGCACCGCAAGCTGACGGGCTGCGGCTTGAGTTTGCTGCGCCAAAGTTGTAAGCGAAATTCCAGTCGAGGCAGTCATAGTTCAACAAGACGAATGCAACCCATCAATCATACCGAAGATTCGTCAACGCTGGCTTCAAGCACCGGAATCTCCTCGATCTCTGATAGTTTTTCTAACGTCAATTTCGTTTGATTTGAACCACCGAGAACTTTGAGTAACTTCGGTTTGGGATCATGCAAGAGGTAAATTAATCGATCGCCCACTTGCCAAGTCATCTCGGCCGGACAAACTTGTAAACTATTGTCCCGTTCGAGTAAAACTGGCAGCACCGTTTCAGAGTCGATCAGCGATCGCAGATATGCCTGTTGTGCTTCAAAATTCTCGCCAAACTCCGTCTCTCCTAACTTCACGGCATTATCCGCGAGAAACTGATTCCAAGTTTTCAAATTAAACTGTGCCGTAAATGCTCCCTGAATCTTGATCGAAGCCGTCGCATCCGCCGGAAATACCGACAACACACGCGGCGGCGCAAATTCCTCGATCGCTCTTTGAGCTAAGACCAGATTCACTTCACTATTATTCGTCATTGCTAGAAAAGTTCCCACTGAAGCTAAGCCCGCTTCTTCTAAAACATCCGTATCTAAAGCACTGCGAATAAAAACTGTCAAATTCGCATCGGTAGGATAAGAGTCCGGATCAGTATCGATCAGCGTGATCGATTCTCCGCGATCGCGAAACAATCTTGCAATCAACAAACTCAAAGGACTACATCCCACAATCACCGCGCCAGTCGTATCTTCTGCGGTAATCTTCAACAGATTCGCAAGCATCTGAGCACTCACGGATTGCAATACGACGGTTAATATAATCGTCAAAAAGACGAGTGCCTTAATCGAATCACCCCCGTTAATACCTCGTTGCGTCAGAAGAATCGCAAAAATCGACGCAACAGAAGCCGCAATAATTCCCCGGGGAGCAATCCAACTGAGAAAGATTTTTTGTCGCCAATTGAGATCACTTTTCCAAGTACAAGCAAAAACACTAATCGGACGAACTACGAACATTAAAGCGAACACTGTGAATAATCCACCCCAACCCAGAGCAAGAATTCCAGCGATCGACAAATCTGCCGACAATAAAATAAACAGTACCGAAACCGCTAAAGTCGTTAGCTGTCCTTTAAACCGTTTCAACAATCGTTCCTCGGGCAGCGCAAACGCTCTCAGCACGATGCCCGCAACCACCGTTGCCATCAATCCTGCTTCACTGCGAATCGTCTGTGCTAGCCCAAACAAGCCCCACAATCCAGCCAGAACCACTAAGGTTTTCAAGTCTTCAGAGAGAAACGTCGCCCGCCGGAGCAAAACGCCCATGAGCCAAGCTCCAATGGCTCCAATTCCACCCCCAATGCCTAAGCGGAGGATCAAATCTCCGGCAATGTTGAACGGATTCGACTGACCATTCAAAACCACATTCAACACAACCACTGCCAAAATTGCACCGATGGGGTCAATCAGCACGCCTTCCCCTTCTAAAATCGTCGCAACTTGTCGATCGACTTTTACATGCCGCAGCAGCGAGTTAATCACAACGGGGCCTGTGACCACGACTAACGCAGCATATAGAAACGCGATCGACCAAGGAAATTCACTCAACCAATGCGCGGCTAATCCTCCGCCCAATATTGTGATCAGCGTCCCGATCGTCACCAAATTCCGCAAACTGCCGGACACTCGACCCAGTTCTCTCAATTGCAGATTAAATCCGCCTTCAAACAAGATCACTGCCACCAAAAGCGCAATCAGAACTTCTAGCCCAGTCCCCAACTGATCTGGATGCAACCAATTCAGCACGCTCGATCCTAAAATCACCCCAAACAAGAGCAAAAAGACGATCGCCGGAATCTGCACCCATTCCGCAACGACCTGCGCTCCAATTCCTGCCATCACTGTGATGACAATTTGTAAGGTTGTTGCGAGCGTGGCATCCATAAACGCAGAACAAGGGGCAAGAAGACAGAATAACAGGCTTCACTCTTTAATAATGCAGCCAAGACCGTGATTATTCGCAATATTTTGTTACTCAACATTCTGTAATAGCTGAAAGGGAAATCTGCGATCGCTCATGTGGGAACATGAAGACAGTCAACGATTCACGAAGATTTAAGAAAATGGCACAGGATCAAAAACCCACGGTTGTAATTACTGGCGCGTCCTCTGGTGTCGGCTTGTACGCAGCAAAAGCTTTGGTGAAAAGAGGTTGGCATGTGGTGATGGCTTGTCGAAATTTAGAGAAGGCAGAGAGCGCTGCCAAATCTCTCGGCATGCCGCCTGATAGCTATACTCTGATGCATATCGATCTGGGTTCATTAGAAAGCGTTCGCAAGTTTGTCACCCAGTTTCGAGAAAGCGGCAAGTCTCTGGATGCTCTTGTATGTAACGCAGCCGTTTACATGCCGTTACTCAAAGAGCCGATGCGCAGCCCTGAAGGCTACGAACTGAGCGTTGCAACCAATCACTTCGGGCATTTTCTCTTGTGCAATTTGCTTCTCGAAGACCTGAAACATTCGACTCATAATGATCCCCGGTTGATCATCTTAGGAACAGTGACGGCGAACTCGAAAGAATTAGGCGGCAAGATTCCAATTCCGGCTCCAGCAGATTTGGGCGATTTGTCAGGATTAGAAGCTGGATTCAAAGCCCCGATCGCGATGATTGATGGCAAACCCTTTAAGGCAGGAAAAGCTTACAAGGATAGTAAGCTGTGCAACATGATTACTAGCCGAGAGCTACATCGTCGCTATCACGATTCGACTGGCATTGTTTTCAACACACTCTATCCAGGCTGCGTCGCAGATACACCCTTGTTCCGCAATAGTTTACCCGTCTTCCAAAAAGTCTTCCCCTGGTTCCAAAAGAACATTACGGGAGGCTATGTGTCGCAAGAGCTAGCAGGGGAGCGAACTGCTCAAGTGGTCGCTGATCCTGAGTTCAAGCAGTCAGGCGTGCATTGGAGTTGGGGAAATCGGCAGAAAGAAGGACGCGAATCTTTCGTGCAAGAGTTGTCTGAAAAAGTAACTGATGACGCAAAAGCAAAACGCATGTGGGAGTTGAGCGAGAAGCTCGTTGGACTCGCTTAAATGAAGGTGCTGAATGGTGATATCGATTCGCACTCGTCCCCGCGAATCAGTAGATGAGTCCGTTCGCTTCGTTGCTCACCCGCCCTGAACTGGAAGTTCGGGCGGGTGAGCAACGAAGCAACTATCTTCAAGCGAATTGCGCCGATCTACTGAG
>VFQU01000825.1_pt1 | contig 22115 bp, 16 predicted proteins | sample 3512311 | NCBI WGS metagenome assembly VFQU01 (sample SAMN10412377, study PRJNA504923) | tailings metagenome | isolation source: Relicate 3 Philex TSF3 active mining site | place: Philippines: Tuba, Benguet | collected 2017-08-29
CCGCCGCGCGCCTGTCGACCGCGTTCGACAGCGTGACGCTGTACGGCGAAGACCCGGCCGAGCGCCCGGACATCTACGGCAAGATCGGCAACAGCGGTGTGTCCATCGCCACGCTGGACGACATGAAGAAGCTGTACTCCGGCTTCGACCTGTGCGCGCCCAGCACCTCGGTGAGCATGACCATCAACGGCCCGGCGCCGATCATCCTCGCGATGTTCATGAACACCGCCATCGACCAGCAGGTGGAGAAGTACCTGAAGGCCGATCCGGCGCGCTGGGCGCAGGCCGAAGCCACCATCGCCAAGCTCTATGAGGGCCGCACGCGCCCCGTGTATTCGGGTGGCCTGCCCGAGGGCAACAACGGCCTCGGCCTGGGGCTGCTGGGCGTGACGGGCGACCAGGTGCTGGACGCCGAGACCTACGCCCGCATCAAGGCGGAAACCTTGAGCACCGTGCGTGGCACCGTGCAGGCCGACATCCTCAAAGAGGACCAGGCGCAGAACACCTGCATCTTCAGCACCGAGTTCGCGCTGCGGATGATGGGCGACATCCAGCAGTACTTCGTCGACCAGAAGGTGCGCAACTTCTACTCGGTGAGCATCTCGGGCTACCACATCGCCGAGGCCGGGGCGAACCCGATCTCGCAGCTGGCCTTCACCCTCAGTAATGGCTTTACGATCGTCGAGTACTACCTCGCGCGCGGCATGCGCATCGATGATTTCGCTCCGAATCTGTCGTTCTTCTTCAGCAACGGCATGGACCCGGAGTACACCGTCATCGGCCGCGTGGCCCGCCGCATCTGGGCCCGCGCCATGCGCGAGCGCTACGGCGCCAACGAGCGCAGCCAGATGCTGAAGTACCACATCCAGACCAGCGGCCGCTCCCTGCACGCGCAGGAGATCCAGTTCAACGACATCCGCACCACGCTGCAGGCCCTGTACGCGCTGTTCGACAACTGCAACAGCCTGCACACCAACGCCTACGACGAGGCCATCACCACGCCGACGGAAGAGAGCGTGCGCCGCGCGGTGGCCATCCAGATGATCATCAACAAGGAGCTGGGGCTGAACTTCAACGAGAACCCCTGGCAGGGCAGCTTCGTGGTGGACCAGCTCACCGACCTGGTGGAAGAGGCCGTGTACAAGGAGTTCGAAGCCATCAGCGAGCGCGGCGGCGTGCTGGGCGCCATGGACACCATGTACCAGCGCGGCAAGATCCAGGAAGAATCGCTCTACTACGAGCACAAGAAGCACGACGGCAGCCTGCCCCTGGTGGGCGTGAACACCTTCCTGGGCAAGGACCACGGCGGCGAGATCACCACCACCATCGAGCTCATCCGTAGTACGGAAGAAGAAAAAGGCCAACAGATCGCCAACGTGCGCACCTACCAGGGCGCGCGGAATGGCGGCGCGGCCGACGGGCTAAAGCCCTTGCAGCAGACCGCCCGGAAGCGCGAGAACCTGTTCGCCGCGTTGATCGAAGCGGTAAAGACCCACAGCCTCGGTCAGATCAGCCATGCGCTGTATGAGGTGGGTGGGGAGTATCGAAGGAACATGTAAGTCCCGCTTCCTTCTGGTCGGCGCCCGGTTATCCTGGGCGCCGATTCGGGAGGCGCCATGGACCCTGCGCAGACTTCTTCGAGCGGCTATCGCCGCTTCGGTTACGGACGACCGCTTGTCGACTTTCTGGCCGCCGATTCGCGAGCCGTCATTGGTGAGCTGACTCAGCACTCCGCATTCAACGTCGATCAGACGCAAGTCGCCGCATGGGAAGGCAGCATCGATTGCCTTCGAGAAGCTCTCGCGCCGATCGATTTTGATGGGCATCTCTTTCTTGAGTTCGATGTGCCCCGCCTCGGCCGGCGCATCGACGCGGTTTTGGTGCTGCGCCACGCGGTGTTCGTCATCGAGTTCAAGGTCGGGGCCAAGGCCTTCCTAGCTGCTGATCTTGACCAAGTGGTCGACTATGCCCTCGATCTAAAGCACTTCCACGAGACGAGCCACGACGTGCCGGTGGTGCCCATCCTCGTGGCCACGGAGGCTCGCGCCGTCACCGTGCAAGCGGCCATGGACGCTACCGTGCCGAACCTGTTCCTACCGATGCGCTGCACGCCCGAGACTTTGGGGCAGGGCATTGCCTTGGCGTTGGAGCTAGCAGAGGGACCGGCCATCGATGCTGAGGCGTGGATGCGGGGCCGCTACAAGCCCACGCCCACCATCGTCGAGGCGGCGATGGCGCTCTATGCCCGGCACGATGTGGCCGACATTTCGCGAAGCGATGCGGCCAACCTAAGCCAGACCTCGGGCTTTGTTGGCCAAGTCATCACGCAAGCCCGCGAGCACGGCCGCAAGGCGATCTGTTTTGTCACCGGCGTGCCCGGCGCCGGCAAGACGCTGGTGGGCCTCGACGTCGCCACGCAGAGCACCAATGCTGAGGCCGAGCTGCACGCCGTCTACCTCTCGGGCAACGGGCCCTTAGTGCAGGTGCTGCAAGAGGCCTTGGCGCGCGACCGCGTGCGCCGCGAGAAAGAGCAGGGTCGAAAGCTGGGTGTTGGTGAAGCGCGCCGGCAGGTGAAGAGCTTTATTCAGAGCGTGCACCACTTCCGCGATGACGGGTTGGCCGATGCCGCGCCGCCCATCGACCACGTCGCCATCTTCGATGAGGCCCAGCGCGCGTGGAACCGCGAGCAGACGGCCAGCTTCATGCAGCGCAAGCGTGGGCAGGCGGGCTTCGACCTCTCGGAGCCGGAGTTCCTGATCTCCTGCCTCGACCGCCACCCCACCTGGGCGGTGGTGGTGTGCTTGGTCGGCAACGGGCAGGAGATCAACACCGGCGAGGCCGGCATTGCCGAGTGGCTGGGCTCGGTCGAGCGCCGCTTCCCCGAGTGGGAGGTGTATGTCTCGCCCGAGCTGGGGCAGGGCGACGCCACCGTGGCCGCGCTGAAGGCGCAGGTGCAGGCCCGCGAGAAGCTGCACGAGGCGCCGTCCCTGCATTTGGCCACCTCGGTGCGCTCGTTCCGCTCGGAGCGCTACTCCGAGTTCGTGAACCGCCTGCTCGACCTCGATGTGGACGGCGCCAAGGCCCTGCTGCCCGAGGCCACGGCCCGCTTCCCGCTGCGCGTCACCCGCGACCTCGCGGCGGCCAAGGCGTGGCTGCGCGCCAGAGCCCGCGGCAGCGAGCGGTACGGCATCGTGGTGTCGTCCGAGGCACAGCGGCTGCGCCCGCACGCCATCGACGTGCGCGTGAAGGTCGACCCCGTGCATTGGTTCTTGGCCGGCAAGGAGGACACGCGGTCCTCCTACTACCTCGAAGACGTCGCCACCGAGTTTCAGGTTCAGGGCTTGGAACTCGACTGGACCTGCGTGGTGTGGGATGGCGACCTGCGCCACGCCGGCCACGCGTGGACCCACCACAGCTTCATCGGCGACCGCTGGACCAACATCCACAAGGACGACCGCCGCGCCTATCTTGTCAACGCCTACCGAGTGCTGCTCACCCGCGCCCGGCAAGGCACGGTGATCGTAGTGCCGCAGGGCGATGAGGCTGACCCTACCCGCGCGCCGGTGTTCTACGATCCGGTGTACGACTATCTGAGGGCGGTGGGCGTTGCCCCCCTAGACGCGGTAGGGGGATAGTCTCAGGGCTCTTTGGTCAATGGAGCAAGATCGGGGTCAGGTCCACTTACCCAGTCGCGTACCTAGATCTGGCTGGCCGATGTGCCGGATGGAAGGCGCAGGCGAAAGCCGCTAGTCTCACGAAGGCGCGCCCTCGTAGCTCTCTCCTGCGCATCTGCTCGCCCCTCCGAGCTCGACGCGAAGCTGCGTCAGAGGCAGGGCGATGTCGCCTTCGACTGTTCGGTTCCCCATGTCTCGACTCGCCGATCAAATCCAGCAGGTGCTGCCGGTGTTCTCCGAACTGGAGACGCCGCCGGCTTTGATTGGCGGGCTCGCGCTGGCGGCGCACAAGGTCATCCGCGCTACGCGTGATGTCGACTTCCTCGTCGCGGCGGTGGATGCGGATCGCGTGCATGGGCTACTGCTGTCGCTCGGCTACCGCTGCGAGCACCGCAGCGCGGATGCGGCGAACTACGTGCGCGGTGATGAAGGCTTCGACCTGCTGTACGCGCGCCGCCCGGTCGCCGCCGACCTGCTGCGTCGTGCGCACCCACGCGATACGCCGCTGGGGCGCATGCGCGTGATCAGTGCGGAAGGCCTGATCGGCTTCAAGCTGCAGGCGCTGCACAACGACCCCAGCCGTCACCGCGACCTCGATGACGTCCGGCAGCTGCTGCGCGCCAACCGCGGGCAACTGGACCTGACCGAGGTGCGGCGCTATTTCCAGCTGTTCGAACGCGAGGCGCTTCTGGATGAACTGCTTGCCGAGCGCGACTGAACCCGCGCGCCTTGCTCACTTCTCGGGTGCGGATGTGCTGCCGCAGAGCACGGCCGCTGCACCGCTAGACCCCATCGCCGCGTGGCTGGATCTGATGGAGGTGGTGGAAGCGCTGTGTCCGGAGTGGCCGCAATGCTCAGTGCGGGCCTGGCGTGAGTTCAGGCTGTAGCTTCAAGGGCCGAACGTTGGCGATGGCGTAGGAGTCCAGTGCGGGGGGCGTGGGAAGTGAACCTGACCCCGCTTCCCGACAGCACGGGGCGAACGACCTCAAGCAAAGCACGCGGCTCCGCTGAAGGTACTTCGGAAGCAGGTCCCTCCAGGGGATGTTCCGCCGAACGCATCAGCTCCCCAAGACTTGAAAGCGCCCGCGTCCACTCATCGCCGCCCGCCGTACGGAGATCAAGCAACCGCGCGCTGATCGCCCTCGCCAAATGAGCCGCAACAAGGTGCGGCAAACGCTCTGAAGGCAGCCCTGCGGGCGTCCAGCGGGCGAGGTCGGCCAGACAGACACCTTCGAGCGTACGCCTCAATGCCGGCGTATCCAGACGCTCGTGCAATCCGTACCAGTCTTCCTCGATGTCCACGGCGGTGGCTCGACGGTGGTTCGCCAGGATACTGAACGCTGATTCGCCGATGCACGACTGGGGCGGTCGATCAGGTCCAGCTTTGAAGCATGTATGCGACGTTCGAGGCTGGGTTCTACCCCGTTTCCGCGGAAACGGTGTAGAACCCCTGGTGCATTTTTCGACACTGGCTCTGGGGCCAGACTTCTCACCTCCGCGCGGCTGGCGCCGTTGCTCAACCGGACTACAGACATGCATCCCGCCAAGGTGAAGCGCGAGAACATCCGGAGGTTCACCGACCTGCCGAACATCGGGCCGGCCGCGGCCCAGGATTTTCAACGCCTCGGATTCAGCGAGCCGAGCCAGCTCGCCGGTGCCGACCCGCTGGAACTGTATCGGTCGCTGTGCGTGGCGACGGGAGTGCGCCAGGACCCCTGCGTGCTGGACGTGTTCATGTCGGTCACCGAGTTCCTCGCCGGCGGGGAGCCGAAGCCGTGGTGGCACTACACCGAGCAGCGCAAGCGCAGGTACGGCGCTCTGTGAAGCGCTGCGGGCAAGCCGGTCGCCGCTGCCAGGCCTCGGCCGCGAGACAGCGCTCGCGCAGTCCGCGACTGACCGGCGCGCAAGCCTTGCCGGTCTTGTGCGCTGGCCACGCGCGCGGTCGCGCAGGCCTGTAGGCTGAAGCCTCTGGGGGTAGCCATGAAACCGATCGATTCCGCCAAGCTCGATGCCATCGTCGCCGCCGCGCATCGCAGCGCGCGCGAGCGCAACCTGGGATATCGCGAGAAGGCGCTGAAGCTGTACCCGTGGGTCTGCGGCCGCTGCGCACGCGAGTTCACGCACAGCAATCTGCGCGAGCTGACCGTGCACCACCGCAACCACAACCACCAGGACAACCCGCCAGACGGGTCGAACTGGGAGCTGCTCTGCCTGTACTGCCACGACAACGAGCACCAGCGGCAGATCGAGCTGGGCAACAGCATGGGGCTGGATGACCGCATCGCACCGGCCACCTCCAACCCCTTTGCGGGCCTGGGGGATCTGCTCAAGGCCAAACCTCCGCGCTGAGGCGCAAGCTGATCGCGGGCGTTTGCTGCAGTGCGCATCGGCAGGGCAAGGACACAGGGCGCGCGCGGGTCGAGGCGGGCCTGGCTCGCCTGGTGTGTGGTCAATCGTCGAAACGGCTTCGGATGGCGCGTGGACTGCGTCACGCGCACAGCGACGGAAGTCTGGCCGGGCCGCGTTGAGTTGTCTCCCGTTCGGAATGCCTGGAGGCTGACGATGACCTGCAACACGGATGTCCGGCGCGCGCGCGCCGCGGTGGTGGGCGCTGGGCTCACGGCGCTGATGGTGTTCGCGACGGCGGCACCGGCTGCTGACACCTGCCCCGACGCGAGGCGGGTCACGACGGATGCGGCCGCCGGCCAGACTTCGCAGCGCCTGCTGCAGGCCCTGATCGAGACCAATGGCGTGCCCGGCATGGCCGCTGCGGTTGGGCAGGGGGATGCGGTGCTGTGGACTGGCTGCGCGGGCTTCCGCGATGTCGAGGCGCAGGCGCCCGTGCGCCGCGATACGGTGTTCCGCCTCGCCAGTGTGTCCAAGCTGATCGCTGCCACGGCGGCCGCCAAGTTGGCCGAGCAGGGGCGTCTGGATCTCGATGCGCCGGTCGGGGACACGCTGAAGTGGTTGCCGCCCGCGTGGCGCGCTCCCACGCCGCGACAGTTGGCGGCGCATATCGCTGGCGCCCCGCACTACATCGACGAGGATTTCAGCGCCCTCGGCGACACGCACTTCGCCACCGGCCGTGAGGCGGTGGGCTACTTCTCCGGCCGTGCCCTGCTGTCGCCGCCGGGCACGGCCTACAGTTATTCGTCCTGGGGCTACACCTTGCTGGGTGCGGTGATCGAGGCGCGCTCGGGCCAGCACTTCCTCGACTACGTGCGTCAGCATGTCACCCGGGACTTGGCGATCGACGCTGACGGCAGCCGCCCATCGACGGCGTCAGCGCTGTACGACATCGAGCGCGGTCCTGCGCAGCGCATCCCGCGCACGGACATGAGCTACACCTGGGGCGGCGGCGGGCTGGCCGCGACGCCCGAGGCGCTCGTGCGTTTCGGCGGTCGCGTGATGGCGCAGGAAATCGTCAGCGCGGACGCCTGGCAGGCGATGCTGCAGCCCGTCCGGCTGGCGGACGGCACGCCGGCGCGCGAGCGCGACTATGAAGTCGGCCTCGGCTGGCGCGTTGGCAGCGATGCGGACGGCGCGCGGATGGCGCACCACGCCGGCGTCACCGCGGGCGCGCGCAGCGTGCTGCTGCTCTGGCCGGACGAGGGCAGGGTGGTCAGCGTGCTGTCGAACGCATCGTGGATCTCGTCCATCGAGTCGACCGCGCAGGTGCTGGCCGCGCCCTTCCGCGCGCCGCCCGCCGGCCTTGCGGCCAACGCCTGTCCCGCCGGCGGGCGGATGTTGGCCAGGCTGAAGGGCGAAAGCTTCGAGGTCGAGGCTGACTTCCGACTGGAGGAGGGGCGCTGCGTCGGTGAGATCGAGGCGGCGGAACCGCTTCGCGCGCACTTCAAGAGCGCCTACCAGTGGCCGGATCAGCGCCTGCGCATCGTCGCGCTGGCGGCCGATGGCCGGCTCACACGCGCGGGCCTCGCCACCCCGCACGGCCTGTACGACCTGCGCGCGACGCAGGGCGGTGGCTGGTCGGCCGCCTTGGGCAGCGGCGCGACCCTTGCCTTGTCCACGATCGATGCCGATGCCGATGCCGATGCCGATGCCGATGCCGATGCCGATGCCGATGCCGATGTCGGACTGGCGGATGAGTTCATGTCCACACCCGCGCGCCGGTAGTTCCGCCGTCAGCGGCGCGGGTGGCTCATGCGCGGACACCCATCCGCGCGGCCCGCATCAGCACAGCCGCCGTCGCCACGGGCCGCGTCGCGCATGGGACCGTGCGCATCGCCGCGCTGCGCAGGGGGCTTAACCTGTCCCGACGGATGCTGCATGCTGGACGTCGCCTGCACACACCCGCGCGGGGCCCCTCAACGAGGAACGGATGAACGCGAACGGCAGAGTGACGGACGAGGCATGCACGCCCGACCCGGCTTCGCTCTACGAGACGGTGTTCAACCAGATCCTGCACGAGGTGCATATCTGGCGCTTGGTGCGCGACGACGACGGCAACATCAAGACCTGGCGGCTGCTCAACGCCAACCCGGCTGCCTTGAAGAGCTGGGGACGTTCTCTGGCCGACATCCGGGGTCTGACCACCGACGAGATCTTCCCGGGCGTGGAGGCCACGGCCACCTTTCTGCCCATCGTCGAGAAGATCTTCCGTGAGCGTCGTCCGCACTCGTGGGAGGTCTACTTCGAGGGCACGGACCAGACCCTGCAGATGACCAGCATCCCGGTGGGTGAGGTCTTCATCAGCACCGGCGTGGACGTGTCGCAGATCCGGCGGTCGGAGCGCGCGCTGCTCGAGGCGCAGAAGCGCCTCGAAACCGCCACGGAGGCGGCCCATCTCGGCATCTGGTCCTTCGAGCCTGACAGTGGCCGCACCTACTGGAACAGCCTCGCCTTCGAGCTGCACGGTCGGGCGGCGTTTTCTGCCGAGCCCTCCTATGCCTTCTGGGTGTCCGTAGTGCACCCCGACGACCGCGAGCGCGTCGAGCGCACCATTAACGCCGCGCTGCGCGAGCGCTCGGGCTATCGCGTGGGCTACCGAACGCGGTGGCCGGAGGGGGCGATCCATGAGATCGAGCTGGTGGGCCGGGTCTTCGACGCGGCGGCCGATGAGCCTTTGCGCATGGTTGGCATCCTGCGTGATGTGACCCCGGAGCGTACGGCGAGGGAGGACCTCGAACGCGCACACCGACGCCTCGCGCTGGCGACCGAGAGTGGTGGCATCGGCGTGTGGGAGTGGGATCTGGCGACCCACAGCCTGCTCTGGGATGAGCGCATGTACGCGCTGTACGGCATGGAGGATCGGCGCGAGCGCATCGCCTACGAGACCTGGGCGAGCCGCCTGCATCCGCAGGACCTGGAGCTGGCGGCGGCGGCGCTGCAGGCCGCGCTGGACGGTCGCGCGGACTACGACACCGAGTTCCGGGTGCTGTGGCCGGACGGTAGCGTCCATGTGATCCATGCGATGGCGCGGGTCACGCGCGGCGCCAACGGCGAGCCGCTGTCGATGACGGGCGTGAACTGGGAAGTGAGCGCGCAGCGCCGCATGGAGGCGGAGCTCAAGGCTGCCAATGCACGGCTGGAGGAGCGCGTCGCCCAGCGAACCCACGAACTCGAACTGGCGAAAGAGGCCGCCGAGGCGGCCAACCGCGCCAAGAGCGAATTCCTGGCCAACATGTCGCACGAGCTGCGGACGCCCCTGCACGGCATCCTCGGTTTCGCCGACCTGCTGGTCGAGCAGTCCCAGCATGACGAGGCAGGCCAGGTTCACCGCTATGCGACGCGCATCGTCAAGCAGGGCAACCAGCTCCTCAGCCTCGTCAACGATCTGCTCGACTCGGCCAAGATCGACTACGGGAACTTCAGCGTCGTCATCGAGCCCTGCGAACTCACGGCGCTGGTGGCGGCGGTGACGGATGAGTTCGAGCTCCGATCGCGGAGCGACGTGCGCATCGAGCTGCGGCAGGCTGGGCCGATCGCGGTGCGTGCGGACGCGCGGCGCCTGTCGCAGGTGGTGCGCAACCTGCTGGCGAATGCGGTGCGGCTGTCTCCCCAGGGGGGCACAGTCGAGGTCGACGTGCGCGTGGAGGCGCAGGCCCGTCAGGTGAGCATCGAAGTCTCTGATCGTGGGCCCGGCATTCCGACTGAGGAGCTGGAGGCGATCTTCGAGCGCTTCTCGCAAAGCTCCAAGACCAAGAGCGGCGCCGGCGGCACCGGGCTTGGTCTGTCCATCGCCCGCAGCATCGTCGAGTTCCACGGCGGTTCGCTGGTAGCCCGCAACCGCGACGGTGGCGGCGCGAGCTTTGTCTGCATCCTGCCGCTGCCGTGAGGGCGTTCGGTGCTGCCCTGCCGGGGGCCAGCGGTCCGCGCAGCGCCGGAGTGACACCCGCTGTCCATGCTCACGCCGTGTGCGGGCGCGTGTCAGCATCCGCCATCCGTCTCAGGACTGCCTTCCATGCCTCGATTCTCTTCGCGTGTGCTTTTTTGTGCCGCACTGGCGGCCACCGGCGCCCAGGCCGATCAAGGTCCCGGCGGTGCGTGGAGCGTCGACCTCGCCAGCGAGCCGGAGCAGGTCTACGCGCAGCCCATGCAGCTGGAGCTGAAAGACGATGGCACGGTCGCGGGCAGCTTCTACAACAGCGCCATCGAGGCTGGGCGCTGGAAGCTGGATCGCGGTCGTCTCTGCGCAAGCTTTCGGACCAGCGATGGTGCAGGGCCCTATCACACTGCGGTCTGCCTGGTGGGCGATCAGGCCGTGGGGCAGACCTGGGCGGAGCATCGCGACTTCCTGTTCAACTGGAACGCGAAGCGGGCGGCCGACGCACCGTGAGGCCGGCGGGTGTCTTCATACTGTGTCTTTCCACCGATTGCGCTTGAGGAGTTGAGCATGTCTCGATGGGCTTCCGCTGCGGCTTGTGCGCTGCTCGCGCTGGGGCTTCTTCCCGCCGTGGCCGCGCGCGCCGAGGGCTTCCGCGTGCAGCCGCCGCAGGTCGAGTCGCGGGTGCTGAGGGCGGAGGCTGAACGCCTGCGCCGCATGGGGATGCTGGAGGATGCGGTTGCCGCCCTGAACGCCCAGCTGCGGCTGCCGCGAGGCGTGTCGGTGCGCCTTGTCGAGTGCGGAGAGTCGAACGCCTACTACGATCCCGGGGCCTACGAGATCCAGATGTGTCTGGAGCTGATGGAAGACATGGCCGGCGTGCTCGATGGCCAGTTCGAGGACGAGTCGGTCGAGTCCGATGCGCTGACCGGTGCCTGGATGGGCACCCTGCTGCACGAGGTGGGCCACGCCCTGGTGCATGTGCTGGACCTGCCCATCACCGGGCGCGAGGAGGACGTAGTCGACCAGCTGTCCGCATGGATGCTGATCAGCGCCGGCGACGCCGATGCGGTGCTGGGCTACGCGGCCACCTACTACACCGAGAGCGGCGAGGTCGGCGCGGCCGACTTCGCCGGGGTGCATGCCCTGAACGAACAGCGCTACTTCAACCTGCTGTGCTGGGCCTACGGCAGCGATCCCGAGGCCGCGGAGGAACTCACGGCGTCCTGGGAGCTGCCGGCCGAGCGCGCCGAACTGTGCGCCGACGAGTACACACAGATGGATCGCGCCTGGCGCCGGCTGCTCGGGCCGCATCTGCGGCAGCCCATGAGCGAACTGGCGCTGGCACGGCCCGGTGCGGTGGGCATCCTGTTCGGCGAAGGCAGTGAGGTCGAGGCCTCCTCATCCGAGCTCGGGCAGGACGACTACAGCGAGACCGCGAGCACCGGCGGCAAGGGCTTCGCGGATGACGCACCGGACTCGGCGCCGACGGGCCAGGGCGAACCGGGCAGTCTCGGCAAGCTGCAGAAGATCAACGATGACCTGCCGCCGGCCCGCGGCGAAGGTGCCCGGCGCGGCATCAACTCGCGCGACGACGGAGGCTGAGCCGCTTCGCGGTGTTTGCAGGCTGCGCGGGTCGCCGGGCCCGGCCTCGCTACAGCCGCGGCGACCACAGGAACAGCCAGGCCGCGAGACCCGCCGCGGCCGTCAGCAGCGCTGCGCTGGCCAGGACGCCGGCCACCGCGTAGCGCATGCCGGCCCGCGGCGAGCGCTCCGCCGCGAAGTAGAGCTCGAGCAGCGCCAGCGGCAGCGCCCAGCTGAGCAGGCTCACCGCGAGGAACACGGGCCCGTCGACCTCGAGCTGTCGCCCGCCGGCCGCCATCAGCATCCCGGTCATCACCATGCCGAGGCGCAGGAACCACACCCCATTGACCAGCAGGAAGGCCCGCAGGGCATGGCGGCGGTGGGCGGCGAAGTCGCGCCTGCGTGCGGCCTGCCAGGCGAGGGCGAGGGCGAGCAGGATCAGCACGCCGTTGGCGCTGGTCGACAGCGCGCTGCCCAGGTTGAGCTGTGAGCCGCGGATCCAGGTCAGGTAGAAGCCGCTGAAGGTGGTGATCAGCGCGCTGAGCAGGAACACCCGCCCGTTCCAGCGGTGCAGCCCGGGCCAGCGCCGACGCAGGGCCGGCAGCAGCTGCAGCAGGCCGGACAGGGTCATCAGCGCGCCCAGCAGCAGGTGTGCGATCAGCTGGAGATTGCCCATCGCGTCACCGGGCTGGTAGCCGGTCAGATGCGGTTTGTCGTTCAGGCCCGGCAGATCGCCGGCCGCCAGTCGCGGCAGCACGAAGGCGACGATGAAGGCCGCAAAGGCGGTCTGGCCAGCGGCGGCGCCGACGAACCAGAGCGCGGCAGCGTGGGACAGGACGCGTTGACCGGCAGTGGGGGGCATGGGCATCTCCCGGGTTGAGGTGCGCCCAGCTTGGCCGTCCCGCGCGGATGAATCCTGCCGATTCGCGAATCGGCCGGTCGAATCGCGTTCGGGCGAGGCGGCGTGTGCCTTCGGTTCAGCAAAGCCCGCTTGCAAAGCCGGTCCGGCCTGCCCAGGCTTCCGCGTTCGGACGAGGGGAGCGCGCACATGGAATGGATCATCCAGGCTGGCACCGGCGCGGTGGTCGCCCTGGCCCTGGCCTCGGTGCTGGTGCTGCTGCGGCGCCCCCGCAAGACCAGCGCCGAGCTGCTGTTCGCGGTGTTCTGCGGTTCGCTGGCGCTGAGCCTGCTCGGGCCCGCGTGGCATTCGGCACCGACCTGGGCGCAGCTGGCGCTGGCGCTGGGCGGCTGTGCGACCTGCAACGCCTACTGGCTGGTGTCGCGGGCGCTGTTCCGCGGCGAGGGTGGGGTGGGACCGGCGGAAATCGCTGCCGCGGTCGGCGTGGCTGTCCTGATCGTCGCCTATCGCATGCTCGACGCGATCGGCGTCGGGGGGCTGGCCCTGGAGGGCCTGGGCCGCCTGCTGACGCTTGCCAGCTCCACCGTGCTGGTGCTGGCCTTTGTCGAGGGGCTGCGTGGCTTCCGTGCCGCCGATGCCCGCGAGCGTCGCCTGCGGATCGGCTTCATGACGGTGTATGGCGGCTGCGTTCTGCTCGGATCACTGTCCGGTGCGGTCGCCGCGCTGCAGCCGGAGTGGCTGCCGGTCAAGCGTCTGATGGTGGTGGGCTGCGCCTTCTCGATTCTGGTGTTCACCCACATCGCGCTGGAGCTGCGCCGTCGCGCTGGACGCGAGATGCCGGCCATGCGGGTGCTGCCGGCCGATGCGCCTGCGCCGGCCTGCGCCGAGTCGCAGGCCTTGGCGGCCGCGCTGGTGCGCGCGCTCGAAGTTGACCGCCTGTACCGCCAGCCCGAGCTGAAGGTGGCCGAGCTGGCCGAGCATGTCGGCAGCAGGGAGCACCGGGTCAGCCGCGTCATCAACCAGGTGCTCGGCGCGCCCAACTTCAACCAGTGGGTCAACCGCTACCGAATCGAGCACGCCTGCCGCCTGCTGCGCGAACAGCCGCGGCGCAGCGTGCTGGAGATCAGTCTCGATGCGGGCTTCGCCTCACTCGGCCCGTTCAACCGCGCGTTCAAGTCAGCGATGGGCTGCACGCCGCGCGAGTGGCGTGCGCGCGGCGCACAGGAGCCCGGCGCGCAGTCCATCGGGCTTGGGAGCGGAGTGGCGGACGCCTGATCGCGGCACGCCGTGCCCCGATGCTGCGCGCGCCGGGCGTCGCCTGGAGGGGCGGCAGGCTCAGAGCGCGCGCTGGTCCAGCTCGTAGTGGATCAGGGTCACGCACTGCGAGGCGAACAGCATCCTTGAGCCCAGCGAGAGCTTGGTCGCACCCAGACGCTCCAGACCGCGGATCGCGTTCTTCGGCATCGGGATGTGGTCCGTCAGCAAAAAGCACGGCTTCCCGCTGAACTGCTGATCGCGGATGAGCGTGCCTTTGCGATCCATCATGTACAGGGTGTGGTCTTCGGCCAGCCGCTGCACGAGGCGCTCGAAGCTGGTGGTGGCCACCTCCAGGCCGGGCTCGACCGCGCGGGTTTCGTCCTTGCCCATGCCGGCCGAGGCGTCGAGGGCCTTGGCGACGCGGGCCAGCAGCCGGCGCTCGTCGAAGCCGCCCAGATCCTGCAGGGCGTTCGATTCGAAGCGCAGTGTGCGCGAGTAGTCGCGCGTGCTCTCGAGCACGAGGTAGACGACCACATCCTCGCGGTGCGACTGCGCGACGAAGATCGCGTTCATCAGCGCGTGCGCGAGGATCTCGGTGTGCGCCTCGCGGCCGATGTTGGCCAACAGGGCCTGGCTGTCGGTGGGCGCGGCGCGGGCTCTCAAGACGAAGGTGCGCATGCGGCGGACTCTGGACGGGCAGTCCGCTTCAGCGCGAGGCGCGTAGCGCGTCGCTCTTGGCGCGCTCGGCGGCGAACTCGCTGTCGGCGTCCCACTGCGGCCAGTCGGCGCTGCGGGCAATGGATTCGACCAGCCGGTACACGGTCTGCGTGTCGAGCGTGGGGCCGCGCATATCCCAGCGGTCGTCGTACTCGTCGGCAGGCTGGTGGTAGCGCTCGGCGAAGTACCTGGCGCGCGCGGCCTTGCCGGCTTCGACGCCGCCGTCCAGCAGATCCGTACCGGGGCCCAGCGTCAGCGCCGGCACGCCGGCCTGGGCGAAGGCGAAGTGGTCGGCGCGGTAGAACAGGCCCGCCTCCAGGTTCTCGTCCAGCGAGCGCGTGCGCGCGTCGACGGCGGCGGCGGCCTCGAGGCTGCGCTCCAGCGAGACCTTGCCGAGCCCCCACGAGGAAATGTCGCGGGTCGGGCCGTCCGGGCTCCACATCTCGACGTTGATGACCGCGGCCGTGGTGGCCAGCGGGCGCAGCGGATTCGCGACGTAGTACTTGGCGCCGAGCAGGCCGTTCTCCTCGGCGGTGGGCGCGAAGAACAGCAGGCTGCGTTGGGGCCGCTCGCCGGCTGCGAACACGCGGGCCAGCTCGATCATCGAGGCCAGGGCGGTGGCGTTGTCGACCGCACCGTTGATGATGTTGTCGCCGCTGGCGTCGGCGTTCGGAGTAATGCCGAAGTGGTCCCAGTGGCCGGAGACGACCACGGTTTCATCGGCGCGCCCGTCGCCCGGCAGCAGGCCCAGCACGTTGCGGCTGACGATGCGGCTGTGCTTCACGTCGAAGGCGATGCTGAGCGAGGCCCCTTCCAGCGCATGGGCCTTGAAATCCGGCTGCTGGGCAGCGCGCTTGGCGGCCTCGAATTCCATGCCGGCCGCGGCGAACAGGCGCTCGGCCGCGGCGCGCTGCATCCAGCCGCGCATCTTCAGGTGATAGGTGTCGGCATCGTCGCGGACGATGTCGAGCTGCGGGCCGTTGCGGCCATTGCGCACGGTCGCCCAGGGATAGGCCGCGGGGGCGTCCTCATGGACGATCAGCACGCCGGCGGCGCCGCGCCGCGCGGCCTCTTCGTACTTGTAAGTCCAGCGGCCGTAGTAGGTCATCGCGCGTCCGCCGAAGCGGCCTTCGCCGCTCTCGAAATCCGGATCGTTGACCAGCACCAACAGCAGCTTGCCGCGCAGGTCGAGGTCGCCGAAGTCGTCCCAGCCGAGCTCGGGTGCGTGCACGCCGTAGCCGGCGAACACCACCGGAACCTGCTGCAGGTCGACGCGCTCGGCCGGGTGCAGGCTCTCGACCGCGATGTCCTCGCTGTTCACCAGCGGGAGCGTCACCTCGCCAATGTCGAAGCGCGCCTCGACGGGCCCCTGGATCTCGCTGCGCACCAGGGTGACGCGCTGGGTCCAGCCACCGTCCTCGCCGCCGGGCTCAAGGCCCGCGTGCTCGAACTGCTCGGCGAGATAGGCCACCGTCTTGTCCTCGCCGGGCGTGGCCGGCGCGCGGCCTTCGAACTCGTCCGATGCCAGCACGCGGATGTGCTCGGCCAGCGCCGCCGGGTCGATGCCGCCGCCGGGCAGGGGCTCGGCCGCCAGAGGACCGGCGCACAGCAGGCTCAGCAGCAGGGCAGGGGTGCGGGTGCGCATGGTGGCTCCGATCGACAAGGGCAGCGCGCGAGCATAGCCGTGGCGCCCTCAGGCGTCATGCGGCGGAAATCCCATGCCTGCACGCGGCAGGGTTCTTGCCTATGCTGGCGGCGCGTACGCCCGGCATCGTGCCGGCGCGGCGCTTTCAGGGGGTTTCCCATGCGTGGATGGCTGTGTGCGTTCATCCTGCTGCTGGCATCGCCGGCGGCTTTTGCCGAGTACCAGTTCCAGATCGAGAACAACACCGATCAGGACATCGTGGCCGTGGTGGTCTCCGAAGACGGCGAGGATTGGGGAGCCTTCGACATCGGCTCCGGCATTCCGGCGGGCGTGACGGCTGACATGGTCTGGGACTCCAGCACCAACGACAGCGGCTGCGTCTGGTACTTCATGGCCGCCTTCGAGGACGGCAGCGATTCGGACGTGGTCGAGTTCAATTTCTGCGAGGACGAGCTGGTCATCCAGTTCGAGTAATCGCGGTCCGACGCGGAGCTGCCGCGGCCAGGCAGGGGGCGCCGAGCGCCCGCTGTCTGGCCCGCGACGGCAGGGCCGTGACGCCGTGATCTTGCCGGCGTCTTCGGCGGTCGTTGCGCTCAGCCGGCCGCAGGAGCCTGAAGCGCAGGGTGAGCGCCGGCGCAGCGCGGGCATGCCGCTGCGCGCCCCCATCAGCCTTCCTGTTTGGGCGCATGGCGCCAGCCATTCACGGATCGACCCCGAAGTCGTCGATGCCGCGTGAAGTTTGGGCCTTCTGGGACATGCCGCCGCGCAGGTGCGTGTTCAGGGTTGGCGCGCGCCAAAGCGCCCGTCTCCCATTGATCACGGATGCCCTGATGTTCGCCCTTCGACCTGCTGTTGCCCGCGTGTTGTTCCTCTGCCTTGCCAGCCTTGCCGCCGTCTCGGCCCAGGCCCAGCGCAGTCTCGACTTCGAGCCCTATGCCGTGCCGCGCGAGGGCGCGGTGGCCGTGACCCTGCCGCGCGATGCGGCGCCGTCAGCGGCGTTCGCCGAGGTCGATGCGATCGCCGGCGGCGCGCTGTCGCGCGCAGTCGCCAACGCCGGCTTTCTGGGCGACCGCGGCACGCTGCTGAACCTGCACGGCGTCGGCCCTTACACCCAGGTCATCGTGGTCGGTACGGGCACCGATGCGCCCAGCCCGCGTCTGCTTGAAGACATCGGCGGCCTGGTCGGCCAGGCCGGCGTGCTGAGCGCGGCCGCGCGCATCGATGTCCTGTGGCCGGAGGCCTCGCTGCCGACGGCGGGTGCGCATCTTGCGCTCGGCCTGGAACTCGGCCAGTTCACCTTCCGCCAGTACCGCAACCCCAAGCCCGGCCAGCCCGTGCTGGGGCAGGGCAGCGCCGTGCTGCGCACGGCCGATGCCGAGGCCTCGCGCCGTGCCTGGGCATCGCAGTGGCAACCGGTGGCGGAGGGCGTGCGCTTTGCGCGCCAGCTGGTCAGTGAGCCGGCCAATGTGATCTACCCCGAGAGCTTCGTCGAGCGTGCGCAAGCCGCTTTCGACGGAATCGAGAAGGTGCGCATCGAGGTGCTCGATGAGCAGGCGATGGCCGAGCTGGGCATGGGGGCGATGCTGGCGGTCGGGCAGGGCAGTGCGCGCCCGCCGCGGCTGCTGGTGATCCGCTACGAGGGCGGCGCCCGCGGCGAGGCGCCGCTGGTCTTCGTCGGCAAGGGCATCACCTTCGACACCGGCGGCATCTCGATCAAGCCTGCGCAGGACATGTGGCGGATGAAGTACGACATGACCGGTGCCGCCAGCGTCAGCGGCGCGGTCCTCGCCCTGGCCAAGCGCGGCGCCGCAGTGAACGCGGTGGCGATCGCGGCGCTGGCCGAGAACATGCCCTCGGGCACGGCGACGCGGCCGGGTGATGTGATCCGCACGATGAGCGGCCAGACCTTCGAGATCATGAGTACCGACGCCGAAGGCCGCATGGTGCTGGTCGACGCCATCGCCTGGGCGCAGCGCGAGCTCAAGCCCCGCCTGCTGATCGACATCGCCACGCTGACCGGTTCGCAGGTGACGGCGCTGGGCGACGAGTACGCCGGCCTGTTCAGTCGCCACGACGAACTCGCCGCCCAGCTGCAGGCCGCGGGTGCGGCCAGCGGCGAGGAGGTCTGGCGCCTGCCCCTGCATCCGAGCTATGCCAAGGATCTCGAATCGCCGATTGCCGACCTGCGCAATGGCGGCAGCAGCGCGCGTGCGGGTGCCGGTGTCGGCGCCTTCTTCATCGGTGCCTGGGTGGCGCCGGAGCTGCCTTGGGCGCATCTCGACATCGCCAGCATGGCTTGGCGTGACGACCCCGCCCTGCCGACCGTGCCGCTCGGCGCTTCCGGCTACGGCGTGCGGCTGCTGGATCGCTTCGTGCGCGACCACATCGAGACCGCACAACGCTGAGCGGGCGATACCCCGCGGAGACCGCGCTGCCCGATCTGCAATCGACGCAGCGCTTTCGGCGCGGACGGTAGGTGCATACTCCTGCCCGCGCAGACTCAGGGGACTGCGTTGTCCTTGCCGTGGAGGACTGCGACCGTGCGCAGAGGCCACCGCGTAGGGGACATCCGCTGGCAGCGGCCTGCCTTGCCGGGCCGCTGCTTCCGGTCGGCCGGGTGGACCCGGGCCGGCCATGGCCCAGCCGCAGCCCGCGGCTCGGCACCGCCCCGAGCATGCCCGGATGTTTCTATCGCGCCCCGCCGTCCTCACTGAGCGCGCCGCCGCCAGCCCACGCCTCTGCGTTCGCGCCGCCTGCTTCGTCGTCCTGCTGGGGCTCAGCGCACCCGTCGCGGCGCAGACCGTCTTCCATGTCGCAAGCACCGGCAGCGACCAGCCGGGCAACGGCAGCGAGACCCAACCCTGGGCGACCATCACCTACGCCCTCGACCGCGTGCCCGATGGCAGCCTGATCCTGGTCGAGCCCGGCACCTACACCGGTCGGGTGCGCATCCGCGGCAACTTCGCGCAAGGGGTCACCGTGCGCTCGCGTCTGCCCTACCAGGCGCGGCTGCGCGCCAGCGAGACGGTCCTGACGATCTACAACGACGCTGCCGACATCGCGGGAATCACGATCGAGGGCTTTGATATCGCCCACACCGGCGCGGGTGCCGGCGCGCTCGTGGTGCAGGTGCAGGATGGCTTCGCGCGTGACACCCGGCGGATCACGCTGCGCGACAACATCCTGCACGACAGCTGGAACAACGACATCCTGAAGATCAACAACGGGGCCAGCGAGATCCGCGTCATCGGCAATCTGTTCTACAACCAGCAGGGCTCGGACGAGCACATCGACATCAACTCGGTGGACGACGTGCTGGTCGAGGGCAATGTCTTCTTCAACAACTTCGCAGCCTCAGGTCGGAGCAACGCGAACGACACCTCGGCCTACATCGTCGTCAAGGACAGCAACGGCAGCGACGACGAGTATCTCGGCGCGCGCAACGTGGTGGTGCGGCGCAACCTGTTCCTGAACTGGCAAGGCTCTCCGGGTTCGAACTTCCTGCTGTTCGGTGAGGACGGCCAGGCCTACCACGAGGCTTTCGACTGCGTGGCCGAGAACAACCTGTTCCTCGGCAATGCCGCCAACCCCATGCGCGCGGCTTTTGGCGTCAAGGGCGCGCGCGACATCACCTTCCGCGCCAATACGGTGGTCGGTGATCTGCCGGGCAATGCGTTCGCGATGCGCCTCAACCGCGAAGGCAGCAATCCGACGGTGCAGAACATCCGCTTCTTCAACAACCTGTGGGCCGACCCCACCGGCAGCATGCTCGATTTCAGCGATGTGCTGGCTGCGGATGTCAGCGGCATCGTGCTGCGCCGCAATGGCTACTTCAACGGCGGGTCAGCGATCCCGCAGGATGCCGGGGATGCGGTGAACTCCAGCGATGACAGTGAGGCACGCCAGGGCGACCCGCGCCTGCCGGTGCAGGCGGGCATCACGACTCCGCACTGGCTGCCCGCGCAAGCGCAGTTCAGCGGCGGCTTCGCCCGGATTGAAGAGGTCTTCCGGTCCAACGCGGAGCGCTACGGATTGCCCGGCGAAGGCGGCGCCGGCGTCGATCAGTCGGACCCCGCGGAGATGCCTGCCGACGACCTGCTGGGCAGGGCGCGTGGCGGCGCGCCCGATCTTGGCGCGTTGGAGCGCGTCGCTGTTCAACCGGTTCTGTTTGCCAACGGCTTCGAGCCGTGAGCTGAGCGCGCGGAAAAGGACGCGTCAGCAGGTCATCGGCGACCGGTACTCGCACAGGTTCCGCGGACTCCTCACGGTTTGTGAAGGCCGACTGGAGGATCTTCACGAGCGTCGACATGCGTAGCCGTGGGATCGCGCTGTGCGGGCTGGCGAGGTCGAAGCCAGAGGGATGCGGCCCCCTGGTGGGGCCGCGCGTGTCACGCGGGTTCGTTCGCGCCGGTGCGCTGTTGCGACGCGTCATTCTCGATTGCTATCCAAGTCATCGGCACAAGCGATTTCACCTATCAGTTGGCCTGCGCCAAGCTGGCGCACCTGTTCGACCCCACCACCGGAGGAGACACAACATGTCCAACGAAGCCAAATGCCCCGTCCACGGCGGCGCCAGCCACATCGGCATGGGCAAGGGCCCGCGCAACCGCGATTGGTGGCCCGATGCACTCGATCTCAGCCCCCTGACCGCGCACTCCGAGAAGCTCGATCCGCTTGGCAAGGGCTTCGACTACCGAAAGGAGTTCCAGAAGCTCGACCTCGACGCCGTCATGGCCGACCTGAAGGCCCTGATGACCGACTCGCAGGACTGGTGGCCGGCGGACTATGGCAACTACGGCGGTCTGTTTGTGCGCATGACCTGGCACGCAGCCGGCACCTACCGCATCTATGACGGTCGCGGCGGCGGCGGCACCGGCGACCAGCGCTTTGCCCCGCTCAACAGCTGGCCGGACAACGGCAACCTCGACAAGGCGCGCCGCCTGCTGTGGCCGATCAAGAAGAAGTACGGCAAGAAGCTCAGTTGGGCCGACCTGCTGATCCTCGCCGGCAACGCCGCGATGGAGTCGATGGGCTTCAAGACCTTCGGCTTCGGCGGTGGTCGCCCCGACATCTGGGAGCCGCCGGTCGTCGACTGGGGCCCGGAGACCGAGTGGCTGGGCGACAAGCGCTACAGCGGCGATCGCGAACTCGCGAACCCGCTGGGCGCCGTGCAGATGGGCCTGATCTACGTGAACCCCGAAGGCCCGAACGGCAAGCCGGATCCGCTGGCCTCGGCGCGCGACATCCGCGAGACCTTCGCGCGGATGGCGATGAACGACGAAGAGACCGTCGCCCTGACGGCCGGCGGCCACACCTTCGGCAAGGCGCATGGCGCCGGCGATGCCGCCAAGGTGGGCCCGGAGCCTGAAGCCGCCGACATCGCCGAGCAGGGCTTCGGCTGGATCAGCACGCACGGCAGCGGCAAGGGCAACGACACCATCACCAGCGGCATCGAAGGCTCGTGGACGCCGAACCCCATCCAGTGGGACAACGGCTACTTCGACGTGCTGTTCGGCTACGAGTGGGAGCTGGTCAAGAGCCCGGCGGGCGCCTGGCAGTGGCACCCGAAGGACCTGAAGCCCGAGCACCACGCGCCGTCCGCGCATGACCCGTCGAAGAAGGTCACGGTCATGATGACCACGGCCGACATGGCGATGCGCATGGACCCGGCCTACGAGAAGATCTCGCGCCGCTTCCACGCCAATCCGCAGGAATTCGCCGACGCCTTCGCCCGCGCCTGGTTCAAGCTGACCCACCGCGACATGGGCCCGCGTGCCCGCTACCTCGGCAAGCTGGTGCCGAGCGAAGTGCTGATCTGGCAGGACCCGGTACCGGCGGTCGATCACCCGCTGGTGGACGCCAATGACGTGGCCGCGCTGAAGGCCAAGGTGCTGGCCTCCGGCCTGTCGACCCGCGAACTGGTCTACACCGCCTGGTCGGCAGCCTCGACCTACCGCGGCACCGACAAGCGCGGCGGCGTCAACGGCGCGCGCATCCGCCTGGCGCCGCAGAAGGACTGGGCGGTGAACGAGCCGGCCCAGCTGGCCAAGGTGCTGGGCGTGCTGGAAGGCATCCAGAAGGACTTCAACGCGTCGG